>Ga0209100_1000096_pt1 | contig 108825 bp, 94 predicted proteins | sample lystaG_FD_185480 | JGI IMG/M metagenome (GOLD analysis project Ga0209100, IMG submission 185480) | Glacier valley bacterial and archeal communities from Borup Fiord, Nunavut, Canada, to study Microbial Dark Matter (Phase II) -... | ecosystem: Environmental > Aquatic > Freshwater > Ice > Glacier...
ATAACTGCCGTATATTTTTCCGATATTTCACCGCTCATATCCCCTGTGTATTTTACGGCTGTAATTGCGGCGACCTATCTTGGCGCTCAGTCAGGCATTGTTCTGTCCATTCTTCAGATTCTGATCATTCTGCCGATTTGTCAATTTGATGTAGAATTTGTGTTTGTTTCTATAATCGGTATATTTGTCTGTTCTATGGTTGCCGGACAGCGGAATAGAAAATACAATTCAGCGTCCCTTATTATTCTGACTTCACTTGCCTGTTTTCTTGCGTCCGTCGGTATTAACCGCGTTCTCAAATCAAGTTGGACGGATACACTTATATCCGCTCTGTGGGCTGTACTGGCGGGCTCCATTTCTGTTGTAGCCTCCATTGGATTTATGCCAATATTCGAACTGATTTCCAATTCAGTGTCACCCATACGCCTGATTGATCTTTCCCAGCCGGGGAACCCGCTCCTGAAACGGCTGTTCGTGGAAGCGCCCGGAACCTCGCAGCACAGCATGATGGTGGCTAATCTTGCCGACTCGGCTGCAGAAGCAATCGGCGCCAATGCGCTTCTTGCCAAAGTAGGCGCGTATTATCATGATATCGGCAAGCTTGAAAAGCCATCATTTTTTACTGAAAATCAACATAACGGAAAGAATCCGCATGACGATCTTCCGCCTGAAGAAAGCGCGGGAATTATTACGTCTCATCCAGATCAGGGGGTAAGGCTTGCACGAAGATACCGTCTGCCTACCAATATAATCCGTATTATACAGGAGCATCACGGTTCAACCTTTCAGGCGTATTTTTATCACAAAGCCAAGGCCATAGCGCTGGAAAACGGACTGCCTGAGCCTTCAATGAGTACTTTCAAATACCGCTGTTCCATACCGTCGTCACGCGAGTCAGCTGTTGTTATGCTCGCTGATACCTGTGAGGCTGCTATTATTTCAACGGGGATTACATCCCTTGATGCGGCTGAAGAACTTTTCCGTAAGCTTATCAAACAGAAAATTGATCAGGATCAATTGAATGACTCCGGATTATCCTTTAAAGATGTTGAACTCATTATTCGATCGTTTTTACAGGTATATGCCGGCGTATTCCACGAGAGGGTGAAATATCCAGATGATGCTATTATTCGTAAATAAACAGCGCCGCTATAAAGCTGATCAGATAGACCTGTACAAGACCTTGTGCCAGAAAGCCATGGATATAGTTCTGGAACGTCCATTTATTGACAGGCGGATGAAGAAGGCTAATCTGGTGATATCTGCTACGGTTAATTTTGTTGGTACTGATTACATCAAAAAAGCTAATAATGAGTTTCGCAGTATCAATCAAGTGACGGATGTGCTGACTTTTCCTTTGCTTGAGATGAAGCAGGGAAAGCTTGCAGAACCGATAGCGTCTTCCGATCTGATTCCCCATACAGACGGGATCAATGAACTGCCTCTGGGCGAGGTTCTGATTTCGCTGGAGAAGGCTTTTGAACAAGCTGCAGCATACGGACACTCCATGGAGAGGGAAGTTGCTTTTCTGGCAACCCATGCGGCCCTGCATTTAGTGGGCTTTGATCATATAGATAGTAATGAGGAGAAAAGAATGATATCAGAACAGGAAAAAATCCTGAATGAACTCGGAATTACCAGGGAAGAAGCACCTGAAGTGGAATCTGCAGAAGCAGAAACGGCAGAGAACAAGAAAAGCCTGAAGAGATCCATACTAAAAGAATCTGCTGAAATGGACAGGGGTGAACTGGCTCATTCCGGCTTTGTCGCCATAATAGGTCGTCCCAACGTCGGCAAATCTACACTTATCAACCAGATTTCCGGAATGAAGCTTGCGATAGTCTCATCAAAGCCGCAGACGACGAGAAAGAACATTCGTTCTGTCGTGAACGGTGATGATTCACAGATTGTTTTTGTTGATACTCCCGGCATACACCGTCCGAAATCCCAGCTCGCTGAATATATGGTTGATGTAGCGTTCAGAGCAGCCAAAGACTCAGACCTGATACTGATGATGGTAGATGCGACCAAAGGCAGACCGTCGTTTGTCGAGAGAGAATCCTGTATCAAAGCCCAGGAGTCCGGGAAACCGGTTATCCTGTGCATCAACAAGGCTGATGCTGTTGATAAAGAATCACTGCTTCCGATTATCCAGCAGTTTTATGATCTTTACGCATTTGAGGTGATCATACCTGTGTCGGCAAGAACCGGAGACGGCGTCGCCCTGCTCCTCGAAGAGATTGTCAAACGTCTTCCGGCCGGTCCGCGATTTTTCCCGATTGAAGAGATAACCGATCAGTCAGAAAGAGTTCTTGCCGCTGAATTAATCAGAGAGCAGATTCTTCACTACACCAATGAAGAGATTCCACACGGAACAGCTGTTGAGATAGAACTTTTTGAAGAACGGCTCAAAGAAGACAGCGTAGATGAGTACGACAGGGACCTGATTCGTATCACAGCCTCCATTATCTGTGAAAAGACATCTCACCGTTCCATCCTTCTGGGCAAAAACGGACAGATGATTAAGCGCATTGGTACAAAAGCGCGCGAAAACATTGAAAAAATGTGCGGCTGCAAGGTTTTTCTTGACCTTCACATCAAAGTTCGCGCCGACTGGAAGAACAGGCCGGTCTTTTTGCAGGACCTTGGATTTAAAAAGGAAGATTAATTGATATGTCCTTTCTTTCTTTACGGGGACTGATTATCAGAAGCGTTCTTTATAAAGAGTCAGACCGCATTATCAATATACTGACTCAGGAAAACGGTGTGGTCAGTGCCCGCGCGCCGGGCGCCGCCAAGGCGTCAAGTCCTTTCTCGTATTCTACACAGCCCATGATGCTCTGTGACTTCGTTTTAGCAAAGTCGCATGATTACTATTATGTGCGTGATGTTGAGATTATAGAGCCCTTCCAGGCGGTCCAGGAAGACATTGAACGCCTCACAGCCTCGGCGCATTTACTCGAAATAACAAGCGATGTATGTATTGACCATGAATCGTGCAGGGCCATATATCCGCTTCTTCTGCATGCGCTTTACGCGCTCACCAAAAAAGACAGGGATTATCGTCTGATTGTGAGTGCTTTTGAGTGGAAGGTGACTGATCTTTTGGGATTCTCATCCGATTTGGGAATATGTGACTGCGGCGAATCAGACTCTATGCAGTATGGGGCCTTTTCATTTACGAACTGCCGCCTTTACTGCAGGAAGGCCATGTGCCTCAAAAAGGCAGGTCATTATCAGCTTTTATCGCCCGGCTGCGTAGATGCGTTTGTCTACATATATACACAGCCTTTAAACAAAATATTCTCTTTTGCCGTGTCGCCGAAAGTACTCGATGAAATGTCACGGATAAGCAGACGTTACATAAGCGACAGGCTTGAGAAGAAATATACACGGATGGATCTGCTTCTTGACCAGCCAACCTGGACTCCCAGAAAAGAGAAAGAATAGATTATTGCAGAAGTTCTGCAAAATCATCGGGATTATCAATCGTAACCGGGTTCCAGTGCTCAGGAAAAAGCATATGGTATTCCGGTTTTTCATATCGCTCATCCATAAGAAGAACAAAACCTGTATCCTCTTCATCGCGGATAACACGCCCTGCTGCCTGAAGAACTTTCTCCCAGCCGGGGAAACGATAGGCAAAGCCAAAACCTTCTCCGAATTTCTCCTGGAAATACTGACGCATAATTTCCCTCTGCGGACACAAAAGAGGCAGTCCAACGCCGACAATCATTACGCCGGAAAGCCGTTCTCCGACAAGGTCGATCCCTTCGCCGAAATGACCGCCCAAAACGGCAAAAGCATAAAGTGTTTTTTGGCCGAACTCTTCAAACCGTTCAAGATAGGATTCTTTCTGTTTGCGGTTCATGGAGGGAGTCTGAATCAGGAAATCCACATTGCTGACTCCGTCCATGCGCAGTCTGGTACGGACCGCATCTGACAGAAGACGCAAATAGGCAAAAGAAGGCAGATATATCATATAGTTGCCGGTTTTTACTCTTGTAACGGCCAGTATGGCATCGGTTATTTTATCAACACTGAAATTACGTTCCTGATAAGTAGTCTTGATTGTGCCAAGAATACCCACAGACAGGTTTTCAGGAGGAAACGGACTGGAAATAGTCAGAATCTGAGCTTCAGCCGTATTCTTTTCTCCCAAAAGCATGCTTGTATAGTAGTAAGTCGGGGAGAGTGTCGCCGAAAAAAATACAGCGGCATGATGATCGGTAATAGCCTGATGAATCTTCGATGATGCGTCAAGACATGCCAGATTCAGTACAAGTTCCGTCTCCATTCCGATCATCGTATTTCCCGGGATTACTTCGGCCGTAAGGACATAGGCATCGTCGTAGTAAAGTTCCAGTACTGTCAGAAAAAAGCGGGCGTCAAAGAAGAAATCCAGGACACTTTTCCGGATTGGACCCACCGGGAGAGAATCAAGAACAGGTCTGACAAAATAGCAGAACTTCCAAAGCGTCTTATAAAGGGTTCTCGGGACGCCCCGCGCAGCGCGAAATGACGGCGCTATCATAACATCCTTTACCGTCATTTCATGTTCAACCAAAGTGAATCCGTCTTCCTCGCGCAAAATACTGTCGGTAAGAATCTGAAAATACGATACAATATCAGACATATAGCCATCAACACGGCCGTCCATACCACGAAGCGACTTCTGGCATTGACTGAGCTTGCTTTTCATGAGTGCTGCAGAAAACATATCCCTTGACCGGTCGACCAGATTATGCGCCTCATCCACCAGAAGTACATGATGCAGATCAGGCTGGTTAAAATACCTTTCGAGCTTTACGCGGGGATTGAAGGCATGGTTATAGTCTCCGATGATTACGTCGCAATATAAAGAGATATCAAGCATCAGCTCATGCGGACAAAGAGAATGCGCTTTTGCCGACTGCAGAACGATCTCCGGCGTAATATCAAACTGCAGCAGTAATTCGGATATCGCCTTTGGCAGACGTTTATAGTAATCAAAGGCAAACGCGCACTGACGCGGCTCGCAGTAGATCTCCGGACAGGGGCATAGGCTTTCTTTTGCCTGAAGAGTTATGGATCGAAGGATCAGACCATTGTCCCTTAGATCCATAAGGGCTTTCTGTGCAACAACGCGTGTTGATGTTTTGGCTGTCAGATAAAAGATGCGGTCACATTTACCGTGACCGAGACTTTTAACCGCCGGAAAGAGTGTTGAAATTGTTTTGCCGATTCCTGTTGGCGCTTCGACGAAAATAGTTGATCTGTGGGATATCGTTGACAGGACTTCCTGCATAAATACTTTTTGTCCGGGACGAAGGTTGCTGTAGGGGAAGGAAAGAGCAAGAATTGAGTCATTTCTATCCTTCTGGTAACGAACAAGATCACGCGCAAAGGAAATATAGGCATCACACGTCCTATGGAAAAACGCAGCTGCTTCTTTTGGCTCTAGCCACTTTTTTTCTTCGACAAATTTTAGCGTTTCAATAGAGACATAACGAAGTGATACAAAAACACCTTTTAGGGTCGGGGTTTGTTCAAAAAACATATGAGTATAGAGCATGAGCTGCGCCCAGTGGACAGGCTGCAGAATCGCAGTAATATCTGTAAAATCACCTGCACATGATTTAATCTCAATCAGGATAATTTCATCCTGGTCATTTTTGATGGGAATATGCACAATGCAGTCGGCCCGCCCCCGGACACAAAGGATAATATCATCTGCATTTCGCCGGGCAGACAGACTGATTTCCGTCTCAACAGAGGATGGTTGGTATTGCTTTTTGAGATCCGCGAAGACTTTGCTGTGGAGTCTGGTACCTTCCGCGCCGGAAATTCCGGAAAACGAAAGGGAGGAGAGTCCGCCGGTACGGTGAACATGCTCAGCGAGAGCTCTTACGGAGATCTCAAACTGCGGAATCTCATTTTCAGCTTCAGTCTTTTCCATGAAATCACACCCCGATACAATACAAAAAGGCCTCTGATGGAATTCCGTCAGAGGCCCTTTTCCTGGTGCGGGAAACAGGACTTGAACCTGCACGACCTTGCGATCACTAGCACCTGAAGCTAGCGCGTCTGCCAATTCCGCCATTCCCGCGAACAGATGTTATAATACAGGAATAGAGAATAAATTGCAAGCCCGAAAACGCCTAAAGCTGTAATAAAATATAAAGAGTGTTAATTAGAATATGGGATGAATATCAACTTGATAAAGGAGCGATGCTGCCGTGCACGAAAAAGGTACTTCAGAGAAAGATATAAAAGCAGCGATGCGTCACAAGAAGACAGCAAGCATTATTTCTATATGCGTATTTGTCCTTTTGACGGCTGCTGTTTTCTATTATATCGGAAGACCCATGCTTCAATTTGTATCAGAACCGGAGAAGTTCAGAACATGGGTTTTTGATAAGGGCGTTCTGGGAAAGGCTGCCTTTGTAGGAATGGTGATTCTGCAGGTGGTATTTGCGATTATTCCAGGCGAACCTTTCGAGATTGGCGCGGGGTATGCTTTCGGAGTCCTGGAAGGAACGCTTCTTTGCCTTCTTGGCCAGATTATCGGAAGTGTTATTGTATTTATATTTATCAAATATGTAGGGATTAAAGCCGTGTACGCATTTTTTCCCAAAGAAAGAATCCAGTCTTTGAAGTTTCTAAAGCATCATGATCAGCTTGATCTTCTGGTTTTTATTCTCTTTTTTATTCCCGGCACCCCAAAAGACATGCTTACTTATGTTGTTCCGCTCACACCCATGAAACTGACAACCTTTCTTTTACTATCAGGTATTGCCCGGATTCCATCCGTTATTACTTCAACAATAGGCGGAAATGCAATCGGTCTTCAAAATTACCAGTTTGCTGTTATAGCTTTTGCCGTCACTGCGGTAATCAGTGGAATTGGCATTCTGGTTTATCGAAAAATAACAAAACATCATGAAAAATGATACAATAAGGAAGTTCATCATAAAGCTAAATTATAACAATCGAGGTAATAACATATGCAGAACAACCGTAAGGCAACAGATTTTCACAAGTATATTTCCGGCCGTAAAGTAGCTGTTCTCGGAGTTGGCATATCCAACAGGCCGCTGATTCGATATATTCATTCGCTCGGTGCTGTCATTACAGCATTTGACGCCCTCCCTGATAATGATCCGGTCCTTTTGAAGTCCCGGATGACATTTGAAGAGGAAGGTATCTTTTTTAATTGGTCATGCGGCAGCGATTATCTGTCATCACTGGCCGACGGTGGATTTGATCTGATTTTCAGGACTCCTAAAATGCGTCCTGATGTTCCTGAAATAGAAATAGCTGTTGAAAAAGGCTCCATTCTAACCTCTGAAATGGAAGTTTTTATGGATCTGTGTCCGGCCCGCATATTCGCAGTTACCGGAAGCGACGGCAAAACAACTACGGCCACACTTATTTCGCTGATTCTCAAAGAAGCCGGGTATACCGTATATATCGGCGGTAATATCGGAATGCCGCTTCTTGACCAGATTGACCGGATCCAGGACACAGACATGGTAGTTCTGGAACTTTCCTCGTTTCAGCTCCTGACAATGCGAAAAAGTGCGGATATCGCGGTGGTAACCAATATTTCACCGAATCATCTGGATGTTCATAAAGATTATCAGGAATATATTGATGCCAAAAAGAATGTTTTTGAAACGCAGTCTTTTTCCGGGCGGCTGGTTCTGAACGGGGAGAACGAGATAACACATGCCATGGCCGGCGAAGCCAGGGCTAAGCTGTCCTATTTTACCTGGGATGAGCAGAAAACCATCAAAGCCGGAGCGTCCGACCTATTCGACCATGCTTTCGTTAGGGATGAAATATTGATGTATTCATCAGCCGGATGGGAAAAGAAAATAGTGTCTATAAATGATATTGTCATTCCGGGAAACCACAATGTTGAGAATTATCTTGCTGCGATTTGTGCAGTCATGCCGTTTGTTCATGCCGAAAATATTGCGTCCGTTGCAAAATCCTTCGGCGGGGTCGAACACAGAATTGAATTAGTGCGTACAGTTGACGGAGTCCGTTACTATAACAGCTCTATTGATACTAGCCCAAACCGTACAATCAACACCATGAAAGCGCTTGAAAGCAGGTGTGAACGCGGCGTACTGATTGCAGGCGGGGCTGACAAGAAATGTGATTATACAGGTCTTGGCAAAGCCATACTTTCCGTATGCGACCGTATTATCCTGTGCGGGGATAATGCCGCGCTGATCCGTGAAGCGCTTCAAAGAGAGTCACAAGGCGCTGCTTATCGTGTCATGGATGCTTCTGATTATGCAGAAGCCCTGCATAAGGCAAAAGAGCTCGCTGTTTCGGGTGAAATTGTTATTTTATCACCCGTCGGCACCAGTTATGACCGCTTCCGTCATTTTGAAGAGCGCGGAAATCTCTTTAAGAAGATTGTTTTTGAGCTATAAATTCAGTAAAGAGAGCTATAGATTCAGTAAAAAGGTCGTTTTCACACTATAATTCATTACTGCTTGACGAAACAGATTGCCGTATGTTATGTTTGAGTTGCTATTGAGAAGTGGTTTTCACGGATTAATGGTCTGAACCTTGTAAATGTAATGGAACTCAAACACAGTGAAGAGGAATAGTAAGATTTTATAATCGTTGCAGAGAGATGCCGGGTGGTGCGAGGCAGAGCGAATTATATGTCTGAACTGGCCTTGGAGTGCGCTCGTTGAAAGGATTTTGCAAAAATTTGCAGATCCCGTGTAGAAGGAGTCGGAAGCCAACCGTTATCGTGGCAGAATATCAGGACTAATATCCTCGTATTCGTTTTAAGGGCATCCGTTATTACGGATGAAGCAGAGTGGTACCGCGGAAGTTTACCTTTCGTCTCTAGAAATAAGAGACGGGAGGTTTTTTTGTATTCACTATTTTGTCATAGACAAAATAGTAGGGTAGAGAAGAGGACACAGGATTTATCACTTGCGGATAATCATGCTGAGCATTACAAGGAGGAATAAATATGATCTACAAAATGAACTTTAAAAGATACAGTCGATTTCCAACCGTTCCGATCGTAAATAGAAAATGGCCGGAAAAACAAATCGAAAAAGCGCCGATCTGGTGCAGTGTTGATATGCGCGACGGAAATCAGGCTCTCGAAATTCCTATGAACCTGTCACAAAAACTGAAATTTTTCAAATTTCTTGTTGATATTGGTTTCAAGACCATCGAAATAGGTTTTCCAGCGGCCTCAGATACGGAATTTGAATTTACCAGATATCTGATTGACAATAATCTGATTCCGGATGATGTAGCAATCCAAGTTCTGACACAATCACGTGAACATATCATTAAACGCACTTTTGAAGCTCTCCGCGGTGCTCCTCAAGCCGTCGTTCATCTCTATAATTCGACATCAACGCTCCAGCGTGATGTAGTATTTAATTTTGATAAAAAGCAGTGCATCGAACTGGCTGTATCCGGCGCCAAAATGATTAAGGAATATATTGAAGCTGACACCAGCAAGACTCGCTGGCTGACGGAATACTCTCCTGAAAGCTTCTCCGGTACGGAATCGGAGTTTGCCGTGGAAATCTGTGATGCAGTCCTTGATGAGTGGCAGCCTTCAAAAGAAAACAAAGCCATTATCAACCTGCCGAATACAGTGGAAATGGCATCGCCCAATGTCTATGCAGACCAGGTCGAATACTACTGCACGCACACAAAATGGCGCGAAGAGACAATTGTATCCATTCATCCGCATAATGACCGCGGTACAGCTGTTGCTGCCTCCGAACTCGGTATTCTGGCTGGCGCCGACCGCGTTGAGGGCACATTATTCGGCAACGGGGAACGTACCGGCAACGCTGATCTTCTGACGATCGGCATGAATCTTTTTATGCATGGAATTGATCCGGAACTTGATTTTTCGGATATGAACCAGATAATTGAAGTATACGAGGAGTGTACAAATCTGCGGGTTCCTCCGCGTCATCCCTGGGCGGGAAAACTGGTATTTACCGCCTTTTCCGGTTCTCATCAGGATGCCATTAAAAAAGGCCTGACGAGGATGAAAGAACATCCTGATCGTTGGGAAGTACCCTATCTGCCCATCGATCCCAAGGACGTCGGAAGAAGCTACGATCCGATTATCCGCATCAACAGTCAGTCCGGCAAGGGCGGCGTTGCTTTTATCCTGGAGACAAACTTTGGTCTGTTTCTGCCAAAAAGCTTCCAGAAAGATTTTGGAGCGATCTGCACAAAGTTCTCCGACACTCGTCAAAGCGAACTTCTGCCATCAGAAATATTTAATTTGTTCGATGATACATATGTTAATGTTGTTAAACCATATGCGCTCAAGTCATACCGCGAAGAGTCAACAGACGATAATCATGTTACGGTAACGGCAGCGCTGGCCAAAGGCGATAAGATTCTGCAGATAAGCGGTGAAGGCAACGGATTACTTGACGCATTCTGCAGCGGGCTGTCCAGGACAATCGGACGTGCAATGACAATCACAACATATCACGAACACGCTATGCAAAGCGGATCAGATTCTGCAGCTATTACATATGTGGAAATTGCTCTTGAGAATAATGAGAAACATCTTGGCGCAGGAATATCGAGTTCCGTATCCAAATCATCGCTGCGTGCCGTTGTAAGTGCTGTAAACCGTATGCTGGCGTCACAGGATGCAGAAACGGAAAAGAACAGCTGATATATAGTTACGAACAGCTTATATACGGTTAAGAGCAGCTTACAATGCGAAACGAAACATATTTGTTTCATTCATACCATAATATGAAGAATGAGCTGCCGCAGGCGAAAATCTGTATGGCAGCTCATTTTTGGCGTTTTTCCTCTTCCCAATTAAACAAAATTACGATTTTGTTTAATTGAAACAATAATAAAAAGAGGAACCCGATCATAAAGTTCCTCTTCTTTCCTTTTATTCTTTGTGATTCATCAGGGTGCCGGTGTCGGCGTTATCGTTACATTTACAATAAACTCATTTGAAGATTCCGCAGGTACAAAAGGATCGTCTTCTGCAAGATCAGTTATCCTGTCTATTCCAACAATCTGTTTTAATTCATTTGTTTTACCTAACGGATCAAGCCACTTGTACATGATAACTATAAATACTAAAAGAATACTTAAAAGCAAAATGGTCCGGATCAGATGCTGTACCTTAAGGCCTGCAAAATGTCTGTCGACATGCTGCCTGGTTGTATATCCGACAAGAACATATACTTTGCTTTTAGTCTTTCTGCGCGGCATTCGTTTTTTTTCGTTGAGATACCGGCGATACTTATTCCTGATGCGTGACGGAATATTCCGGACAAACCGTTCAGTCGTGCGATATATACTCCCAACTACGCCTAACACCCATGTCTGTATCGGAAGAGATCTGTGTAATACATCATCGGGTGTCTTATCACTATTCGATACCGTGTTCTGGCTGTCAGATTTCATTCATGCCTCCGTGAAAATATGTATTAAATTAAGTATATCACAGATCATGAATTTTTCATTCTTTACAGAATCGAACAATCGTTTGACATCCAGAAATGTGAATGATAATATAAAAGTGAAAATATATTCGGTCAAAAATGCTTGTGTAATACTTGTGTATGGAGGGATTTATCTTGGAACAGAAGAATCGTTTTACGCGTAGTAACCTTGATCAGACTATTGAATTAATATATGAATATATTGTACAGCATATCCGTAAAGAGGGTTATCCTCCGTCAGTCCGGGAGATCTGCTCCGGTGTTGGAATAAAATCAACATCTACTATCCATTCCCACCTCAAACGCCTTCAGGACCTGGGAAGGATAGAATATACCCCCGGCAAAAGACGCGCCATTATTGTTCCTGATCTGCAACAGGAGAATGTAACGAATCTCCCAGTTCTTGGTACCATTACTGCTGGACTGCCTATTTTGGCAGAAGAAAATATAGAGCGTACACTCCCCTTCTCTGCTGACCTCTTCACCAATGGGGAACATTTTGTTCTTAAGGTACGCGGTGACAGTATGATTAACGTTCATATACTAAGCGGGGATTATGTCATTGTCAGAAGACAAAGTGCTGCAGCACTCGGACAGATTATTGTTGCAAGAATCGGCGAGGAAGCTACGGTTAAGACACTGGCATCACAGGACGGCCGAATGTTCCTCCGACCGGAGAATCCTGCCTTTTCACCCATTCCATTTGATCATGATGACTGCCAGATCTTAGGCGTTGTTACAGGCCTGTTCAGATCCAGTATGTAAGAAAGCGAACTCATTTACGTCATAATATTCTTTCTTGTGCAGTTCGTTGAATATATATTGTACCGGTTTTTCAGGAACGACCGCTGATATCGCGCTTTTGTAGATAAGAAGCTGAGAATCCATACAGGATAGAATCACAGACTGGCTGTCAAATCCAATGATTTTGCCGGTTCTTTTATCACCTTTGATGAGTTCAATAATCACAACATTTTCATTTTTTCTGCAATTATTCAGGAAGATTTCCTGTAAATTAGCATTTTTGAACATACGTCCGCTCTCTCTTGAGATAGCGTCCATTCCGCTGCTGTAGGAATTTCGATTGTCATTTTCTCCGAAAAAGCTTGCCGGTTTTCTTAAAGCGGTCTGATGATTCATATAATAATACCTCTCTTCATGTATTTTAAAGAAAGCATATCATTATCATTATTAATTGCGCTATATGCTATATACGTTATTTATATATTTATTTATTCTATTCATCATATTTGATTATTGTATGTTTGTTGAAATTACAGAAAGGATGGCTTCCATGTCATCTGGCTGTATCCAGGTGACGTCTCCCATATTTCTAAACCATGTGAGCTGGCGTTTACCGTAATTCCTGGTTTTTTGTTTGATAAGCGAGACGGCTTCTTCAAAGGAAGTACGGTCTTCAAGGTAGTCAAATAACTCTTTATACCCGATGGCCTGCATCGCTGTATGCGACTGTTTGAGGCCAAGGCTTTTTAGATATTTAACTTCTTCGAGAAGTCCGGCGGCCAGCATCTGCTCCACCCGCAGATCCATGCGCCTATACAGCGCATCACGATCCCATTCGATGGCGAAAAGTGAAAATGGATACCTCGGACCGTCTTTTTTTGACTGTTCGTTATAGTAGGTCATTGTTTTTCCGGTCTGACGGTAAATTTCCATGGCGCGAATGACTCTTTTTTTGTTATTTGGATGTATTTTGAAAGCACTTTCCGGATCAATCTGCGTGAGCTCTTCATGGATTGCCTCATAGCCTCTCTCCCCGGCCTCCCAAAGAAGTGATTCATGAATACTTGGGTCAATCTCAAGATCAATATAATTTATTCCCTGTGAAAGTGCGCTCGCATATTGACCTGTTCCTCCACAGAATACGGGAAGGCGGCTTCTTTGGAGGCAGTCATCAATGACAGAAATGGCGGCATCTTTATACATAGCCGCGCTGAAGCTCTGCGTCGGCTCAATTAAATCGATTAGATGGTGCGGGACAGCTTTCTGTTCTTCGACATTAGGTTTTGCTGTACCTATATCCATGTGCCGGTATATCTGCATGGAATCCATGGAACATAATTCACCGTTTGTAGTAAGGCACAGGGACACGGCGAGAGAACTCTTCCCGCTGGCAGTCGGCCCGCAGATAATCGGTATACTTTTATAACGTCCGCCTGAATATGATTTGATTGATATCACTTATTATCCTCACACTATTCTCTTGAATTCCTTTTCAAGGTCTTTTTGGGACAAACGGATGATAATAGGCCTTCCATGCGGACAGTGGTAAGGGTTGTTCAGCTTTGAAAGATCCGCAAGGAGAGCTTTAATCTCAAGACCATCAAGCCTGTCGTGGCCCTTAACAGCGGCTTTGCAGGCACTTGTGGCCAATAGAAGAAGCAGAGCCTCATCTGTTTGAGGGATCTCGCGTTTTACGTTCTCAAGAGTTATGCGAAAAGCATTTTCCGGATTAATATCCATCGAGACTGCGGGAACTTCACGAAGAATAACTTCATTATCTCCCATTGGCTCAAACAGGAAACCGGCTTTACTCATATATTCAGACATCTCCTCTAAAAAAAGCATGTCGGAAGCCGTCAGGGAGATAATTTCCGGGGCTAAAAGGGGCTGGGAGCGAACTCCCCGGTCTTTTCTGTTTTCGTGTTCCTTTACCAGTTTTTCAAAAAGAATTTTCTCATGCGCTGCATGCTGATCCAGAAGGACAAGATGTTTATCCATTTCCAGAAGAATGTATGTAGCAAACGCAACTCCAATAATTCTTGCACCAAGAAGATCGGTTATCGAAAAGCCGTAAGGTCCCGGTTCACTGGAAACATTTTGCTCAACGGAAAAACTTTGCTCAGCAGAGTTTTCAGGGGTGTTTCCGAACGGCGTCTCAAAAGGGACTCCATCACTTATTTCAAAAGTGTAGGCAGATGGACTGCCTTCCGTCACGGTTTGTAAGCCCGGCTGCGCCGGATAGGCATCAGGAGTTTGCTTTGTGACTGCAGCCGGCGGGAGGGCGCCCTGATCCCGATCCTTATTCTTATCATCTGATGCTGATATAGTTTCTCCCGTTGATTCTGCAGTCACTTTAATGTCAGACAATTCGTACTGCTGTTTGCCGGGCGTACCAAAGAGCATCTGCGGTTCAACAATATGCGTAGCCGACAGCAGTGCATTTTGAAGAACATGATATACGGCACGAAATACTTCGCTGTCATTCCAAAAACGAACTTCAGCCTTTTGCGGATGTACATTCACATCGACAAGATTGGATGAAATGCGGATGGAAAGAATAAGGAATGCATGACGGCCCTTCATCAGCATCGTTTTGTAGGCTTCGTCAATCGCGGAAGAAATAACTTTTGAACGGATGAGCCGGTCATTTACAAATATAATCTGTTCTCCCCTGCTGCTCCTGGCAATTTCAGGCTTTCCGGCAAATCCCGATATGGTAAGCTGCCCGTAAGTGTCTTCAATCGGAATGCACTGGTCGACAATCTGCTTGCCGTATATTGAGTAAAGCGATGATTTTGCATCATTATTGCCGGGCGTGTGCAGGAGTTCCTTACCCTGGCTTATGAGACGAAAAGAAATATCCGGACGAATCAAAGCAAAACGCTCGCAAAGAGTCGTAATATACTGAGATTCCGTCTGGTCTTTTTTGAGAAATTTGTAGCGCGCCGGCAAATTGAAGAAAAGATCACGGACTTCTATTCTTGTACCGCTCGGTCCCCCGGTCGGTATGACGCGCAGCGTCTGTCCCGCTTCAAGAACGACTTCAGTTCCCGTCTCCGCACCCGGCTGTTTCGTTTTCAGATTCACTCTTGAAGCAGCGGCTATACTCGAAAGCGCCTCACCGCGAAAACCCATGGAATGAAGGGAAAAAAGATCGTCCAAGGTATTGAGCTTACTGGTTGCGTGGCACAGAAAAGCGAGCCTGGCGTCTTCCTCATCCATTCCGCATCCATCATCTGTAATACGGATCAGGGATATTCCCCCGCCTGATATTTCTACAGTAATTACGGTGGCACCTGCATCAATTGCATTTTCGACCAGTTCCTTGACGACAGAGGATGGGCGCTCGACAACCTCTCCGGCAGCTATGCCGTTCGCTGTTGCTGCATCAAGCTCATGTATCCGTCCCATAACACGCTCCTCTCTAATCTTCTCTCGCCTTTGAAATCATGGCATAAAGAGTATTCATTGCCTCAAGAGGCGTCATGTGTGTAATATCCAATTCTTTGAGTTCCTGCCGGATTGGATCCATTCGTACGGAATACCGGGCTTTTTTATCGAAAAGTTCAAGCTGTCCCCGCATGGGATCGGTTGAAGGAAGTTTTTCCGTATCCGGATCAAGCACTTCACTTAATGGTCCGCCGTGTATTTTCCGCTCGCTTTCCAGTTCACGCAAAATATTCTTGGCTCTTTCTACAACCTCAGCGGGCACACCGGCCAGACGCGCAACTTCAATACCGTAACTGTCGTCCGTGCCGCCGTCGGCAATATGATGAAGGAAAATGATTTCCCCGTCACGCTCGTCTACCTCGACATGCGCATTTACAATACCTGTTATCTGACTTTCAAGCATATTTAATTCATGGTAATGCGTGGCAAAAAGTGTCCTCGCAAAGATCACTTCCGGATCACTGATAAATTCCAGAATAGCCCAGGCAATCGATAGTCCATCATATGTACTGGTACCCCGCCCTACTTCATCAAGAAGCAGAAGGCTTCTTCGTGTAGCATTCCGCAGAATGGTAGATACTTCGTTCATTTCCACCATGAATGTTGACTGACCCGATGTCAGGTCGTCCGATGCGCCGATTCTTGTGAATATACGGTCAACCACGCCAATATGCGCGCTGGCTGCGGGTACAAAACTTCCCATCTGTGCAAGAAGTATGATGAGTGCAACCTGACGCATATACGTAGATTTACCAGCCATATTCGGGCCGGTTAGAATAACAATTCGTCTGTTTTCATTATCAAGATATGTATCGTTAGGCACAAAACTTCCAGCCGGCAGCATTTTTTCGACAACCGGATGCCTTCCGTCGACAATTTCAAGCGTATCGGAATCATCCAGAAGCGGACGCACGAATTTCTCCCTGTCAGAGAGCTCTCCGAGGGACAGCACAACATCGAGCATCGCGATCGCCTGTGAGGTAGTCTGGAGCCGCCCGGACTGCCTGGAAATCTGTTCGCGGAGCTGGCAGAAGATATCATATTCCAGAGCGATGAGCTTTTGCTGGGCTCCCAGGATTGTATCCTCCAGGATTTTAAGTTCTTCTGTGATATATCTCTCTCCACCCGCAAGCGTCTGCTTCCTGATAAAATAATCCGGAACCAGGGAAACACTTCCCTTGGAAACTTCCAGATAATATCCAAAGACACGGTTATACCCGACCTTCATGGTTTTGATACCTGTTTTTTCTTTTTCCTGCGCTTCCAGATTCATAATCAGGCTCTTTCCGTCACGGGAAGCTATGCGAAGCCGGTCAACGTCTTCGTTATAACCTTCTTTGAGAATTCCGCCTTCTTTCAGGCTGATCGGGGGTTCCTCAGATAGTGAATCAGTCAGAAGCGTGCAAACATCATCCAACGTATCCAAAAGTTGGTTGATCTCGTCAAATAAACCGCGGGTAAACCTTGCCGCTATCGCGGAAATGGCCGGGAGCTTCGCAAGTGAATTGCGAAGTGCCAGAAGATCGCGGGCATGAACGGAGCCAAGGGCAATACGCGAGGTAAGACGTTCGAGGTCGTGCATTCCATTTATTGATTCCAGAAGCTCCTGGCGGAGCATAAATGATTCTTTTGCCTCTTCAACTGCATCCTGTCTCGGAACAATATCGGCTACCTGAATAAGTGGCTGCTCGAGCCATCTTCTCAGAAGACGTCCGCCCATTGCTGTTTTCGTGCGGTCTATGGCCCATAGTAGGCTTCCCTTTCTTGTCTTACTGCGGATCGTCTCAGACATCTCGAGATTTCTTCTGGTTGATATGTCAAGCTCCATTGTCTCTTCCAGACGATATACCGAAATATTGTGAAGGTGCGATAAAGGACACTGCTGTGTATCTTCCAGATAACAAAGAAGCGCGCTTGCTGCAGAACGATACAGGAGCGTCTGGACATGATCCATACTCCACAGATCTTTTGCAGCCATCTTCTTATCCGATACCGGATCAGTCATGTACGAATTAATCCGTTCGGAAGAAAAATCCGAATCCGGACGGACAGAAAGCAGGACCGGAAACTGCTCGATGATTTTTTTATAATAAGGATCCTTGAGAAAAGATTCATTGCAGATCAATTCCGAAGGGGCAAAACGTGCAATCTGATTGGCAAGCTTGGCGCTGGTGTTCCCTGTAACGAGCTGCGTGGCCTCGAAAGTACCTGTTGTAATGTCTGCAGCCGCAAGCCCGTACTGCATACCCAGACGGTATATGCAGACAAGATAGTTGTTCTTCTTGTCGTCAAGACCCGACTGGTCGGTTATGGTTCCGGGCGTAAGGATACGTGTTACCGCCCGGCGTACAATTCCTTTAGCCACAGACGGATCTTCCATCTGGTCACACACAGCTACTTTAAAGCCGTGTGCCACAAGTTTCTGCATATAGGATGGCGCGGCATGGTGCGGAACACCGCACATGGGCGCTCGCTTATCAAGACCGCAGTCCCTCGCTGTAAGAGCCAGCTCCAGGACTTTTGCCGCTGTAACGGCGTCATCAAAGAACATCTCGTAAAAATCCCCGAGACGGAACATGAGAATGGCATCGGGCCACTTATCTTTTTGTTCCAGATACTGAACCATCATCGGCGTTATTCTGGCGCGATCCAGTGTCTTATATGTAAGAAGATCATTTTCCTCTATCATGAAATCCAACTTTCCCATCGGCCTTCCAAAGAAACCGGTCTGGCGCCTGTAATTCTAACCTTAGCAAAAAAGCCCTCCAGTATATCCCCGTTAATCAGGTCGCCTTTGACAAGGTGAGTTCCGTCAGGCAGATCAATGTCATCGGGAAGCGTAAAGTTAACGAGACGGTTATTGGCTGTTCTTCCGGAAAGAATATGTGGAGCCGTCTGGCTCCTGCCTTCAATCAGAATTTCTTCAAGTGAACCGACAACGCTTATGTTCGATTCATAACAATGTGCATTCTGCATCTCCAGAAGCCTTGAAAAACGTTCGGTAACCACGTCCTGAGGAATCTGACCATCCATAGTGGCGGCAGGCGTACCGGGTCGTACAGAGTATTGGAACGTAAATGCCGCATCAAAACGAATCTCCCGCATGATTGTGAGGGTAGCTTCGAAATCAGATTCGGTTTCGCCGGGAAACCCAACGATAATATCCGTTGAAATCGTTCCCTCGGGGATTTTACTCCGAAAAAGCCGGGCGGTCCGCAGATATTGCTCCCGTGTATAATGCCGGTTCATAGCAGTAAGGATGCTGTCGCTTCCCGACTGCAGAGGCAGATGCAGATGCTTTTCTATATTCGCATGTGCTGCCATGATCTCTATCACTCGATCGGAAAGATCTTTCGGGTGCGAAGTCATAAAACGGATTCTTGCGATTCCGGGAATTTTGGCTGAGGCCTCAAGCAGATCAGCAAAATCAGGTATTCCCTCCTGATCTCTTCCATATGAATTAACATTCTGACCTAAAAGAAGTATTTCCTTATATCCTTCAGAAGATAATTCATGGATTTCCCTTATGATCTGGTCAAAAGGGCGCGACCTTTCTCTTCCCCTTGTATAGGGAACGATGCAGTAGGTACAGAAATTATTGCATCCGTACATGATAGGAACACTCGCGCGGAAACGCCTTGAACGGTCAATCGGCAGATCAAGATCATCCGCTATGTAATCAATCTCAGATACTTCATATACTTTCTTCTGCGTAAAACGAATTTTGAATAAAAGTTCCGGCAGCCGGTGAATGTCCTGCGGTCCGAATATCAAATCCACAAAAGGATAGCTCTTTTTAATCTTCTCAACATTCTCGTCCTGCTTCATCATACAGCCGCAGACGGCAACTATCATGGCAGGATTTTTTCTTTTCATTGCCTTAACAAGGCCGAGGTTGCCGAAGAGCCTGTCCTGCGCATTCTCCCTTATACTGCAGGTATTAAAGATGACCAGATCCGAATCATCCGAACGGGCCGGAACAAACGAGAGCGTCTTTAGAACACCGGACAGTTTTTCGCTGTCAGATTCATTAAGCTGGCATCCATAAGTGCGGATATTATATGTAAATTCATAACCCCGACGCTTCGCTTCATCACGATAGCTTACGGTTAAATCATCTGCAAATTTCTTCTGTACGGCTAAATCTTCAGGCCGGATAACAACTGTTGCCAAAAAATACACCTCTTTTTCTTTCAATACTGATATCATATCAGAATACGCAAGGTTTTGTGAATCTGAATCTTGTTGTACAATAGTACAAAAACACATAACGGAGGATTGATTCTTGATTTCTATTCAATCTCATTCAAAACAAACAGGCCGTTCCGGGAAAATATCCCGTTTTCTACTAAAAGTGAAACATATTGTTTCGATATTGCTTGTATGCGCCGTTCTCTCTTCGAACGGTTTTGCCTCAATAGTATCGGCCGCATCTGAACCGGAATCAACTGCATCCGAATCCTCTTCTGAGACCACCGCGTCCGCGGCGGCTGCGGAGTCTGTGACAGACACGGAGCCTTCTGCTGATACTCCGGCTGTTGATACTGCAGTTACTGACACCGTTCAATTACAGACTGCGCTTCTTGATCCGCAGGCAGAAGACGCTCCTGTTATCGACGGGAAGGCATATGTACTTTATGATGCGCAATCCGGTGTATTTCTTCTCGGGAGCAATCAGGATACGCCTCTCCCCCCCGCCAGTATCACGAAAGTCATGACAATTCTTCTCGCATTTGAGAATCTTAAAATGACGGATACCATAACGGTTACACGCGACATGTATGAGAGTATTCCCAATGATTATGTAAGGCTCGGTCTTGTCGAAGGCGAAGTAATAACCGTCGAGGACGCCATATATGCCTGTCTTTTGATCTCAGCCAATGATGCGTGTATGTCGCTTGCAATTTCGATGGGCGGCACCATTGAAGGTTTTTCACAGATGATGAACGACAGGGCGGTCGAACTCGGCTGCAATCAGACTCACTTCACAAATCCATATGGTTATGCTGATGAGAATCATCTGACTACCGCACATGACATGGCCCTTATTATGGCAGAAGCACTTAAAAATGAGATGTATACCAAGATTTCAACAACGGCAAATTATACGATGGCAGCCACCAATAAAAACAGCGAACCCAGAGGACTTACCAATGGCAACCGGTTTGTATCAACTACCACTTACGCATATGAGAACTATATCGGCGGAAAGACAGGCTTTACTGATATGTCGGCCTACACCATTGTTGCCGGAGCGAGGGAAAATGGCCGGACATTGATTGGCGTTGTTTTAGGAGCCTCCTATTCACAGATACGCTATTCCGATTTGATTTCCCTTTTCACCTATGGATTCGAAAAATACAGTACAACAAGTGTTGATCCATCCGAATATGCAGAAATACAAAAACAGACGATCGATCAGGTAACAACCGGAATCGCCGCGGCCGGTTACGTACTTGAAATAACCGACGCCACGCTGAGCATCGATCCCTTCTGTACAACCAAAGCCGCCACGGCAGTGAATGGTTATAGTACAGGCATTGATATCAGTCAGGCTGTCATTCAGGGAAATCTGTCCACGCAGGTCCTTACTTTTCCGGTATTCAGGCAATACGCTGACAGTTCTAAAAACCAGGTTGGGACGCTGACCATAACAATATGTGATCAGAAGAGCGCCGAGACAGCGGCAGAAGCCGCAGCCGCAGCAAACGAACCTAAGACCAGCATTGGTGCGATTCTTGCCAGAGCAGGAATTGTACTTCTTCTCGTGATGATCCTTGCCTTCTGCATTATCATTTATGTAATGCTGCAGAAAGAAAAGAAAAGACGAAAAAACCGCAGGAAACCCCGCGTATTATAATTTATCATGAGCCGTTAGTCGCCCGGTATAATTAGTTGCCCGGTATAATTAGTCGCCCGATATAGCTGCATCAGATATCAAAAGCGATGGTGAACCGATGGAGCCTGCATCAGACGGCGGATCAAAATACAGATCAGATCCGACAGTGATGATTTTGTTCAAAAGAAGATAGAAATTATCAGCAAAGGTTACCTGGTCAACAGCCCGGCCTATTTTACCGTTCTCAATGACATACCCTTCGCAGGACAATGAAAAATCACCGGATACGATATTTGTACCGGCATGAAGACCGGAAAGTTCTTTTATGTATAATCCGTTTTCTGCCTGTGCCAGAAGATCCGAAAGAGTGCTGCTGCCTGGCTCAATATACAGGTTGGTCGGCCCGACGGATATGGAACCTTTATATCCGCTCCTGAAACCATTGCCGGTTGATGTTGTGCCTGCTTTCGCTGCGGTCTTCCTGTTGTGAAGAATCCCGGTCAGCACACCCTTATTGACAAGTATCTTGTTTTGCGTAGCCACACCTTCCGAATCAAACGGTATCGCTGTTATGCTTTGTTCCATGATGGCGTCATCATGAATTGTTATGTATGCAGGTGCAATCTGCGTATGCATTTTATCTCCTAAAAGAGAGAATCCTTTCTGGATCAAATCTGCTGAAAAGATAGCGCAGAACGTAGAAAGCAAATCAGCTGCGGCTTCGCTGTCGAGCACAATGGTATATTTCCCTGATGCAACAGGGGAAGCTCCAAGCTTTCCGGTCGTTTCCGAGGAAACTTTTGCAGCGAGACTGTCGATATCAAGATTACTGAAGTCCCTGCCGAACCAGTAGGCATCACCCGTCTTAACCTGTTCCTCCTCCTCACATCTTGCATTGGCATATACAAACAACAGGTTGCTTGCATGGGAAAGCTTCAGATTAAGTGAATTGCTGATCTGGGAATTCGAACTGCCGTAAGATACAACACAATGATCGACAGCAACAATCCTGGGGTCAGAAGCAAGAATCTTTTGTTCAAGGGCCAGTCCGGTCTTTGCGAAATCATCAAAAGCGAGTTCATCGAGTGACTGGGAAAACACGTCAACGGTCCTGTACTGCTGATCCCCCGCGTATATTGTCTCTTCTTCCTCCGATTCAAGGACTGCACAGTTCTGCGACGCCTGATCCAGCATAAATGCCATCGATTCGTCAGTCAGTTCCTCGGCGAAGGCATAACCCATCTGTCCGTTCTGATAGCCTCTGAAAGAGACCCCCTGTAAACTGGAGGACTCGTACATCGATACTTCTCCCTCCAGAATCTGGACCTCTGATGAACGGCCGTTCTCAAAAAATACTTCAGATTGTAAAAATCCTGCTTTTTCAGCACTGGACAAGAGTGCTTCCATAAATTTATCCGGTTCATATATCATGCTGAATTCTCCTTCGTAATTGTGTTTTATGTGAATGATTATGTTCAAGTGAATAATTATGTTTTTAATGAATGCAGCGGAAAACGTTATTCCCTGCCGCCTACGGTAATCTCCGAGACGCGGATCATCGGCTGTCCGACATTGGTCGGGATATTTCCGCTGATTGAACCGCAGACACCCTGCGCAAGGGCAAGATTTGTACCGACACGGTCAATATTCATCAGTACCTGCGAACCCTTGCCGATGAGCGTTGCACCTCTTACCGGCTCGGCAATTTTGCCGTCACGTATCATATATCCTTCCGTAACAGCAAAGTTAAACTCGCCGGTAGCCGGATCAACAGATCCGCCGCCCATATTTGCCGCATAAAGGCCGTACGGGGTATCCGCAATAATGTCTTTGGGATCCGTACTTCCGGCAGCTATATATGTGTTTGTCATTCTTGAAGTCGGCGCATACTGATAATTCTGTCTTCTTGATGAACCTGTAGTCGGCATATCCATACGTCTGCTTCCAAGAAGATCAATCATATATCCGGTAAGTATGCCGTTTTCGATTAGTACATTACGGGAAGAATCATGTCCTTCATCATCAATGGCAATACTGCCCCATTCGCCGGGCATAGTACCGTCATCGAGTGCAGTAACCAGTGGATTTGCGATCTGCTGGCCGAGCTTTCCGTCAAAAACGGATGCATGTACGCCAACAGACGTTGCCTCAAGACTGTGACCGCATGCTTCGTGGAAGATGACGCCGCCAAAACCATTATCAATAACCACCGGCATTTTACCTGATGGACAAGGCTTGGCAGAAAGCATGGTTACAGCTATTCTAGCCGCTTCCCGGGCTGTCTCTTCAACCGGAAAAGATTCCATAAACTCAAATCCGGTTCCTGAACCGGGTCCGAAATAACCGCTTTGCTTTTCAGCTTCGGAGGATGCGACCGCTTCTATGGTAAAACGGTTCCTGGCTCTCTCATCCGTACGGTAAAGACCGTTCGAATTTGCGATCCACACACGCTTCTGGGTATCACCATAGGAAGCGCTTGTCTGAGAAATCAAAGGACTGAATTCCTTGGCCGCCATACAGGCGCGCCTCAGAATCTCGACCTTTCTGGATTTATTCACACCGACAGGCGGGATCCTGCAGGGATTGCTGATAAAATCCATCCTTGGCGTGAGATGAACTGTCATCCCGAGAGGAACCGTCTGCAGGGATGCCGATGCATCTTTTGCCATGCGGATCAGATTATCCTCGCGGATATCATTGGAAAAAACATACACACATTTGGTTTTCTCAAGGATACGGATGCCGACGCCAAAATCAATGCCGGCACTTGCGGTGTCAACACGACCGTTAATAAAGGAAATCCCTGAGGATTTTGATTCCTCCATATATATTTCGGCAAAATCTCCTCCTCGTGAAAGAGCAGCCATAAGAACTCGTTCGATTGTATTATCAGAAAGCATAAAAGACCTACCTTTTTTATTTAGTATACAAATAATTGTACCATATAATTCGCGCAACCTGTTTCTTTCGAAACGATTGACTTATCAGCATATTCCAGATATATTTTCGAGATATATAAAAAGGACTACAGCCGCGATAACTTCTGCAGCCGTAATCCTTTATCAAAAAACACATGAAACAGGATGAATCAGGATATTTCAGGATGAATTATTTATAGACTCTCTTAATTTTTCTGGAAGTTGTCTTGTCAAATTCCGTATCCCTTAAAGTAACCTTGCGGATGCCCTTATAGCTGACAATCTGCTGGTTTACTTTCTTGACTTCTTCTTCTATCAGAGCCTGAAGAGCCGCAGCGTCCGGCTTGTCGCCGAGCTTTTCCTGAACCGCTTCCATATTGGGAAAAATGGCCGCCGTTACAAGAACATCATCTCGCCCGTCGGAGTCTCCCGATACAAGGGATTCCATGATATAAGGGGATCTGGAGAGCAGCGATTCGATTTCTTCCGGGAAAATATTCTTGCCGTTTTTGGAAATAATGACATTCTTCTTGCGGCCGGTAATGATAACAAAATTGTCCTCATCCAGATAGCCTAAGTCACCTGTGTGATAGTAACCGTCTTTGTCGATTGCACCTTCGGTTGCTTCCGTATTCTCATAGTACCCGAGCATAATGTTGGGGCCTTTTCCGATGATCTCTCCGATACCGTTCTCATCCTTATCGATGATTTTGACGTCTACACCGGGAAGCGGAAGACCTGCGGCGCGGTTGTTGTAATCTACATCGCGGTTCAGGGCAAGAATCGGCGCACATTCCGTCAGGCCGTATCCCTGTACACAATGAATTCCCATATCCTGCATATCCTTAAGAATCTGAGGATCAATCCCGGCGCCGCCGGAAATAATCATGCGGAGCTGACCGCCGAAAGAACTGTGTACTGCTTCAAAGACTTTTCTGCGCAAGTCGATGCCCACCCTTCGCAGGGTTCTGGTAAGACCAAGTCCGAACAGAAACTTACGTGTTGCTTTCTTATCCGACTTTGCCTTTTTCATGATGGCGCGATGGAACATCTCAAGCATCAAAGGTACAACAAGGATCATTGTTGTCTTGCTTTCCTGCATGTTTTTTGCGATATACCGGAGACCTTCACACTGCGCGATGGTACAGCCGCGGTATACCTGGCATAAAAATCCGCACGTGCACTCATATGTATGATGCAGCGGCAGTACAGACAGGAAAATGTCACCCGGACCTATATAAAGCATCGAACACATGCCTTCAAGGTTAGCAGTAATATTATGCTGTGAAAGCATGACAGCCTTGGCTGTGTCTGTCGTACCGGAAGTAAACAGAAGAATTGTCATGGCATCAGGATCAATCGGCGCATCTATAAAGACACGGTTGCCCTCTTCCAGAAGCTTCTGCCCTTTCTTGAGCAGTTTCCAGAAAGAAAGAGTCTTATCCGTCTCCTCCACATCGTCCATGCAGATAAAATACTTCACATTGGGAATATCGTTTCTTATTTCATCGATGAGCGACTGCTTGGATGAGGAATAGATAACGCAGTCAGAGATGGATCGCCTTAAAAGACTCGCAATTTCCTGTCTGGGAAGTTCTTTGTCAAGAGGAACGACAATTCCGGTGCCATTAGTCACACTCAAATAGGACACGTACCACTCATACCGGGTCTCTGCCAGAATAGCTACCCGGCTGCCAAGCCCGGTCATATTGGCCAGAGCTGTGCCGAATGCATTTACATCTTCGTTGTACTGCTTATATGAAATATTGGAATAGTGTTCGCCTTTATTCTTCTTAACCATAAAGACAGCCTTATCCTGATAGAGTTTTACACTTTGCTGCAGCATATCTCTGAGATCTCTGATTTTGCGGATTTCGTACAAAGGTATGTTTTTCATAAAGTATTCTCCTCGTGTGATTAGCGTACTTTCTAAACATATTTTATTTTGATAGCCAAGACAAAAACAGTATATCCTATGAATTACATTGTTTCAATCCTAATTCACCTGACTCCAAAGCCGGTATTTTATAGTGATCAAGAAGTGCTTTTACGCGACGCGGATCCGGAATAAGCAAAGAAAGATCATTCCAAAAAGCAGCGGAATGATTCATATGAGTCAGATGTGTCAGTTCATGGCAAATAACATAGTAAAACAAATCATCGGGAAGAAAATCAAGATATCCGTTCAGTGAAATGTTACCCAAAGTAGAACAGGTTCCCCATCTCGTCCTCGAGTAGCGTATAAAGATACGCTGCGGCTTTTTGCCCTGCCAGCTCTCCAGAAAAATCTCCGCCTTTTTTCGTACATTTTTTGCATGCTTTCTTTTTTCGGCATCACTTAGCACCGGAAGCAGAATCTTCTCTTTTGTCTGCTTCTGGTGCATACGGATCCAATCATGTTTCTGGTCGACAAAAGCTTCGATTCTGGAAAGGCTTACGCGATACGGGGCAAATACAAAGACATTTGCTTCATCGGTAATTCTGATGGAAACTGTTTTTCTCTTCTTTCGAAGGAGGAGAAAGGGAATCGAATGCATGGGTGAAAGATGGCTGTCATAGCCGCTTTTCATGAGTACTCCTTGCAAATAGAAATCATATATACGAACTCATATTATCATTGAATCTTTAACTTAAATCTTAAATTTCAACTCTTAAAGCTGACAGCCCGGAGCCGGTGCAAATCCCTTGGATATAGCCATTTCGGCACGCTCCCGGGCTTTCCCGCCAAGCGACAGCTGTTCCTGAATAAATCCGGGATGTGTTTCGAAAAAGACCTTCATAAAATCCTTCGGATGCTCCATGAATCTGGATATCATCTCCAACTGATCCTTCGATATATCACCGTTCTTTTGGGCAAGTTCAAAAAGAGCCGTATCGATGCCGGCAAATGAATGCAGACGGACGCCTTCCGCAGCCAGAACTTCTTCACCGCCCTGCCTTCTGTCAACAACGACAATCGTATCATTCATAATCGCGCCGAACTCACGGATCAACGGAATCCATGCACGGGTATAGCTTGAAGCCTCGGTCACCAGATCGGCAATATGAAGGGCGCGTTTGCCGGCAAGGGCTGCCTCATAGACAGGAATTGTCTTTGTGAAATCATCGGTTGTATATACAGCCTGCATGTCTTTGAAAATCGAAAGATGAGGTTTTTTCAGCAGATAAGCCGGAAGGATCGAAAAGAAAAAATCGCGCCGTTCACCGCCGGAAATGAAATCAAAATCAAGGGTCTTTGCCTTCTCAACGATCAGGTCGGTAACCATACGGAAAGTCTCACTCGATTTGTATGTGCGAAGCAGATCCTGCAGGATAAAATTCGGGAATTCTATACGGTCTGCGCCGACAGCCTCTTCAATTAAGAAAAGGAGCTTGGCGGCGTCTTCTTCACTGTTATAAAGAAAATGCGTATTTATATAAAAGGGTCCTAAGGTTCCCGATGTGTACCAGTATGGATGGTCCGGATCGCAGACCCGGATGGCATGTGTTGCAAAAAGAGCGTCAAGTATAGGATTATTCATATTGTTACCTCCCCGCGCGACAATTACCTTATATCGCGTCCCTTTCTGTTGTAAAAGTTACCAAGGCTGCAAAGCGCCTGTCAGAGAAGAAATTTTGTCTATATTATTTTCGAGGGCATATGCTGCCAGATCATCCACGATCTTCTCACATGCGGCAGGATGCAGTAAAGTGGCCGTCCCGACTTCAATGGCCGCTGCTCCTGCAAGCATAAATTCGATAACATCCGCTGCATTCATTATACCGCCGACACCGATAATTGGAATAGTAAGAACATGGCAGCATTCCTGAATCATACGAAGCGCAACAGGCTTGATGGCAGGACCGGACAGCCCGCCGGTATTGTTCTGCAGAACCGGGCGGCGGGTCTTAATATCAATGGCCAGGCCAAGCAGTGTGTTGATCAGTACAACGGCGTCCCCTCCCGCCTCTTGTGCTGCAAGGGCTGTAGTTGTTATGGATGTAACATTCGGCGTCAGTTTTACCCACAAAGGCTTATCCGTCAGATCACGGACAGCGCGCAGCATGCCGTACACGCCTTCTGCGGTCGCCCCTATCGTCATACAGCCTTTTTTGACATTGGGACAGGACAAGTTGAGCTCGAGCGCGTCAACGGGCATCCCGGGCGCCCCAAGACACTCGACCATCCGCTGATAATCTTCTGTAGAGTGACCGGCAACATTAATGATAACGCGTGTGCCGAGACCCGTCATAAAGGGAAGCTCCTTTTCGAGGAATACTTCAAGCCCCGGATTCTGAAGACCTACACTGTTCAGCATGCCGGAAGCTGTTTCCGCTGTGCGGCAGCCGGGGTTTCCTTCCCTCGGAAGGAGCGTCAGCCCCTTTGAACAGATGCCTCCGATTTTTGAGAAATCAAGATATTCGGAGAGTTCCCGACCGAATCCGCAGGTTCCGGATGCAAGCATCACCGGATTTTGGAAAGTAAGACTTCCCACATTTATTGATAAATCTACCATACAACCTCCGAAGCATTCATAACTGGTCCTTCTTTGCAGCAGCGAACGTGATGAAAAGGAATATCTTCCCCGGAAGCTTTGACTTTACAGACGCAGACCAGGCAGATACCTATGCCGCACGCCATACGTTTTTCCATGGAGATCTGGCAGGAAAGATTTTTTTGTTCGGCCCACTCGCTGACCTTTTTCATCATTATTTCAGGTCCCACAACAAATATATCCGAACCCTCTATTTCCGCACTCGAAAGAAGGGAAAGTGAGTCAAGAACGTTGCCTTTTGTTGCGAAATCACCGATATCAGTTGAATAAAGAGACTTGTCCGCAAGGGATTCACACTCTTCCAGGAAAAAGGCGTCTTCTCTGCTTCGAAATCCATTGACACATATCGAAGGAATGCCAAGATCACGAGCTTTCTGCAGAGCAAAATAAAGCGGGTATATTCCTGTTCCACCTCCGACAGCAATCATTTTCCGGACTCCCTCGAATGCAAATCCATGCCCGAGAGGCCCGAGAACAGAATATACATCGCCTATACGGGCCTTAAGGATATCCTTTGTTCCGGCGCCGACTTCACGCACGCCTATTGAAAAAGTTTGGGCGTCTTTGTCAACCGAGCAGATTCCAAACGGCCGCTTCAAAAAAAAGCTGCATGATACATTCACAAACTGACCCGGCTGGGCGTCCCTGGCTATGTCTTCACAGGCAAAGGTCAGTAAAGCATTGCCTTTACTTAAAAATTTCTTGTCTGTCAGAACTACTTCGTATTCTTGTTTCATATCTCACCTGCAGGCCTTTTTTGCCTGACTTCTGTATTTGCCTGACTTCTCTACTTGGAAAGCATCTTGTTTTCCAAAGGAGATTCATTCTGCGGAAGTTCTTCAAACCGAGTCTTTGAGACAATTTCAGCAAATGTTGATAATTCATATGCGATCAGATCATTAGGACTGATTTTTCTCTCAAGACACTCTATTACGGCAACAAGGGTATCAAGGGAAGTAATTGTCGGCACGCCGTGCTCTATGCAGGTTCTGCGCAGACGGAAACCATTGTTCACCATGACTGCTCCGTTGGACTCTGTATTAACCAGCAGCTTAATCGTGCCATTTGCTACATAGTCCAGAGAATTAGGCGATGCTTCTTCCATTTTACGGACACTGCTCGTAGGAATACCTGACTTATTCAGATAGTTGGCTGTTCCGCCGGTAGCATATAGTTCGTAACCCAGACGCATCAGTTTATCTGCCAATGGAATCAGGTCGCGTTTATCGCTGTCCCTTACCGTCAGCATTACACCTTCTCCTTTTAGAGGGAACTTAAAACCCGATGCCAGAATGGCTTTATACATGGCCTGGGCGTAGGATGTCGAAAGTCCAAGAACTTCACCCGTACTTTTCATTTCCGGCCCGAGACTTACATCGACGTCGTGAAGCTTTTCAAAAGAGAATACCGGCGCTTTGACTGCGTATACCCAGGGATAGCGCGCATAGAGTCCCGTTCCGTATTCGAAGTCGGAAAGAGAGCTTCCGAGCATAATCCGGGTAGCAACATCAACGATGGGTATCCCTGTAACCTTGCTTATATAAGGTACGGTTCTTGAGGATCTCGGATTGACTTCGATTACATAGACTTCATCGTTAAACAGAATAAATTGAATATTTACCAGGCCTATTACGTGAAGGGCCAGAGCCAGTCTTCTTGTATATTCTACGATCGTATCACGCACATGGTCAGGTATGAAGGCAGGGAAAATCGAGATTGAGTCGCCGGAGTGCACGCCCGCCCTTTCAAGATGTTCCATGATACCGGGAATCAGAATATTCTTACCGTCACAGACGGCATCAACTTCTAGTTCTACTCCACGTAGATATTTATCAACAAGTATAGGGTGTTCCTGCTCTGTCAGGTTAATAATCCGCATATATTCAACCATCTCATTATCGTTGTACACGATGGCCATGCCTTGTCCGCCAAGAACATATGACGGGCGGACAAGAACCGGATAGGACAATTCGTTAGCTGTTTTTATGGCTTCCTCTGTTGTGAATACGGTGCTTCCGTTGGGCCTTTTAATTTCGCATTCTTCGAGTATCGCATCAAAACGTTCTCTGTCTTCCGCCGCGTCAACCATGTCGGCCGAGGTGCCGAAAATCGGGATGCCCATATCCGACACAGCTTTGATCAGCTTGATGGCAGTCTGTCCGCCGAACTGGCAGATGCAGCCGTCCGGCTTCTCATTCTCTACTATGGCCCGCACATCATCTGCTGTAAGTGGCTCAAAGTAGAGACGGTCCGATGTATCAAAATCGGTCGAGACCGTCTCCGGATTATTGTTGGCAATGATCGCCTCGTAACCGAGCTTTCTCAAGGCCCAGGCGGAGTGCACACAGCAGTAGTCGAACTCAATGCCCTGACCGATACGGATCGGGCCTGAACCCAGTACCAGAACTTTTTTGCGTTCTGTCCGTTCGGCTTCATTATACCGGTCGAAGGTAGAATAGTAGTAAGGCGTTACGGCCTTGTACTCACCTGCGCAGGTATCAACCATTTTGAATGTGTGCACAAGACCCAGGTTTTTGCGGCGTGTCCGGATATCGTCGGCAGAATCGCCGACGAGTTTTGCAATATAGGAATCGGTAAAACCCATTTTAGTGGCTTTGGACAAAAGTTCATCCGTGAGTTCTTCTGAAGATCCTGTGGCCAGAAGGGTCTCTTCCATCACTACCAGATTTTTGAGCTTGCACAGGAAGAACTTATCAACAAGCGTGATCTCATAAAGATCTTCAATCGTGTGTTCCCTGCGGATCGCCTCGGCCAGCACGAACATACGCATATCGTCAACAATCTGGAGACGTGCATCCAGGGCTTCCTCCGTCAGGTCATGAATAACCGGAACAAGAAGTCCGTAGATATTGAGTTCAAGGGAGCGGATAGCCTTCATCAGCGATGCCTCAAAAGTATTGGCAATCGCCATAACTTCTCCGGTAGCTTTCATTTGCGTGCTTAAGGTTCTCTTCGCCTTAACGAACTTGTCAAAGGGAAACTTGGGTATTTTGGTTACGATATAGTCAAGCGCCGGTTCAAAACACGCCTTTGTGCAGCCGGTAACCTCATTGGGAATCTCATCAAGAGAATATCCGCAGGCAATCCGGGAAGCTACTTTGGCAATCGGATATCCGGTTGCTTTGGAGGCAAGCGCGGAAGATCTTGAAAGTCTCGGATTAACTTCGATAACAGCGTAATCTCCATTGGTCGGATGCTGGGCGAACTGTACGTTGCAGCCGCCGACTATCTGAAGCTCCTCAACTATTTTGAGCGCTGATGTACGAAGAGTCTGGTACTCGATATCCGTAAGTGTCTGAGCCGGAGCAACAACGATCGAGTCGCCTGTATGAACGCCGACCGGGTCGAAGTTCTCCATCGAACAGATTGTTATCTTATTCCCCTTGGCGTCGCGCACCGCTTCAAATTCGATTTCTTTCCAACCGGCAATACTTCGTTCGATGAGAACCTGGTGAACACGGCTTACGGCCAGTCCGGTAGGCGCTATTTCCATAAGAGCCTTCTCATCCGCCACGATTCCGCCGCCGGTTCCTCCGAGTGTGAATGCAGGTCGGACAATGACAGGATATCCGATGCTGAGGGCAATTCTCTTGCATTCCTCTATCGTCTGCGCCGTCTCTGAAGGAATACATGGTTCGTTGATCCTCATCATCGCTGCCCTGAAATCCTCGCGGTCTTCACCCATCTTGATTCCTTTAGCCTGTGTTCCCATAAGAACAACATTGTTCTCTTCCAGAAATCCTGATTCGGATAATTCCATGGCAAAGTTTAGACCAGTCTGCCCTCCGAGCGACGCAAGGAGACCGTCAATCTTCTCATCTATTATTAGTTTTTTGATTACATCGATCTGTAATGGCTCCAGAAAAACTTTATCTGCCATATCCGGATCTGTCATGATGGTCGCCGGATTGCTGTTGACCAGCACTACGAAAAAGTTCTCGGCCTTCAGAGCCCGGCACGCCTGCGTACCTGCATAGTCAAATTCGGCTGCCTGTCCAATAATAATCGGACCGGAACCAATAACCATGACTCTCTTCACATCACTTCTTCTTGGCATACTATATCTCCTTTTCTGTCTTGAAACCAATGGCTAATATGTTATATTTATGCGATCTCATGCATTATTATACACAATGACTGGAAACAGATCAACAGATAGATTTTCGCATATCCGTTATCCGGTCTTTTTAGCAATTGCCTGAAGAAGATCCTCTTTCATTCGCACCGCTTCATCATAGGCTGCCTGCTGAAAATCCATGGGTTTTAAGTCGTCGCGTTTTTTGTAAGCGCACATAAGACTTCTTGATGCATTTACAATGGCTCCCCGTCCTGATGCGTCGAAGTTGACGGCGGCTGAGTCAGCGCTTCCACCCTGCGCGCCGTAGCCCGGAACAAGAATCAGCGTCTTTGGCATAATCTGTCTGAGTGCTGCAGCCTGTTCAGGCCAGGTGGCCCCGACAACCGCACCGACGGAACTGAATCCTGATTCACCTATAAGTTCCTCGCCCCACGCAGCTACTTTTCTGGCAACCTGCTCGTAAAGAGGGCGTCCGTTTTCCATCTTCAGATCCTGAAAATCACCGGCAGACAAATTGGAGGTCCGAACAAGAATATACATTCCCTTGCCCCTGCTTTTTGCCACATCAATAAAAGGCTTAATTCCGTCAATTCCCAGATATGCATTGAGTGTGACCGCATCCGCATCATTCATCGCCGTGACTGTTTGATCCCAGAGTGCCGTCTCACCGATAATTGCGTTGGCGTATGCTGATGCCGTCGAACCGATATCATTTCTCTTGGCGTCCGCGATGACAAGCATGCCCTTTTCTTTGGCATAACCGATTGTCCGCCTGAGGGCTTCGATTCCGTGCACGCCGTACATTTCATAATATGCAAACTGCGGTTTGATGGCCGGGATAATATCACAGGTCGCATCTATCAGCATGCGGTTGAAATCGTAGATTGCCATCGCCGTGGCCATCGACTTGTCTTCTATCTCTTTGCCCCAGTAATGAAGCATCTCTTCCGGTACATACTCAGCGAGAGGATCAAGACCAAGGACTGTTGGATTGGAAAGTGCAGCAATCCTGTCTGTCAGTCTGTCAGCAAAGTTTTTCATATGTGATTTTTCCTCCCGATATCGTAAGCACTGTGTCCCCGTAAAGCCTATATCCATGAAAAGGTGTATTTCTTGCTTTTGAGAGCATTTTATCTTTATCAAAAACAAATTCCTGATCCAGATTAAATACTGAAATATCAGCCGGCGCTCCGGCTTCAAGAGTCCCTCTTCCAAGATTCAGGAGCTTTGAAGGATTAAAAGACATGCAGGCGGTCAGCTCCTCAAGTGTAAGAAAACCCGGACGGACAAGGTATGTATATCCGAGTGCAAAGGCAGTCTCAAACCCGACAATGCCATTATTTGCCAGTGAGAACTCCAGGTCCTTCTCGTCCGCATGGTGCGGTGCATGATCCGTAACAATCAGGTCGAGAGTCTTGTCGCGGAGTCCTTCGATAATGGCCAGTCTATCTTCTTCTGTCCTAAGCGGCGGATTCATCTTTGCGTTGGTATCAAAGCCAAGGCAGGCTTCTTCGGTCAGTACAAAATAATGGGGGCAGGTCTCGGCCGTAACCTTCACGCCGCGCGCTTTTGCCTCGCGGATCATACGAACGCCGCCTTTGGTACTGACATGGCAGATATGAACCGGAAGATTCAAATACTCGGAAAGGATAATATCCCGGCCGATCATAATGTCCTCCGCTGCTGTAGGAATTCCGCGAAGTCCCATCTGCGTGGATAGATAGCCTTCGTTCATGACGCCGTCTGAAAGAGAAGGTTCTTCACAGTGATTCATGACAGGCAGTGCAAAATCGGAAGCATACTCCATAACCTTGCGAAGCAGGTCAGGAGTAGCAATTGGACGTCCGTCATCGGAAATACCGACGATTCCCTCTTCTTTCATCAGGCCGAACTCGGCAAGTTCTTTGCCGGCCAGGCCTTTACTGGCGGCTCCTATCGGAAACACATTGGCAAAACCTTCTTTTTTGGCTTTGGTAATAATACTTCTTACCACGGAAGCATTGTCACATACAGGACTCGTATTCGGCATCGGGCATACGGATGTAAAGCCGCCTTTGGCAGCACTTCTGGTTCCGGATACAATATCCTCGCGGTATTCATAACCGGGATCACGCAGATGGCAGTGGGCGTCAATAAGGCCGGGAAGAACAGCAGCGCCGTGAAGATTGATAACACGGTCTGCAGGACCATGGAGTGAAGAAACAATTTGCCCCTTTTCTATAAATAATTCAGAAACACCGGGTTTGCCGGCTATTTTGCCATTGGTCAGTTGAATTCTCATTCCTGATTCCTCCTTGCCATTAACATATAAAGAACCGCCATGCGGACAGCGACTCCGTTGGTCACCTGGTCGTTGATCACGGACTGCGGGCTGTCATACACGACAGTCGGCATTTCAACGCCATGATTGCACGGACCCGGATGCATCACAAGGGCGCCCGGTTTTGCCAGGGAAAGGATTTCCTGGCTGACTGAATAATATCTGGCATACTCGGGCACGGAAGGAAACAGCGACTTAGACTGCCGCTCGAGCTGGAGCCTTAAGCCCATGACAACATCTGCACCCTCTACTGCCTCTGCGACTGTCTTACAGACCGTGCAGCCCATTTTGTCGATACCTACCGGCATCATTGTCGCAGGCCCGGCTACGCGGACTCTGGCACCCATCTTGGAAAGACCGATTGCGTTGCTCCTGGCAACCCGGCTGTGGTAAATATCACCGCAGATGGCTACCTCGAGACCTTCAAAGGATCCGTATTTCTCTTTCATCGTATACATATCCAGGAGAGCCTGCGTAGGATGCTCGTTCATACCGTCTCCCGCATTTACGATGGAAGCATTAAGTTTCGGCGCAATAAAATGCGGCGCGCCCGATTGGCTGTGCCGCATAACAATAATATCGGTAGACATGACATCGATGGTTCTGGCTGTGTCCATAAGCGATTCGCCCTTATTAATGCTGCTGCCGGAACTAGATACATTGGCGCTCGACGCACCCATAAACTTGGAGGCCATCTCAAAAGAAAGCCGGGTCCGCGTACTGTTCTCGTAAAAAAGAGTTACCACGGATTTGCCCTGCATATGGGAGGTCTTTTTGTTTCCGGATTTCAGAACCATCTTCATCATCTCGGCTGTCTTTAAAATCTCTGAAATCTCCTCGGGCAGAAGTTCCTTCATGCCCAGAAGATCTTTATTTCTTAACTTCATACACGCACCTCATCAAACAGGACCACACGATCCCTGCCGTCAACTTCAACAAGTTCCACATGAATGGACTCCGTATTGGAAGTCGGAATATTTTTCCCGACATAATCTGCTCGAAAAGGAAGCTGACGGTGTCCTCTGTCAATCATGATGGCCAGCTGTATGGAAGCAGGCCTTCCCATGTCAAAAACCGCCTCTATGGCAGCTCGAACCGTACGTCCTGTATAAAGAACGTCGTCTATCAGAATAATTGTCTTGTCATTAATGTTGAAAGGAATATCCGTACCATTTACAACCGGGTGGGAACTCAGCTTGGATAGGTCATCGCGGTAAAAAGTGATATCCAGAACGCCGACTTCAGGCATCTCTCCTTCAATCTGTTCAAGGATTTTCGCAATTCTGTGAGCCATCGGCACACCCCTGCGCTGAATCCCGATAAGGACCAGGTCTTTGAGACCCTTGTTCTTCTCAACAATCTCATGCGCAATGCGTGTCAGCGCGCGCTGAACGGCCGTCTCATCCATAAGCATTGATTTCTCGTACATCTCAGGCATTTTCTTCCTCCTGTGCGGCAAATCACCGCTTCTTCGAAAGCTTATACTGCGAGATCCCGTATGAAGGCACAAAAAAAGCCTCCGACATCTATATGCGGAAGGCTGAAAATATGCGCAAATCGCCCGCATATCAGCGAGCCGCTATCATAATCACCCTTCCAGACCTCACGGGATCTAGGTTAAAAGGTTCCTGTCCAAAAAATAATAATCTATTCGTTGACACATTTCAAGATGCTGTGTTAAAATTCTCAAGAACATTGCGTGGGGACGTGGCGGAATCGGCAGACGCAGCAGACTCAAAATCTGCCAATAGTGATATTGTATGGGTTCAAGTCCCATCGTCCCCACCAGAATATTTATTTCAAAAAAGCGTCTCACTTCAGCAAAAGTGAGGCGTTTTTTGTATGCTCATTATGCTCATTATGTTTATTTATGGCATTCCCCGCACTGCTCGTCCTTAATTAACTCTACAAGATCAAAACGATTTCTCAGACCATCATAAATAAGCAGAATAAGACGATGATAACGCAAATCAACCGCCTCCGACTGGCGGAAAGAGTGCGACTACATCTCCGTCATGCACATCCATTTCCGGCTTACTGTGTCTGCCGTTAATTAATAAAATAGCTACAGCTTCATTTGCGATTCCTAAATACTTCAAAACATCTGCGGCATGCAAATAATCTTTAGCATTCAAATATAGTATTTTCTCTCTTCCATCCCGAAAGGTTGCAAACAGACGAACCTCTATCATAGTAACTCCCCCGTAAAAAACACGTATGAAGAAATGCTTCCTCATACGTGTTCAACTTATTATGTGTTACACCAAATCAAGTCGCTTCAGTGTCTCCTCGGTAGGGAATGCATCTTTCCATCCTCTCACCTCATAATACTGCGGTAAAGTAATGGCAATTTTGCTGACTTCTCCTTTGGAGGGACCATCTGTGATCGGCTCTTCTGTCAGTCGTTTGGGCAGGCAATCCTCTTCCGGCTTCATCCCTGCTTCTTTGTTAAACAGCCGCTCCAGGTTATAGATTCTTTCGCCGACCAGAAGTAACTTCGCAACATCGTAATCTGTTCCGGTTCCCGCATTCAAAATGGCGGCATAATCAGGTGCCCCCATCGCGAATGATGTGAACAGGCACATACCCATTGAGTCAATAATCGCCGTCAGATCCTGGAAAACCATCGTCCAGGTCGCTTTTCCCTCGGTGGAAAGACGGTCAAGAGGTTCAGGAAGACCTAATACTTCCGGAGAAATCATATATCCGCGCACGTGGCATCCTCCGCGGTTGCTTGTAGCATATGTTATCCCGATTCCTTGAATTCCACGGGCATCATAGGCCGGCATCTCCTGCTTTTTGACTGACATGGAAAATTCCGGATGTCCGTAATGACTGCATAACCGGAACGAACCCTGCGCCATCAATCTGCCAAGAGCTGTCTCCCCGCGGCCCATCCGTTTTGTCCATTCGATAATCGCTTCATTACTGCCCCACACAAGCGGTACGCCTTCACATTCTTCTTCGGAGATATACCCTTTCTGGTACAGCTCCATAGCAGCTGCAATCGTGCAGGGAGTGGAAATTGCATCCAATCCTAATTCGTTGCACAGGTGGTTTGCTTCATCTATCGCATTCATGTCATGAATGCCGCAGTTTGAACCATACGCCCAGACCACTTCATATTCCGGACCGCCGATGATCCTGCCATTTAGATCGACGACACGTCCGCAGCCTATCGGACAACGGTGACAGAAACCCTGCCTTACCAAATATTTTTCTTTTAATGTCTCACCTGATGTCTGGTCGGCATCTGCGTCGTAGGAACTCTGCCAGTTATGCGTAGGGTATGCCCCGATATTGTTAACGATATTAACCAAAACGGCCGTGCCGTAGGCTGGAAGGCCAGAACCTGTGACGCCGTTTTCTTTGATTTTTGCCTGTGCTGCACGTGTAGCATCACGCAGTCCGTCTGCATCAAAAGGCGGAATAATGGTACGGGTTGCAACTACAGATATTGCCTTCAGATTCTTAGAACCCATTACCGCGCCAACGCCGCTTCGTCCGGCAGCCCGATCCTTGTCGTTGATGATACAGGCTAATAACGAGCCCGTCTCACCTGCTGGACCAATGTTGAGAACCGATGCCTTGGGATATATCTGAACTAAAGTATCTGTGACTTCTTCGGAACTTTTGCCCCACAGATCTTCTGCCGAAAGGATTTCAACCTTATCATCTTCAATATGAATTCGAACAGGTTTGTCTGCTTTTCCTTCAACTATAATTGCATCCCAGCCGGCATATTTCAGCCTTGCGCCCCAAACGCCGCCTGAATTGGAACAGGCAATCATTCCGGTCAGCGGAGATTTGGTCACAACCATATACCGCCCGCCGGTAGGAACATTTGCACCTGTCATGGCACCGGTAGCATAAACCAGCTTATTCTCAGTTGATAAGGGATCAACTTTTGCAATTCCCTCATCATAGAGAATCTTGGTTCCCAGTCCGCGTCCTCCGATATATTTCTTTGCTTTTTCAAGGGGTAAATCTTCAGTCTTCACAGATCTGTCCGTCAGATTAATCCGAAGAATTTTCTCGTTGTACGTTGTAGCCATACCTTTCACCCTATAGTCCTTTCAATGATACCTTTTGTACATGTCATCCTTGCTTCGCACATGTGATCCTTGAAATGGTTAGGACGTCTGACTAAAGAAAATATACCTGCCTCTTTATACCTGCCTCTCTTTATATCTGAACTGTACTTTATTTAACAGCATATTACCGGAATGGTCGCGTGTCAATTATAGTTGACAATTCAACTGTGTAAGCGAAATATTATCATCATTTTCAGCCTGTTTATTTAAATAATTCTATCCGCCGCACCCTCCTTCTATAAGTAAAATGATAATGAGTCCATGCCCGTATAAAGCAGCATAATCCACTGCTTTCCGTCTGCTGCTATCCGTAATATGCACATCGGCGCCTTTCTCCTTCAAAGCTATGACAACTTGATCAAAGCCTGACTTAGCGGCAAGCATCAACGGAGTCATGCCGTTATCACCGCGCATGTTGAGCGAGTCTTCATCCCATACATTATTTCGGATACCTGAAAAATCATTATTCATCACAAGATCAAATATATTCATTTATCCACACTCCACAAAACCTCTGGACCAGAGGCAGTCTCCGCACGAAGGGCCCTGCCCCTTGCAGTCACACTGGGAACTTGCAATGTAGTCGCAGCAATCCACCAAGTCACAATCAGGACAGGATGGAAAACGGTTGGAGTAATTCTGTAATCGCAAATCGACATATTTCGGATTGTTCCAAATGTCCATGAGAGATTCATTTCCCGCATTGCCAAAATATAAGGGTTGGACCTGTTTTTGACGTCCAAATACATATTCAATGTCCGGATGTGCAAAACGATAACAGGGTGCCACTTGTCCGTCAGCGCATATATAAGTGGTTTGGTCTTCAATAAAATTGCATCGGCGTTCCGTTTTTAGTTCTATGTTGGGCATTTTTAACTGCATCTGATTTGCCAGACATTTTTGCAGCCATTGATTACGCTTTTCCCTCATAAATTCGTTGCGGCCGATCGTATATAGGATTTGATCGCGGCTTACACTATCCTGCGGCAGCAAGTTGGAAATGATAAGCTTCATGACACCCATACGATGCAGCTTTGGAATAAGACTGAGCACCTCTTCAACATTTTCGGTACTGAGAACCAGTTGAGCCTGCACAAGCGGTCGGGTCCTATGCAGTTCCTTTTTCTTATCTGCCAGACGCAGCAGATTGTTTTCCAAAATGCTCAAGTCAAAGCCCCTGATCTCTTTGAATGTATTTTCCAGCCCATCAACAGACACAACTATTCTGTCAAAATACCGGACAATTGTATCCAGAGTCTCTTCGCTCCAATAATAGGCATTGGAGGTAAGTCCAAGACTATATTTATCAAACAAAGGTACAATTTGAGAAAAATCCGGATGCAGGGTTGGTTCCCCAATCCCGCCAAAAACGATTTTGCTAACATCAGGAAAAGCTTCTAAGTCTTTACTAATTTTACGAATCATGCTTATAGACATGTCAACTAAAGGCATGTCCCAATTATGCCTGAAGCAGGTATTACAGTTCAGGTTGCATTTCATTGTTAGTTCCAAAAACAGCTTTTTCAGATTAATGTTGTATTCTGTCATTGAAGCGCCTCTCAAGATCCATTTACGCCGGCGGAACTATTTCAAGATTTGCCTTGATGCTGATTTTTCGATCTGTTCCGAGACCATCAAACTTTATCACATACGCTGCGCTATCCCGGTCAATATCCACGATCTCCCCTGCTCCCATGATGTTATGGACAATCCGGTCGCCAGGCCGGAATGACGGTGCGGCAACGGCCGCTTCCATCCATTTTTCACTGCTTGTGATACTCCAGTTCGTCTCGCTGATCAGGGTCTCATCGAGTTCATCCGTGTAAGCCAGAAGGTTCCTGTCAACATTCAGGATGAAGCGCGACGGAAAGCGAAAAGATCCATCGAGGTTTCGCCCCTCGGAATCGGTCAGAAACAACGCCTTCTGCGCACGGGTAAAGGCAACAAACGCCAGTCTTCTCTCTTCCTCCATACCCTCAAGTGTTGACGTTTTTTTGGACGGGAAAATGCCTTCGTCAAGACCGCAGACAAACACATAGGGGAACTCCAGACCTTTGGCCGAATGGACGGTCATCAGCTTAACCGCGTTTTTGGCAGAGATGGCATCGGTATTGGTCAGCATCGCAACATGCGCCAGATAGTCTTCGAGCGTGCTTTCCTCCCCGCAGGAAGTCTCATACAGATAGATAGACTGCTTCAGCTCCGCCAGATTATCCAGCCGTTCCTGGCTTCCCTCAGTACGCAGCATGGCTTCATAGCCGCTCTCATCAAGGAGTGCGCTCAACATCTCAGAGATCGGGCGGTTCTGGTAATCGGATGAATGATGTTCAACCAGAGCAATAAAGCGTTTTCCCTGCGTACCCTTAAAAGTCTCATCATCGATGGTCCTTTTCAGTGCTTCAAAAAGGGTGCACCGGTTCTGATCGGCATAATTACGAAGGAACTTCATCCTTCGATCCCCAATGTTGCGTTTGGGTACATTTGCGACCCTGAGGAAGGATAAGTCATCCCGGTAGGCAATCAGCCGCAGATACGAAAGGGCATCCTTGATCTCCATTCGGCCGAAGAACTGTGTACCGCTATATATCGTGTAAGGCAGTTCCTCCCGCAAAAACACTTCTTCCAGGCTTCGCGTCAAATAATGCGCGCGATACAGAATGGCTATGTCGCTTAATTTTACATCTCTTTTTGCAAGTTCCCTGATCTGTCCGGTAATCCACAGCGCTTCCGCCTCTGATGTCCTGGCGTGATGGTAGACGGCAGGAACGCTGTCCGGCAGTGCGGAAATCAGATCTTTTTTAACACGGTTCTTATTATTTGCTATCAGCGAGTTGGCAACCGCTACAATCTGCGGAGTAGAACGATAATTCGTGTTCATCATAATCGTTCTCACATCAGGGAATTCCTTATCGAAACCCAGGATAAACCGAACACTGGCTCCTCTCCATGTATAGATCGTCTGGTCCGGATCCCCCACAATAAACAGGTTGTTATGGTAATCGCACAGGACTTTCATCAGATTATACTGAAGAGCATCAATATCCTGATATTCGTCGACCATAATATATGCCAGACGTTTCTGCCACTTCAGACGGATATCGTCGTTACTGTCGAAAATATACAGAACATACTTAATCAGGTCATTATAATCGAGTCCAAAACACTTCTTCTGCTGATAAAGATACCCGTAGAAGATCACATCGCCTGTCTCAACGGCCTCCATATACTTTTGCCGGAGCTCATCGAGCGGCAGAGCAATCATATATTCATAATAGGCTGGTTCTTTGAGTAACTTTCGGATTTCGATCATATCGCGGGCTTTGGAGAACGTCATATGGCGCAGGGTAAGTCCACGCTCTTCATAGATAATCTTCAGCATCGAGTCAATATCGGCATTGTCCAGCACCAGGAAGCTCTTTGGATACTGTACGGCATGGATATCCTCCTGCAAAACAGAGACGCAAAATCCATGAAAAGTGCTGATATAACCCGTATCATTATCCCCTGTGAGACGGCGAATACGCTGCCGCATCTCATTGGCCGACTTATTGGTGAAAGTAACACAGAGAATATTGGATGGCATCATACCGATTTCATTAACAAGAAAAGCAAACCGATGCGAAAGCGCCCGCGTCTTGCCGGAACCAGCTCCAGCAATGACCCGGATAAATCCTTCAGTAGCCGTAACAGCCTGTCTCTGCTCCTCATTAAGCCCATCGAGTAAATCGCTCATTTTAATCACCATTTCTGTGTGTATAATCGAAAATTCAATCATTCGATACTGATATTATATGATTATATCAGATGCAGCGAGAAGAGAAATGTAAAGAGAAAAAAGGAATCAATATCCGAGCTGCTTCAGCACATTCTTGGAAATCTCGTAGGTGTAGTTGTTGGTTGTTCCTGTTCTTCCGCCGTGTTTTATGCTCTTTATGAGCTGGTTGGCACTGTTGTACTCATAGGTTGTTACATGGCCGCCCACCGCATTTTTGTACAATTTGTCATACGTATTGGTCTTGTCGTATGCATGAGAAAAATGGTACGGTAGCATTAGATACGAGCTCGTTCGATCACCCTGGTGATCTCCATATCGAAGAACATTTGAATATGAATCATTCTTTCAAATAGAATTCGAATCAATAAAAGCATAATGAGGAAAATATATATGAACACTAAAATTTGTGAAAAATGTGAACATTACAAAACAGAGGGAACCTACAAGGATATACACGGCAAAGAATTTGCTAAGCGGATATGCACACGTCTGGCGTGCCCTTTAGGCAAGTCATAAGCCAGAATTATCCAGGGATTTGTGTGTAGTTCATTATAACTGCAACAAAATGAAAGAGCTGCCCCATAATACCAGGAGCAGCTCTGCAGTTTTGTTGCTTTTTGCCCGACATTGAAATCAGGCATTACTTTCATTGATGTCAGGTCATTAAAAGGTTATGACTTTGTCCGCCCATTCGACCATCTTCAGGCAATCCTGCAGCAGCGCATCAATGTGTATAGTCGATCATCCGGATGGTATCCCCAACCTCTCTTTCGATCGCCGCTTTCATCTGCTCGGCATGCGGACAGGCAAATCCTATGGGATTGCCTTTCGTGATGCATGAAGCCATAACAATCGTATCGGCACCGCGACGGACCATCTCGGCAGCACGTGTTACGGCTTTTTTGCCGGGACAGCCACCGCATGTGTTGACTCCAATAAGTTCAATATCTTCTTCGATTCCTTCAAAGGCGAGCTTTTTTAGATTCATGACCTTGAAGCACGTAGTGGCCGGACACATATCCTCGGTTTGCAGGCATCTTATTAATCCAATTTTCATAATAATCCTCCTTGAAATAGTGGGTGCAGAGTACTTTCTAATAACTCAAAATAAGAGTGAGATGAAATGTAAATGATTGTATGAATAAATGGCATTCAATTATTTATCAATCTTATCCGCCGCTTTTTCCATCTGTTCAACCATCGCTTCCCGCATCAGGATACATGCCTGCAGGGATTTGGGATTATCCAGATGATAATAGATCTTCGTTCCGGCACGGCGGGTTGCTACAATGCCTTTTTCCCGCATGATCGCCAGATGCTGTGAGACATTTGGTATATTTGCATCCATTTGTGTGGCAATGTCTTCGACACAGAGTTCTCTTTCCCCTAATAGAAACAGAATTTCAATACGCTTGGAATTTGCCATGAATTTACAGAACTCCGCATGCATACGATATAGTTCTTTCATATCCTCCATATTGCTTACGCCTCGCTTTCAGAGATGATTCTGTATAGTTGACTGACGGTCTCATCGATCTCGCCCTGTGTTGTCTGACGTCCCAGACTAAAACGAATCGCACCCAACCCAACGGATTCATCGATGCCCATCGCTTTCAGTACAGGCGATAAGGAAGTCTGTCCCGCATGACAGGCTGACCCTGTTGATGCGGCCACGCCATCCAATTTATCAAGGATCTCAGACCCAATCTGACCGATAAAGCTGACATTTAGCGTATTGGGCAGCCGTTCGACCGGATGACCGTTCAGAACAACCTTGTTTCCGAGAATCAGCATCAACTTTTCCCGGAAGTATTGCGTGAGTTCGCCAATCGCAGGATCCTGCAACTTTTTCCGGGCTATACTGGCTGCCCTGCCGAGTGCGACGTCAAATATCACATTTTCCGTACCGGCCCGAAGACCCCGTTCATGATTAGCCCCGTGAATGAATGGGTCTATCTTAATACCCTGTCGAATATAGAGTGCTCCGATACCCTTCGGCGCATAAAGCTTATGCCCGGCGACCGTCAGAAAATCAACGTCCATTTCTTTGACGTCTGTTGATATTTTACCGACCGACTGCGCTGCATCGGTATGGAAAAGTGCCCCGAAGCGGTGTGCGATAACTGCAAGTTCCTTGATTGGCTGAATTGTGCCAGTCTCATTGTTGGCATGCATAACACTGACTAATAGTGTCTTGTCGGATATGACGGCTTCCAGATCGGCAGGTCGAACCTGTCCATAGGAATCAACCGGCAAATAGATAACCTCATAACCGTCCTGCTCGAGATAGGCACATACTTTCAATACCGAAGGATGTTCTATTACAGACGTGATAATCTGTCTGCCCTTCTCTTTATATTTCCAGGCGATCCCCTTAAGTACCATATTATTAGACTCACTGCCGCCGCTTGTGAAGATCAGCTCGTCAGGAAGCGCATGTAAGAGCGAAGCAAGCTGCAATCTGGCCTTTTCCACTGCAAGCTTGGCGGTCTGGCCCAACATATGACTGCTGGAAGGATTCCCGTAATGCTCAAAAATATAAGGCAGCATTGCCTGTGCGACCTCAGGGTCAATAGAGGTCGTAGCATTATTATCCAGATAGATCATGGCATTACCTCCTTCATACTTGCGATGTTTCGCAAGTATGTTTATATCGTAACAGAGTAGATCGTCTCTGCCAAGAAAAAAGCATCAACAAAACCCAATCGGGTCAATTGATGCTCTTTTTGTCTTACATACGAAAAATGAAACTCCGTCAGGAGAACCACCCGGAAAAGGATGATGAAACTGACTCAAGATTCTCGGCCGCACTGTTAAGTGCACTGGTCATCTCATTAATTTGTTCCATATCAAGCGCTTCAAGATTCTCAGATGCATTGTTAAGGGACACGATTGACTCGTTCAGCGCGGCGACATCCACCTGATTGATCTTCTCCTCCATCTGGTTAACAGTAATTTGAATGCTTGTAAAGGCCACGACAGCGGCCGCGATAGACACAAGAAGCACCACCAGAATAAGGGATTGTACGATCGACTGGAATTGAATAAGCCGGTTCTGTTTCGCAATATATTTCTGCATTACGTCTTGATTATTGTCCGCCATAATATAGCTCCTTTCATCTCCTCGAGGATCTTCACCGGAAAAAACGCTTCAAATTCGAGATCCATGTTTTGAACAAGCTTTGAAAATGTCTTACTATAGTATACATGGTTAAGGGATCTCAAAATAGTCCCAATCGTTTTCAACACGCTAAACATCCTTTCCGAAGAGTATATGGATATTCTTGACTGTGCTGTATCCGACTGCAGCATGTATACTATGACTTAATTCATTTGAACATTCAGGAAAGAGGTTAAATATGGGTCTTTCCATTGAATCAGCAAGAAACAAAATAATAAATACGTATCATATTGATGTCGAAAAATACGCCAGCGATGAAATAGTAGACGAAATACAGAAAAATGTTGAGGATATGCTGTCTTTCGGTATCAAATCACTTTTACCGGTTATTATTTCCGGAGGCATATTGTTATCTGCTTCCGTTTATTTTGGAATTCATCATCAAAGTATTCTTTGGGGACTTCTGCTTCTTCTCTGTGTCCTGCCAATCTGGCTGGGCACTTGGATTCTCAGCAGTTTAATTGCTGCACGTTCTTTTGTTTCAGGTATGAGATTCATATCGAATTACTCAATCAATGTTACAAGGGATATTGTGGCGACAATAAACACGTCAAATAAAGATTCGGTCAAGTTTTCTGAAATTAGCTTCCTGGTGCTTTATGGAATTGTACTGCCCATCATCAAGAAAATCCTTCGAAATAAATTATTCAGCGGGTTAATATATTTTCTAGTTGAGAAAATTGTCTCCGCGGGAACCCGTAATATCTCTGCTGAAGAGGATAAAAAAGCAGACAAAGTAACAGAAATGCCAAGGGAAGCATCGGGCAAAAAGGAAAATAGGTTTTTCCGGATAAACAAAAAAACGTATGACAAAATCAGCAAAGCGACCGACGCCGTCTTTACGACTTTATCAATATTGGGCATGTTTTTATGTGGTTTTTTGATCCTGACAGGCGTTACATTGTCGGTAATATTGATTATTTCTGCTTCAGCCTGATACAAATATGTATTTCATTTAAGTCAAATAAATGTATCAGATCAATGGATCAGACTATTGTTACAGATTATCGAATCAGAATAACACGCCTTCAACTCTACAATCCCAGCCCTCTGCTGAGGTTTACAATAAAATCCTGCACGTTAGTCACGATGCCCTTTGCGGACAGACTGCCGCGATCAGACAGCTTGTTGACTGCGAACTCGGAGATGTCCACTGTATAGAAATATACTTCCCGAATCACTTTGTCAGGCATGACGCGGTATGACGGCGTCATATTGCCTGCGGCTATCGTATGCAAAGTAGTCGCCAGACAGATGACGGTCGTCGCTTTTTGGGTAAATATGCGCATGGCATCCTGTCCTTCATAGACATTGGCATGGACTTCCGGCAGCGGCCCGTCATCGCGGACGGATCCGACAAGAACAACCGGCACATTATTCTCCAGGCAGCCGGCAATGATTCCGTCTTTAATATTCTCCGCTTTAATAAACGCCGGGATAGAGCCGTACATGCGAACACGGTTAATCGTGTCCAGATGATTGTAATGGCCGTTCGGCTTTGTTTGTTGTGTATAGATGTCCTGTCCGAGAGCCGACTTGCGGTAAGCTCCCTCCAGGTCATGCACGGCCAGCGCATTTCCGGCAAGAAGAGCATCTACATATCCATTTGCTGCCATTTTTGAAAAGGCATTCCGGGCGTCTGAATCAAATGCACAGGCGGGACCCAGAACCCATACAATATGACCGTTATCGCGTTCATGCTTTAGTAGTTCATAGATAAAGTCATAGTCCATGGAAAAGGCGGTTTCCCGCGATCTCCCCTGACGGAACGCGAACGATTCGCCTGTATGTGCATCCCGGGGATGAAACCCATTGATATGGACGAATATACCTTCTTCTGCTTTTTCAGTGCGACCGACAACCACAAGGTCGCCTTTCCTGAGGTGTCTGAATTCACGGATATGTATCTTGTTTTGGGAATAGACGGCAACACAGTCCATCCGGCTCTCCTCCACCAGAAGCCACTCCCCTCCGATATGAAAGTATTCAGGAAAAATAGACATCGCGTGGTACTGATCAGGAGCGACTTTGTCAGACGGGGCCGGTGTAAGCCATGCTTCCGGCGCATCAACGAATATGCCACGGGAAAAGTCCGGCGCGGTATACGCTGCCAGTTTGAACGAATCCATGAGCGGCCTCCCTTTAAAGCTTCAGTGCTTTTCTAAGCAGCACGTCTAATTTCGGATTAATTTCTTCAAGTTCGTATTGGACACGGACTGTTGGTTTATTAATGTTCATAAATCTCTGCAGGTCAATGGGTGTTCCGATGATGACGAGCTCTGCCGGCGTACTGTTAATTGTCTGCTCCAGTTCGTCTATCTGCTTCTGACCGTAACCCATGGCAGGAAGCAGTCGGGTAATACGCGGCCACTTTTTGAATGTCTCGTCGATACTTCCTACAGCATATGGCCTTGGATCGATTAATTCAGCTGCGCCCATTCTTTCTGCTGCGATGACGCCTGCACCGTAAGACATCTGGCCGTGAGTTATTGTCGGCCCGTCTTCGATAACCAAAACTCGGCGTCCCTTAATTCGTTCCGGAGCATCCACAATAATCCGGGAATTTGCCAGGATTACAGCGGCATCCGGATTGAGCGCTGCTATTGATGCCTTCACAGCTTCAACTTTATCCGGCTCCGCAGAGTCTATTTTATTGATGATGACAACATCAGCCATACGCAGATTCATCTCTCCCGGGTGGTAGGTTTTCTCATCACCTGCCCTATGCGGGTCAACAACAACAATCTGGATATCAGGAACATAGAACGGGAAGTCGTTGTTGCCTCCGTCCCAGATAATAATGTCTGATTCAGATTCGGCCAAATGAAGAATGGACGCATAATCAATACCTGCATAGACAATGAGTCCGGCAGCAATCAGAGGCTCGTATTCTTCTCTCTCTTCAATCGTGCAGTGATGCCTGTCGAGATCCTCAAAAGCTGCGAAACGCTGTGTCGCCTGTTCGGCGAGCTCTCCGTATGGCATTGGATGACGGATGACGGCAACCTGTAATCCGGCCGCCTTTAATAGCTTTCCAACATAGCGGGTGGTCTGGCTTTTGCCGCACCCGGTCCTCACAGCTGTCACGGCGACCACAGGTCGAATCGACTTAATCATGGTGCTTTTTGGTCCCATAAGCCGGAAATCCGCACCGCAGGACAGAACCAGTGACGCAGTATTCATGACAAAGGTATGGGAGACGTCACTATACGCGAATACTACCTGATCCACATTCAGTTCCCTGATCAGCCGGGGTAAATTATTTTCGGGATAGATAGGGATGCCGTCAGGATATAAAGCTCCTGAAAGCGACGGCGGATATAACCGGCCATCGATGTCTGGGATCTGCGCCGCGGTAAATGCGACGACTTGATATGCTGAATTGTCACGGAAATACGTATTGAAATTGTGGAAATCACGACCGGCGGCGCCCATAATAATGATTCGTTCCATAATATAGCCCAGCTTTCTTTTCAAGATGTTTCAGGACAATTAAGTCTGAACCTGAAGAACGACTGTCTACAATTATTACTATCATTACTATTCTATCATTTTTCGTTGAGAATCGTTATCCATTTGATAATAAACAAACTGCTTTTCTGATAAAATTAATATATTAAGTATTCAATTTTAAAAAACAGCCCAAAAATAACCAACGAAAAATAACTCATATGAGGAGAATACAATATGACAAAATATGAACACAAGACTCAATACTATGAAACAGATCAAATGGGCTGCATCCATCATTCGAATTATATTCGCTGGTTTGAGGAAGCGCGCATTAATATGTTGGATGAATTAGGGTTCGGATATGCTGACATGGAACAAATGGGAATGATCAGCCCTGTTCTCGGATTATCCTGCGAATACAAAAAGATTACCCGTTTTGGCGAAACTGTTGAAATCAGTACAAAAGTGACCCGTTTCACAGGAGTAAAGTTCACTTTATCCTACGAGATCACAGAAAAAAAATCCGGAGAGCTTCGCTGCACCGGTGAGACAAGACACTGTTTTCTGGATAATAACGGGATGCCGGTTCGAATCAAAACGCAATATCCTGCATTATATGAAGCACTGTTTGGAGAATTGGATGCCGGCTGAATCTAAATCAAATAAACGATTTTCAAATTCTGTCAGGAGATTAAAGCCGGTTATACGATATGCTTTTCCATTGACTTGATTTCATCATAAAAGAATTGATTCACAGGAGTAGGTATTCCGTATTTTTTGCCGAGAGTGATCACAGTTCCGGAGAACAATTCCACTTCGCTCAATCTTCCTGCTTCTGTATCCTGACGTAAAGACGGTTTGTTTTCAGGATTCAAAGGACTGATGATTCCCAGCCAGTATTTCAGATCCTCTTCTGTCAGGTTAACACCTTCTTTTTGCGATATTGAGATTACTTCCCTCATCGCCTGTATCATCGTGTCTCTTGGCAGGCCATCCATCTGAATACCGCCGTAATTGGTCTCAAATACAGCTGCCGCCTGGTTTACTCCTACATTCAGCATGAATTTGCCCCAGATTCGCTTTTGCATATCAGTATCCACTTGATGGGGCAGCTCCATATTTTTGAAAAATGACGCAGCGCTTTTGGTTTTTTCAGAAATTTCTCCGGGTGTGAAGTCGCCAAAACACAGCATTCCCTTATTTGAATACTGAAGTCTGTTTCCGATCTTGACAGCATCCATGCCTTGGGCAACACAGCAAAGCATATGATCCATACCATAGCTTTCGCCGATAATGGCTTCACTTGTAATCCCGTTCAGCAAGGATAATATAATTGTATTTTTCCCGACTTTATTTTTTGCGGTTTTTATTGCATCGCTTAAATCATTGAACTTCACTGCAATGAGCAGCAAGTCCGCAGGATCACCTTCCTCATCAGGTGTCTGATAACGAAAATTACATATTTCCCCGTTGCAATAAATCTGATCTTTCTTATATCTTTCAATTCGATCGCGGTCAGCGATTATGCTCAGGTCATCAGGATTCATATGTTTGACAAGATGATTGCCAAATAGTATTCCCAGAGCACCTAGCCCAATGATTGAAACTTTCTTAATCTGCATGTTTTCCTCATTCGTCAAATGAATATATGTCAACTTACCAGATAAGTTAAATTACTAAAATATATTAAGGTTGGACAGCATTAATTCGTCATCAAGATCTGAACAATAAATTTTGGCATTAACTTGTTTGCCGCCCTCAATCAGGTTCATAATTCCTGCAATCTGGCTAAGCTTACTCTTAAGATTAAAGCAGTCTCCCTCATCTGTCATAAGCTTAACTTCGCCTTTGCATATGTCCAACGCATTCATAAAGGCCTTGACATCAAAATTGTCGGTCAAATGGAATGCTTTCATATTGTATATCTCCTTGCACGCTTGTCCCTTCTCTTTTGGAGCCGGACAATATTACGATTGTTTATAACAAATTACTTATTTTTCATCTGTTATAAAAAGCATATCATACGACCTTATTTGACACAAGAAAACCACGTAACATATTCATGTTAAATCTGATTCTATCAACTCTAATTGTGCTCAACAAACTGTATCTTGAGTCCGTTGGGATCGAGTACAAAAAAGAATTTGACATGAGGATTGGGCTGATACGGACCGGAGTGAACTGCCATGCCTTTTTCTTTGATAAACACCATCATATCGTCGAGGGACGGCACTTCAAAACCAAGTGAGATATCCTCTCCGATTCGAACATCCTGTTGGGCCTCATGGCATATCAATTCAATCTGTGTCTCACCGGTTCCCATAAATGCGAGTTCCGTTCCGGGACCTGCAGGGTATCTGTTTACGAGCGGCAGTCCAACAATTTCGTTATAGAATTGAATGGATTCGGCCATATTTTTTACAGTTATCGTACTCCAGACATATTTCATATAATTTCCTCCATTGCTATAATTAAAAATTTCTATTTGAGAAAATAGGGCGGATTAAATCCTTGATTGATTTCAGATAGTTCCTTTATACCATTTCTTCATTTTGCCGCTTTGCACATCTCCGAAGAGGACACATATTTGAGAGAGAAACCATCCGCAACGTTCTTACAAGTACAGATGGAGTTGTATGTATTGATTGCTGAATATAGGACTTCGTTCCTTTTGCATGCTTCTTCCAAGCCGAATTCTGCTATTTGCTGACCATACTTGTGTGTATAATTGTTCAAAGCCAAAGTTGATGTCCTGGGAACCGCACCCGGCATATTTCCCACACAATAATGGACTATTCCGTCTATGATATAAATAGGGTCATCATGATAGGTTACCCTTGTTGTCTCAAAACAGCCTCCCTGGTCAACAGCTACATCTACGATCACGCTTCCCGGCTTCATTAATTTGAGGTATTCCCTTTTGAATACTTTGGGAGATTTCTTGCCGGGAATAAGAACACAGCCAATCACCAGATCTGCGTCGGACACTTCTTTTTCGATAGCTTCATCCGTACTCGCCAGCGTCTGAATCCTGGCGCCGAACAAGTCATCGAGATCGGACAGACGGTTCATATTAATATCCATAATGGTTACATCGGCACCCATTCCGACAGCAATTTTGCATGCATTTGTTCCTACACTGCCGGCTCCGAGAATGACAACTTTAGCTTTTGCAATTCCCGGTACGCCGGAAAGAAGGACGCCGGAACCGCCGTATGTTTTCTCCAGGTATTTAGCACCTTCCTGAACGGAGAGGCGGCCGGCGATCTCGCTCATCGGCCGCAAAAGAGGAAGGCTGCCATCTTTTTCCGTAAGTGTCTCATAGGCTACGCCCTTAACTCCTGATGAAAGCATGGCATCCAGAAGTAGTTTGTTGGCGGCCAGATGAAGATAGGTGTATATAATCAGGTCTTTTCTGAAAAATGGATACTCTTCCGGAAGCGGTTCCTTAACCTTGATGATCATCTCGCTGTTATTCCAAACGGATGCTGCATCATCGATGATTTCGGCGCCGGCTTTCAAGTATTCCTCGTTTGTAAATCCGGAACCAATACCTGCATTTCTCTCAATATAAACAGTATGTCCGCGTTTAACATATGCCTTTGCATGATCCGGGGTAATCCCAACTCGAAATTCAAAAACCTTAATCTCTGTTACACATCCAATTTTCATAGTTTTTTGTGTCGAACCTCGTTGCACGAAAAGATGTCTGCAGTACGTACAACTGATATTCAGCACGCTCCCCCTTTCTTATAAGGTATTTCAAAATAAATACTAATCCAAAAGTTTGCTGACTCGTAGTAAGGTAAGCCGCGATCTCACATACGGGGAAAATTCAAATATTGCCGCAAGGTTAGTCTCTTCAATGCCAAGATCCGTAAGCGACGTCTTTGCGTTAATCGATTCAAGTATTTTTAACAAGTGTTCATATGTGGGGATTTCAGATATGATCGTTCGTATCTCCTCCCATTTTTCTTCCAGTACTTCCGGTTTTACATCGGTTAATACATCATTTTTGTTTTCTGCAAGGACACTATCCGACAAATCTCCAAAAACGGGCTGCAGATATTCTTTTGTCAGTGGATAATGCAGGTCTGGTATTGCTTTAATAGTCTTTCGTTCATAAAGCTCATGATATTTTCGCGCACAAAGAAGTGTTCCGACACCCACCTTTTCTCCATGAAGCGCGTGGCTGTTACCGATAATCCCTAATTCGATGAAATGCGATATGTGGTGTTCAGCACCGGAGGCCGGGCGTGAATTTCCAGACAGCTGCATGGCAACGCCCGACAAAAGAAGACCGTAAGTCAGCTTCTCAAAAGCAGATATTTTCCCTGTTTTCAAATCATTGATGCAATTCATGACTTCGTTTACGGCGTCTTTCATAAGGCCGGCAATTCCTTCACAATAATATTCGCCCGTCAGAATGCGGGCAATTTTCCAGTCAGCAAGGCAGATATATTTCCCCAGGATATCCCCAACGCCGCTTACGGATAAAAATGACGGAGCCTGCGATATAACCGAAATGTCTGCAAGAATCAGCGCAGGCGCCACAGCCGGCATCGTAACCTTGAAGTCCTTCCAGGTCATCGCAGCGACACTTGATGCGAATCCGTCTACACTCGCCGCTGTTGGAGCACTTACAAAGACACAATTTCGCTCGGCGGCGCAGTATCGGGTAATATCATGAATGGTTCCGCTTCCGACTGCGATCAGAATGTTAACATCATCCGGGAGTTCTTTGAGTAACTGATCGACCCCCTTCTCATCCGCATGCAGATTCGCTGCATGAAGAATTATCTGATAATCCGTCTCCGGTCTATTCATTCCTTTGGCCGAGTAGGTATTTGTATCATAGACAGCACATGTTTTGCCTGTTATTCCAAGATCAGCCAGATGTTCACCTAATCTGCAAAGGCAATCATTCTCAATTACTATTTTTTGGATGGATACCTTGTGTTCACGTCCGCAGTCACATACAAAATCGAAATCCGCAGGTAGAATAATCATCTTTATATTCCCTTTCATACATGTAAGTGATTCTGATTATACCACTTCCCTGTAATTCTTAAATTTCCAATCAGAGTTTCCTTACCGGCTGCCGTATACTTCTTGTTTTGAAATTGCTATATAATCAATTGTGTAAAAAGCATGCATTCAATATAGATTTCTTGTTATCTCCCTTCTATTTCATCCCGGTACTATGGTTCAGTATTATTTATGTTTTTGAGGAGGCTAAATATGAATTTCACGAATAAAGTCTGCATTATCACAGGCGGGGCTCTTGGAATCGGGCGTTGTCTTACAAGAGAATTTGCAAAAGAAGGCGCACGCGTTGCCTTTATTGATTCAAATAAAAAAGCAGGCGAAGAGAATCTTGCCGTACTCCGCAGCTGCTGCAAAGATGCTTTGTTTTTTCATGGCGACATAGCCGAAGAAAATGTGCTGCGGGCTTTTGCAGATCAGATTGCTTCGACTTTCGGCAGAGTCGATTGTCTTATTAATAACGCATGTATCAGCAGAAAAGGGATACTTTCGTCCTGCAGTTACGAAGATTTCAATTACGTGCTGCGGGTAGGCGTTACTGCACCCTATATGCTGACACAGCTTTTTCTTCCTTTCTTTGCGAAGAATGCGAGTATTGTCAATATTTCCTCGAGCAGGGCATTTATGTCACAGCCCGACACGGAGAGTTATACAGCAGCCAAGGGAGCGGTCACAGCCCTTACCCACGCACTTGCAGTAAGTCTGCGCGGCACAGTACGTGTCAATTCCATCGCACCCGGCTGGATTGATACGGGCGCCTATTACTCCGATGATTATGTGTCTCACGATTCCGATGCTGACATTATGCAGCACCCGAGCGCCAAAATCGGGGACCCGCTGGATATCTCACTGGCAGCGCTCTTCCTCTGCGACGAAAAAAACAATTTTATAAATGGTGAAAATATTACAGTGGACGGCGGCATGACAAAGCAGATGATTTACCATGGAGACCATGGCTGGACATATAATCCGCCGGAAAAATAAATACATTTACTTTGCTTGAATTTTCCTTCAACATTCTCTTTATCCTCTCTCATATCTGACATAGTAAAGTCATACCGGTGCCCTACAATAATAAGAATGATGTCCTCTGAATCGGGTAAGGTCTAGCTGCTGCCCGAAGTAGTATTCCGGGTCAAATGGAATCCCCGTCATGTGTTAGAAATAACAGGAGTTATCATCATCGGAGGTCCGACCGCCTTATAGATCTGATCGGCAAGCTCTTCTATTTCGCTCCAGTCGTGACTTACCAAAAGTACGGGCTTTGTCTGTGCTGCTTCCCGGATCATCTCATAAAAGCTTTCTTTCAACGCCTGATCGAGTCCCTGAAACGGCTCATCCAGCAGAAGCAGGTCACAGTCAAACGCCAGTCCCCGTGCAAGTGCGATCCGTCGCTTCATACCGCCGCTTAGTTCGGAAGGATAGTAATTTGCCTGTTCGGAAAGCTGTATTTTACGAAGCCAGATAGAGGTTATTTCGGTGTTTCTGATAATCAGGTCGAGATTCTCCGCGGCTGTCAGCCATGGAAGCAGACGGTCTTCCTGAAACACGACACCAATGCGCTTTCTGGCGATCCCGCTTACGGAACCTTCTGATGGTTCAATAAGACCAGCCATCAGGTTCAAAAAAGTCGTTTTGCCGCATCCTGACGGTCCGGAAAATCCTATAATTCCCTGTCCGGGTAATTCCAGACTGAAATCCGAAAGAATAAGCTGATCATCATAGGCTGCCGTCACATGTTCTGCACGTATATTCATTTCGTCTGCACCCCCGAGTTACTCTGTTTCTTATCGGTAGTTGTTTCAGACGGTTTGCCGGCAGCCTTATCAGCCATACTTCCTGGAATCTCCGTACGGCCGTGGTGCTGGAAATATCGACCGGTATTATGTAAAACACGAACAAGGAGCTTTTCGAGAAGCAGGCTGAGGATAACGATTACTGCCGTATAGGCAAGGAGTTCCGGCGTCTCCAGATAGATCTTTGCCTCATAGAGGCCTCCGCCCAGTGAATGGGGCGGGGTACTTAAGACCTCTGCAGCAATACCGGCTTTCCAGGCAAGTCCCAGGCCGGTGGTCGCTGCGGCAATAAAGAACGGTGATACGGAAGGGATATCAATATACCGGAAAATCTGACGGCGATTGAGCTGGAATACGGCAGCCATCTCCAGAAGCTGCGGATCAATTTTGCGGATTCCTTCTGTTACATTGGCCCATACAATCGGAAGAACCATCAGAAATACGATGAAAATAACGACTTTGCCGCTCGACATCCAGACCAGGGCAAGAATAATGAAAGAGGCAATCGGGGTCGAACGGATTGCACTGATTGCCGGATAGACAAACCGGTCAATCCAGACAAACCGGACTGTCAGTACGGCAAAGATAGTACCGGCTATTACGCCAAGCAGAAATCCGGATTCTATTCGAAGGAGTGAAAACAGCGCAGCCAGCCAAAAATCAAGCTGCGTGCATAACCTGGCCAGACTCAAAAAAACCTGCAGCGGGGAAGCTAAAAGCAAATCCTGCTGAACAAGCAGGTAAAGAATCTGCCAGATTAACAGCCAGACAAAAGCCACAAGGAGCCAGTACCAGCGCCTGCCTTCTTTGTTTTCTCTGCGTGTACGAAAGCGGGCCTTCGTACGCGAATAAGAGTGTCGCTTTCGCTCTTGATTCTGAGCCGGCATAATAGGCGTCTCCTTCTTCTGTTCTGTTTTACAAAGTCCAGTAGAATTCTGAATCAGGCAGCATACCGCCGATTGATTTCGGATTGGCCTCCATAAGAATCTTATAAAAGGATGAAAGAATATCCTTCATCGGTGTCCCCTGAATCATGACAATATTGCAGTTCGGAATAGATTTTTCCGCCAAAACAGAATCTGCCATTATGCCGTACTGTGCCACAAGTATTCCTGCGGCAGCCGGATCAGCATTTACAGATTCTGTAGACGCTTCATATTCAGTCATAAAAGACGCCATAGCGTCAGGGTATGCTGCTGCAAATTCTTTTGTAACAACAAGACAACCCATTGCAAGTTCACTTCCGGAAGTATCCTCATATATTTTCTGCCATTCATCGGTAAGATTCAGAGCAATCCGGTAATCCGGATTCTTCTGAAGAACAGTGGTGACAAAAGGTTCCGGCAGCATGACAAGATCTACTTCACCGGCCGCCGCAAGAGTCGCGAGCTCCGCGTGTTCTGCTTTATAGCTGACAGTAACCGATTCAGAAATTTCGGACTTTACCAGCAAATCATTAAGGACATACTCGGGAACCGAGGCTTGTCCTGTTGCAGATAACTCACGTCCTGACAAATCTGCCATCGAGTGAACTTCGTCGCCCTTTTCAAGAATATAGAGAACACCAAGCGTGTTGACCGCTATCACCTGGATACTTTTATTTGTTTTCTGATAAAGGACGGCCGCAAGGTTCGTTGGTAATGCGGCAATATCCGCTTCCCCGCTGCTGAGCTGGGCTACAATATCATCAGGACTGCCTGAAAGGCTGAAACTATAATCGTTTAGTGTGGTGCCTGCATCCTGACCGGCCATCATATTGACGAGTCCAATGCCTGTTGGTCCTTTGAGGGCAGCGATCCGGATTGGTGTCTTCTCCGTAGCTGCTGTTGCTTCCGCAGCGATTCCTGTCGTTTCGGGAGCAGAAGTTGATTCTGCTGTAATCTCGATGGCTTCTGCAGCAGCACCTGTTGTATCCGAAGATGTATTCGTATCCGCGCTGCATGCAGTCAGCGAAAGAACCATCGAAGTGATTATTAGAATAGCAAGCGAAAATTTGGGCAGGAATATTTTTTTCATGAAATGACCTTCTTCCTTTTGCATCATATGACTTTATCCTACAACGACAGACTGATTTAATCAAATGGATTGCTTTCCAGGACTTTACAGGACATGATCGTGATAAAAATTAGAAAAGCCCCCTGCAGAAAAACTGCAGGGGGCTCTACTGGTGGGAGGAGATGGATTCGAACCATCGAAGTCACTGACGACAGATTTACAGTCTGTTCCCTTTGGCCGCTCGGGAATCCTCCCATATATATAAATGTCGATAAGGTGCAAGTGGTGGGCCTTCAGGGACTCGAACCCGGGACCGACCGGTTATGAGCCGGTTGCTCTAACCAACTGAGCTAAAGGCCCATGCTCAGCAATTATGTGGTTAGCTTGATTCGAATCACGCACCACACTTTGAAGCGCAAGTAGGATTATATACATATCTTCGTTACTCGTCAAGCATAATTTTCTACTTTTTGAAAAATTTCAAATATTAATAAGTAATACCCCGGCAGACCCTTTGTGATTGCGTAAAAATATAGATCTGCCGGGATAATTATTTTGGATACGTGTATGGATGCTGTCTTTACTTGCTCTGAAGATATCCCTTTTGAGCAAGAAGTTCTGCAGTTAAAAGCGCGCCGCCTGCCGCCCCGCGAAGCGTATTATGGGAAAGACAGGTAAACTTATAGTCAAAGATTGAATCTTCACGAAGTCTTCCGATGCTTACGCCCATGCCATGCTGGAAGCCTGCGTCCAAAAGGGGCTGCGGACGGTTGTCTTCTTCAAGATATTGAAGAAATGGTTTCGGAGCGCTCGGGAGATCGAGCTTTTGTGCTTCGCCCTCAAATGACGCCCAATGTGCGAGAATCTGTTCCCTGGAAGGCTTATTCTTAAAAGATACTGACACAGCCGCTGTATGGCCTTCCTGGACCGCTACACGGTAACACTGCGCAGAGATGACAGGTCCTTCTGCAGAAAGAATACTTTCGGATCCAAGTTGTCCCCATATTTTCAGCGGTTCCTTCTCACTCTTCTCTTCTTCTCCTCCAATATATGGAATAACATTGCCAACCATCTCGGGCCAGTCTGCAAAGGTCTTACCGGCGCCGGAAATTGCCTGGTAAGTACATACGCTGATTTTCTCTACTCCATACTCCATAAGAGGCGTAAGAGCGGGAACATAACTCTGAATCGAGCAATTCGGCTTAACGGCAATAAACCCGCGCCTGGTGCCCAGACGCTTTTTCTGAACATCAATAATGGCTGCATGATCCGCGTTAATCTCGGGAATAATAACAGGGACATCCGGCGTCCATCTATGGGCGGAATTATTTGAGACAACAGGCGTTTCAAACTTGGCTATACGTTCTTCGAGTGCCTTGATTTCATCTTTCTTCATGTCAACGGCACAAAATACAAAATCGACATCATCGCAGAGTCTCTCAATGTCATCCGTTCCGTATACAATCATATTTTTAACGTAATCAGGCATCGCAGCATCAATCTTCCATCTGCCGTCTACCGCATCTTCATATCGCTTGCCGGCTGATCTCGGAGATGCTGCTACAGCTACACAGGTAAACCATGGGTGATTCTCCAGAAGAGAGATAAATCTCTGTCCTACATATCCTGTTCCGCCAATGACACCAACTTTTAACTTACTATTCATGACTCGTTCTCTCCTCCCTTACGGCAAACATTCCGAAATAATTACAACACTTTGCATATATTTCAGAAGATTCAACGTGCCGTTGTCCTTCACTCGAGGACATTTGTGTTTACTGGAAGTATAATATCATATCATCAAAAACCGTGCAACCCACTTTTGTACTGATTTCCACAGAATTTACACACATATATTGTGTTAAAATAAATGTGCAGTGACTCTGAAAGACAGGTGTTTTATGGTCAATCGTACAACTACTGATAAATCAATTAGAACCGACTCTTTTCCGTTACTTGATCAGTATACAAATTATATGCAGGCCGTAAAGGAAAGATCTCCTTTGACAATGAAGGAGTATCGCTATGATCTTGTTCTTTTTTTTAGATTTCTAAAGAGGGACAAGGGACTGGCTGACCCGAATCTTCCCCTTACCAAAATCCCTATAAATGATATTGATATTTCTTTTCTGTCTTCTATATCCACAGATGATCTTTTTGTTTTTTTGATTTATTTGTCGAGGGAAAGGAAAGCAACCGCAACAACGCGTGCCAGAAAGGCGGCCAGCCTCAAATCCTTTTTCAAATATTTGTTTCAAAAGCGCAGGCTTATTCCGGAAGATCCTTCGTATGAACTTGACTCACCGAAGCTTGGCAGACGTCTTCCCCATTATCTGACCCTTGATCAAAGCGTCGGACTTTTATCGACGGCGTCTGAATCTACGCATGCCGGAAAAGAACGGGACTACTGCATTCTGACATTTTTCCTGAACTGCGGTATGCGTCTTTCGGAGCTGAGCGGCATTGATCTGTCAGATATACACGGAAACATACTTACCGTTATCGGAAAGGGCAATAAGGAACGCACTATATACCTTAATTCGGCGTGTCAGTCTGCCCTTGAGGAATGGCTCGCTGTGCGTCCCCGCACAGGCCTAAAGGACCCGCAGGCGCTTTTTATCAGCCGGCCGGGAAGGCGACTGAGTAATCAGATGATCCAGTATTCGACCAAGAGGGTGCTTAGTGATTCCGGAATTGACCCCAAGGTATTTTCTGTTCATAAGCTTCGCCACACAGCCGCCACTCTTATGTACAAATATGGACAGGTCGATATAAGAAGTCTGCAAACGATTCTCGGCCACGCGAGCGTGGCAACTACGCAGATATATACCCACGTAGATGACCAATCGCTGCGCGAGGCCGTAGAAAAGAATCCTTTATCAGGAATTACAAAGGGTAAGTCCGACCCAAAATAGGTGCCATAGCCCGAATCTCATCCGTCAGAATGCGGTATGCTTCCGGCGTCAGCTGCTGAGCGGCATCGGACATGGCGCACTTCGGATTCGGATGTACTTCAATAATTAATCCGTCAGCGCCTGCGGCAATGGCCGCCCTTGAAAGAGATGGTACATAAGCTGATTTTCCGGCTGCATGGCTTGGATCAACAATAACAGGAAGATGAGTCTTGCTCTTAAGTACGGGTATAGCGCTTATGTCGAGCGTGCTTCTTGTTGCTGTCTCAAAAGTGCGGATTCCCCGTTCGCAAAGAACAATCTTATAATTACCTTCACTCATGACATATTCGGCAGATCCCAGCCACTCGTCAATAGTCTCAGCGATGCCCCGCTTAAGCATCACAGGAATGCCTGATTTTCCAACCGCTGAAAGCAGCCGGAAATTCTGTGCGTTTCTGGCGCCGATCTGTATCATGTCAACATAATCTGCAGCGTATTCGATGTCGTTTTCAGACGTAATCTCACTGATGACGAGAAGTCCGTGACGATCGGCAACCCGGCGAAGAATCTTGAGGCCTTCTCTTTCAAGGCCCTGAAAGGCATAAGGTGAGGTTCTCGGTTTATACGCCCCGCCTCTTAGAAATTTGGCTCCGCATGACCGGACAAAGGAAGCAACCGTTTCTACCTGCTCTTCACTCTCTACAGCACAGGGACCTGCCATCATGACAATCTCTTTGCCGCCGAGAGTGAAATCCTTGATTTCAAAAGAGGTTCCTTCCGGGCGAAAGGCCTTGCTGGCAAGCTTATAGGATTCCATGATCGGAACTATCTTTTCAACAGCGGGAAGAACTTCCAGGGAGTCGGGAGATAAGCGGGACTTATCACCGATAACACCGATGATAAGTCGCTCAGACCCTTCTGAGATATGAGCCTTGAGCCCATGAATCTCAAGCTGATCCAGGATTTCTTTGACCTGCGCCTCTGATGCGCCGGGTTTAACAACAATAATCATATTTTCCTACTTTCTGCCCTCGCGCCGGGCAACCTACCGTGCTGCAAATACAAAAAAATTAGATACAGAAATTACATTTCTTCCAGGAAAGCCTTATAGGCCAGATATGTGAAATACAGGTCAATCTTGCTGATGACTTCATACGGTGCGTGCATGGAGAGTACGGGAACTCCGCAGTCAATTACTTCCATGCCCATGTTCGCCATATAGACGGCAATCGTTCCGCCGCCGCCGGCATCAATTTTACCAAGCTCTCCTGTCTGCCACGGGATATCATTTTTGGCAAAGACACGAAGAATATCGGAAAAGAATTCCGTATTTGCATCATTCGTCCCTGACTTGCCGCGTGAACCCACGTATTTTTCCATCATAATACCGCGTGACATATAGGCGGAATTCTTAGGGTCTGAGACAGATGCGAAGGTCGGATCAAATCCATTGGAGACATCTGCGGAAAGCATCTTGCTCGCTGCAATCGTCTTTCTATAAAGAAGTTCGTCGTACATGCCAAGGGATTTGACGAAAAGCTCAACAAAGAAATTCTCATAAAGCCTGGACTGCGCGCCGGAGTTGCCGTAGCTGCCGATTTCTTCCTTGTCGGAAAGCATAACGACAGATGTCTTATTCGGGCGTTCCTGCTTCATAAGAGCCATCAGCGCCGGGAAAGCACATACCTTGTCATCATGACCGTATGCTGCTACAAAGGATCGGTCAAATCCGACATCCCTTGCTTTAAGCGCCGGGACAACTTCAATTTCCGCACTTACAAAATCCTTCTCAACCATTCCGTATTCCTTGTTGAGGAATTCGAGAATTCCGATTTTGAACTTGTTTTTTTCATCCTTATCATCAATAGGACGTCCGCCGATCAGAATATTAAGATCTTCTCCGCGGATTACTTCTGTTGCTTTTTTGTTCATCTGTTCGTTGCCAAGGTGAGGAAGAAGATCGGTGATATAGAAAATTGGATCTTCATCATTCTCGCCAACAGTAATGTTGATTTTGGATCCGTCCTGACGGATTACAATTCCATGAATGGCAAGTGGTATCGTCGGCCACTGATATTTTTTGATCCCGCCGTAATAGTGGGTCTTAAGAAAAACCATCTCGTTCTCTTCATACAGTGGATTGGGTTTGAGATCAAGACGCGGTGAATCCACGTGGGATCCCAGAATATTCATACCCTCCGTGATTGGTTTTTTACCGATTACAGCAAGCATAAGACCCTTGTCCTTGATGGACTGATAGACTTTTTGTCCCGCGCTTAAGGTCTTAACGGATGCAATATCTACATACCCGAGCTGTTCAACAGACTCAATGGATACTTTTACGAATTCCCGTTCTGTTTTACCGGCGTCAAGAAAACGTTTATATTCATCTGCCATGGCATAAGCATGATCAAAATCATCCTGCTTTCTGCTTTCCCACAAATTCGGGTATTCAGCCAGAAGTTTCTTGTAACGATCTTTACTCTTTTTGTGGCTTCCTTTGTCTGTTGATTCATCAGAAACCAGCTTTTTATCTTTAGGTTCCATAAGTAGTCCTCCTTAAATTGTTGCCGCACAACATCTCCATGCGACATAATTATGAATTTATGATACCATATTGTGCAGACACTGACGAGTATAACCCGTCTTTAGAGTATAACCCGTCTTTAGAATATTTATTATTTTCTGAGGTACAGCGAATGTATACTGACAGCCACAACCATACATCACACTTCAGTACCGATGCCAGAATGACCGCAGCAGAACTGCTAAGTGCTGCCGGCAAGATCGGTTTGGAAGCTGTTGTCATAACCGAACATTACGAAAAAGACTATCCACACGAGATGCATCCTGAAATGTTTTTTGATGTGGATGCATACTTTGAATCTTTTCATGACTGGAGAAAACAGGTTCCGAAAGGACTCGCCCTTTATTCAGGTATTGAACTTGGGTATCAGACGCATCTCAGCAAGTTCTATGACAACTTGGTTTCGAGTTATCCTTTTGACTCCGTTATTTTATCAAATCATCTCTATATGGGTCAGGATCCATACTTTTACCGTGCTTGTTATGAAAGTCCGAAAACAGAAGTCTACGCGAACTATATAGACAAGCAGACCGAGATGATTTTGACTTGCGAAAAATTTGACATTGTCGGTCATTTTGATTACATTGTCCGATATTCTTCCTACGAGGACCCGAAAATGCGATATGCAGACTCGCCTGAATCATTTGATCGATTCCTGAAGGCCATTGTTTCCAAGCAAAAATCGCTGGAAATTAACACACGTTCCATTGATAAGCTTAAGGCAAAAGGAATCGAAGATTACTGGCCTGACCGCAAAATCCTGGAGCGATATCTCGCCCTTGGAGGCGATCGTGTGACGCTTGGCTCAGATTCCCACGATCCGTCTACTCTCGGCCTCTATTTCAAAGAGACCGCTGAGTACCTCAAAAGCTGCGGTTTCCGTGAGCTTACAACCTATATTAATAGAAAAGAAAACCGGACCTCCATCTTGTAAAGGTCCGGATATCCTCACATAAGCATTTAAAATAAATCCGATTATACGCTGTGTTCGTCTTCTTCAAGCACATCAAAATACTTCTGCTTGTCAGCAGGTATTCCGCCGTTCTCTTCATAATATTCTTTAAGAGCTGCCTTAACAGCCTGCTCTGCAAGAAGTGAACAATGCATCTTGACCGGAGGAAGCCCATCAAGAGCCTCGGCTACTGCCTTATTTGTAAGAGAAAGAGCTTCATCAATCGTGCGGCCCTTGATCATCTCAGTGGCCATACTCGATGTGGCAATTGCACTTCCGCATCCGAATGTCATAAATTTGGCGTCAACGATCACATCGCCCTCAATCTTCAGGAACACTTTCATGATATCGCCGCATTTCGGATTACCGACTGTGCCGGTTGCCGTTGCATCCTCAATCTCACCAACATTTCTCGGATGCATGAAATGATCCATTACCTTGTCACTATATAACATAATAAACTCCTTTTTGCTGGTTTTTCCAGCTTATTAATCTTATTTGCCGCAACGGTTGCACGAAATATAAGCACTTGTTCTGTTTTTAACAAAATCATCATACAGCGGAGACATATCACGAAGACGCTGCACGATTACTTCAAGGGCAGGTACAATCGACATTACTTCTTCTTCTGTATTGTATTTACCAATGCTTACACGAAGCGAACCGTGTGCGATTTCATGAGGAAGCCCAATGGCCAGAAGAACATGCGAGGGATCAAGGGAACCGGATGTGCACGCAGATCCGCTTGAGCATGCAAACCCCATATGATCCAGAAGTAAAAGAAGCGATTCTCCTTCGATAAACTCAAACGAGAAATTTACATTGCCAGGCAGTCTCTTATCAGCATGCCCATTCAGGCGTGTATGCGGAATTCTGGAAAGGACTTCATCGATAAGATTGTCACGAATCTTCTGAAGGCGTGCGGCATTTTCATCAATATCAGCTACAGCAAGCTCGAGAGCTTTGGCAAATCCCATTATGTAGGGCAGATTCTCTGTCCCGGCGCGTTTGGCACGTTCCTGTGCACCGCCATCCATGAAATTAGAAATCGCCACACCTTTTCTAATATATAAAAGACCTACGCCCTTCGGCGCATGAAGCTTATGTCCTGAAAGAGAAAGCATATCAACTCCCAGAGATTTGACGTCAATGTGAAGAGTACCGCCGGCCTGAACAGCATCAGTATGAAAAAGAACCTTCTTCTCTTTGCAGATAGCGGCCAGTTCTTCAATTGGCTGAATGGTGCCGATCTCGTTGTTGGCCATCATAATGGTAACGAGAATAGTATCCGGACGGATAGCCGCTTCAAGGTCCGAAGGCAAAACGAGACCGAACTCATCGACGGGAAGATAGGTAATTTCAAAACCCTGTTTTGCAAGTGATTCACAGCTGTGAAGGATTGCATGATGCTCTATTATCGAAGTAATGATATGTTTACCTTTTTTGGCATACCGGTAAGCTGCGCCTTTAATAGCCCAGTTATCAGACTCCGTCCCGCACGATGTAAAATAAATCTCAGAAGCTTCTGCACCCAAAGATTTAGCTATGCGTGATCTGGCGTCCTCAAGAGTAGATTTCGCCTTCTGACCTTCTTTGTAAATTGAAGAGGCGTTGCCATAATTTTCCGTAAAAAGAGGGAGCATCTCATCGATAACTTCCTGCCGTACAATTGTTGTTGCAGCATTATCAAGATAAACCCGTTTGACATCCTGTCCTGCCATTCTTACCACTCCTATCACCAAATCGGTGACCTTTCACTCTAAGTCAGACAATGTTCCAGTAACAAGTCAGTGTGTATTTCTGCATACATCTCGTTGCGAATTGATTTGCCTGCATGTCATACTTTATTCTTTTATAAGAAAAAGAGGTGTAACAAATGTTACGCCTCTTGATTTTTCATGAATTTCTTAGTAAAAGAATAGACTTGCTTGTCATTGTTATTCTCTTTTTCTTTTTTTATCAAGCCAGTCCTTGATTTTGGTCTCATATCCAATGCCTGTCGGTTCATAATATACGGTTCCCACCATCTCATCCGGCAGATACTGCTGATCGACAATGTGTCCTTCATAGTCATGTGCATATTTGTATCCGACGCCGTAGCCCAGATCGGCCATTCCTTTTGCAGGGGCGTTACGAAGATGCATGGGTACTTCTCCTGTTCGCTTTTCAGATACATCCTGCATCGCTTTGTTGATGGCCAGATATGATGCATTTGATTTGGGGCTCGTTGCTACAACAATAGCTGCCTGCGACAAGAGTATCCTTGCTTCCGGCATACCGACTGCCATAATGCCCTGATAGGCCGCCAAAGCCACGGTAATAGCGGACGGATTTGCCATTCCGACATCCTCAGAAGCACAGATGAGAATCCTTCTTGCCAGAAATTCAATATCTTCTCCGCCGTGAAGGGCTCGCGCGAGATAAAAAACCGCAGCATCAGGATCAGATCCGCGCATGGATTTGATAAATGCGCTGATATTATCATAATGGCTCTCACCGTTTGCATCAAAAGCAATGCTTCTCTTCTGCATACAGTCTTCAAGTACATCCGAATTAATCGCGACCCGGCCCTGCGCGTCGGGAGGCGTTGTCACCGATGCAAGTTCCAGACCGCGAAGTGCAATTCTTGCGTCTCCGTTAGACAGATTGGCAATGTAATTGAGCGCATCCTCTGTTATGGAAATCAGCTCATTCCCGAGACCTCTCTCTTTGTCTTCGAGCGCCATTTTCAGAATCCGTATAATATCCGCTTCAGTCAAAGGCTTCAGGGCCAGTACGGTCGATCTCGAAATGAGCGCCTTGTTAACTTCGAAAAAAGGATTCTCGGTTGTTGCGCCGATCAAAATCAAGGTGCCGTCTTCCACTTGGGGAAGAAGCGCGTCCTGCTGAAGCTTATTGAAGCGGTGAATCTCATCAATAAAAAGTACCGTTCGTCCGGATGGATTCAGTATCGGATTCTGCGTATCAGCAATGACCCGCTTAATCTCAGCAACACCTGCCGTTACCGCATTCAGTTTCGAAAAACCGGATGCTGTGGTATGGGCGATGAGGCGCGCAAGAGATGTTTTGCCTGTTCCGGGAGGTCCATAAAGAATGATAGAGGACAGACGATCTGCCTCTATCATTCTTCTGAGCATTTTTCCTTTTCCCATAATGTGGTCCTGGCCGACATATTCATCGAGTGAACGCGGCGACATGCGGTAAGCCAGCGGCTCTTTTCCGGGAATCACATTGTCCAAGAAAATCACCTCGATCAGATTTCAGGATACAGTGTAAAACGACTTGTAATAGCCGCAACACGCTTAATTATTTCTTCTTTTCTTGTCTCAAAACTAAACAGGGTAAGTGCGATCAGATCCGCTATCTCGGTCATATCATCCGTTGTCATCCCGATGGAGGTAACGGCTGCGGTGCCCAGACGGATGCCGCTTGTTACAAAAGGCGTCTCAGGATCAAACGGGATTGTATTCTTGTTGCAGGTAATATTCACCTCATCAAGACGCAGCTGCATTACTTTACCGGTAACGCCTGTACCGCGAAGATCCATAAGCATCAGGTGATTGTCTGTTCCGCCTGATATAAGCGAAATACCTTTTGCCTGAAGGCCGGCTGCGAGTGCAGCAGCATTTTTGATAATATTGCCCTGATATTCACGGAACTGCGGGGTCAGTGCCTCTTTAAAAGCGACTGCTTTTGCAGCAATTACATGCATAAGCGGTCCGCCCTGCTGGCCGGGGAATACGGCAGAGTCAATCTTCTTCGCATACTGCGCTTTGCACATAATGATTCCGCCGCGGGGGCCGCGAAGTGTCTTATGTGTTGTCGTTGTGACAAAATCTGCATAGGGAACCGGATTCGGATGAAGTCCTGCCGCAACAAGTCCGGCAATATGGGCCATATCAACAAACAGATAGGCTCCGCACGCATCAGCTATCTGACGGAATTTAGCAAAATCAATGATTCTCGGATAGGCTGAAGCGCCTGCCACGATAACCTTGGGTTTTAGAAGCATAGCCTGCTCCATAAGCTTGTCATAATCAATCAGCGCAGTAACCGGATCTACCTGGTAGAACTCGGAATGGTAGGTTTTTCCCGATACGTTGAGCTTCATGCCGTGTGTAAGGTGTCCGCCGTGAGAAAGATCCATACCCAGAATCAGATCTCCCGGTTCAAGAATGGCAAAATAAACGGCTGTATTGGCCTGTGCGCCGGAATGCGGCTGAACATTAACATGGTCAGCACCAAAAAGCTGTTTGGCTCTCTCGATGGCAAGGGTTTCAACGATGTCTACGAACTCACATCCGCCGTAATATCTTTTGCCGGGGTAACCCTCGGCATATTTATTGGTAAGCGGGCTTCCGGCAGCTTCAAGCACAGCTTCGGTGACAAAATTCTCAGACGCGATCAACTCAATCTTTGTACGCTGTCTGTTTACCTCCTGCATAATTGCCTGGTATACTTCCGGATCTTCGGCCTTGATGTGTTCAAACATGAATGTTCCCTCCACTTTCTGCGTTCTATTTTTTAAAGTCTATTTTCTTGTGTCCATTTACGTTGTGTCTATTTTTGTCTTGTCCAATTTCGTATGTTATATATTTATTAGGCTATTTTACTGGATTACTTCACTTCGGTAAAGTACAAATAGATAGAATTCCGTTTTTCGAACTGTATTAAGCACCCGTCAGCTTATTATTATACGCTTACATCTTATAGAGTTCATCCACATCCGGAGGCATAAGCGGGAGCAACTGCCCGTTTGGTTCCTTCATGAAAAATCCTTTTTCTGTAAACGAACCTATGACGGCGCAGGGTATCTGATTATCCTGAAGCCTGGACATGATTACTTCCGGTTCACAAGTAGCTATTAAAAGGGAGCCGGATGAGATCAGACGCATTACATCAAGTCCGAGAGAAGCAGTAATAGCTGCAGTTGCAGGATGCACCGGAATAGCGGACGGATCAATGATAAGACCGGTTCCGGACAAATCAGCCATCTCATAGGCAGCACCGAAAATGCCGCCCTCCGTTACATCGTGCATCAGATTGACTGCACTATGGGTAAATCCCTGCGGATTCCGGTTTTTTCCGGAAGAAGGACACGATGCGGCAAGAATACCTTCCTTCACAACACTTAACTTTGTATAAAAAGTCTCAACGTCTGCAAGCTGTTCGGGTGATATTGCTTTTTCTATTTTGCTGCGGTGCTCCATTATGGCAATCCATGAACCCTCGATGGCTGCGGTCTTGGTCATAATAAGAGTGTCGCCCGGCATCGCTTTTCCCAATGGAACGCAATCATTTTTTTCTACAACGCCAAAAGCCGTCGTAGTAACGACAAACCGGTTCACAGAATCACTGATTTCTGTGTGTCCGCCGACAATATCGACGCCAAGCTGCTCCGCAGTACGGGACGCCTGGTCGACAAGTGCCAGAAGCTCTTCTCTTGTTGTAGACGGAGGGGCTATAATTACCATCAAAATTCCAATGGGTCTGACACCGCTCGCAGCGATATCATTGCAGGAGACGTGAATGGCAAGTCTGCCCGATTCACTTCCGCCGGCTGTAACAGGATCTGTGGATGCAACCAGAAGGTTGGATCCACAAGAAAGCCATGCGCAATCCGCGCCTACCTGGGAACCGGTAATCGTACGCGAAGAAAGCTTCGGGAGACGCGAGAGCACAATCTCTTCAAGTTCCTTATTGCTTAGCTTTCCGATACGCATAGATTCTCCTCCTGACAGATCCTTATTGAGTCACACAAAATTTTAAATTAACTTAGATCCTTATCGTCTCAATATTCTCTAATCCACGTGCTACAAGAGCCGGGATATCGAGATTTTTCTCAGCTTCGATAATATCTTTGGCGAGAGGCTTTGTCTTTGGATGCTTGGCAACAAACACCGTGCAGCAGTCCTCATAGGGAAGAATGGATGTCTCGAAGGTTCCTATTCTTCTGGCAGTCGTTACCGTATCGTCCTTATCGGTTCCAATCAACGGGCGGAATATCGGCAGCTTTACAACTTCATTTGTCATACATATGGCATCGAGAGTCTGGCTTGCCACCTGCCCTAAGCTTTCACCGGTAATAAGAGCCTTACAGCCGCGCTTATTTGCCAGTTCTTCCGCGATCTGCAGCATGACGCGGCGCATTGTTATGGTCAGCATATCCTGAGGGCTGTTCTGGTACATCTCCAGCTGAATCGATGTGAAGTCGACAATATGAAGATTCATGCGTCCGGCAAAGTGAGATACAATTTTGGCAAGATCAATGACTTTCTCTTTAGCGCGGTCACTTGTGTATGGATATGAATGAAAATAGATGGCATCCAGTGTCATTCCGCGGCTGGCCATCATATATCCGGCAACCGGACTGTCAATTCCGCCCGACAGCAATAGCATGCCCTTGCCGGAGGTACCGACAGGAAGACCCCTATGCCCGTATATTTTTTCACAGTATATATAAATAGACTCGCGCACTTCAACATAAAGAACAAACTCCGGATTGTGAACATCGACAGCCAGTTCCGGAAAAGTCTCAAGAATGCGTCCGCCAAGTTCCGTGCATATTTCAGGGGAATTCATCGGGAATGATTTCACGCCGCGCTTGGCCTCAACCTTGAACGTCTTGTAATGCTTTTCGTCAAGAAGTTCCCTCACAAAAAGCTCAGACTGCGCAGATATTTCCTCAAATGCCCCGCTGAATTTCCAGACAAGGCTTGCAGATACAATACCGAATACTTCCGTCACTGCCATTAGAACCGTGTTGGCAAAAGAAGGATCTTCCGTAAATGAACTGACCGGCGCTTCATCGCCGGCACTTTCGGTAATCTGCGGGATCGATTCAATCCACAGACGTGACTGGCTCTGAAAAATATGGAATTGACCCAATTCGCGAAGTCTATAGGTAAGATTGGAAATCAGCTGATTCTCAAATTTGCCTCGATTCAGACCTTTCAGAGCAATTTCACCCATTCGGGCCAAAATAACAATCTCATGTTTCAAAATATCTGACATGCTATCCTCGTTTCAAAGTATATTTATTATATATTTTATGTACGGCCTGGCACATAAGCCTGACTTCCTCTTCTGTAGAAAAGCGGGAAAAGCTGATGCGGACAGCGTTTTTTGCAAGATCCCTGCTGATGCCCATAGCCAGAAGAACATAGCTGATTTTTTTCTGCTTGGATGAACAGGCCGAAACGGTGGATACAAATATATCCTGTTCCTCGAGAGCATGAAGCATTGTCTCCGCTTCAAAGGAAGGAAAAGATAGATTTACAATGTACGGCAGGGCATTTTCCGGCGAAAGGACAGTTACATGAAGATCAGACAGGCCGTCAATCAGTTCTTTCTTTAATATAGTAACACGCGAAAGAGCATTTTCTCTATCTTTCTCTGCGAGAGACAAGGCCAACGCCATGGCTCCCGAGAGAAATGTACTTTCGGTTCCTGATCGAATCCCACCCTGCTGACCGCCTCCGTATATCAGAGGATTAATCCGGCAGCCCTTTTTAACATACAAAAGTCCGATGCCTTTTACAGCATGAATTTTATGTCCCGAAAAGGAAGCCATGTCCACGCCCATACGGGAAAGGGTAACCGGAAGCTTACCAAGTGACTGAACACAGTCAAGATGAAAACGTGCCGCAGATTTCTTCCTTTTAAGGATATCGCTGATCCGGGTAACCGGAAGAATGGCACCTGTCTCATTATTTACATGAGTAAGCGTAATAAGTGCCGTATCAGACCTGACTGCCGCTTCGAGCTCAAAGAGATCAGGCACGCCGTCTTTCCCCACACGCAAATAAGTCACTTCGTATCCGGATTCCTCCAGAATACGAAGTGTCTCAAGTGTTGCTTTATGTTCTGTCCCTGTAGAGATAATATGCTTCCCGGCTCTGGGATTTGCCGAAAGAAAACCACGGACAGCTGTATTAATTGATTCGGAACCACAGGAAGTAAAAAACAATTCACCTGCACTGCATTTGAGAATCTCACTTAGCGTACAAAGTGCTGACTTCTGTTTCTTTTCAGCAAGCATACCGAGACGGTGAAGCGATCCCGGATTCCCAAAGCTGTCGTCCGAAGCCAGTTCTTTACAAATAAAAGAAACAACTTCAGGAACCGGCTTTGTTGTTGAACTGTTATCAAGGTAGATCAGAAGACGTCCCTCCCTTATACGGTTAACTCCGGATCCGCCAAAAGCATATCATCAGCGTAGGCAGAAAGTACCGGATTCACTTCCCCGGAGAGGAAAGCTGTGACCTGCTCCGGACAGCAGCCAATATACAGGTTCGGATCCAAAAGTGACGACAGTGAGTCTTCATCAAGACCGAATGCCTCATCAGCTGCAATTCTGTGAAGAAGATCGTTGGACTTGCCTTCAACCTTGACTACGGCACCGGCCGCCATGGAGTGAACACGGATACGCTCATGAAGATCCTGACGGTCGCCGCCTCTTGAGACAGCCTCCATCATAATATTCTCTGTAGCCATGAAAGGAAGTTCTTCCATCAGGTGCTTGTGAATAACGCCGGGATATACAACAAGTCCGGAGATGACATTCTGATAAATACTCAAAACAGCATCAACGGCCAGGAATGCTTCAGGAACACTGATTCTCTTATTGGCAGAATCGTCGAGGGTTCTTTCGAACCACTGTTCGGCAGCGGTCATGGCAGGATTCAGGCTGTCTGCAATCACATAGCGTGAAAGAGATGCGATCCGCTCTGCTCTCATAGGATTTCTCTTATAAGCCATCGCCGAAGACCCGATCTGTGTGCTCTCAAAAGGTTCTTCAATCTCCTTCAAGTGCTGAAGCAGGCGGATATCATTGCTGAATTTGTGTGCGCTCTGCGCGATGGAGGAAAGAACGTTCACAACACGGGAGTCGACCTTTCTCGAGTATGTTTGCCCACTGACTTTGTATGTGTCAGAAAAGCCCATTTTCTCTGCAATCAGCTCATCGAGTCTGACTACTTTGTTATGGTCTCCCTGGAATAGATTCAGAAAACTTGCCTGTGTTCCCGTTGTACCCTTGCAGCCAAGAAGCTTGATGCTGTCAATAACAAAGGCAAGTTCTTCCAGATCGAAAAGAAGATCCTGCAGCCAGAGTGTTGCTCTTTTTCCAACCGTCACCAGCTGCGCCGGCTGAAAATGTGTAAATCCAAGCGTCGGCATTGTCTTATAGTCATCGGCAAAAGAAGCCAGTCCGGAAATGACATGAATCAGTCTCTTTCTGACAAGAATAAGCGCATCCCGCATAACCATAAGGTCTGTGTTGTCGCCGACGTAGCAGGAAGTTGCACCGAGATGAATGATTCCCTTTGCTTTCGGACACTGTTCTCCATATGCGTGGACATGTGCCATAACGTCGTGCCTTACAATTCGCTCTTCCCTGCTGGCGACATCGTAATTAATGTCATCTTTATGAGCGATCAGTTCATCAATCTGCTCCTGAGTGATAGAAAGACCCAATTCTTTTTCCGATTCTGCCAGAGCAATCCACAGCTTGCGCCATGTGCGAAATTTGTTGTCCGGAGAGAACAAAAACTGCATTTCTTTACTGGCATATCGTGAATTCAGCGGACTCTCGTAAGCATTTTTCATTTTATACCTCTTCCAGGCGTTTTTCAGCCGCAGCCATCTTAGCACATACGCCAAGCACTGTAATGGCCTTTTTTACGTCATCAACAGACGGAAAAGACGGGGCAATACGGATATTCTCATCAAGAGGATCCCTGCCGTATGGATAGGTCGCGCCGGCCGGAGTCAAGGCAACTCCCGCCTCCTTTGCAAGTTCAACAACTCTTCTGGCCGTACCCGGATAAACAAAAAGGCTGACAAAGTAACCGCCAAGAGGATTATACCATCTGGCAATTCCTGTTCCCTTTAATTCCTGTTCAAGTATTTTCAGTGTAGCTTCGAATTTGGGCCGGATTATATCTGCATGACGTCTCATTACTGACTCAAGAGAATTGTGGTCCGGCAAGTAACGGATGTGACGAAGCTGGTTTATCTTGTCCGGTCCAATGGACTGAACCGTAATATATTTGCGGATACGGGCAAAGTTTTCCGGGTTTGCTGCGATGCAGGAAATGCCGGATCCGGCGTACGATATTTTGGAAGTCGACGCAAACTCATATACCCGGTTCGGGTGTCCTGACTTTTCACAAAGTGACAGGATATCAGGCAAAGTCCCTCTTTTGTCGTCGTACAGGTGATGAACAACATAGGCATTATCCCAGTATATACGGAAATCCGGGGCAGCCGTTTTCATCGATGCTAATCTTTCACACACTTCAGGAGAATAGATATATCCGTCAGGATTACTGTAGAGCGGCATGCACCACATACCCTTAATGGTAGGGTCTTCGGCACACAATTTCTCTACAAGGTCCATATCAGGACCATCCTCATGAAGAGGGATCGCAACAAGTTCAAATCCGAGAGTCTGCGTAACGAGAAAATGCCGGTCATATCCGGGAACCGGGCAGAGCCATTTCTTATTATCTACTTTCGCCCAGGGCTCAGCAGACTCTTTCTCTCCGAATACAAGCGCCCGCGTTAACGTGTCAAACATCAGGTTAAGGCTCGAGTTGTTGCCGACAATTACATGATCAGGCTTTGACCCGATCATATCTGCAAAGAATTCCCTTGCTTCCGGAATACCAAGAGGCAGTCCGTAATTACGGCAGTCGGAACCATCCTCAGCATATATATCGTTCGGCTTTAAATTGTGTAAGAGTTCTGCACCCATATCAAGCTGTTCCCGGCAGGGCTTTCCTCTCGTCATATCAAGAGCAAGCTTCTGATCCTTATAATCATCATATTGATTCTTTAATGTGTTCAATTCATCAGAAAGTTGTGAGCGATCCATTTCCAAAAATGAAAGCATGTCAGGGTCCCCCTTGTATGTGTTAAATTATGTGTGTATCGTCCGAAAGGTTGTCATTCTTAGAGGGCATAAAAGAAACTCAATAATGGTTTCCTTGCACACCAAGGTAAATTAATTCATCCGAACGGGATTATTATAATCTATTTTGAAGGAATTTCTCAAGTGTCTTGCATTAAATAGGCAAAATTTCGATATTTAATATCGTTCCGTCAGTGCTGTGAGTGACGCAGCCGGCTATAAACCGTATATCAAATGACTCCCACTTCCTGTCCAGCAGAAAAACATGTGTCGCGCGCAGCATGCGCGCCTGCTTTTGTCTGGTAATAGCCGCTCTGGCGCCGCCAAATGCATCTGATTCTTTCCGGCTCTTTACTTCAACCACATAAATACACATATCCCTGCAGAGAATCAAGTCGAGCTCGCCATATCGGTGAACGGTATAGTTTCGGGCAAGAAGAGCAAATCCATTTGCCAGAAAAAGAGAAAGAACGGCTGTCTCTGCTTTTTGTCCGATGTCCTTTGCCCATTTTGCTTTTTCTATTTGTCTTTCCATCCGGTCTCCTCTTCTTAATCATTTTAAGAACAGTATCCCACACGAAAAGAATCATAATTGCAGATGTTTTCGACAATAGATGACAATAGCTGCTGAAATGTGACAATCAGAAATGGCCTTTTAAAAAGGTCCTGCGATGAATCGGGCACAGTGAAAGATTTTCGATCGCCGCATAGTGTTCTTTCGTACCATAACCCTTATGTTTAGCAAAACCATAGCCGGGAAAGGTAAGATCATATTCACGCATAATCCTGTCTCTTGTGACTTTTGCCAGAATCGAGGCAGCGGCAATTGAATTTGATTTTGCATCACCCTTAATAATAGCCTGCACGGGAATACCTGTTCCCTTCAGATCAACAGCGTCAATCAAAAGCAAATCAGGGGTGTCACTAAGGGAAGAAACACACATTCGCATCGCGCGTTTTGTAGCTTCCAGAATATTAATCTCGTCAATGACATCATGCTCTATTCTGATAACAGAAAAGCACTTTGCTTTACTGATGATTTCTTCATATAGAATCTCCCGGCGTTTTTCAGAAATCTTCTTGGAATCATCAAGGCCAAGTATCGGCATATCTTCCCGGAGAATACACGCGGCCGCCACAACGGGACCTGCCAGCGGGCCTCTTCCAGCTTCGTCGATACCTGCGCACAGCGAAAATCCTCTGCTTCTTGCATCATTTTCGAAAAAGGAAAGCAGTGAATACTTCTCAGCAAGCTTCTCCTCACGGGTCATGAGCTATCCCTCCTGCTGCATTTCCTGATCTTTGACCGGTTCCTGTTCGTAAGCCGGTTCCTGATCTTTGACCGGTTCCGCCTTCGGCGTCGGTCGATCAGGCATCTCAAGAGTAATTCTTCCGATGCGGCCGTTTCTGAAATCATCCAGAAAAAGAGAGGAAAACTTCTCTTCATCAATACGTCCGCCGGACAGGATACATCCGCGGTTCTTTGCAGCCAGAAGAAGTCTTTCATACGGTTCTTCTACATAATCAGCAGATCCGGGAAGGGGAAGCTTGTAGCGGGCGCAGAGCTCTGCCGGATATCTTTCCATCAGAATCACCATGCCTTCCATCGCAACATCCGTTACTTCAACGACTTCTGTCTTGACGGCGCCGGTAAGAGTAAGGCAGAGCTGGCTTCTTCTTGATCCAAGGTTGGGCCACAGCACGCCGGGCATATCCATAAGTTCAAGGAAAGAATCGGATCTTGCCCACTGGAAACCACGGGTTACACCGGGACGATCCCCAGTTACAGCAATTTTGCGGTTACAGAGTGCATTGATAAGCGTTGATTTGCCGGAATTGGGAATACCGACAACCATCGCACGAACAGGCCTGCCGATGCGGCCCTTATTTTTAGCGCGCTCGAGCATATCAGCGCATATTAACTGCGCATTGTTCCGGATCTGATCGAGACCTTTTCGATGGGAAGCATCACTTGGCACGGCAACAATGCCGCGCTCTTTATAATAAGCAATCCACGCAGCCGTCATTTTCTCGTCGGCAAGATCCGCCTTGTTAAGGATCAAAAGTCTGCGTTTATTGTTGAGAATCGAATTTAATTCTGGGTTTCTACTTGAAAAAGGGATTCTGGCATCACATGTCTCGATGACAATATCAACAAGCTTCAGTTTGTCCTCGATAAGTCGAAGCGCTTTTCGCATGTGTCCCGGGAACCAGTTAATGTTGGCTGGCATAATTACTCCTGTTTTCTTATGGCCGTAAAGTACTTCTACTATTTACGACATATGTTTTCAATCACATTTCTACTATATATGGACCTGATACAGGGTCCAGTTTGTGTGCTATTTGTGTACTAATGGTTATATTCACATCATTATACCGTATGTGAATAGTGTTCGTAATAAAAAACTGCCCGGAGGTGAAAATCTCACATCCGAGCAGTCCGTCGGTCAGTACAAAAGATCTTAGGAACGCCTTGTGAGCTTTTCTGTAATCTTTGCTGCCTTGCCCACGCGATCACGCAGATAATAGAGCTTCGCTCTTCTGACGCGTCCTTTGCGGACAATCTCGATTTTATCAATTTTAGGGGAATGCACAGGCAATATACGCTCTACGCCTACGCCGTAGGATATGCGTCTTACAGTCATCGTCTCCGAAAGACCGCCGCCCTTTCTTGCAATCACTGAGCCTTCAAATATCTGAATACGCTCACGTGTGCCTTCCTTGATCTTCAGGTGAACTTTTACATAATCACCGATGCTGACCTCAGGAAAACTGTTACGCAGGTTGTCCTGCTCAACTGCTCTTACTAAATCCATTTTTGTGTTCCTCCTTGTCCGATAGATGTTCATGCCGGATTACAGCAGCGGACCATCCCTTTTAACCTATAGAATTTTATCACAGTGGATTCTCCAAAGCAATACTATTCACAAAAGTAAATTCCGGTCAAAAATGACCGGCTATATCAAAAAACGTAATCTTCTACTTTATTTAGCTTATTACCTGCTTTTAACTCAGCCGGTTCTCTTCTTTCCATTTGAGAAGGACTTCCCAGTCAGATGCACAAAGGGGTATTTGATTCAGCAGATCCGGACGTTTTTGCCATGTCTCAAAGAGTGACGCGAGGCGTCTCCATTCGACAATCTTCGCGTGGTGTCCGGACAGCATAACCGCCGGTACAATCCTTTCGTGCCAGATTTCGGGTCTTGTGTACTGCGGGGCCTCAAGGACTCCGCCCATGTGGGATTCCTGTTCATATGCTGATGAATCAGGAAGGACTCCGGGAATCATACGGGATACGGCGTCAATGATGACACATGCGGCAATTTCACCGCCGGTCAGCACATAATCGCCAATTGAGATTTCTTCGTCTACAATTTCATCAAGGACTCGATCATCAATGCCTTCATAATGTCCGCACAGGAAAACCAGATGCGGATAAGAAGACAATTCGACGGCTTTTTTCTGCGTAAAAACGCTGCCTTTCGGCGAAAGGAAAACAGTATGCGGTCTGGAGGACAGATCTTCATTTAGAACTGACTGCCAGGCAGCATACACAGGTTCGCACATCATAAGCATCCCGGTGCCGCCGCCAAACATTGTATCGTCAACTTTTCCGTAGGCGTTGCCGCAGAAGTCACGAATCTGGACAGTTTCAAGTGAAAAAACATCCTTCTTCATTGCTCTGCCGGTAATACTGGTCTCAAGGAAACTTCTTACCTGTTCCGGAAACAGCGTGAGTACGGTAAACTTCACTGATACATCCCCCGTCCAACTGTTAATACTATCTTATGAATCGTAAATCTCATATAGACCATCAGGCAGGATAACAGAAATCGTTTTAGAAAAAACATCAACTTCCGACACAACGCTCTTGAGGTATGGAATCAGAAGATCCGGTTTGCCCGTGCGCTTTACAACGATGACATCATTTGATCCTGTCTGTAAGACGTCTGAAACAACACCGAGAATTCCATGTTCCGTATCAGATACTTTGCATCCGATCATATCCGAAATATAATAACGCCCCTGAGGAAGCGGTGCTGCCTCTTCTCTTTTTACAGCAAGAAAAAGCCCGTTGAGCTTTTGAGCCTCGTCGCGGTCACTGATTCCGTCAAAGCAGACGAGTACCGTCTCACCGGTAATTCGCTTGCCCGTCACCTTTACCGTACGAAGAAGCTTTTCAGCCTGTGACAAAAGCATACATTCGGAAATGGAACTGAACCGGCGCACATCGTCAGTAATCGGGAAAACTTTCACTTCCCCGCGAACACCATGCGCGCCGATCAATTTACCAATAATAATATAATCGCTCATTAGACTATATCCACTATAACGCGTTTCCCCGTGCGAAGATATTTGGCTTTCATAATGGTGCGAATGGCCTGCGCGCGCTTGCCGCCTTTACCGATAACTTTACCCATATCTTCCGAGTCAACTGACAATTCGAGAACAACCGTGTTTCCACGATCTATTTCCTTAACGGAAACAGCATCAGGATTCGTAACGAGAGCTTTGGCCATCGTAACAAGTAAATCACTCATAGTTATTTCAGCAGGGTAATGTGTTAGAGAACACCTGCCTACCTCCCCTCATTGATCACGCAAAATGCTAACAGCAATGAATTGCTATTAAGAAATAATGCCGGAACGCTTCAGTAATGAACGTACTGTATCAGTTGGCTGTGCGCCGTTCTTAATCCACTTCTGTGCTGCTTCTGCATCAATCTTGATCTCAGAAGGCTCAGTGAGAGGATTGTATGTGCCGATTTCTTCCAGGAAACGTCCGTCTCTGGGATAACGTGCATCCGCAACTACCACACGATAGAAAGGAGCCTTCTTTGCGCCCATTCTCTTTAATCTGATTTTAACTGCCATTTTTCATTTCCTCCTATTATTTGCTGTCATTTTTTTGGTTCATATATATCCGCGCAAATCTTTGCGTGAACGACTTTGTCATGTGACTTCAGGGTGTATCAGGTTAAGTCGGGTATGTTTTAACTAACTTACCAGCTATCTACTGATCAGAAGGGACGTCTCATCTTGCCCATTCCGCCTTTGCCTTTACCTTTATTCATCTTGGCAAACTGCTTCATCATCTGTGCCGACTGTTCGAACTGCTTGACCAGCTGATTTACCTGCTGAACGGTAGTTCCTGAACCGGCCGCAATACGCTTTCTCCTGCTTGCATTGAGCACCTGGGGGTAACGGCGTTCTTTTTTGGTCATTGCCCTTATTATAGCCATGTTGGTATCAACAATGGACTCATCTATATCCTGATCCTTGATCTTACCGCTGATTCCGGGAATCATTCCGAGAACATCCTTCATGGAACCCATCTTCTGCATCTGTTCAAACTGCGAAAGCATGTCTTCCAGATCAAAGTTGTTCTTCATGATGCGCTCCATCGTCGCCTTGGACGATGTCTCATCAAAATTCTGCTGAGCCTTTTCGATAAGGGAAAGGACGTCGCCCATTCCCAGTATACGGCTGGCCATACGGTCCGGATAGTATTCCTCTATGTCTTCCACTTTCTCACCGACACAGATAAGCTTGATTGGCTTTCCTGTTATCTGGCGGATAGAAAGTGCCGCACCGCCTCTGGCATCACCGTCGAGCTTAGTCATTATAAAGCCGTCCAGTCCGATAGCCGATTCAAAAGCCTGGGCGACAGATACTGCCTCCTGACCAATCATGGCATCAACAACCAGGAGCTTCTCGGTAGGCTGGACCACCTTGCCGATCTCAATAAGTTCCTGCATCAGTTCTTCGTCAACGGTCATTCGACCGGCTGTATCTACAATAAGTGTATCGCAGAGCATATACTTCGCACGAGCGACAGCTGCTTTTGCGATGGCCACGGCTGATTTTTCTTCAGGAAGGATAAAAGACGATACGCCGACTTTCTCTGCTAGTATTTCCAGCTGTCTTGCTGCGGCAGGACGATGAACATCCACGGAAGCAACCATAGGCTTCTTGCCGTTCTTTTTAAGCATCAGTGCAAGTTTGGCAGCGGTCGTTGTCTTACCTGCTCCCTGAAGGCCATACAGCATGATTACGGTAAATCCCGAAGGGGATACTGCAATCTTGCCGGAAGTAGAACCTAGAAGCTCTACAAGAGAGTCATGAACAATCTTTACGATCTGCTGTCCGGGAGTAAGACTTATAAGAACTTCCTGACCCTGGCACTTAACAGCTGTATCAGCAACAAAAGACTTAACAACAGCATAATTCACATCCGCTTCAAGAAGCGCCATGCGGATTTCTTTCATCATGTCCTTGATATCCTGCTCAGTAACACGTGCTTTACCGCGCATACGCGAAGTTATGTTCTGCAGTTTTCCGGAAAGACTTTCAAACATACCGGTTCCAATCTGTCCATAACGGACGTCTATAATGTATCCATAAGTTCAGAAAGCATAACATGTGCTCTCTTTGTATCATTCTTATCAAGTGCCTTTACAGCTTCTTCAATTACTTGCTTCTGATTCATAAAACGCTGTACCAGGCCTAGTTTGGCTTCATATTCTTCCAGGGACTTAAGTCCGCGGCGAATCGTGTCATGAACAGCCTGCCGTGAAATGTTCTCCTGATCTGCTATCTCGGCAAGCGACATATCCTCTGCAAAATGCAGTTCCATAAGCAGCCGCATTCGCTCTGTCAGAAGCTGTCCGTAAAAATCAAGAAGCATACAAGCATCAACGACTCCCATAAAACTCCCTCACTGACATCTTTGAATAGGATACAGTAAGAGAAATTATGTGTCAAGTACTTTTACTTGTCGGGGAAAAATAAACTGTGACTTTCGTATCTACAGTACTAGTATCAGATCTCCCGGTCTACTATCCACAAAAAAATATTTAATTTATACGGGTAATAGTGACTCAACAAATGCTTTCGGATCAAAATCCATAAGATCTTCGACGCCTTCACCGAGTCCGGCTAAAAGTATCGGGCAGTGTGATGAGTATGCGACTGATATTGCAACGCCGCCTTTGGCGTTGCCGTCGAGCTTCGTTATGCCCACGCCGGTCAGGTTGACGGCCTTCGAGAAAACTTCGGCCTGGATGACTGCATTTTGTCCGGTTGTAGCGTCAATAATCAGGAGGGACTGTATAAAAGCTGACGGTGCTTCGCGGTCTATAACTCTGCTGATTTTGTTAAGTTCGTCCATCAGGTTCTGCTTGTTATGAAGGCGCCCGGCCGTATCGATGATGAGAACGTCTGCTTTTCTGGCAATGGCAGCATGTATGGCGTCATAACAGACGGCAGCAGGGTCGGATCCTTCAGCATGTGAGATAACAGGAGTCTGTGTGCGGTCGCCCCAGACTTCAAGCTGCTCTATGGCAGCTGCACGGAAAGTGTCTGCCGCAGCTAAAAGAACTTTTTTACCCTGGGATTTATAGCGAAGGCAAAGCTTGCCGGCTGTTGTTGTTTTACCAGTGCCATTGACACCGACCATAAGAATAATATTAAGGGTGTTGTCTTCAAGCTTGAGTGTCTTTTTTTCTCCGAGAATACTAAGCATCTGTGCCGAAAGGGAAGCAAGAACCTGATCCCGGCCTGCGTCTCCTGTCGTCTTAATATTTTCGCGAATGGCATCCATAATCGAGAGTGTAGCTCCGACGCCGACATCTGCCTGCACAAGAAGAGTCTCGAGATCCTCAAGCATATCTTCATCAAACCGGCCCATCTTCGCGGATATCTTTGAAAATCCATCAGATACAAAGTTTCTGGTTTTTGCCAGACCCTTTTTAAAAACATCCAGTATGCCCATATTGTATCTCCTTATTATCGCTTTGCATGCTGCAGGTATTTCAGGAATCGCCCAGACGCATGGAGAGTATCTTGGAGATTCCTCTCTCCTGCATGGTAATTCCATACATCCGGTCGCAGGCTTCCATTGTTCCTTTGCGGTGTGTAACAAGTATGAACTGAGATTTGGCCGTGTATCTTCTAACGAAATCAGTGAAGCGGTTTACATTGACATCATCAAGCGCTGCTTCAACTTCATCGAGCACACAAAACGGCGAAGGCCTGAGCTGCAGTATGGCAAAAAGGAGAGCAATAGCTGTAAGGCAGCGCTCGCCGCCCGAAAGAAGCGTAAGGCTCTGCAGCTTCTTGCCGGGAGGCTGCGCGCGAATGTCAATTCCGCCGGACAGAACATCGTCCTGATCCTCAAGAAGTATTTCTGCCGTTCCTCCATTGAATAGATCAGAGAAAACGCTTTTAAAGTTCTCGTTGATCTGCTGGAAACGAATAAGAAACTGCTGTCTCATCTCTTCGACAAGGTCCGAGATAATACCGGCGAGATTCGCTTTGGCTTCTTCAATGTCAGCCATTTGTTTCGTCATGAAAGTAAATCGTTCGTTTACACGCTCATATTCTTCTATGGAGCCAAGATTGACCGGCCCGATATCTTTCATCTCGTTCTTGAGTTCTGCAACACGTCTCTGCGCCGGCTGCGGATTATCAAGTTCCAGTCGATAGGATTGAGCATTATCATAGGTAAGTTCATGTTCTTCCCACATACGGTTCTTCCATTCATCCATGTCCGTCTCAAAACGTTCAACTTTAGCCTGCATGCGTGCCTGTTCAGCCTGCATGGAAGAAAGGCGGGCAGCCGCAGAGGAAAGACGGTCAATGAATCCGGAGAGCTCCTGCTCAAGTTCTTCTTTTTCAAGCTGAATCATTTTGATTTTGGCAAGTATTTCTGCTTCCCTGGCTTTCAGAACATCCTTCTGCAGATTCTTTTCTTCCTCTTCTTTGATGAGGGAAATGACTTCCTGCCTGGCCTGTTCACGTTCATTCCGGCGCTTCAAAAGTCCATCTGTGTATCCGGATTTTTCACGAAGGATACGTTCGGATATTTCGATCGAGCCTTTGAGTGATTCCTCGATAGAGCCAACGGATATTCGAAGATCTCCAATTTCGCTTCGCAGTGCGTCAAGGTCTTCCTGTACAGCCTTGTTCTGAACATCGGTCTGTGAAAGCGTCTGACGCAGGGAAAGTATTTCTTTCTCACAGTCACGGATTGCATTCTGACATTCTTCTTTATCTTCTACAAGCGCTAATCTCTTTGAAGAAATCTCAGATGTCTCCTTTTCAATCAGCGCAAGGCGCGTCTTTTGTTTGTCGTTTTCCGCACGAAGGGTACCGAGGGCGGCATCCGCCCTGACCTTATCCATCGAACATGCGTGAAGCTTCTCGTCGAGAGCCGACTGCTCTCTGGCAGCATCCTTGATTTTGAGATCAAAAGAATCCTTTTGAGTAAGAAGCGAATCAATGTTTTTCTCGAGCTCAGCTACAGATGCGCGTAACGTCTCGAGTTCGCGTCCCCGTCCTAAAAGACTGGTTCCCTGTCTCCTGATACTTCCGCCCGTCATGGAACCGCCTGGATTAACCACATCGCCTTCAAGTGTCACAAGACGGAAAGCGTGCGAGGTCTTCGCAGCAATCTTAAGTGCATTGGGCAGGGTATCTGTTATGACAATACGACCCAGAAGATTTTTGACAATTCCTGAGAGATGATCTGGAAATTCAAGCAAATCAGATGCTATCCCCAAAAAACCTTCCGCAGTCTGCGAGCTCTGTCTGTATCCGGTCTCAAGTTCACGCGGCTTAATAACATCAACCGGTAAAAACGTTGCCCGGCCAAGCCGATTGTTCTTTAAGTAATTAATCAGGAAAGTTGCATCCCTGTCCGACTGCGTCACAATATTATGTACAGCTTGTCCGAGTGCAATTTCTATGGCAATTTCATAATCCGGAGGCACACGGATCAACTCGCCGAGAACCCCGATCACAGATTTTTTCAAATCTGCGTCTGCTTCCGCGGCAGCAAGCAGACGGCGGACCGGTTCCTGATATCCTTCACGGCTCTTCTCAAGTTCCTCAAGGGTTTTGATACGATACAGCTTGTTATCGAGCTCTCTTTTCTTTTGCTCGATCGATGTCCATACCGCTGCCGAATCTTTTCGCAGAAGTTCCAGATTTGCCTTTTTATCAGAAAGGGATGCTGCAGTCCTGGCTGAGAGGCGCGTCAGATCAGCAAGAATATTTTCGGCTTCTTCAAGCTTTATACGAAGACCGTCAAGCTCATTAATGGTAAGAAGTCTGTCCTGTGTCAGCGACTTTACCTTGGAGTCCAGCAAAAACAAATCGCTTGACATCTTCTGGGCCTGCTCTTTGTCTTCGAAAAGTTCTTCCTGCAAGTCTTCCATGCGTTTACGCATCTGAGCAAGCCTATTTTGCGTCTGATCAATCGATGCAAGCAACTCAGACATTTCCTTTTCCTGGACGGTGAGCTGCGCGGAAAACCTGTCCTGCTGTGTTTTAAGTGTCTGAATCTTTTTGTTCTGATTATTGGATTCTGTTTCCAGCCGGTCAATTTCAGACTGAGACGTACCTTCTTCATTTTCGCTTGTATCAATTCGGACGGCAAGATGACTTCTGCGGTCAAAAATAACAGCTATCGCGCTTTGCAGCTCATGTATGTCGTTGGATAAACTCTGTGCCTGTGTACGGGATTCCTCAAGAGCATCTTCGAGCTGACTCGATTTTTCGGAAAGAGAACGATTTTGGGTTCTCATTTCGAGAATCGCGTCTTCCTGGCTGCGGATATCTTCAGAAAGAGTATTCGCCTCTGCAGTGGATGCAGATAAAAATGCCTGATTTCTGTCAATTAAGTGAAGTGACACACCAATATCAAGTGCCTTCCACTCCTCATATATCCGGTGATACTTACGCGCTTTTTCAGATTGTTCCATAAGCGGTCCAACCTGTTCGCCAAGTTCAGACAAAATATCGGTTATGCGAATTAAATTCTGTTCCGTGGAAAGAAGCTTGCGTTCCGCTTCGTCTTTTCTGACTTTGTACTTAACAATACCCGAAGCTTCTTCAAGTACTTTACGCCTGTCCTCGGAGCGGGTGCTCAGGATTTCGTCGACTCGTCCCTGTCCGACAATTGAATATCCGTCCTTACCCAGTCCGGTATCCAAAAAGAGAGTTACAATATCCTTCAGCCTGCAGTTCACATGGTTCATCTGATATTCACTCTCGCCGGACCGATACAGACGGCGTGTGACCTGCACCTCAGAATAATCCACTCCCAGAAGTCCGTCTGAATTATCAATCGTCATCGAGACTTCCGCGTAATTCATCGCACGTCTTGACTGTGTTCCGTTAAAGATGACATCTTCCATTTTGCCGCCGCGAAGTGTGCGGACACTCTGCTCACCTAATACCCAGCGGATGGCATCCGTAACGTTTGATTTGCCGCTGCCATTAGGGCCAACTATAGCGGTCATCCCTTTATCAAATTCAATCAGCGTATATTCCGGGAAAGATTTGAAACCCTGAATCTCCAGCTTTTTTAGATGCATGCAGTAACACAATCCTTCCAATCAAATTAGACAAATATTATTTCTGATAATAATTATATACTAAAAAACTGCTTTATGAGTACATTATCATCCATTCTCTATAAGCCTCTTTAGCAGCTTCCTGCTCAGCAAGTTTCTTGCTGTGCCCGATTCCCTGTCCAAATATCTTATCATCGAGAAAAACTGCCGCCGTGTAACTTCTGTCATGAACGGGGCCGGTTTCATCCATTATTTCAAAACGAATGGTATGAGCATTACCTTTTGTCTGTGCCAGTTCCAGAACCTTGCTCTTATAGTCAAAAACAAGATCTCCCGAAAGTGCTGTCTCAATTGAGTCGGAAAGAATGCGGAGGATCAGACTTTTTGCTGACTCAAATCCCGCGTCCAGGTAGACAGCGGCAAATAGAGCCTCCATGGCATTGGCAAGATTAGACGGCTTGTCACGGCCGCCTGTACTCTCTTCTCCCTTTCCGAGATGCAGATATTCACCAAGTCCCAGATACCTCGCTTTAGCAGCAAGCGTCGCCTCACAGACTATCAAAGCGCGTGTCTTGGAGAGATACCCTTCGTCACAGCTTTCTTTTCTTCGGAAAAGCGCGTCGGCCGCGACAAAATCAAGGATTCCGTCGCCGAGAAACTCAAGTCTTTCATTATCGTATTTTATATCAAATCTATGCTCATATGCATAGGTAGAGTGCGTCAGTGCCGTAATCAAAAGATTCTTGTCTTTAAAAGTATAGCCGAGAAGCTTCTCAAAACTCGACAGCTCACAGCTTTCTGGCTCAGAATTAGCAATCTTTTTCAAGACAGTCCCCATTTCCCCCGGAAAAGCAAAGAGCCCCCTCAACGAAGGAGCTCAAATGCAAAACCGGTAATTAAAAATCAAACATTAGCCTTAATGAACTCAACAGCATCTCCAACTGACTTGATGCGCTCGGCTTCTTCATCCGGAATCGAAATACCAAATTCCTGTTCCATGGCCATAACGAGCTCTACGATGTCGAGAGAATCAGCATTCAAATCATCAATAAAGTTCGACTCCATTGATACTGTATCTCCATCCACACCAAGTTGTTCAACTAGAATTCCCTTAACACTTTCAAAAATTGGATCACCTGACATCTTTTGTTTACCTCCTGGTTGATTGTTTTCACAATCGTCTTACATTGTTTGTATCCGAACGCTCCCTAAATGTCAATAAGAAAAAGCAAATCTTTTCAGAAATGTTTTGATTCTCAAAGTTTTTAAGCGCTTTCTTTGAAATAATGAATGTTCTTGATCAGATAGTCCAGCCCTGAAATTATTGTCATTATAACCGAAATAATGAAAATGATATCTCCAATAATGAGAATAACGGGAGAAATCTGTGCAGCATCCAAGCCCGGAATCAATTTAACAAAAATCAATTCGAACATTGGCTCAAATAAAAGGTAAATGACAGCAGTCATCTGCGTTACCGTCTTAATTTTTCCAATCATAGCCGCTGCCATGACGATACCTTTTTCACTGGCGATCAGACGGATACCGGTAACCATAAATTCTCTCAGGACGATAACAATTACAAATATTGATGAGATACGGTTAATATCAACGAGAGCAATAAGTACCGAAATAACCAGCATCTTGTCCGCGAGAGAATCCAGAAACTTGCCAAGATTGGTAATCAGATTGTACTTTCTTGCTATCTTGCCGTCAGCTAAATCCGTAAGAGATGCAATAATAAAGATGATGCCTGCAATGATTCTTCCGTAGACATCAATAAAGCCGTTCCACGCTGCCGGTTCAAATGCACCAATATGAATGGGTAAAAGAAAAAGAAGAACGAAAGGTACAAGAATAATTCTAAGTAAAGATAACTTGTTCGGTGTATTCATGATTTAAGTCACTCCTGTAAGATCATAAGCTGAACTGTCAACGAGACGGACGGAATAAGTCCGGCCAATTTCCAAAGGTTCATTTGCAGCCGCAACAAAAATGGACGGATCCACTTCCGGTGCTTCCCCGTAACTTCTTCCCACATAAAATATACCATCATCCGATATTGACTCGATGGTTACATCTGTGATAGTTTGCATTCTTTCCTGGTTTTTGGCAAGAGAAATTTCCTGTTGCTTTGCCATAATTTTATTATATCGCTTCTCGGCAACATCTTTTCTGACGCGGACTTTCATATCAAAGGCTTCTGTTCCCTCTTCCGGAGAAAAAACAAAGCACCCAAGACGGTCAAAACGCCACACATCAATCTGTTTCATCAGATTATCAAAAGATTCTTTCGACTCACCGGGAAAACCGACCATAACAGTAGTCCGCAGAATAATATCCGGGATAGCTTTTCTTAAACGCTCAATCGCATTGGTAATCATCTGTGCAGAGTCGCGTCTTTTCATCGCCTGCAGCACAGAATCATCCCCATGCTGAACAGGCATATCGAGATAGTGGGCAACCTTTGGATTGTTTGATATCTCATCAACCAGTTCATCTGAAATTCCATCAGAATACGTATACATGATCCGGATCAAATGTACTTTCGGAATTTTTGATATCTCACGGATCAGCTCCGGCAGCATGCGTTTCCCGTATATATCCAAGCCATAACGGGTGGTATCCTGAGCTGTCAGAATAATCTCAGAAAGGCCGGATTCCGCAAGAAATGCAGCCTCCTTAACGATATCATCCAACGGTCTGGATATGTAGGGTCCGCGAATAAGAGGAATAGCACAATAGGCGCACCTGTTGGAGCAGCCTTCAGCAATCTTCAGCCAGGCATAATTCTTAGTTGACACAACCCGGTTGACGCGCATGTGAGAAAGACTTCCAGGCTCGCTGACAAAATTCTCAACAGGACCTGAATATTCTCCATAAAGGATCCGAATCGATTTTGCAATATCCTGATAATGAGATGTACCGATAACCTCATCGACTTCAGGAATACTGCTTCGGATATCTTCGGCATATCTTTGTGCAAGGCATCCGGTAACTACCAAAAAGTCACACTTCCCTTTTGGCATTTTGTAATCCGCCATCTCAAGAATCGTATCAATTGCCTCTTTCTTTGCGCTTTCAATAAACCCGCAGGTGTTGACAATAATGACATCTGCCTTTGAAGGATCAGAAACCATCTCCATCTGGTCGTCAATAAGGATGCGGGTCATGCACTCGGAATCAACCAGATTTTTGGAACAGCCAAGCGAAATAATTGATACAGTTACATTCCTTTTGATACTTTTCAAAAAAATTCTCCTCAATTCCTTCGGGAAAAACTCGTGATAACAACCTATCTATTCTACATCACGAATCCGTTTCCGCAAAGTATCCATTGAGAGAGAAGTGGAATATCCTCTCGAAAGAAGAAATCGAAACGACTTATTCATCCATTCCTGTGCATCAAAAGTATCCAGACAGCTCAGTTTTTTGAGGTCCGGCAGCAGTTTTTCGTCAAAAAGCTCCAAAATTGAGATCTCATCTTCCTGCATGAACTCTTCCGCCGCCAAAATGACTTCTGCGGAGATACCGGCGCCATACAGGCGCTGCTGCATAGCCCGCCTGCTCTCTGTCTTTCTTCCTTTTCTTGAAAGAATCAGAGAGCGGGCAACCCGTACATCATCAATATACCCGTCAGACAGAAGTCCGCTGACTACATCAATGCAAATCTCTTCAGAAACACCTTTGCGGGTTAGATAATCTCTTACTCTGCCGCTGGATTTATGAGATATTCCAATATAGGAGATGGCAAGAGAACGAGCTTCCGTATAGGAATAGTCCAAATTCAAGTCCCCTCTTTCAGATCAATAAAGTACAAATATATAAAATATAGAAATAATTAATCGTCAATCCCCAGAATATCTGATTCTAATGCAGGATCATCAACTGATACCACAGCATCTGCAGGAACAGGAACAAGCGAACTGCGGATCTTTGCCTCTATTTCATCACGGATATCTGGATTCTCCTTCAAAAAGACACGGGCGTTATCCTTGCCCTGTCCGATTCTCTGCCCGTTATACGAAAACCATGATCCGCTCTTGTCGATAATATCCTTTTGAACGCCAAGCTCCACAATGCAGCCTTCCTTGGAAATTCCTTCACCGTACATGATATCAAATTCAGCTTCCTTGAAAGGCGGCGCCACCTTATTCTTAACAACCTTAACTCTGGTATGGTTTCCGATAATCTCTGTACCGTTGCGAAGACTTTCTGTTCGGCGAACATCGAGACGTACGGAGGCATAGAACTTGAGTGCGCGTCCGCCGGTGGTCGTCTCCGGGTTACCGAACATTACACCGATCTTCTCACGAAGCTGATTAATAAAGATGCATACTGTTCCGGATTTGCTGATAACACCCGCAAGCTTACGCAGGGCCTGAGACATCATACGAGCCTGCAGACCCATATGAGAGTCACCCATCTCTCCGTCTATCTCAGCCTTCGGCACAAGGGCCGCAACCGAGTCAATAACAATAACATCAATGGCTCCGCTTCTGACAAGGGCTTCTGTGATCTCAAGAGCCTGTTCACCAGTGTCAGGCTGGGAAATAATCAGCTCATCAATATTTACGCCGATTTTAGCTGCATAGGCCGGGTCAAGGGCATGCTCAGCATCGATAAAGGCTGCGGTGCCTCCCGCTCTCTGTGCCTCAGCAACAATATGCAGAGCAACCGTGGTCTTACCGGATGATTCCGGTCCGTATATCTCAATTACGCGGCCTTTGGGAACGCCTCCGACACCCAGTGCAATATCAAGGGTCAGGGCGCCTGTCGGGATGGCCTCAATCTGCATGTTGGTGCGCTCGCCGAGCTTCATTACGGCTCCCTTGCCAAATTGTTTCTCTATCTGCAAAAGCGCGGCATCTAAAGCGCGCGTGCGGTCTGAATTTGACTTCTGTGAAATCTCCTGATTGGATTTAGCCTGTGACTTATCAGCCTTTGCCATATTATCCTCCTCGACGAACATTCGTTCTTTATGTAGACATTATATAAATAGGATACACGTAAGTCAATCAATTTTACAAAATACTTTTCGACAAAACCATACAAAAACAGACAATACACTGCAGTCTGAAAGTGATTTATGCGCATATAAGAGAACCGTATAATCTTCAAAATAGATATTTATTCATCTGCAGGCACATTTGCAGGAACTTTACCGATTATCTCTTATGACGAAGGAGTTCTTTTTCTCTTAATCCTGTAAAGGAATGAGCTCAATTCCCTCATCTGCATAGCACGCGCAGCAAGCAGATATACTGCGGATCCACCCGCTGCACGGACACCGAGCCAGCTGAGCTCTCCGATTTTGGTCTGCGGATCAACCGGGAGAACATTGAAAGTATACAAAACAAGAAGCAGCACTCCCAGGCAGATGAAACACCTCACAAAAAATGCTGCGAGACTCCGGGGAGCCAGCTGCCTGTTTTTTTTGTAAATGATCGAAAGTACCAGGGCACTTACAACGCTTGTCACCGAATATGCCAGTGAAAGCCATATGGCGCCTGCCTCAGAGGCTGACTCCAACATGCCAAGCGACTTCAAAATACCGCAGAATCCCGCAATCAGGACCATCGATAAGACGCCGGTCAGAAGCGGTATTTTCGTTTTTCCAATGGCGTAGAACGCCTGATTATAAATAAATACGACCGTCTGCGCTATTACGGCAATGCAATACCCCATCAGGATTGTTGCGGTAATGGCAGCCGCATCCATATTATATTTCGAATTCCATTTAAAAATAGCCGGTACGACGTCGCTGCTTAAAGCAAAAAGCAGTCCGGCCGAAGGAATCGTTAAGAACAAAGCATTCCTGAGGCTTTTGCCAAGAAGAATTCTAGCTCCCTTTGTGTCTTTTGACGCGAACTTGGCCGCAAGGGTCGGCATCATGACACTGCCCACCGCTACGGCAAAAATTCCATAAGGAAGCTGCCATATCGTTTTGGCATTTTGAAGGGACTGTATGATTCCTTTATCAAAGCCGTCGGTAAACCTGTTAATTACAATTAAATTTATTTGCACAATGGATGCGGATATCATAGTGGGAACGGCCAGCCGCAGCAGCGTTCTGAAACCTTCATCGTGTAAGTCCAGAGAAAACCGGAACGATCTGAGTTCACTTCTGGACATATAAAATTGATACACAAAATATATGGCGGCAGAGATTGTAATACCGACAGCCGTATATTGCACAGCCTTTTCCGGAGAAACGCTCATGAAACCCATTTTGATAGACGCAAGCTGGGATGTCCCGCCCAAAACAATTATTGATAAAACGACGAAAACATTATAAATTGTTGGACCAAATGCGGTCGAAGAAAACTTCTTGTATGCATTTAAGATGCCAATGCACAAGGCGGCCAGCATCATGAAAAAGACCTGCGGGAAAAGTGCTTTGGACACCTGGGCGGCCAGATTTATCATAGCCGCGTTATTTTCGGGATAGATCAAAGGAAAAATCAAATCGGAAAGAAGCATGCCAAGAAGCGTCACAACCAGCATAATCACAGACATCAGCGTAATGAAAATGCTTACGCTCCTCCATCCGCTCTTCTGTTCATTTCGTTCAAGGGAACGCGCAAGAGTAGGTGTTATAGCTGCCTGAATAGACCCGCCTACCAGAAGCTGGAAAAACAGATCGGGAATTTGAAACCCAAGATAGAAAGCATCTGCAGGAATAGTTCCATTGCCAAATTGCAGCCCGATAAAAATCTCGCGAAGAAAACCGGTTCCCTTGGAAAGGGTCAGACCGATAATCATCAAAAAAGTCGCAAGTGCCATGCTCGCCGTACTTTTTCTGCGAGGCGCGTTTCTAAGACTTCGCTGTTCCTGCTGATGCGCCATTTTTATATAAGCCTTTTACGTATAAGATTAAACGCCTGGAGCGTTGCTACACGGCGTACGCGCATGCGGTTTCCCCGCACCATGATTTTGGTTACAACCGTACCTGCCTCGTCAGAGATGGCCAGAAATACCAGTCCGACAGGCTTGTCATCTGTTCCGCCGTCCGGTCCGGCAACTCCGGTAAGGGACACTGCCACATCCGTCTTCATAAGCTTTCTGCAGCCTTCGGCCATGGAGACGGCACATTCTTCACTGACAGCGCCGAACTTGCTCAAAAGGTCTTCTGAGACGCCTAGAACGGATGTTTTGATGCAGTTGTCATAAGAGACAACAGAACCTGAGAATACTTTTGAAGCGCCCGGAATATCACCGAATTCTGAGGACACCATTCCTGAGGTACAGCTTTCTGCAAAAGATACTGTCTTTCCCTGTGAAAGAAGCAGATCGTATGCGACTTCTTTCATGGATCGTCCGCCGATCTCATAAATATGTTCTCCAAAACGAACCTTCAGTTCATCAATTACCGGAGTAAGCAGATCCGTATCCTTCTCAGAATCAATTCGCTGCGTCACACGGAACATGCATTCGCCTTCAGCCGCATAGGGAGCAATGGTAGGATTTACCTGCACATCGATCAGATCCTTTATTTTTGTTTCCGCTGCGGATTCACCGATACCGATCAGGTGCACATAGGCTGTCCGAAGTGTATATGGCGCCAGTTTCTCCAGAAGAGGTCTGACTGATAAGGTAAACATAGGAACCACTTCTGACGGCGGACCGGGCAAAAGTATCAGCCTGGCAGCGTGTTCCGGATCGACTGCGGTCGGGGCCGGACAATCAAACATAGCACCGGGAGCGGTTCCGTTCGTATTCTGAAAAATAATGGAAGGCTTCGGCAGAATAGCCTGCTTCATATTATTCTCCGTCATCGTACGTCCGAGACGGTCAAAATAACTCATAAGTGATTTGTGGCTGGTCTCGTCAAGAACCAGCGGAAGGCCGGCAACAGCAGCTGCAGTCTCCATCGTAAGATCATCCGTCGTCGGTCCGAGGCCGCCGGTAAAAATGACCAGATCGGATCTTTCGGCACTCTCCCTGATCTGGAGGGCAAGGCGTTCAACATTGTCGCCTACAACGGTCTGCCGAAAAGACGGAATGCCAAGTTCGGCAAGCTGCCTGGCAAGATATCCTGCATTTGTGTTGAGTGTCTGTCCCATCAGAAGCTCCGTGCCGACGCATATGATCTCAGCACTTTTGATTTTCTTCTCTTTTGTCAAATCCATATGTAGTTCACTGCCTTCCTGTTATAACTCTATAAGCATGAATTGTGTTCTGAATAAGCATTGTAATTGTCATCGGACCAACGCCGCCGGGAACAGGTGTAATTGCGCCGGCTACCTCGGACACACCTTCAAAATCGACATCTCCGCGCACTTTTCCATCTTCGCAGCGATTGATTCCAACATCTATGACAACAGCTCCTGGTTTAATAAAATCCTTTGTGACAAATCCGACTTTGCCGATGGCTGCTATCAAAATATCGGCCTGGCGGCATACTTCGGGAAGGTTCTTCGTGCGGGAATGCGTGATGGTTACCGTAGCGTTTTCTGCGAGCATAAGTAAAGAAACCGGTTTTCCCACAATATTGCTGCGTCCGACAACGACGCAGTGCTTTCCGGAAATGGATATTCCCTGGTTCTTTAAAAGCGCAAGACAGCCAAGAGGCGTACAGGAAACAAGGCATTCTCTTCCAATGGAAAGAAGGCCTTTATTTACCGGATGGAATCCATCCACATCCTTTTCCGGTGATATGGCGCAGATAACTGCAAATTCATCCATATGGGGAGGCAGCGGAAGCTGACACAGTATGCCATGGACACGGGTATCCTTATTCAGCGTATCAATTAAGTCTATTAATTCATCCTGGGAAGCATCAGCCGGAAGTTCATATCCGAATGACATAATGCCGACCTGTTCACATGCCTTCTTCTTGTTGTTTACATAAATGGATGAGGCCGGGTCTTTGCCTACCTGAATTACTGCAAGGCCGGGCGGACAGAAATGCTTCAGTCCAAGACCATCAAGGAGTATCTGATGGACCTCATCTGTCAATTGAGTGCGGATTTGTGCGGAGATCTCTTTGCCGGAAATGATTGTTGCTGACATATATTTATCCTCCCTTTGCCTGAATCTCAAGCCATTGCGATTGTGAAATCAATACTTTTCTTGGTTTACTTCCCTCAAAAGGTCCAATGTAGCCCTTTTCATGCATCCGGTCGACCAGACGAGCCGCACGGGGATACCCTATATTCATCCTGCGCTGCAGAATGGAGACCGAGGCACAGCCCGACATAAGAAAAATCTCAACAGCCTGAGGAAGAAGTTCGTCGTCGTCTCCCGACTCTTTATCAGATGATCCTGCATTCCCTGAAACGGCAGAGGTAATCGCCTCCGCCTCATCCGGATCATAGGTACCCATGTTCTGTGCTTTAAGATATTCAATGACCGATTCTACTTCAGCATCAGATACAAAAGCACCCTGTCCGCGCTGCGGTTTTGCCGCGCTCTGCGGATAGTAAAGCATATCTCCTTTGCCCAGCAGCTTCTCTGCTCCTCCCATATCGAGAATCGTCCGGCTGTCTACCTGAGATGCAACTGCAAAAGCTATACGGGAAGGAATATTTGCCTTGATAACGCCAGTGATAACATCGACGGAGGGTCTTTGTGTTGCGATCAGCAGGTGAATACCGGCTGCACGGGCCATGGCTGTAAGACGGGCAATGGATTCTTCCACTTCTTTTGCGGCTACCTGCATCAAATCGGCCAACTCATCAATAACAATGAGGATAAGCGGAAGCGGCGGTTCATTTCTGCTGGCGAGGTCTTCATTGTAGCCGCGGAAATCACGGACAGAAGCCTCAGCGAAAAATCCATAGCGCCTTGTCATCTCACCTACTGCCCAGTTCAGGGTATTCGACGCTTTCTTCGGATCGGTAACAACAGGCGCAAGAAGATGCGGAATTCCGTTATAGATGGACAGTTCAACTACTTTCGGGTCAATCATGATAAGCTTGACCTGATCGGGAGTAGCCTTGCAGAGAATGCTGATCAATATAGAATTAATACAAACAGATTTACCTGAACCGGTAGCTCCCGCTATAAGCAGATGCGGCATTTTAGCCAGATCACAGAAAATCGGATTTCCGGGAATATCCCGGCCGAGTGCTGCCATAAGAGGCGTTGATCCTTTTTTGAAGCCGGGAGTGTCGATAAGACTTCTAAGGGTAACAGGTGTTGTCTCAACATTCGGGATTTCAATTCCAATTGCGGATTTACCCGGAATCGGCGCTTCAATACGTACGCCTACAGCAGCCATGGCAAGGGCGAGATCATCCGTAAGGTTCACAATCCTACTTACCTTAATTCCTGGACCCGGCGTCAGTTCAAAGCGGGTAATCGCGGGGCCGTGGGTAATATTGACAACCTTCGCAGCAACGCCGAAGCTTGCCAGTGTATCTTCAAGCTTTTTACCCTGTGCAACAAGGGCGGCCTGGGAAGATTTGCCGGATGTATCTTTAACATCCGGCATTAAGAGGGTCGATGGAGCAACCTTGTATGACTGTCTTGGGACAGCAAGTGAAATCTGACGATCCTTTGCTTTTTCGGGCGGCACCTTAACGGCAAAAGAATCTGGAGAGGTAACAATATGAACATTAGATTGAGGCTGATTCGACGGAAGCAGTGAAGAAGCTGCACCGGCGGAACTTAACGCTTCGTTTCCGTGAGTAAAATCGGTATGCGACGAGACTGACATACCCTTAGTCTGAACTTCAGCAGGATCACTGCTTTCATCGTAATCATCCTGAACACTGAATGATGCATCATGACCATCAATTCCTATCCGGCGAATCGGAATGTGAGCTATGGTGTCCTCGGTCGGATTGATTGTGTTCATCTGAATATCAAGCCAGGTTGACTCTTCCTTTTCTCTGAGAAAATTCGGAAGCTCTGAAAGGGCCTTCCCCTGAGATGTCGGAAAAGGTTCCTGGGCAGGCCTTATAAAATCGGTCTCAACAAGCGTATCAACCTTCTCGAATGACCTGACCACAGGGGGCGCATCAAGCGGCTGAGGATTAGACAGATCAACATCAAACGAATTGTATTGTCTATGTGATGTAGCCATAAGCGGCGCCTGTGATCCGTTCAAATCAATGAAACCCTGTCGCTCGATTGGATCCGCTTCATTGAACGGTGAAATGTCCTGTGCCCGAAGCTGCGACAGATTAATCTGTGAACCCGGATATTGATCCGGGTCATCCATCATTTTGTAATCCCCGGGCTGTACGTCGACCTGCTGCGAAAAAGCACGAAGTGACTGTGCGCCCTGGCGAATAGCGCCGGACGCACGGGTTGTCGTTGTCCGGATGGCCTGTGCCGTCCGTGTGGCCGTACGCGACAGTGACACATTAAAAATGAGTCCGATCTGTGAAATGATAAACGCAAAAAGAATAATAAGCGCTCCTGTTTTGGCAGCAAGTACTTCAAGACCCAAAGCGATGGATCCGCCTACAGCACCGCCCGTAAGGACCGTCGAACCTGCCGGCACCATCGCTGACAGCGCACCTGCATCAATGCCGGATTTCCAGAGAACGGTAAAAGCCGTGCCTGCAAGCGCTTTATTTCTTGTGGCGTCCAGGCACAAAGACTCAATAAGCGCTCTCTCTACTGTAAAAACAGGAAACAGCGCGGAGGCCGCAAGTAATACGAACAGCACGGACATGACTCTGCGCGGAGCTACATTCATACGCTTTTCAGTTAAAAAATCGACGGCGGCATACATGAACAGGACGGGAATCGCGTACGCACTTACGCCGAAAAGGCCTTTACCTAAAGATCGCAGAAGATCGCCGAGTATTCCCGTCGCTGCAGGCGGAAGATAGTATGACACACCCAGGATAATAGCAAAGGCGAGAAATACTACGCCTGTTACCTCCCGTCTATGATTGACTGGAGTTGCATCCATCAGAGTCCGACCCTCCTTGCTGTCTTCAAAAGAGCAATAACCGTCTTTGCATCACGAATTTTGTTTTCTTCGATCTTCTTTAACAGCTCTGTGAGAGGAATCTTTTCTACGTTAAGGAATTCGCCGTCATCGAGAGATCTTTCCCCCTGATGCAGCCCGGTTGCAAGAAACAGATATAGTGCCTCGGCACAGTATCCCGGTGATGGAAATATGCAGCCCAGATCTTCAACATGATCTGCGATAAGGCCGGTCTCTTCACGAAGTTCGCGGATAGCGCAGTCACGGGGATTCTCATCAATCTCCAGCTTGCCGGCCGGCGTTTCTACGAGAACCTGTTGAAAAGGTGCACGAAATTGACGGACAACGTAGACATTCATGTCTTCATCAAGCGGCACAATAGTGGCGCCTCCATTATGGCGGACTATTTCACGCTTGCTTACGCTTCCGTCCTGAAGCCTCACATCCATTATTTCTGTTGCAAAAACTCTTCCCGTAAAAAGTCGGGTCCTATTGATGATATGCTCGGTTGGATCACCCGGATGACTGTCATTCGATGGGAATTCTATATGCGGATATGGCTCCCGGGACTCTATCGACTCATTTATACTGTCTTCACCGCTTACAATTTCACTCATGATCCGTCCTCCCTGTTTTATTCTTAATTTTAGCAACTTCTGCAACAGCCAGAGCGTCACATCGATTGTTATATTCGTGATCTGAATGTCCCTTAACCTTGCACCAAGTGATTTTATGCATGGCTGACATCTGGTCGAGATCCAACCAGAGATCCATATTACTAACCTGCTGTTTCGTACTGTTCTTCCAGCCGTTTCTTTTCCAGGACTCAAGCCATCCCAGTAAAAATGCATTCACCAGATAAGCACTGTCACTATAAAGATGAACGGAACACGGCTTCTTCAGCCTCTTTAAAGCCTCAATGGCTGCTGTCAGTTCCATTCGGTTATTTGTTGTTGATTCTTGACCGCCGGATATTTCTTTCTCACGTCCGCCGGAGACAAGGACAGCCGCCCAGCCGCCCGGTCCGGGATTCCCTGAACAGGCCCCGTCTGTATAAATCTCCACTTCAGAGTCAATTGCCACGTATGGTCAGCCTCCCGCCAGCAGGCGCGTTTTGTCGTCCGCTGCAATAACAGCTGCTTCTACGGCAGCCCGAAGTCCGAATTTCTCTAATGCAAGTACACCTTCGATTGTCGTACCGCCGGGTGAACATACCTGATCTTTAAGAATGGCCGGGTGCGTGCCGGTCTCAACTGCCAGCTTCCCTGAGCCATACACGGTCATTGCGGCAATCTCAAGAGCCGTTGACCTGGCAACCCCGAGCTTTACAGCCGCATCCGCCAAAGACTCAATAAAAAGCATTACATAAGCAGGTCCTGTCCCCGATACACATCCGATGGCATCCAGCATCTTCTCGTCACATGGGACAACAATACCGCATGTTTCCAGAAGAGACAGAACAAAGGTCATATTACTCTGATTAACACCGTCAAAACAGACTGCATTAACGCCGGCCCCGACAAGCGCCGGGGTATTGGGCATCACGCGGACAATCGGGGACTTAGGATGAAGGAGACTGCGCAGCCGGCTCACCTTGACTGATGCGGCTATTGAAATGATCACTGTATCCGGTGAAAGAAAAGGCATAAAACTATGAATGGTTTTGTCGATTGACTGCGGTTTGACACACAGCATTACGTGGTCGGCGCCGATGACTGCATCACTTGCATCTGTGAATGGAATACAGCCGGTCTTTTCGGCAAATGATTGAACTTTGTCAACATCTGAATCACAGACGCGAATGTCAGAAGCGTCAAGAACACCTTTTTTTAAAAAGCCTGAAACAAGTGCCTGACCCATGTTTCCTATACCGATTACCGTAAAAATCATTATAGGATTCCTCCTTGCGAATACATCACACAAATACTGCGTGAAAAATTTTCTTTAAAGAAATGATAACATTCAACTTGACACGATGCAAACATACCAGTAAACTTGTGAATGTTTCATTTAGGTGACAGCAGCGGCTGCCAAGGGAAGCGATTCCGGATGAATAATAAAGGGGAGTGGCTCAATGGTAGAGCAACGGTCTCCAAAACCGTCGGTTGCAGGTTCGAGTCCTGTCTCCCCTGCCAAAAAAGTCCCGGGATTTCAAGATCCCGGGACTTTTTTATTGACTGGATATATTCAAATTTGCGTATTGGCTCATTCCTTTATTTCGCGATTCAATGATTTCAAATGAGTAAGTTCTTTTTTCAGGTCTGCACGCACGCTTTTCTGCCAGAAATACTCCCCGATAAACATTACTTTGACATAACCCTTTTCACAAAAAATCGTCTTCAGAAGTCTTTTCCCGGAATATATCTTCCTGCTGGCATGAATAATTTCCAGCTGCAAATCGTATGGGGCTATGTTTTCAGGAAAATGTACGACATTTCCATTGTATTTCGACCAGTTCGTATGAATCAGTCTTTCTTTGTGAGATTCGTATGACGGCGTTCCGGGTACAAAGTACATGGACTGGATGAGTACCCCGTGAATATCATGGTTAATTACAAAGTCAGCGAGCCGGTCACCGACACCTTTTGTATGATTATCAGCGCCCATAATAAACAGGCCCCGAACAAGTAGCCCGTGCTTTTGGATATTTTTTACTGATCTGATAATCTCGGGATAGGAACTCTTCTTGTGATTCGACGCAAAGGCTTCATCTTCCAAAAACTCAATCCCCATAGCTATTTCAAGGAAGCCGGCCTTTTTTAAGAGTACAAGCATCTCGTCGTCAAATCCGACTTCAAATCTTGCCTGTACGGAAAAATGATAGGTAATTTTACTGTCAATAATTGCCTGCAGTACGGAAACCGCCCAATCTCTGTCGGCAAAAAAATTGTCATCCGTAAACCACAGAATACGATTCAGACGAGGAAACAATCCCTGCTCCTGAAAAGCAATCGCCAGCCTCATGTCTTCTATAATATTCCCGGGCGATCTCTTCCTGACAGTCCGTCCAAAATGGCGGACGACCGCACAATAATCGCAGTTGTGGGGACATCCCCTTGAAGCGTGTACCTGAGCCCAAATTGTATTGTAACCGGACATCTTACTGTAACTGTAGAGTAAATTCCTGTCCGGTATTGTATCTATATGAAGAGGCGGCTGCTGATGTCCGGTAAAAATAACTTTTGCATCCTTCAGATAAGCAGCTCCCGGAAAATCGATCGGCTGATTGTTCCGGAGAGCTGAAATGAAGGAAAGGATTGTCTCATCCCCTTCCCCGAGCAGGACATAATCGCAATAATTTACCGCTTCCTTATAATTCATGGAAGCATGAAGGCCACCCATTACAACAATTGCTTTGGAATTTGCTTTGATATAACGGGCAATCTCATATCCTCTTACCGCTGCAAATGTAAATATACCGATAAAAACGATATCCGCATCAAACACATCTTTCCACTTAATCTTCGAAATGGACTCACTGTACATCAGCGTGTCGGCAACGACTTCCTTGGTCAGCGTAGAAAGCGTCAGAAGACCTACAGAAGGCGTCCGAATATATTTGTTGTACGTATACAGGTTCTGTATCGATTTTTTGTACTGCGGAACACCAGGCTCAATAAATCTTACTTTCGTAATTTTCATATGATCACTCCTCAGACAGCTGCTACTGTATATTCTTTAGTAGTGATCATATAGCAGTACAGAACCAATGTCAATAGTATTTTATGTATCTCATGAATTAATTATCCCGGTAAACAAATATGAAATCTTTTATCTTTGCATAATATAAAATTGGAGCAGCATAAAAAGAACCAGATGAAGCGGGTAAAATGCATAAAAGAAGTATTTCTCCATAGACCCCGGTTTTTTTCGAGGTTTGTCCATAAGAAGAAATGCTATGGAAAAGACAGAAAATATCTCCAGAAGAATCCAATATACAGGCTGTGTACTTTGCAAATATTTGAAAAGAGCCGATATCAGATTCAACCCCAGGAAACTCATGGCCATAACTGAAACAGCATTTGAATCAGCTGAGAGTAAAAGATCTGGTTTTCGAACTTTTTTTTGAATGTAATAGAAAAGATAAACGGTTAAAACGCCAAACAGACTGTAGTCAGGTTCGAAATATGTGGCTGCAGCAAGAATTAAAAGAATGGAAAGCACTGCAGTTGCGCCTGCAGCTGCAGGCGGAATTTCATGTCCCCTTATCTCCACTGACGATTGTCTGTGATTCTCTTCTGCCGGCGAAGTATTCTTTTTCCGTGCTGCTTCCAGACTCTTTGACAGAAGTTCGGACGATGCCATCAATAATATCGCCAGGGAAAATGTAAACATTACATTGATAAATGCGCCAATGCCAGTGAAATAGGAAGTAACCGCGAGCAGCGCCTGTGTGACGGCTGCAAAAACAAACATTCGCGTAAAATAACGCGTACGGTTCTTTGTACGCAGGAATCCTACTGCAATGGAATAGGCAAAAAGCGGAAAGGAAAGGCGTCCAATCAGTCGAAGCACGATAAAAACCGGATTCGGCATGAGAAAACCGAAATAATATCCAATATGGTCAATTACCATCAGGAGCACTGCTATCCATTTAATCATGCTGCATTCCGCCTTAACATTTATTCATTATTTATTTACTCATTATATAATAAGGCCCCCGTTAGGGCTAATAACCTGTCCTGTGATAAATCCCGCCTTATCAGAAGCAAGAAACACAATAACATCGGCAATTTCCTGAGGCGTACCTATGCGGCCCAGCGGCGTCTGGTCGCATAATTCAGCAATATCCCCGGATGAGAGATTCATATTCATATCTGTATCCACAACACCCGGAGCCACACAATTCACGGTTATATGTGAAGGGCCCACCTCTTTTGCCAGGGCTCGTGTAAACCCGATGACGGCGGCTTTGGCCGTTGAATAGGACACTTCGCAGGACGCTCCGGTAATTCCCCAGATGGAAGACACTGTGATAATACTTCCTGTCTTTTTCGAGATCATACCCGGCAGAACGGCCTGCGTAATGTTGTAAAGGCCTGTTACATGTGTATCCATCATATCCTTGAATTCTTCTGGTGTTATATCTGTAAAGAGCTTCTGACTTGCAATTCCGGCATTGCTGACAAGAACATCAACCGCGCCGAATTGAAGATTTGCTTTTTGGACTGCATGGCGAACCGCTGCGTAATCTTTGATATCGATGGATATGGCAATGGCCTCGTGTCCCTCCATACGGAGTCTGGCAACAAGCGCCTCCGCTTTTTTTGTATTAGTATGATATAAGATAGTGACCGCATATCCCGCACGGGCAAATGCTTCAGCGGTCGCTGCGCCAATCCCTCGGGATGCGCCGGTTATGAGCGCATGAAGTCTGGTCTTTTGCATTGTGGTTCGCCTTCTCTCTTCCTTTTATCTCAGTCAAATACGCCGGTTCTACTAAAAAGAAATGTTCCCTCACTGGATTGAATCGTGAGTGTACACATTTTATTCTGATCCAATTGATATACTTTTGCCAAGCCGGTTAATTCCTCAACTGAAGTAATTCTTGTTACATCAACATCGGCTGCCGTGTTTTGACCATCAGATAACAGAAGCTTCGATAACGCAGCAGGTTCTGCAAAAATATCCGCAAGCAGAATATCCGTTCCCGATACAATGTCTTCATTTTGCTGCTCGATATGAAGACGCCCCTGCCCTTCGTCACATACATATATGGTCATTTCGCTTACATTCACTTCCTTAATAGTCATATCAGCAGAATCATAAACAATTGATACTACTTTGCCAAGTTCCGCAAAACCGCACTCAAGATCGCCTATGCATTGATATACATATAAATTCTCAGGAGTCAGAGTGACCATTGTTGAACTCAATTCGTTAGTTTGTTCTGACGTCTCCTTTTCGGCTGAAAGACTTTGAATATTCAAATCCACATCATCGGCACTGATGTTTTGAGCTGCAATCAGCGCGTCAAGAGTCTGGTTTGAGACACGCAGTCCATTTGCATATAAGCACACAAAACAAGCCGGATTATAGGAAAGTCCATATCCCCCGCCCAGCACCAAAAGAGAATCATTATTCTTAAGCGAATTCAAAATACCGTCCTGCAAAGCTTTTGATGAGAGTGCCTGATTATTATTATCCGCGAAAACGTTCTTAATCTGTCTGTTATTTGTAGTATTAATTAAAAATCCAAACGAGAAACAGACGACGAAAATAACAGCAAGTATTCGGATCACTGCCTCCTTTTTGACCCTTACAAATATAAACTGAATGACACAAATCGCAATAAGTACGCCTCCGAAATATTGTATATATATAGGTAAATAACCAACGCCCGGTGACAGTTCTATCTGATATCTTTCAGAAAGTGAAATAATGGTTGCCGGTAAAAGCCATAAAGCCAGTCCGTATAGGATTAGAGACCGCGGTGATTTTTTTCTGGGAAGCAGGAAGAAGACGAACATCAGCAGTACGCCGAATATGACTGCAAGAAGTACATCCCATGCTTTTACAGCAGCAAAAAACTGTCCCGCGCTGTGAAACAAAAAAGTCGGCTGGGCCAGGATCCAATAACTTAAGGGAATGGCGGAAGTAGTCTGACTGATAAAAGCTTTGGCAATTTTGCCGATATCAAATGAGATCTGGGTACCTGAGTACCCTGCACTTGCCGCATTTGCCCGAAGATAGAGCGTTATTCCAAGAATAACAGCCGTAACAATAAGGTGAGGAAGAAAATAGACGATCCTCATTTTTCCTTTTCCATAATGAACGGCGATTAATAGAAAGACAGCAATAAAGGAAAATGAAATTTCATAAATCAAAAGACTGCAGACGAACAAAATGCTGCTGAAAAGAATCGGCAGCACTTTTTTCTTTTCTATCCCGTAAATTTGAAAAAACATAGCCCATATTAAAAAAAGAGCCACAAACTGAAGCATACCATGATAGGCCAGCATTGGATCCTGATAATAACGGTATTGAATAAACACAGGTATGATAAGGATTGCAGCGGCAGCGGCCTGGGAACTCTTTGTCAACCGGTAAGTAAGAACCCCAAAAGAAGCAATTACGATCAAATTCAGGCAAATCTGAAAAGTGCGGTACGCAGCAAGCGTTGGAAGAACTGTGAATACTGTATACGAGTAGAAAGCCAATGGATAAAATCTGCCAGTATCCAGCCAGCTTTTAAGAATCTGCTGCGTGTGATCCCAAAGAGATCTGTCCAGGTATGTCAGCGCACCGCCTGTCGTACAATTAATTGCGTCGTCTCCGTTAAAGGGAACTTTATAAAGCAAAAGAAGTGTCAGCAATACAAAAATCATGGAAAGACTATAGAGTATATGTTCACGCCGGACATTCTTAAAAAAAGGAAATTCGTGTTTTGAACTATCTTCCATTATCAATCACCTTATAATATTTATTTTTTCATATTAAAAGAAATCTTTAAAATTGTGGATACAGACTGGTATTCAACAACATATATTGGTGTTACTTTTGAATTGATAACAATTGTATCATGGAAATGAGCTGAATCGGAAAGAAAACAGCAACATCAGTTGCAGATTTATCCAAATACGATTATCATCTCAATAGTACAAAATGTCTAATGAAATCGTGAGGTAACCGTAATGGGAACATTTGCAACTACAGATAAAAATTCAACTGATATTGATCCGGATGCTCTTACTGTTAATTTATCAGGAACCGGTCCAGATTCCGATGATCTGGTTAAAGAGCCTTCGAATGTCAAGCTTTCGGATATTGAACCGACTGACCTGGATTCGGAAGCGGATGAAAGTATCGACAGGATCATCGGAGCTCAGTATACATCTATTGAACACGAGGTTTCTTTGAATCCTTCGACTGAAGACGAGGAAGAAATTAATGCCATCGAGGATATGCTTCGCACAAAGAAGTCGGCACGTATCAGGAAGCAAATAATCGTAGAAAAACAGGATCAGCCGGAAGGATCAGCCGGCCGGCGTAAAATCGATCCGATCGCTGTCGTATCAGCTATTGTTGCTGCAGCTCTGATCTTTGTTTTCGCAGCCTATTTTGCAGGTCTTTTTGATACGGGCAACTCGCTGAAAATATCAATGAGCGAATTCACTTCATCTTACAGTAAGACAAATTCCTACAAAGCTATTTCCCGATATGGCTTTGCTTTTCCGGCAGTTACTTATGAGGATGAAACAATTGCATCGGACGCATCTTCTACAGCAACTATATCTGATGTCCGTTCATTCAGCGCGACGGTTGATAATACGATCAACTATCAGGTCTATATCTCAGGAAGAGTAAATAAAGCAGATGATAATATAAAGGACATGCAGGTTGTTTTGCTCCTCAGTGATCTTTCTGCCTTCAAGGATGCATTAGTTGTTTATGCGCCTTACGTACAGGTGCTGTATCCGAAGATGAGCCTTGAGGAATCAACGGCATTCCTTACCACACTGTATGACAGTTCTGACCCGGTAACAAAAAAAGGAGACTTCGGCCTTTATATTGATTCAGGAACAACAGGCGGCGTCAACTTCTGCACACTTTACATTATGACCGCAGCGGATGCTGATACTTTTGCTGCAAGATCTGCCACAGCAGCAGACGCAGCCACACCGGACACAACGGCTGCCGCAACTACCCTGGCTTCCTGATAAACCCACGGCAGAATAATTTACGCAGCATGAAAATGCCCCGTGAATATTTTTGTTCACGGGGCATTTATAATTTCGGGGCACTTATGACTTCACTGAATAAGATTTATCATTCAATTAATAATAGAAAGCATACTGAATGCGGGCGATAATGAAATCAATAATTCCGCTGATCATTGGCATACATGCCAGTGAAACAACTATAGTAAGCAGACTGCGAAATCCTGTCTTGTCATCAGACGAATCCTTTAACTCGGTAAACATGATTATCCCGGCAAAAACGAAGACGGCTGTAAGTAATCCGGAAAGAATGTTACTGAATGCAAAAGCACTGTCCAGAATGAATCCGATAAGATAAACGGGCACAATCGGGAGTAACGCCAACCCGGTAACAGCGATAATCTCCAGGAGGCTCTTCTTCTTGACTTTGAAAACACTCTGAAACAGCAGATAGGCAAATATAAGTGTTGCAAAGCTTATAATATCAGCAATAAAGTATCCGAATTGATACCCGAATCCTCTGAGTGAGCCAATACCAAATAGAGATAAAATGAAATGAATAATAAGGTAAGCTCCTATTGAGATCAGGCCCCATAGCCAATATTCTTTTTTGGCCCGGCTTGAAACGGCATGAATCGGATCCTTAAAATACTCTTTAAAGAATGCACTGATACCGGAACCCGATTCTCCGGCAGTTTTTGTCTTTTGTTCAGGCGCAGAAGGCTTTGTGAAATCAGTATATACACCAGCCAGAGCCGCAGGGCGCGTCATGACTTGAGGCTCGACTGCAACAGAAGCAGCGGGCACAATTATGGTCTCTGTCACAGGCGCCGCAGCTGGTGATGC
>Ga0209100_1000097_pt1 | contig 108049 bp, 95 predicted proteins | sample lystaG_FD_185480 | JGI IMG/M metagenome (GOLD analysis project Ga0209100, IMG submission 185480) | Glacier valley bacterial and archeal communities from Borup Fiord, Nunavut, Canada, to study Microbial Dark Matter (Phase II) -... | ecosystem: Environmental > Aquatic > Freshwater > Ice > Glacier...
TCTATGAGTTCGTCAAGAACGAGGACAACAGCGACCGGCTGCAGATCAATGCCCAGAACTGTGTGCACTGCAAGACCTGCGACATCAAGGATCCAACGCAGAACATCGTGTGGGTGACGCCGGAGGGTGGCGGTGGGCCGAATTACGCGGGCATGTAAGCCAGGCGGGGATGTCTGGGCAGGGGCGCGAAAACCCTGATGCCGCAAAGCCAGACATCTCCCCATAATGAAAAGTCAAAAATTCATCGCTTCAATACCCGGAGACCTTCATGAAACTTTCCAGATTGGTTATCAGCTTGACGCTGGCCGCAGGCTTTGTCGCCTCGGTGGCCGCTCAAAGCACCATGAAAATCAGTATTTCGACCGCCCAAAATTCGCACCAGGGCGTGGCGATTGATACCTTTGCCAAAGAAGTTGAAAAACGCACCGGCGGCCGTTACAAGATTCAAACTTTTTATAACGGCTCACTCGGTGGCGAGCGTGAGTCAATCGAAGCGGTGCAACTGGGCACCCAGGAACTGGCTTTCTCGTCAACCGGCCCGGTACCCAATTTTGTGCCCGAGGCCAAAATTCTGGACATTCCTTTTCTCTTTCGTGACAAGGCGCACGCCCGTGCGGTGCTCGACGGCCCGATCGGCCAAGAGATGCTGGCCAAATTCGACGCCAGGGGTTTCAAGGCGCTGGCCTGGGCCGAGAACGGCTTTCGCCACATGACCAACAGCAAGCGCGCGGTCAATACACCGGCCGACCTCAAGGGCCTGAAGATGCGCACCATGGAAAATCCGGTGCACGTCGCGGCCTACAAAGGCTTTGGCATCATCACCACGCCGATGGCGTTCCCGGAAGTGTTCACCGCCCTGCAGCAAGGCACGGTGGACGGTCAGGAGAACCCGCTCTCCGTCATCATGTCGGCCAAGTTTGACCAGGTGCAAAAGTACCTGACCCTGACCGGGCACGTCTACTCACCCTGCATCTTCCTGATGAACAAAGCCGCCTTTGACAAGCTGAGCGCCGCCGACAAAGTTGCGTTCCTGGAAGCAGCCAAAGAAGGTGCCAAAGCCAACCGCGCACGGGTTGATGCCGACGACGCCAGCGGCGTGGCCGACCTGCGCGCCAAGGGCATGAACGTGGTCGAAACCATCGACAAAGCCAAGTTTGTGGCCGCCCTCGGCCCGGTTAATGCCGAGTTTGAAAAACAATTCGGCAAAGCCAATATCGACAAGATCCGCAACTTCAAGTAAGTTGCAAGCCTTGATAACGCTACTGGTTTTGTAGCTGCTCACGCCCGTCCGACAAGCGCGACGGGCGTTTTTATTCATCTATTCAATGGGCAGCCCATGAAAAACACCTTTCTCACGCTGGAGCGCTACACCACCGGCTTTGCCATGCTGATGGCCTGCGCCATGATGGCGGTGGCGGCCAGTCTGGGTCTGTTCCAGATCATCATGCGTTTCATCGTGGAGGCGCCGGCCGAATGGACCGAAGTGCTGATCCGCTTCAGCCTGATCTGGATGGTGTTCATGGGTATTCCGGCGGCGTTTCGGCAAGGCGCCATGGTGAGTGTGGATGTGGTGTACCGCTGGAGTCCGCCCCGGATACGACGCCTGCTGGACTGGCTGGTGTGTGGCGCCGCGCTGGCGCTGATCTTCGTCATCATCTGGTGGGGCTGGGACTACGCCAACCGGGGTCGCGTGCAGACCGTTATTGGGCTGGAAGACGTGACCATGTTCTGGGCCTACCTGGCCCTGCCTGTGGGCGGTGTCTTTTCTGCCATTGGCATCATTGCCAATCTGATTGACCCACAGCGCCTTGAACTGGAGACCGCACTGTGACCGCCGTCATGCTCTCCACCATGGTGTTGTGCTTTGCACTCACCGTCTCGGTCGCCGTCTCCATCGGCCTGGCCTCGGTGCTGGGCATTCAGGCCAGCAACGCGCACATGCTGATCTCGGTGAAGGAGATGTTCAACGCCATCAATAAATTCCCGCTGGCCGCCATTCCATTTTTCATCCTGGCCGGCAACATCATGGAAACCGGCGGCATCTCGCGCCGTCTGGTGGAATTTGCCAAGAGCATCGTCGGCGGCGTGCAAGGCGGCCTGCCGATGACCTGCGTGCTGACCTGCATGATTTTTGCCGCGGTGTCGGGTTCGTCGGTCGCCACCACTTTTGCCATTGGCACCATCCTGATTCCGGCCCTCATCAAACACGGCTACCCCGTCACCTACGCCGCCGCGCTGCAAGCCACCAGCGCCGAGCTGGGTGTCATCATCCCGCCTTCGATCCCGATGATTCTGTATGGTGTCAGCGCCGAAGTCTCGATTGGTGAACTGTTCATCGCCGGCTTCGGCCCGGGCCTGCTGATTGGCGGTGCCTTGATGCTGTTTGTTTACGTCTATTGCAAGTTCAAGGGCTGGGGCAAAAATGACGGCGACGGTCGCCTGAGCTTTGGCAAGGCGACCTGGAAAGCAGGCTGGGCGCTGATGATGCCGGTCATCATTCTGGGTGGCATTTACGGCGGGGTTTTCACCCCGACCGAAGCCTCGGCGGTGGCGGTGTTTTATGCGCTGGCGGTCGGCCTGCTGATTTACCGCGAAATCAAACTCAAGGATTTGTTCATCATCCTGCGCAAGTCGGTGCTGTCCAGCGCGGTGATCATGTTCATCATCGCCAACGCCGGTTTGTTTGCTTTTCTCATCACCCGCGCCGGGGTGCCGGACGCCATTGGCCACTGGCTGCAAGACGTTTTGAAAACTCCCGCCTATTTTTTACTGGGCGTGAACGCCGCGCTGTTCGTGATTGGCATGTTCATTGAGACCAGCGCCGCCATCATTGTGCTGGCGCCCATTCTGGCGCCAGTGGCCATGCACTTTGGCATTGATCCGGTGCACTTCGGCTTGATCATGGTGGTCAACCTGGCCTTGGGCATGATCACGCCGCCGTTTGGTGTGAACCTGTTTGCTGCCTGTACGGTGGCGCGCATTTCGCTGGACCGCATCATCAAGGACCTGATTCCCTTTGTGCTGGTGGTGCTGGCTTGCCTGATGATCATCACCTATGTGCCGGGGTTGTCGCTGGGCCTGCGCGATCTGGCTTACGCGAAATAGTAGAATTATTCCGTTCAGGAGAGAGTCGCCCTTTGAGGTGGCCGCCGAAGGCGCAGAGCCGCTGATTGCAGCGGTTTGAACGCTCAGGCAAAAGGACTGACGAACGGTGGCGGGTTGCACGACCCACCACCGTATCCCCACTGGAGAGAGGCTGCATTGAATGCAGTCCACCGAAGGAGCAACCCGCAGTCTGCCAGCCGTCAAGGCCGTGCCGGCCCGGCGAATCTCTCAGGTAAAGCGGACAGCGGGGGCAGACCATGGCGTTGACATTCGTTGTGCGCATGGCATTTGACTTGCCCCTTTGCCCCGTTTTTTCTTTTCCTGGAGTTCGCTGATGGCCACCACGCCCGACAACCTTCTCAAAGTTCCGCTCAACGACCTGCACATTTCGCTGGGTGCCCGCATGGTGCCGTTCGCCGGCTATTCCATGCCGGTGCAATATCCGGCTGGCCTGATGGCCGAGCACAAGCACACCCGCACCGCCGCCGGGCTGTTTGACGTGTCGCACATGGGCCAGCTGCGCCTGGTCGGGCCGGGTGCGGCGGCCGCCCTGGAGAGCCTGATGCCGGTGGATGTGATCGACCTGCCGGTGGGCAAGCAGCGTTACGGCCTGCTGCTCAACGACGAAGGTGGCATCATCGACGACCTGATGTTTGTGAACCGCGACTATGCCCACGGTGGCGACATTTTTGTGATTGTGAACGGCGCCTGCAAGGTCGGCGACATGGCCCACATCCAGGCCCAGATTGGCACCCGCTGTCAGGTGATTCCGATGCCGGAGATGGCCTTGCTGGCACTGCAAGGACCGCAAGCCGTGACGGCGCTGCAGCGTCTGTGCCCGGGCATCGAGCAACTGGTATTCATGACCGGTAGGCAATTTGAGGTTGCTTGCGGCTCGGATACCGTGCCATGTTTCATCACCCGCAGCGGTTACACCGGCGAAGATGGTTTTGAGATTTCGGTGTCCGCGGCACAGGCCGAAACACTGGCAAAAGCCCTGCTGGCGCAAGCCGAAGTCAAACCGGTCGGCCTGGGCGCCCGCAACTCCTTGCGACTGGAAGCCGGCCTGTGCCTGTACGGCAACGATATCGACAGCAGCACCACCCCGGTTGAAGCCGGCCTGACCTGGGCCCTGCAGAAAGTACGCCGGGCGGATGGCGCACGCGCCGGCGGCTTCCCTGGTGCTACAAAAATACTAGCGCAACTCGCAGGTAGTACGGGGGCTATAGCCCGAAAACGTGTGGGACTGGTGGCACTGGAGCGAATCCCCGTGCGGGATCACACCGAACTGCAAGACCTGGACGGCAAGCGCATTGGCGAAGTCACCAGCGGCCTGCTCGGCCCCACCATCGACAAGCCGGTGGCCATGGGCTACGTGGCACCCGAGTTTGCGGCGCTGGGCACCAAGATCAACGCCATCGTGCGCGGCAAGCCGGTGCCGATGGAAGTGGTGGCCATGCCTTTTGTCCCAACGCGCTACTACCGCGGCTAATTTTTAATTTCATTGCTTTAACTTTTTCTGGAGAACCCACATGACGATCAAGTACACCCCTGACCACGAATGGCTCAAAGTTGACGGCGACACGGCCGCTACCGAAGGGGCCATCATTACCGTCGGCATCACCCAGCACGCGCAAGACGCCCTGGGCGACGTCGTGTTTGTGGACCTGCCCGAAGTGGGCGCCACCCTGGCCGCCAAAGACATTGCCGGCGTCGTCGAGTCGGTCAAGGCCGCCGCTGACGTCTACATGCCCGTCACCGGCGAGATCACCGAGGTGAACGAAGCCCTGCGAGCTGACCCCTCGCTGGCCAATTCCGACCCCCTGGGCGCAGGCTGGTTCTTCAAGGTCAAACTGGCCAAGCCGGCTGAGTTGGACGCCCTGATGGACGAGACCAGCTACACCAGTTTTTCTGCCACTGCCTGATCAGGAATTAGCCATGTTGATGCAATCCGCCCAGCCGTTAAGCGAACTCGAAAACACCTCTGAATTCATCGCTCGCCACATTGGTGTGAATGAAGCGGACGAGGCCTTGATGCTCCAGGTCGTGGGCTCGACCTCACGGCGCGAACTGATCGACGGCATCGTGCCCCGCTCCATCGCCCGCAGCAGCCACATGGCGATTCCGGCGGCGGTGACCGAGGCGGCGGCGCTGGCCGAACTGAAGGCGATTGCATCCAAAAACCAGCTCTTTAAAAGCTACATCGGTCAAGGCTATTACGACACCCACACGCCGGGCGTGATTCTGCGCAACATTCTGGAAAACCCCGCCTGGTACACCGCCTACACGCCCTACCAGGCCGAGATCAGCCAAGGGCGCATGGAGGCGCTGGTGAACTTCCAGACCATGGTCATGGACCTGACCGGCATGCCGATGGCCAATGCCTCCATGCTGGACGAGGCCACGGCGGCAGCCGAAGCCATGACACTGGCCAAACGCAGCGTCAAAAGCAAAAGCAACACCTTCATCGTTGGCGTTGACTGCCATCCGCAAACGGTTGAAGTCATTCAGACACGCGCCGCGCCGCTCGGCATTGAGGTGCTGGTGGCGCAGTCGGCCGAGCAGTGGCATGGCTGGCTGACGGGGCGCGACTATTTTGGTGTGCTGGCCCAATATCCGTCCACCCGTGGTCAGATTGCAGACCTGCGCCCGGACGTGGCCCAAGTGCACGCCAAGCAAGCCGCGTTCGTGGTGGCTGCCGATTTGCTGGCACTCACGTTGCTGGTGCCACCGGGCGAGTGGAATGCCGACATCGTGGTCGGCACCACGCAGCGCTTTGGCATGCCGATGTGCAACGGCGGCCCGCACGCGGCCTACCTGGCGTGCCGCGACGAGTTCAAGCGCTCCATGCCCGGCCGCCTGGTCGGCGTTAGTGTGGACGTGCACGGCAACCCCACTTACCGGCTGGCGCTGCAAACCCGCGAGCAGCACATTCGCCGCGAAAAGGCGACTTCCAACATCTGCACCGCACAGGTCTTGCCGGCCGTGGTGGCCAGCATGTACGCCGTCTACCACGGCCCGCAAGGCCTGAAACGCATCGCCCAGCGCGTGGCGGCTTACACCGCGGTGCTGGCGCGCGGTTTGCAGGACATGGGCTTTGCGCTGGTCCACACCAGCGCGTTTGACACCCTCAGCATCCACACCGAAGATGCTACAAATTTAATAGCTACTCGCGCCCATTCGGCGGGGGCTAACCTTCGATTTATCTCTAAAGAATGCGTGAGCGTGTCGCTGGACGAAACCACCACCCGCGACAACATTGAACAACTCTGGACCTTCTTTGCCAACGACGGGCAAACGCCGCCGAAGGTCAGTGACTTCGAGAAGGGCATCGAGTCCCTGATCCCCACCGCCTTGCGCCGCGAAAGCAGCTTTTTGACACACCCGGTGTTCAACACGCACCACTCCGAGACCGGCATGCTGCGCTACATCCGGCGCCTGAGTGACAAAGACCTGGCGCTGGACCGCAGCATGATCCCGCTGGGCAGTTGCACCATGAAGCTCAACGCCACCAGCGAGATGATCCCCATCACCTGGCCCGAGTTTGCGTCGCTGCACCCGTTTGCACCGCACGACCAGTTGCAGGGCTACCGCGAACTGGACGAGCAACTGCGCGCCTGGTTGTGCCAGGCCACCGGTTACGCCGGCATCAGCCTGCAGCCCAACGCCGGTTCGCAGGGCGAATACGCCGGCCTGCTCGTGATCCGGGCCTACCATGAAGCCCAAGGCCAGGGCCACCGCAACATCTGCCTGATTCCCTCCAGCGCCCACGGCACCAACCCGGCCAGCGCCCACATGGCAGGCCTGACCGTGGTGGTGACCGCCTGCGACGCGCAGGGCAATGTCGATATGGCGGACCTGCAAGCCAAGTGCGAACAACACAGCGCCAATCTGGCGGCGGTGATGATCACCTACCCCAGCACGCACGGCGTGTTCGAGACCAGCGTCAAGGAACTGTGCAACTTGGTGCACGCCCACGGTGGCCGCGTTTACGTGGACGGCGCCAACATGAATGCGCTGGTCGGCGTCGCCGCCCCCGGAGAATTTGGCGGCGACGTCAGCCACCTGAACCTGCACAAAACCTTCTGCATTCCGCACGGCGGCGGCGGCCCCGGCGTCGGCCCGGTGTGCGTGGTGGCCGACCTGGTGCCCTATTTGCCGGGGCATGCCACTGGCGGCCTTCCCGTCAATGGCGTCGGTGCCATCTCCGCCGCGCCCTTGGGCAACGCCGCCGTGCTGCCGATCAGCTGGATGTACTGCCGCATGATGGGTCCGGAAGGCCTGCAGGCCGCCACTGAAGTCGCCATTCTGAGCGCCAACTACATCAGCGCCCGGCTGAAAGAGCACTACCCCACGCTCTACGCCAGCGCCAACGGCCACGTCGCGCACGAGTGCATTCTGGACTTGCGACCCTTGAAGGAAAGCAGTGGCGGCGCGACCGGTATCTCGGCCGAAGACGTGGCCAAGCGCCTGATGGACTACGGTTTTCACGCGCCCACGCTGAGTTTTCCGGTGCCCGGCACGCTGATGGTGGAGCCGACCGAGAGCGAAACGCTGGACGAGCTGGACCGCTTCATCAACGCCATGATCGCCATCCGCGAGGAAATTGCGAAAGTGGAACGGGGCGAATGGCCGCAGGACAACAACCCGCTGAAGCACGCGCCGCATACCGCGGCCTCCTTGATGGGCGAGGAATGGAATCGGCCCTACTCGCGTGAAGTCGGCGCCTTTCCGCTGGCGACGCTGAAACAGGTCAAATACTGGCCACCGGTCGGACGCGTCGACAACGTCTACGGCGACCGCCACCTGTCCTGCTCCTGCGTGCCGGTCAGCGACTACCAGTAAAGCAGTAACTCTTTAGCGCTTTCACCCCAACAAACAGTTGCGCCTGCACTGCACCCCTTCAAACACGCAGCCAAATGAGGATCCCTTTTCCGCCCGGCAGGGCGAAAAAGGGAGAGGCGAGCAAGTAGGGGAAATTAGTTCAGTTTGAAGGAGGCGGCCAGGCTGGCCAACTCACGCGCTTGTTCTTGCAGCGCGCTGGAGGCGGCAGAAGTTTCTTCCACCAGCGCGGCGTTTTGCTGCGTCACACTGTCCAGCTGCGTGACAGCCTGGTTGATCTGGTCAATGCCGGCAGATTGCTCGCGACTGGCCGAGGCAATTTCACCCACAATGTCGGCCACGCGCTGGATGCCGCTGACGATTTCCTGCATGGTCGCGCCCGCCTGGGCTACCTGCTGGGTGCCGACACCCACCTTGTCGACCGAGTCGGTAATCAGCGTCTTGATCTCGCGCGCGGCTTCAGCGCTGCGTCCGGCTAAAGAGCGCACTTCGGACGCGACCACGGCAAAACCCCGGCCCTGCTCACCAGCGCGGGCGGCTTCCACAGCGGCATTCAGCGCCAGAATGTTGGTCTGGAACGCGATGCCGTCGATCACGCCAATGATGTCCACAATTTTGTGCGAGGACGCATTGATCGCTTGCATGGTGTGCACCACTTGCGACACCACGGCACCCCCTTGACTGGCCACGTCACAGGCCGAGGTGGCCAACTGGCTGGCCTGGCTGGCGTTTTCGGCGTTGTTCTGCACGGTGCTGGTCAATTGCTCGGAGGCGGCGGCTGTTTGCTCCAGCGAACTGGCTTGTTGCTCGGTGCGATTGGACAAATCCAGTGTGCCGGTGGCCACTTCACTGGCAGCGCTGGCGATGGCATCAGAACCATGGCGCACTTGGCCGATCACCCGGTGCAGATTGCTGCGCATGATCTCCATGTGGCCCAGCAGATGGCCAATTTCGTCACTGCCGGCGATTTGCACGGTGCGGGACAAATCTCCACCGGCTATGGCTGCAGCTGTTTCGGCCGCCAGACTGAAGCCCAGGCGCAGGCGGGTCAGCAGCATGAAGGTCAGCACCACGGCGGGCAGTCCCCCTAACAAAATAGCCAAGGCAAAAACCAGCAACGCGTTGTGATAACGGTTTTCAGCGGCAATGAATTCGTCATGGGCCTGCTTGACCTGGAAATCGCGGTACGCGGTCAACGCCTTGACGGCGGCGTCGCCTTCCACCCGGCCGGCCTGCAGAAAAAAGGTCATGGTGGCAGGGCTGAAGTCGCCCGACTTAACGGCCTTGACCACCTGGTCGAGCTTGTCACGCCAGGCAGTACGGGCGGTTTTGGCCGCCTCTAAAACGACCTTTTCTTCGGGGTCAGCCGGTGATGCCTCTATTTCCTTGTAAATCCGGTTGGCTTCAGCCCGGTTGGCATCAATGGCATCGGTGTGGGCGCTGGTGGGATGGGCGTGAATGGAAGCCAATGGGCCGTCAGGCGCGTGTTGAAACGCCAACAGAATTTGCAGCCGGCTTTGAATAATTTTGTTGATCGTCTCGTCTGCCAGCAAGGCCGGCTTCATCGCGTCGTCATGCACCGTCTTGAGGCTGTCCCGAGCCGACATCAAGCCCCACAAACTGACACCCATCACGGCCAAGAAGGCAATCGAATAAATAACAATGACAGCGAAAAAGCGCTGCGTGATCCGAAATTTCTCAAACATCAATGCCCCTTTTTGTATAAAGGGCATTTTATGACGCAATGGCCCGCCATCGCACCGATCAAAGCGGCGCGCTACGCCGCCAGCAGCGTCTGCGCGTGATGCGCCAGATGCTCGGCGACAAAGGTCGAGATGAAGTAATAACCGTGGTCATAGCCGGCATGTCGGCGCAGCGTCAACGGTTGCCCAACCTTGGCGCAGGCGGCTTCAAACAGGTGGGGATTCAACTGACTGGGCAAGAACTTATCGGCCAAGCCTTGGTCGATAAGGATGCCGGCCGGATAAGGTGCCGCGCGGCATTCATGCATCAGGGCGCTGGCATCGTGCGCGACCCAGGCAGCGGGGTCGGCACCGAGGTAGCCGGTAAAGGCCTTGTGGCCCCAGGGGCACTGCGAGGGCGCACAAATCGGCGCAAAGGCGGAGACCGACTTGAACAACGCTGGATGTTTAAGCGCCAGTGTCAGCGCCCCATGACCGCCCATGGAATGACCAAAAATACCCAGACGCTGGACGTCCACCGCCAACGCTTGCTTCAGCAACGGCAACAGATCGGCGGTGATGTAACTCTCCATCCGGTAATGCGTGGACCACGGCGACTGCGTGGCATCCAGATAGAAACCGGCGCCCACGCCAAAGTCCCAACTCTCGGTTTCGCCCGGCACACCGGCACCGCGCGGGCTGGTGTCCGGCGTAATCAGCGCCAGCCCCAACTCGGCCGCCACGCGTTGCGCCCCGGCCTTGGCCATGAAGGTTTCTTCGGTGCAGGTCAGGCCCGCCAGATACAGCACGGCCGGCACTTTGCCGTGCGCGGCTTGCGGCGGCAGATAGACCGAAAACCGCATGGGCAAACCAATCTCGGTGGAGGCGTGCTGGTAAAAGCGCTGCACGCCGCCAAAACAGGCGTGCTCGCTTAACAATTCAAGGGAATCAGAGTTCATTCAGCTACTTATTTAATAGCTGCCAGCGCTTATCCAGTAAGCGCTTGAGGCAGATTTCGTTAAAACAACACCACGCCGCGAATCGATTCACCGCTTTTCATCAATTCAAAGCCCTTGTTGATATCTTCCAGCGGCATGGTGTGGGTGATCAGATCGTCGATGTTGATCTTGCCTTCCATGTACCAGTCCACAATTTTCGGCACATCGGTGCGGCCACGGGCGCCGCCAAAGGCCGAGCCTTCCCATTTGCGGCCGGTGACCAACTGGAACGGGCGCGTGCTGATCTCGGCGCCCGCTGCGGCCACGCCGATGATCAGGCTCCGGCCCCAGCCCTTGTGCGTGCACTCCAGTGCCTGGCGCATCACATCGGTGTTGCCAATGCACTCGAAGCTGTAATCGGCACCGCCATCGGTCAGTTGCTGAATAGCGTCCACCACGTTCTCAACCTCTTTCGGGTTGATAAAGTGCGTCATGCCGAACTTGCGCGCCATCGCCTGACGCGCCGGATTGATGTCCACGCCGATGATCTTGTCCGCCCCCACCATCTTGGCGCCCTGAATCACGTTCAGGCCAATGCCGCCCAAGCCGAACACCACGACATTCGCCCCGGCCTCCACCTTGGCGGAAAACAGCACGGCACCGAGCCCGGTCGTCACGCCACAACCGATGTAGCAGACCTTGTCAAACGGCGCGTCCTTGCGAATCTTGGCCAGCGCAATCTCGGGCACCACGGTGTAATTACTGAAAGTACTGGTGCCCATGTAATGAAAGATGGGCTCACCGTTCAGGCTGAAACGGCTGGTGGCGTCTGGCATCAGACCCTTGCCCTGCGTGCCCCGAATGAGCTGGCACAAATTGGTTTTGCGACTCAGGCAGTACTTGCACTGGCGGCACTCGGGGGTGTACAGCGGAATAACGTGGTCGCCCTTTTTCAGCGTGGTGACACCCGGTCCCACATCGACCACAATGCCGGCGCCTTCGTGGCCCAGAATCGCCGGGAAAATGCCTTCTGGGTCGGCACCCGAAAGCGTGTAGTAATCGGTGTGGCAAATGCCGGTGGCCTTGATTTCGACCAGCACTTCGCCAAATCGGGGACCTTCAAGGTCAACGGTTTCAATGGTCAGGGGTGCACCGGCTTTCCAGGCAACTGCAGCTTTGGTTTTCATAGGGGATTCTCAAAAATAGGTTAAACGTACTGTAAATCTAACAGTGGCCACTGGCACGGCTCGAATCGACGGCCGAGTAGCGACCGAAGCCCTGAGAAGCCAGCCACTGGTCAATTGCCGCGGGTTCACTGATGGTACGCAGCGCCATATAGGCAGACTCGGCCTCCGGGTATCGGCGCCGCAAGAAGTTGAGCCATTGCTTGAGTCGGCCAGCTTGCTGGCGGCGTTCCAACCGGGCACACACCAGTTGCCAAAAATCGGCAATGTGGGGCAACAAGGTCTGCCAACTCAGGCTGGAGTTCGCTGGCCCGCACATGATCAAGGGCGAAGCAGAGGTGTCACGCATGAAGCGCTCGCCATTCTGCCCTGACTGCGCCGTGGCGGCCTGAATGGCCAATGCCAGCCCCGGGTCGGTGACCATGCCCCGGCCCAGCATCAATTTATCGCAGCCTGATAGCTCGCGGCAACGCAAGGCATCCTGCACATTCCAGATTTCGCCATTCGCCACGACCGGAATGCGCACGGCAACACGAATGTCCGCGATGCGCGCCCAGTAAGCGGGAGGACGGTAAGCGTCAGCCTTGGTGCGCGCATGCACCACCAGTTCAGTGGCGCCGCCGCTTTCAATGGCCAGGGCACATTCCACCGCACGCGAGTCGTCGTTCACCCCCAGGCGCATCTTGGCCGAAACCGGCATGTGGGCGGGCACGGCGCGGCGAACCGCCGACACGATGGCGACCAACAACTCCGGCTCGTCCAGCAAGGTGGCGCCACCGCCATGACGGTTCACCACCTTGGCCGGGCAACCAAAATTCAGGTCAATGCCATCGGGCCCCAGGGCCGCCAGACAAGCGGCGTTTTCCGCCAGGCAAACAGGATCAGACCCCAGCAACTGCGCCCGCACCGGCACACCGGCCAAAGTTCGCCCGCCATTCAGCAACTCGGGCATCTCACGAATGAAAGCCCGATCCGGCAGCAAGGTATTGGTGACGCGGATAAATTCAGAAACGCAACGGTCGACCCCGCCCACACGGGTCAGAATGTCGCGCAGAACGAAGTCCAGCAAACCCTCCATGGGCGCGAGAAGAATGGTCATAAAAAACGAAGCACAAGTGGCATCAAGTAGAAATCAGGCAACCTTGACCTTCATCAATAAGTTGTTTATATAACAGCATAAGCTGGTGTTTTATCAAACCAAAAGGAAAACATGTCGCACTATCACGCCGTTGTTTGGCTCGATCACTCTGAAGCTCATGTGATGCACATCAGTCTGGACGATGTGGAGAAATCTATCGTGCATCCAGCCAAGCCCCATAGCCATTTGCACGCTAAAAGTGGGACCGTAGGTGCAGGGCGTCAAGCCGAAGACAAAAGCTATTATCACGCCATCGTTGAGGGCTTGTCGGGTGCTCAAGAGATCTTGGTGGTTGGCCCTGCCCAAGCAAAATTACAGCTGATCAAGCACATTCATGCCCATGACCAAGCCATGGCGGACAAGGTGGTCGGTGTAGAAACGATTGACCATCCGAGCGACGCACAACTGGTCGCCTACGCGCGCAAATATTTCGTTGCAAAAGACCGCATGCTGTCTTAACTGGTCCTCGTCTGCCCCACCAGATCCGCCAGCATCACGCTGGATTCGTCCAGCCGATTGGCAAGGATGCTGGCAATGTTGCGGTAGATGATGTGCGCGCTTTCGGGGTTCGAATCCACAAGTTCCCGATAGAAGCGCATCGTGACGGCGTCGCGTGTAGCGCGTACCGTCGCGGATCGCAGGTGGTTGCCAACCAGCGCCATCTCGCCAAAACAATGACCCGCATTAAGTCGGGCCAGTTCAACGACTTGGCCGTTCCTGAGTTTTTCAACCAGTACTTCGCCAGCGATCAGGACGAAAAATGAATCGCCAATATCCTGCTCTTTAAACACCACTTCACCGGCTTTGACTGAATAATATTCAGCAACGGCGAGTGTGCGCATCAGGCAGTCAGGCGTCATGCCCTTAAAAATAGGAACCTGTTGTTTGATTTTCTGGATGATGGCCGGATCAAGCTTGATGGCCAGCGGACGCGCCAGCACTTCAGCCCGAACGTTTTCGGCAAAAATTTGAACAATGGCGGGGTCAACCTTCATGGCCGGAATGGTACACGGCTTGATTTCAGCCGTGTACCATTAACCGGCTTATCGCCTCATCAATCAATTAACGGGACTCCCATGACCATCCATGTGAACATCGATCTGGGGTACGAGTTTGAAGTCAACGCCAGCGCCAAAGACGTCTTTGACGTTCTCTCAGACGTCCCTACCTCGGTCAGTTTCTTCCCCAAAGTGGACAAACTGGTTGACCTGGGAGAAGGTGCCTATCGCTGGGAAATGGCCAAAATTGGCATCACCCAGATCAACCTGCAAACCATCTACGCCTCCAAGTACGTCGCCAACAGGGCCAAGGGCACCGTGGTCTGGGCACCGGTCCAGGGTGAAGGGAACGCCCTTGTGTCCGGCAGCTGGAAAATCACAGACAAGAAAGCATCCACCCTCATCGTGTTGCAGATCACAGGAGACCTCACCCTGCCCCTGCCCGGCCTGATGAAAATGGTGGTGGCGCCCGTGGTGGAGGCCGAGTTTGAAAAAGTGGTCGAACAGTACATCGCCAACCTGACCCAGCGGTTTGGTGGCGAGGTCTGAGCCCGCTGCGCCCATAACCTTTCTTTGCCTATCAGCGCAGCACCTAAACCGTGGGCGGCGGATTCGGAGTAGACGGTCCTGGCGGGGCCGATGAGAAGCCGTACAAGCGTTCAGGCGGCAAACGGGTGAGCATGGCTTTGTCCGTCGCGTTGGCCACAATCGCAAAACCGGGTTGCCCGGTGTCATGGCGGACGGTCCGAGCAACAGGTTGCCCGGCCGTATCCGTGATGACGGCCACGATCGGCGCCCGCGCATTGCCGGTGCGCTGCACCACAATACCCAGTTCGCCCGAGGCGAGTTTGACAAAATCACCCGGCGGATAGATCCCGAATTCCTTGATGATTGCCGTCGATATGGGGCCCCCTTTGTCCTCGCGATAAAGCTCCCGGACCGCCTCCTGCGGCGACACTGCCGAACGCAAGGCACGGGGGCTGATTTTTGCCATGAATACATCGGCCACCCGCAACGCGACGGCCAGCTCACCAACATCTACGCAGCCCAGCGGATAGCCGGTTCCATCAGGTCGTTCATGGTGTTGCGCGATGGCGGCCAGCCAGTCGGCATCGGTAATGCCAACTTTCGCGAGTAGCGCGACGGACTGCGCAGGATGCTGGCGAATAGCCGCCCGCTGTTTGTCTTTCATGGGAACATCTTGCGCCGCCATTTGCCCCTGCAGGTCCAAAATTGTGAGATTCATGGTGAGCGCCGCCTTGACCAGACTCATCATGCGATCGCGGGGCCAGTTAAGACGACGGGCCATCAAAATGCACAGCATGGCGGTCTGCACTGAATGGCTGTAGCCATAATAAAAATTCTTGGCGTTGTCCTGGCGGACACTGCAGTAGATGCCAATGTCGGGGTTGCTGTCGACCAGTTCCAGGAGGTGCTGCGCAAACTGGTCCAGCCGCCCGGCGAAATCAGGCGCTTGCTCGACGCTGCCCAACAGTTTTTTTAAGCCTTCTGCCGTCTGGTGCCACAGACCAAAAAGATTGGGCGGCGGCACGCTGACCTTGGGCTGCACGGGTTCGGCATCCCGCTCCGTTGCCCTGACTTCTTCAGCATCGACAAAGGCGCCACGCTGCAGCAGTAGCTCAAGCTGATGCTCGTTTTCGATGACATGGCCCCTTGACAGCAATAGCAGGCCTTGCACATCACGCACGTTCCATGGCAGAGGCGCGCCGATCTGGACTTTCGAGCGTGGCAGCCTCAACATTTTCATGAAAAAACCTCCTGCAACCGGGTACAAGCGCAGTCACTGGATACCAGGTCGAGAAATCAAACCGTCGCATCAACTCCCTTAATTGCTATCTTTTTAATAGCTACTTGCGCTTATTCTACGGGGGCTACTGGCCGAAATAGCCTAAGGAAAACCCTATCTCAGCTTTTTGATCCCGGTGACACAAGCCAGCACCACCGCGCCGGCCACGAGGCCGGCCACGCCATCCAGGGTCAAAGCAATCAGCGGTTGCAGGGTCGCGCCCGCGCCCAGGCTCAATTGCTCGATCAAACTGCTTGCACCCGGAATGCCGTGCGTCAAGATGCCGCCGCCAACCAGAAACATGGCGACCGTTCCGGCAACAGACAAGCCCTTCATGAGGTACGGCGCCGCTTTGAGAATACCGAGTCCCACACTGCGCTGAAGCCGCATCGCCGCACCATCTCCGCCTTGATGGCTCAGGTAGAGCCCCAGATCATCCAGCTTGACAATACAGGCCACCAGGCCATAGACGCCCGCCGTCATCACCACGGCGATGCCGCTCAGGACGGTCACTTGCGTCGCGAGCGGGCTGTTCTGAACGGTGCCCAGCGTAATGGCAATGATCTCGGCCGACAGAATGAAATCGGTCCGAACAGCGCCCTTGATTTTGTCTTTTTCCAGCGTCAGCAGATCGATCGACGGATCGGCCAGCGCCTGTACCAGTTGTGCGTGGTGGACGGCCTCTTCCGCCTCACTGCTGAGAAACTTGTGTGCCAGTTTCTCGAAGCCCTCGAAACACAAATAGGCACCACCGATCATCAAAATCGGGGTCACCGCCCACGGGGCCAGTGCGCTGATGGCCAACGCGGACGGCACCAGAATGGCTTTATTGACAAACGAACCTTTGCACACGGCCCAGACCACCGGCAACTCACGGTCCGCTTTGACACCCGCCACCTGCTGCGCGTTCAGGGCCAGATCATCGCCCAGCACGCCCGCGGTTTTCTTGGCGGCCACTTTGGTCAATAAGGCCACGTCGTCCAGTACCGTGGCAATGTCATCAATGAGTGCGAGCAGGCTACTGGCCATAAATAGAGACTTTCTGAGGTTGGGAGCAATCCGATAACGGGCAATTGTCGTCGCTGCGGAAAAACACCGAAGATAATTACCAATGGGTTGAACCTCTTCAACCCGAACTTATTCGGGGTAACCGTTATGCATCGTGTCGCTATCAGCAGCACCGGACTTTATATTCCACCGGACGTCATTAGCAACGAAGAGCTGGTGGCCGCCTTCAACGGCTTTGCCGACCAGGAAAACGCGACCTATGCGGCCGACATTGCCGCGGGCACGCGACAACTCATACCCCAGTCCAGCGTCGAGTTCATCGTCAAAGCATCGGGCATCAAGCAGCGTTATGTGATGGAAAAAACCGGCGTGCTGGACCCGCAACGCATGCGTCCGCGCTTGCAGGCGCGGCCCGACAATGAACTCTCGCTGATGGCAGAAATTGGGGTGGCGGCAGCGCGCGATGCGCTGACCCGTGCCGGCAAACAGCCTGAGGACATTGACGGCGTCATTTGCGCGGCGGCCAACATGCAACGGGCTTACCCGGCGATGGCGATCGAGATCCAGACGGCGCTGGGCATCCAGGGCTTTGCCTTTGACATGAATGTGGCCTGTTCATCCGCCACTTTCGCCATTGAGATGGCGGTCAATGCGGTCAAAACCGGCTCCGCCCGCGCCATTCTGGTGGTGGACCCCGAAATCACCTCGCCTCATCTGGCCTGGAAAGACCGGGACTGTCATTTCATCTTTGGCGATGTCTGCACGGCCATTTTGATTGAGCGGCTTGATAACGCCCCCGCTGGCGCATTTGAGATCATCGGCACCCGCCTGCTCACCACGTTCTCGAACAACATCCGCAACAACGCTGGCTTTATGTCGCGCAGCGAAGACCGCAACCCGGAAGACCGGGACCAGCTTTTCTACCAGGAGGGGCGCAAGGTTTTCAAGGAAGTTTGCCCGATGGCGGCAGAGCACATCAGCCAGCACCTCGCGGCACATGATCTGGCGCCCACCGATGTGCGCCGCTTTTGGCTGCATCAGGCCAACCTGGCCATGAACCAGTTGATTGGCCGCAAACTGCTGGGGCGCGACGCCACGGCAGACGACGCACCGGTCATTCTGGATGAATTTGCCAACACGGCCTCGGCCGGATCGATCATCGCCTTTCACCGCCACCATGACGACATCAAAGCCGGCGAAGTCGGCGTGATCTGCTCGTTTGGCGCCGGCTATTCGATTGGCAGCGTGCTGGTGCGCCGAACCTGAGCCGCCCCCGCGCCGGTCAGAGGTCGCGTTTCATCCGGATTTCTTCCACCTTGACCGTGCCCACCGCCACGGTTTTGAGGCTGGTCATTTCACGCTTGAAACCGGCCAGGTCATGAAAGTGCAAAGCGCGCTCGTTGCCTAGCGGTACCCACAGCGTGACTTTGGTGCAGCCTTCTTCCTGCAAGCCGTCACGGGCGGCGTCCCACAGCGCCAGGCCAACGCCCTGACCCCAGTGCGACGTGGCGACATAAATCGCCCAGATTTCACCCACGGTGTTCGGGGTGCCCTTGTCGCGCGAACGATCGAAACCCACAAAACCAACGACTTGCCCCTCATCCACCGCCACATAAACCTGCGGCTCATTGAATTCAATGGCGTCACGCCAGTAAGCCTGGCTCTTGTCGAGAGAAATAGCAGGCATCTTTTCACCGGGCACAACGCTCTTGAACGCAGCCTGACTGACATTGACATGGATTTCGGCAATCGCCTTGGCATCGCGCACAAGTGCGGGCCGGACTTCGAAGTTGGACGTACTGGACATGAAGAATGTTTGGTGGACCAAACGAATAGTGAAAATTGGAGCTAGATTGTCGCCGCAATCAATAACGCCAACCACCGGAGGTCGGGCCAGCCGCGTTCATTGGCGATAAATGATGCAACCCTTCGCACAACTCCGAACCAATTACGCGCGGAGGCAGCGAAGGATTCCTGGGCTTTAACTCATTCATAGAGGATTGCCGTGCCAAAGACTAGGTTGACTTCTGACCCGCGGCGACACCCCGCAAGAACTCCACCAGCCCACGATCCACCTCCAGCTTGGCGACCAGCACGGCCGCTTGCATCACATCGCGACTGGCGCCGAGGCTTGCCTGCAGGCTCGCTGCCCGCTGGTACCCGCGTTGCGTCAGGCGTTTGGGTAACAAGGGGCGCAACGCCTCAATGTCATAGCGCATTCGTTTGGCGAGAATGCGAACCCGGTGCAGATGGTCCGGCTTGTCGGCATCCTTCAGGGCGCGCTGCAACTGATCATGCAGGCGCAAAATCCGGCCCTTGGTCCAGCGCCGCAGGGAGATTTTCGGTTTAGCGGTGGCCTCACCCGTGCCACTCAGGGCCGGCAGGTTTTCCAGCCATTGCGTGGTCGCCAGCAAGCTGGCCCCGACTGCCGGCGCCTGCAGCGCATAACGAACCGCTTTGCGCTGCAGCTCGGCAGCCTGCGCCAGGGCTTGCGTCATGGCCTGCCACGCTTGCGCACGCCGGTCGTCGCCCGCCACATAGGCGTCCGCCAAGGGTGGCAACGTCTCCGTGCGGGCGACATCAAGATCCCGCAGTTCACCCAGACACAGCCAAAGGGTTTGCAATGCCTGCCAGCTGGGCAGCGTCTCGCTCGCCAGCGCGGGCTTGAAAAGTCGCATGGCACTTTTAAAGCGGCGCCAACCGACCCGGGCTTGATGCACCACCTCAGGCTCGTCCGAGCTGCACAAGGCGTTCAGGTTGACGGTGAACTGGCTGAACATTTCGCGCAGCACACACTGCACCGTGGCAGGCAAGGGCAAGTCGGACGCCAGCGCTTGCGGCTGCGCGTGCAGCGGCAAGTCCAGGGTACCCTGCGCCAAGGCGAAACCACGCTGCGCCTTGCTCATGGTTGACGGCAGCACGGCGATGGTGCGGGCAATCTGCTGGGCGACATCGAACAGGGCGGTCGACGGGCCAGCTTTTAACTCCAGCTCCAGCTCGCAAACAGGGGTAGTTTTGTCGCCGGCCACAATCTGACCCACGTCGAGCGCCACCTCCACCTCGCTGCCATCGCGCCGGCGCACCAACCAACTGGTGCGCTCGAAAGTCGTCACAAAGCAGGGCGACAGCGCCCGAAACACCTTGCCGTCAGGGTCCAGGGTGGACCACGGCGTCGCTTTGAGTGCTTTCAACGACAGCTTGTCATTGGGCACGGGCGTTTCCCATTCACCGCGCTGACTCAAGGCCGAGTCGTCACGCCCGCCCGTCTTCAGCGTCTGCAACCACTGCGGCTGCACCTCGCTGCCAATGCGTCGCAGGCGCAAGGCGACCCGCTGTTGACGCAAGAGTTGCTCCGGTGTGTCGAAGTAGATGTTGTGCAATTGATGGCGGCTCGCCGGACGACGCGCCAACACAGGCGTCTGGGCCAGCCGTTTGGCCAGGCTCGATGGATCGGACGTTGGCAGCGCCAGTTTGAGTTCTATTTCTTCCGAACGGGGGGCGAGTGGATGCGGCTTCATAGGTTTAACTCCCTTTACTTCAAGGCCGATTTTCTATCAACCACGCCAACACCTGCGCCGCCACCCAAGACCCGTCGTCCAAAGGCAGATCATGCCCGGCGCTGGGGTGCAAACGCAAGGCACATTGCCAATGCTGCGCCAGTGCTTTGGAACAATTGACCGAAACCAGCTGGTCCTGCTCACAGGCCAGTACCAACGTGGCGGCCAGCGGTTTAGCCGACGGCGCGCGAAAGCGGGCAGCCGCGACCAGTTGCCGAAGCGCGTTGGCGCGTGAAACCGGGCACTCCAAGCGCAGGGCCAGCCAGCGCGGCAGAACCTCGTCAATGGCGCGGTTGCTTGTGATCTGCAGAATGATGCGCTCCCAAACTTCCGGGGTAGCGTCCAACAGCACCAGCTTCAACAGGACGCCATAGTTTGCCGGCTGCAGGCGCTGATAAAACGGACTGAACGGCCGCATGCTGGTGTTGATCAGCACATTGGCCGCCACTTCTTGCGGATAGGCGTCAGCCCAGGCCACGGCCACCATGGCACCGAGTGACATGGCCAGCACGTTATAGGGGGGTTTGATGTTGCGCAAGGCGAGATGGGTACGGCAATGCGCCACCATTTCTTGCACGCGCAGTGGGCTGTGCTGCTGGTTCAGCCGGCCGTTCCCCGGCAGGTCGAGTGCTACCACCCGAGCCCCGGGCATGGCCTGCTCAAATTGCCCGATAAAGGGGCCCCAGTGCCGGATTTCCCGGGTCAACCCGCGCAACAATATCCAAGTGTTCATCGTGCGTCAATACCAATCTTGCAGTGCCTGCGCATGTTGCTGGGCACGGGTTTCAGGGCTCGGCAACCACAACTGGTGACCACAGGCCGCGCGCGACAAAAAGTCCAATAACAACTGGTGCTGGCGCAACACCCGCTGCTGCCGGTGCTCAATCAAGGGGTTGAAAATTCCATGGCGCGAGAACAACTGGCGTGGGTTTTTCTTGACCCACAGCCAGGAACCCATCTCCAGCGTGAGCGGCAAAAAAACGCGTTGCGGCTGCGCACAGGCTTCTCGGTACAAATGGTCCCACAGGTCCCCATGCGCCAGATACTGCAGGCTTTGCGGCTCAATGATGTAGCGGTGATGGCTGTGCGACTGGACAAAAATGTTGTGCAAGGCATGCATTTCGGCCAGATGCGCAATCGGCGCCCGCGTGTGCGCATAGGGAAACCAGATGCGATCGCTGGTGCCAAAGCCTGAATGGCAGTCCACCGACAGGCTGAAGTCGCGCGTCAGCAACTCGGCCCGCACCACCTCGCACACCGCCTGGTTTTCGATTTCCATGGCTTTGCCCTTGGGGCCGCGGTACCAGGGCAAGCCGGCGCTGAAGCGCTGCCCGCCGACCAAAAAAGGCACCGGCTCACGGGCCTCCACCGGCGAGTTGCGCATCAAATCCACGCCCTGGGGGTTGGCGCGGGTCCCCAGCGCCATGCCGCCGGGATTGACGATCGGCATAAAAACCAGCCGGACCGATTCAAGCTGCTTGTGCAGCGTGCTGTCCCATTGCAAGCGCATCACCAGGCTTTGCAGATAGGCGATCACAACCCCGGCACCGATGCGCTCCAGGCCATGAACACCGCCGAAATAGCCCACCGCCGGCACCTCGCGCGAGGGGTTGCCCAGGGTGATCACATGCACAGGATAGGAGCCACCGCCCGGCAGCTCCACCTGACAGGCGACGCGGGCATCGAGCCGACCGGCACCCAATTCAATGATGCGTTCCAGCGCGACCAATTCAGGCAATTTAGGGGGGGTCACTGTGGCCTATCAAAGATGCTTGCAGGATTGACAATCATCATCGCGGCCAAGCATACAGGCCCAGACGCCGGGCGTGCAACCTTTGCGCGTGTTCACGTCTCAATTTCACACTGTCACGAGGCCGTCATAGAAGCCGGGTAACTTGTCTTTTCAACCAACTACTGGCCGTCCAGGCTCTCAGACTATGTTGCAAAAATCTGCTTTTTTTCGGGTCGTTGCCATCCCCGCCTGCATGGTCTGGGGTGTTCTTGAATTCTTTGCCTTGCAGCGCTCCCGCCTGCTGAGCCGGCGTGGCCCCGTTTAGGGCACCACCCAGCGTCGGCTCTCGGGGAAAACGCTTAGTGTCGTAGTAATGCGCTGTTACCTGTCGGGGGCGTCCGCGCCGCACACTGACTGCTCCAACTTTTCAGGAGATTGAGATGGCCAAGAAAATTCTGATGCTGTGCGGTGACTACGGGGAAGACTACGAAACCATGGTGCCGTTCCAAACCCTGCTCGCCGTCGGCTATACCGTGCACGCGGTTTGCCCGGACAAAAAAACAGGCGACTACGTCATGACCGCGATCCACGACTTTGAAGGCGCACAAACCTACAGCGAAAAACCGGGCCACCGCTTTGTCCTGAACGCCAACTTTGCCGACGTCAACACCGCCAACTATGACGCGCTGCTCATCCCCGGCGGCCGCGGCCCCGAGTATTTGCGACTGAACGCCCGCGTGCTGACCATCACCAAGGAATTCGCCGACGCCGGCAAACCGATCGCCGCGGTGTGCCACGGCGCCCAACTGCTGGCCGCCGTGCCCGGCATCATCCGCGGCAAACGCATCAGCGCCTACCCGGCCTGCCGCCCGGAAGTGGAACTGGCCGGCGCCATCTTTGCCGAAATTGCCATCGACGACGCCGTCACCGACGGGCAATACGTTACCGCGCCCGCCTGGCCGGCGCACCCGGCCTGGCTGTCGCAGTTCATGGCCTTGCTGGGGACAAAAATTAGTCACTAGCTTTCAAGAGCCCCGGCGCTTATGCTCGGGGGCTACTTTTCCCGCTACGTGAAGGAGACCGGCATGTGCCAGATTTTCGTCCGCGCCAATCCACAAAGCTATGAAGCCACCACGCGCAGCATCCGGCTGCACGGCGTGGTCACCAGTGTCCGGCTCGAAAACCTGTTTTGGGACACGCTGGAAGAAATTGGCACGCGCGATGGCATGACGGTGCCGCAACTGCTCTCCAGGCTTTACGACGAACTGCTGGAACACCGCGGCGATATTCCCAATTTTTCGAGCTTTTTACGGGTCTCCAGCCTGCGTTACCTCGCCTTGCAAGTGGACCAGCGCATCCCCAGCGATCTCAGCATCCCGATCCGCTCGCTCAACGCGCATGCCGTGCTGCGGGGTATGCGCCCTGGCCTGGTGGACGCCAACGCGGGTTAAGCCGGTCCTCGAGAGTGCAACTCAATTGCTATTATTTGAATAGCTACTTGCGCTTTATCGACGGGGGCTACAGGCCTATTTCTCTTAAATCATGGGGATAATAGAGCCAAGAGAAGCTATTGCTGACGGAGGATCAAACGGCGTTTGCCAGTCACGCACAGGCCAGTCGATGCCACGCCTTATGCATGGCCAGACGGGTCAGCCTTCGTTCGAACCAGGTGACAACAACCTTCAGGCGCTTTGGAGGCCAATAAATCGCCAGCCGGTCGGTGAACGGATATGCGTGCAAAAATTGGCTTGTACCGCCCGCATTCACGTCTGCCCTATGCCTTTATTTTTTTCTCGTTTCCTGCTCATCGCCCTGTTCGGCTGGCTGCCTTATCAGGCCATGGCCGCCCCCCAATTTGAAGACACTATGGCCCAGCGCACGCTGGCTTGTGTTGCCTGCCATGGCAAAGAAGGTCGTGCGGGACCGGACGGCTATTACCCACGGCTGGCAGGCAAACCGGATGGGTACCTGTACAACCAGCTGTTGAATTTTCGGGCGGGCCGGCGCCATTACGGCCTGATGACGGGCTTGGTGGATCCGCTGACCGATGCCTATTTGATGGAAATCGCCCAGTATTTCTCCAAGCTAGATCTGCCCTACCCGCCGCCCCAACCCGCCGTCGCTTCGCCCCAGGTGCTGCAGCAAGGTCGGTTGCTGGTGACGCAGGGCGACGCCGCGCGCAAGATACCGGCATGCACCCAATGCCACGGCCAGGCCCTGACAGGGGTCGCGCCCAACATCCCCGGCCTGCTGGGCCTGTCGCGGGACTACCTGAACGCACAACTCGGGGGCTGGCAAACCAGGCAGCGCCGCGCGCAAGCCCCCGACTGCATGGCCCACATTGCAGAGCAACTGACGACCCCAGACGTGGCCGCCGTGGCCCACTGGCTGGCCTCGCAACCGCTGCCGGCCAACACCCACGCGGTTACGACCCTGCCGCCGGTACCGCCGGGCACCCAGCGCAGCAGTTGCGGCAGCGCACCGCTTCCCGCTGCGCTGGAAAAAGCGGCGACCACACCCCAAGCCGCAACGCCCGTCAGGCCGGCGCCAGCGCTGATTGCCCAAGGCGCCTACCTGGCCCGCGCGGGCAACTGCATGGCCTGCCATACCGCCCGCGGCGGGCCGCCTTTTGCTGGCGGCCGCGGCATTGAAACGCCTTTTGGCACCGTGTTTTCCAGCAACCTCACCGCCGACACCAGCACGGGCCTGGGCCGTTGGTCTTCCACCGATTTCTGGCAGGCCATGCACCACGGTCGCTCAAAAGACGGGCGCGTGTTGAATCCGGCTTTTCCGTACACCAGCTTCACCCACATCACGCGGGCCGACTCGGATGCGCTCTTTGCCTTCCTGCAAACGGTGCCAGCCAGCCGGCAGCCCAACACCGCCCACGCCATGCGCTGGCCGTTTGGCACGCAAGCGGCACTGACCGTGTGGCGGGCTTTGTACTTTAAGCCGAGTGTTTACCAAGCCGATCCCGCCCAGCCCGCCGAATGGAACCGGGGCGCTTACCTGGTGCGCGGTTTGGGACATTGCGGCGCCTGCCACACGCCACGCAATGCACTGGGCGCCAGCAAAAACGAACTGGATCTGGCGGGCGGCATGATTCCGCGACAAAACTGGTACGCCCCGTCATTGCGCTCCGCCCTTGAGGCCGGGCTGCCGGATGGAAACCTGCCACACCTCGCGGCACTGCTCAAAACCGGGGTGTCGCCAAGCGGATCAGCCACCGGGCCGATGGCGGAGGTGGTACTGAACAGCACACAACACCTTTCCGATAGCGACCTGAGGGCGATGGCCGTCTATTTGAAGTCGTTGCCCTCCCCGGCGCCACACAGTACCGTGCCGGTGCGCCACGACGAGGCGTCAAGGTCGGTGCCGGGCAACGGCGCCAAGCTTTACGAAGCCCATTGCGTCCAATGCCACGGCGCCCAGGGAGAAGGCGTCCCCGGCGCTTATCCGCCGCTGGCCCGCAACCGTGCGGTCACAATGGCCGACACCACCAATCTCGTGCAACGGGTCTTGTTGGGTGGCTTTGCGCCCGCCACGGCGGGCAACCCACGGCCGTTTGGCATGCCGCCTTTTGTGCTGCAGCTGAAGGACAAAGAGACCGCCGCTTTATTGACGCACATCCGCACGAACTGGGGCAATCGGGCGCCCCCAGTGACAGAACTCGACGTTGCTCGCGCTCGTAACCAACCCTGATCGCACCCCTTCATTCCCGTCCAATGGCAACAAACTTCATCATGAACTTTTCCCGACCCGCGGTCTACCTGCTGGTTGCTGCGTCAGTGGCCGGATGCGCCGTCTCCCCTACCACCGGCCCGGAGAAAGACACCACCTATCGCATCACCGTGATGCACACCAATGACCACCACGGCCGTTTCTGGAAAAACAGCGACGGCGAATACGGCATGTCAGCGCGCAAGACCGTGATTGACAGCATCCGCAACGAAGTGGCAGCCAGTGGCGGCTACAGCCTGCTACTGGACGGTGGCGACGTGAATACCGGCGTGCCCGAGTCCGACCTGCAGGATGCCGTGCCCGACTTCAAGGGCATGAATCTGCTGGGTTACCAGGCCATGGCCGTCGGCAATCACGAATTTGACAAGCCGTTGTCCGTGCTCAAAATGCAGCGCGACCTGGCCCAGTTTCCCATGCTGTCGGCCAACATCTACGAGCGCGGTGAACGCATGTTTGCGCCCTACCAGATCTTCAAGCTGGGTGGCGTGCGCGTGGGGGTAATGGGCCTGACCACCGAAGACACCTACAAGATGGTGAGTCCGGACCGGGTAAAAAACATCGAGTTTCGCAGCGTGATTGCCGAGGCCGCCAAAGTAGTGCCTGAACTGCGCAGTCAGGCCGATGTGGTGATTGCCGCCACCCACATGGGCCACTATGAAAACGGCAACCATGGCACGCAGGCGGTGGGAGACGTGGAGATGGCGCGTGCCGTTGATGGCATTGATTTGGTGGTGGGCGGCCACACCCAGAACCCGGCCTGCATGAAAGCCGAAAACGTGCTGGATCGGGCCTACGTGCCCGGCACGGCCTGCCAGCCGGACCGCCAGAACGGCACCTGGATTGTGCAGGCCCATGAATGGGGCAAATATGTGGGTCGGGCTGATTTTGAATACCGCAATGGCGATTTCAAGCTCGTCAAATATGCACTCATTCCGATTAACCTGAAAAAGCCGGTCCCGACCGCTGACGGCAAGACCGCATTGCTGCCGTACACCCATGAAATTACCGAAGACCAGGCGATGCTGGCCCTGCTGTCACCCTACCAGGCGTATGGCCAGCTAAAACTGGGCATGAAAATTGGCGTGACCGATGCCCGCATCGAGGGTGACCGCGCCGTCATACGAGCCCAACCCGCCGCCATGGGGGTCTTGATTGGCCGCGCCACGATGGAAAAAACCCGGGCCGATTTTGCCGTGGTGAATGCCGGTAGCGTGCGTGACTCGCTGCCGGCGGGCGACATCACTTACAAGGACATCCTCAAGGTACACCCCTTTGGCAACACCGTGGTCACGGTGGACTTGAATGGCACGCAGGTGATGGACTACCTGAATGCCCTCGCCCAAATGACAGTCGGCTCGGGCGCTTTTCCCCAGTTTGCCGGCATCAACCTGGTCATCACTGCGGGTGCGGTGACCAGCGCCCGCATCAAGAATGCGCCTATTGAGGCGGCCAAGACCTACCGCATGGCGGTCAACAAATTCCAGGCAATCGGGGGCGATGGGTATCCCCAACTGACAAGCCAGCCGAGCTTTGTCGACAGTGGCTTCGTGGACGCCGACGTGCTGCGTGCGTTCATCACGGCCAACAGCCCCCTCAAGGCAGCAGATTTTGAGCCAGGAGACGCTGTCGTGCGTAGATAATCAGGCCTTCCAGCCTCAATTCGAATGGCCGGGCATGTAACTTAGGAGCAGAAAATGGCAAAAGGTCAACAAAGCAACAAGATGGTGAAAAAGCAGAAAAAAGACACCGCACCACCCAAGCCGGTGTCGCCTGATGCCGTGCGCCCCACCGTGACCACCGTGGTGCCCGTGCGCGGCAAGCTGAAAAACGCCCCGACCCGCTAGAAACGTTTAACCGGATTCCGTCTGGTTTGATGTCCGCCACGGGAAATGATTGCCCCCATGAGAAGTCTGTCCAAGGGTAAGAAGTCTCCCCTGCGCGCGGACGCCAATCAACAAGGTGTTCCTGCGGCAGGCCATTCCCTGCCGCAGATGGTCGAAGATCTGCGCAGCTACCAGGCCGAGCTGGAGTCACAAAACAAGGCACTGCGCTACAGCCAGGTCGCCGCAGAGGGCGCCTCCGAGCGTTTTCTCACCCTTTTTTCCAATGTGCCGCTGGCCTTGATGGTGGTGGACGAAAACGGGTTGGTGCTGGAAAGCAATGCCATGGCGTTGCGTCTTTTCCGGCCCCTGGAATACGACCCGCCCTTGAATTTTTTATTGCCACTGGTCAGTGCTGAACACATCGACAAGGTCGCCAGCGCGCTCGCTACCGCCAAAACGACCGGGACCAGCGAAGTCACAGAAGTAGTTTTCACACGCGGCGCTACGGTTGTTTTAACCGGCGACCTGCATATCGCCCGCATTGAGAATGCCCACGACGAACTGGCGCACTTCATTTGCGCCATCATTGACCAGGGACCGTTGCTGACCGAACGACGGGCGTTGCAGGCCAGTGCGAGCGCGTTGCAAGAGAGAAATGAAGAGCTTCAACTGAGCAAGAATCGACTGGCGTCGATCATCAACTCATCCCTCGACGCGATTATTTGCATCGACCAGGACCACCGCATCACCATCTTCAACCCCACGGCGGCCGCACTCTTTCAATGCACGCCGGAGGAGGCACTTGGCAGTCAACTCGTGCGCTTTCTGCCCGATGCGGATCAAACGCTGAGCTATGCCCAACTCACCACCCATGCGCAACTGGGGGAAATGACGGCACTCACGGCGGGCGGGAAAACCGTCGCCATTGAAGCCAGCGTGTCTTTTGAGCACCATCCCGACGGGGACACCACCACTATTTTCGCCCGCGACCTGAGCACCCGAAAGAAGATGGAGGCACACCGCACCGCCTTGGAGACACAGTTGCGGGAATCTCAGAAAATGCAGGCGGTGGGAACCATGGCCGGTGGCATTGCCCACGATTTCAACAACATCATCAGTGCCATTCTTGGCAATGTCGACCTCGCCAAGCAGGATGCGGGCGCGGAGTCGCCAGCGCTGGTCAGCCTGGCTGAAATTGACAAAGCCGGGCGGCGCGCACGCGACCTGGTGCGACAAATTCTCACCTTCAGCCGCAACGAGTCACCCAAGCGGATTCCAATTCAATTGGCGGATGTGGTGGAAGAAACCGTTCATTTGCTGAAGGTTGCCCTGCCGCCCACCGTAGAAATGCTGGTGAGCCTTGATCCCGATACCCCGCCCGTGCTGGCGGATGCGACACAGGTTGAACAAGCCCTGCTCAATCTCTGCACCAACGCCATTCAAGCCATTGGCACCCAGCGCGGCACCGTCAGCATTGAGCTGGGTTACAACCAGCAAATGAGCAACGGCCCGGTCGAGCGCAGAGGAGGGGCACGTGGCCCGCACGTCAGATTAGCGGTTCGGGATACCGGCAGCGGCATCGATGCGGATACGCTGCAACGTGTTTTTGAACCGTTCTTCACGACCAAGCCGGTCGGCCAGGGAACAGGCCTTGGCCTGGCCGTCGTTCACGGCATCATGCGCACCCACCAGGGCACGGTTGATGTGCAAAGCACACCCGACGCCGGCAGCGTGTTCACGCTTTATTTTCCGGTGAGCAACGAGGCCGTTGTAGCACCCCCGGTCGAGACGCCAAAGCCCAAGGCGGTGCGAGGCATGGGCAAACACGTCATGTATGTTGACGACGATGAGGCGCTGGTTTTTTTAGTGGATCGCGCGCTCACGCGAAAAGGTTTTGCGGTCAGCACGTTCACCGACCCGCGGTTGGCGGTCGAGGCATTGCGCGCCCACCCCCAGGACTTTGACTTATTGGTGACCGACTACAACATGCCGGGCTACTGTGGCCTGGACCTTTTGCGGGAGGCGCGCTTGATTCGCCCCGAACTCCCTGTTGCGCTGGCGTCCGGCTATGTCACCCCCGAGATTGAAAAAAGTGCGCGGAAAGAAGGTGCGCGGGCACTGATTCACAAGCCCAACGACGTTGACGAGATGTGTGAAACATTGCAGCAACTCCTCCAATCCAGCGATGCACCCGGCTGAACTCACGATTCTGTACGCTGACGAGGCCATACTGGTGCTGGACAAGCCAGCCGGCTTGCTGTCGGTGCCTGGACGCGGTGAAGACAAGCAAGATTGCCTGAGTGCGCGGGCACAGCGCCTTCACCCCGATGCACTGATCGTGCACCGCCTCGACATGGCGACCTCGGGTGTGATGGTTTTGGCGCGCGGCGCGGCGGCGCAACGCAGCTTGAATGACGCTTTCGCCAGCCGCACCGTGACCAAACGCTACATCGCCGTGGTGGCGGGCCATCTAGCGCCGCCCGCTGAAGGCTGGGGGGTTATTGATCTTCCCATCATTGTGGACTGGCCCAACCGGCCCCGCCGCATCATTGACCACCAACTGGGCAAGCCCAGCGTGACGCGCTGGCGCGTGTTGTCACATGATGCCGACCTTGATACCACCCGGGTCGAACTGGAACCGGTGACAGGACGTTCCCACCAATTGCGCGTGCACCTGCTGGCCGTGGGGCACGGCATTGCTGGCGATGCACTGTATGGCAGTCCGCGCGTGCAGGCCTTGGCAGACCGACTGCTACTGCACGCCTGCTCGCTTGAGTTGCCGCATCCCGTCACCGGACAAGCCATGCGCTTTGCGAGTTCGGCGAATTTTTAAAAACCACGGCCTGAAGTCAAGATGACCCAACACCTTTATCTACTGACCGGCGCCTCGCGCGGCATGGGGCTGGCCATGGCAGAACAACTGCTGAGCGCCGATCATTTTTTGGTCTGCATCTCTCGCCACACCAACGAAATCTTGGCCTCCCGTGCTGCCAAACTGGGCTGCCAACTGGAACAATGGCAGCTGGATCTGGAGAGAAGCGTTGATGCGGCAGCCAAGCTGACGCAATGGTTAGCAAGTCAAAAGACCGGTTCATTTGCCAGCGCGACGCTCATCAACAATGCCGGCGTCATGCCCGGTGTTGCCCCCTTGAGCGAGTCCGATCCGATCGATCTGAGTCGGGCGTTGCGGGTGGGCCTGGAAGCGCCGCTACTGCTCACGGCTGCATTTTTAGGCGCGACAGCATCGTGGAACATACCGCGCAAGGTACTCAACATTTCATCCGGTCTGGGCCGTCGGGCAATGGCGTCTCAAGCAGGCTATTGCGCCGCCAAGGCCGGCATGGATCACTTCACACGTTGCCTGGCGCTGGATGAAGCACGCAAGCCCCTGGGCGCCAAAGTCTGTTCACTGGCGCCTGGCGTGATTGATACGGCTATGCAAGTGCAACTACGCGCGGCGGAAGCCTCCGCCTTCCCGGACAAAAAGAATTTTGTTGACCTTAAGGTCAACGACCAACTCACTGCGCCGGATATGGCCGCAACCCAAGTCCTGGCGTACCTGGCCCGCCCCGACTTTGGCCAGCAGCCAATTGCCGATGTCCGTGACTGATATCACGGCAGGTGGGCAATAGATCAGTAAGATGTCGATCAGCGTTTTATCGCACACTGGATTTCTTTTCTCACATCATTCTTATTTTTGGAGACTCCCATGAACCGTGAAGTCGTGATCGTCAGCGGTGTACGCACCGCCATTGGCACCTATGGCGGCAGCCTGAAAGACATTCCACCCACCGAACTGGCGGCACAAGTCGTGCGCGAATCGCTGGCACGCGCCAACGTGGACGGCAAAGACGTCGGCCATGTGGTGTTTGGCCACGTCGTCAACACCGAACCCAAGGACATGTACCTTTCACGCGTTGCGGCCGTCAACGGGGGCTGCGCCGAAAGCACGCCAGCGTTCAACGTCAACCGTTTGTGCGGATCGGGCTTGCAGGCCATCATTTCGGCCAGCCAGAGCATTTTGCTCGGCGACACCGACATTGCCATTGGCGGCGGTGCCGAAAACATGAGTCGCGGTCCTTATGCCAGTTTGACGGCCCGCTGGGGCGCACGCATGGGCGACACCAAGATGGTCGACATGGTGGTGGGGGCGTTGCATGACCCCTTCCATGCCATTCACATGGGTGTGACCGCTGAAAACATCGCCGCCAAGTGGGGCATTACCCGCGAAGAACAGGACGCGATTGCGGTCGAGAGCCACAACCGCGCCCAACGCGCGACTGAAGCTGGTTATTTCAAATCCCAGATCATGCCCGTCATGCTGAAAAGCAAAAAAGGCGACGTGGCCTATGCCACGGATGAACACTTCCGCCCGAACTGCTCAATGGCCGACATGGCCAAACTCAAGCCGGCATTTATCAAGGAAAACGGCACCGTAACGGCCGGCAATGCGTCCGGCATCAACGATGCGGCTGCCGCCGTGGTGCTGATGGAAGCGGCTACGGCCAAGGCACGTGGGCTGAAGCCGCTGGCGCGCCTGGTGGCTTACGCCCATGCTGGCGTGGACCCCAAGTACATGGGCATTGGCCCCGTGCCAGCCACGCAATTGGCACTGAAAAAAGCCGGCCTGACGGTGCACGACCTTGACGTGATCGAAGCCAACGAAGCCTTTGCCGCACAAGCCTGCGCCGTTAGCCGTGACTTGGGGCTGGACCCGGCCAAGGTCAACCCCAACGGTTCGGGCATCTCGCTGGGCCATCCCATCGGAGCGACCGGCGCGCTGATCACGGTCAAAGCCCTGTACGAACTGGAGCGCATTGGAGGTCGTTACGCACTGGTCACCATGTGCATCGGTGGCGGCCAGGGTATCGCTGCGATCTTTGAACGCGTGTCCTGATCTCCACCACCTTAGTTAGGACCCGGCCATGACAATTCACAAGCACTGGAGTCTGGGTGCCAAGCTGGCGCTGGTGGGGGCCCCCTTCCTGCTGCTTGCTTTGCTCTCAACGGCTGCCACATTGTGGGTGTCGTGGCAACTTGACGGCGGCGCTGCGGCCGTCAACGAAGCCGGTCGGATGCGGATGCAGTCCTACCGGATGGCCCTCTCCATTGGAACGGGCGAGACCAGTGCCTTGACCGAACAGGTCAAGGAATTCGACGAAAGTTTGGCCGTACTGCACAGTGGCGACCCGGAGCGACCTTTGTTTGTCCCCTGGGACAATACCGTGCGGGCGCGGTTCGCCACGGTTGAACAAGACTGGGACCGTTACCGCTCTCGCTGGATTGATGTCAAGCCAAAAGTTTTAAGTGAATTGAGGACAGAGACTGTCGCCTTCGCCTCACATATCGACGCCCTGGTGACGAGCATTGAATCCCACATGGCACACTGGACGGCCATTCTTCACATGTTGCAAATGACCATGCTGGCCATGGCCATCTTGGGCGCTGCCGTTTTACTCTACACGGGGTATCTTTTCGTTCTGGAACCGGTTGGCCAACTCAAACAGGCCATTGAAAAAATTCAGTCAGGTGATTTTGGGGCCCGCGTAGAACGGGTCACCAGTGACGAGTTTGGGACACTGGCGGACGGTTTTAATGGCATGGCAGAGCACTTGCAGTCGATGTACCGCCATCTGGAACGTAAGGTGGCGGAAAAAACGGCACAACTTGAAGAAAAACATGAACGACTGGAAAGTCTGTACGAGGTCACTGCCCTGGTCGCAAAAGCCACCTCGCTGGACGAGCTGGCGCAAGGCTTTGTAAAGAGCATCACCCGGATTTCCCGCGCTGATGGTGTCGCGTTGCGCTGGTCGGGCCAAACCAACCAGCGTTACCTGATGCTGGCAGCGCAGGGCCTGCCGAACTCCATGGTGGAGGCGGAGCTATGCCTTGACAAAGGGGATTGTCATTGCGGCGTAGCCACCCCTGTGTCGGGATTGCGCGTAATCCCTATCCAGTCGCTGACAGACACCTCGTTGCAACATTGCGCCAAGGCCGGTTTTGAAACCGTCATCAACATTCCGGTGTACCTGCACGAACGGCTGATGGGCGAAGTCGATCTTTTTTTCCATGCCCGCGTCAGTCCCTCGCCCGCAGAACGATCTCTGCTTGAAGCACTCAGCAGCCATCTGGCCAGCGCCATGGAAAACCTGCGTCTCAATTCGCTTGAAAAAGAAGCGGCTGTCTCGCAAGAACGGCACTTGCTGGCCCGGGAGCTTCATGACTCCATCGCCCAATCCCTGGCATTTCTCAAAATTCAGGTTCAACTGATGCGCGACGCAGTGCAGTCCGGCAACGCCGTCGAAATCAAACAGGTGCTGGAAGAAATTGATATAGGCGTACGCGAGAGCTACGGCGATGTGCGTGAGTTGCTACTGCACTTTCGTACCCGCACCAACGCCGAAGACATTGAGCCCGCGCTGGCCACTACGCTGCGAAAATTCGAACACCAAAGCGGCATCAAAGCATCCCTGAGCATGCACGGGCAAGGCATGCCACTGTCGCCCGACCTGCAAATCCAAGTGCTGCATATCGTTCAGGAAGCCTTGTCCAATGTTCGAAAGCACGCACGAGCTTCGCAGGTCTGGCTTGATGTGCAGCAGCAGCCCGAGTGGCGCTTTGAGGTACGTGACGACGGCGTCGGCTTTATCCCAAATAACGACCAACTCGACGAAACCCATGTGGGCCTGCGCATCATGACGGAGCGCGCCCAGCGCATTGGCGCTGATCTGGACGTCATCTCCACCCCAGGTCATGGCAGTTCGGTCATTCTCACCCTGCCGCCGCCCGCCCACCCGATGCCGACGGACACAACGTTCACGCGTGAATCCAACGTTGCTACCGTATGAACCTTGACATGCCCCCACCCGCCCTCCCGTCCATTCGCATTCTGGTGGTGGACGACCACACGCTGTTTCGGCGCGGCCTGATGGCGCTGTTGGCCCGCGATCCGCGTTTAAATGTGATCGGGGATGCGGGGGATGCCGGTCAGGCACAGCGAAAGGCGCAGGAGCTACAACCCGATATCATTCTGCTGGACAACCACTTGCCGGGTGTTCACGGCGTCGACGCCTTGCCCGCCTTACACGAGGCAGCGCCTGGCGCCCGCATCCTGATGCTGACCGTCAGCGAAGATGAAAACGACCTCGCCGCAGCGCTGCGCGGCGGTGCCGCCGGCTACCTTTTAAAAACCATAGAAGGCGATGACTTGACTGCCGCCATCTTGCGCGCCATGCAGGGCGACAGTGTCGTAGCCCCCGAGATGATGAGCAAGCTGGTCGCCGCTTACCGCGGAGCGACCACGGCAGTGACTGCAACCGCAACCGCAGCAACAGAGACAACGACAACGGCAGCAGCCCCGGCGACAACATTGAATGCGTCCCTTGCCAGCCTGTCACCACGCGAACTCGATATTTTGCGCGGCATCGTACGGGGCGCCAGCAACAAAGAAATTGCGCGTCAACACGGCATTGCCGAAACCACCGTCAAAATTCACGTGCAACACGTCTTGCGCAAACTTGACGTCAGCTCTCGCGTCCATGCGGCCGTCATAGCAACCGAGCACGGTCTGCTTTGATCTAACGCAAGCAATCACAACGAATACGCCGCCATAGTTCTTCAGAACTATGGCGAGGGCTTGCGGGGTAGTTCTAATTACCCAGGCCGCCGCTCCTTCAGAAGGATGCCGCTCAAGGTCAGTCCCCCCTAAAGTCATGTCATGCAAAAAAGGAGTTTTTGACATGACAAAAAAAGGACAAGCACTTTCGGTGCTTATGGTCAGCACACTCGCATTCACAGTGTGCTTTATGGTCTGGATGATGTTTGGGGTGATTGGCATCCCAATCAAGAAGGCACTCGGCCTCAACGCCACAGAATTTGGACTGCTGACGGCAACACCCGTGTTGACCGGTTCGCTGATTCGGGTGCCACTGGGCATCTGGACCGATAAATACGGCGGTCGCATCGTGATGGCCCTCCTGATGGCACTCACGGTACCAGCGATCTGGTTGATGAGCTACGCCACCGCCTACTGGCACTTTCTGGCCATCGGGCTGTTTGTGGGTCTGGCGGGTGGGTCATTTTCAGTTGGCACACCTTATGTGGCCCGTTGGTTCCCCAAGAAACAGCAGGGTTTTGCGATGGGCGTTTATGGCGCCGGCAATTCTGGCGCGGCCGTCAATAAATTCGTCGCGCCGGCGCTGGTCGTCGCCTTTGGTTGGGCCATGGTGCCGCAGGTGTATGCCGCCATCATGCTGGGGACGGTCGTCCTGTTCTGGCTTTTCAGCTACAGCGACCCGACTCACCTTGTGCCGAGCCATATCAAATTCAGCGATCAGCTCAAATCGCTGAAAGACCCCAAAGTCATGAAGTACTGCCAGTACTACAGCATTGTGTTCGGCGGCTATGTGGCCTTGTCGCTCTGGATGGTGCAGTACTACGTCGGCGAGTTCGGACTGGACATCCGTTCCGCCGCCTTACTGGCAGCCTGCTTCTCGCTGCCCGGCGGTGTCTTGCGTGCGGCAGGCGGCTGGATGTCTGACAAATGGGGCGCGCACAGCGTGACTTGGTGGGTCTTGTGGGTCAGCTGGATTTGCCTGTTCTTGCTCAGCTATCCGCAAACCGATTTCACCATTGCCACAACCAGCGGTCCGAAGACTTTTCACATCGGACTCAACATCTACGCCTTCACTACCCTGATGTTCATCCTGGGCATCGCCTTCGCTTTTGGCAAGGCCAGCGTCTTCAAATACATCAGCAATGATTACTCCGACAACATCGGCACCATCAGCGGCATCGTTGGTCTGGCGGGCGGCTTGGGTGGTTTTGTACTGCCAATCATGTTTGGTGCACTGATGGACCTCACGGGCATCCGTTCCAGCGCCTTCATGTTGATGTATGGCGTGGTGTGGGTGTCGCTGATCTGGATGTACTGGACCGAAGTGCGTCGCAGCGAAGTCATGGGCAAGAACGCCGCGCCCTTCAGCCTGCAGAACTGAACTCAGATTTACCGAAAGAACCCTATGAATATGAAAACACAATCCAGCGCTGATATCGCCGATTGGCGGCCAGAAGACAAAGAGTTTTGGGAATCCACGGGCAAAAAAGTCGCCTATCGCAACTTGTGGATCTCCGTCCCCAGCCTGTTGTGCGGCTTCGCCGTCTGGGGCATGTGGGGCATCATCACAGTACAGATGTTGAATCTGGGCTTTCCGTTCACCCAGGCCGAGCTGTTCACCCTGACCGCCATTTCGGGTCTGGCTGGCGCCACCATGCGCATCCCGGCCTCGTTCCTGATCCGGCTGGCCGGTGGACGCAACACCATTTTCCTGACTACGGCCATGTTGTTAGCCCCGGCCATTGGCACCGGCGTCGCCTTGCAACATCCTGAATGGCCGCTTTGGGTCTTTCAGTTGATGGCACTCTGGTCGGGCGTGGGCGGTGGCAACTTCGCCAGCTCCATGTCCAACATCAGCACCTTCTTCCCGAAACGTTTGCAGGGCACGGCACTGGGCCTGAACGCCGGCTTGGGTAACTTCGGCGTCACCACGATGCAGATCGTGATCCCGCTGGTGATGACAATGAGCATCTTTGGCAGTTTTGGCGGCGAGCCCATGACGCTGGTAAAAGACAGCGGCTGGATTTTCGGCAAGATTGCCGCAGGCACCCCCACCTGGATCCAGAACGCAGGCTTTGCCTGGCTGCTCTCGCTGGTTCCTTTGGCTGCGCTGTGCTTCTTTGGCATGAATAACCTCAAGACGGTTTCCCCCAATACCGGCAGCACGATCGGCGCCTTTCTCAAAATCATCTGGCTCTACACCCTGTCCTTCGTGCCTGCCGGCCTGGGTCTGTATTTGTACTTGCCTAAACCGACTGGCCTGGGCTTGCTGAACATGTGGGTGGCCATGCCGCTGATCATTGTCAGCACCTTGTTGGTGTTGAAGCTCACGGCCTTTGGCACGATGAAAGAAAACATCACCAAGCAGTTCGCCATCTTCAGCAACAAGCACACCTGGACATTGACCGCGCTTTACATCGTGACCTTCGGCTCGTTCATTGGCTTCTCCATGGCGCTGCCACTGGCGATCACCGTGATTTTTGGCATCAGCCACGTGCCTGATGTGGCGGGCTTCATGCAGCACACCCTGAAGAATCCCAATGCCCCTTCGGCCTTGACTTATGCCTGGATTGGCCCCTTTGTCGGCGCCCTCGTGCGGCCGATTGGCGGCTGGATTTCGGACAAGGTTGGCGGCTCCATCGTGACGCAAGTCATCTCGGGCGTGATGGTCGTGGCTTCGGGTGCGGTCGGCTACGTCATGATGCAAGCCTATGGTTCGGCTGCGCCTGAACAGTACTTTGCGACCTTCATGTGGCTGTTTGTGTTGTTGTTTGCCGCCAGCGGCATTGGCAACGGCTCCACGTTTCGCACCATCGGCGTTATTTTCGACCGCCAACAAGCTGGCCCCGTGCTGGGCTGGACCTCCGCGATTGCCGCTTACGGTGCCTTTATCGCCCCGGTGGTGATTGGGGCCCAGATCAAAGCCGGTACGCCACAGATGGCGATGTATGGCTTCGCTGTCTTCTACGCCCTGTGCCTGGTCTTGAACTGGTGGTTCTACCTGCGCGCCGGCTCGGAAATCAAGAACCCATAAGCCGTTGACCTCCGATGTACATGACGCCAAAATGCTATTATTTTTATAGCTAATTGCGCATAGTACACGGGGGCTAGAGCCCGTTTTTATATATAAATATCGTCATTTTTACAGAGGTATCCCATGAGCCACTTTCTGGATCGACTCAGTTACTTTTCTCAACCCAAAGAGCCTTTTTCCGGCGACCACGGCGTCACCACCGGTGAAGACCGCACTTGGGAAGACGCCTACCGCGACCGCTGGGCGCACGACAAAATCGTCCGCTCCACCCACGGCGTCAATTGCACGGGCTCCTGCTCGTGGAAGATCTATGTCAAAGGCGGCATAGTGACCTGGGAAACCCAGCAAACCGATTACCCCCGCACCCGTTGGGACATGCCCAACCACGAACCCCGGGGCTGCGCTCGTGGCGCCAGCTACAGCTGGTATTTGTACAGCGCCAACCGCGTGAAATATCCGATGGTGCGCGGCCGCCTGCTCAAGCTGTGGCGTGAAGCCCGCATCTCCAACGACCCGGTCGATGCCTGGGCCTCGATTGCCCAGTCCGATGCCAAGCGCAAGGACTACCAAACCGTGCGCGGTTTGGGTGGCTTTGTCCGCTCCAGCTGGGACGAAGTGAACGAAATGGTGGCGGCCGCCAATGTCTACACCATCAAGAAACACGGCGCGGATCGCATCATCGGCTTCTCGCCGATCCCTGCGATGTCAATGGTTTCTTATGCCGCCGGTAGCCGCTATCTGGCGCTGATTGGTGGCGTGCCAATCAGCTTTTACGACTGGTATTGCGACTTGCCTCCGGCCAGCCCGCAAGTCTGGGGTGAGCAAACCGACGTGCCCGAATCGGCCGACTGGTACAACTCCACCTTCATCATTGCCTGGGGCTCCAACGTGCCCCAAACCCGCACCCCGGACGCGCACTTCTTTACCGAAGTTCGCTACAAAGGCGCCAAGACCGTGGCAGTGACACCCGACTATTCCGAAGTCGCCAAACTGTCCGACATCTGGATGAAGCCCAAGCAGGGCACCGATGCCGCGGTCGCCATGGCCATGGGCCACGTGATCCTGAAAGAGTTTTATTTTCCCGATGGCGGCAAACCCCGCAGCGCGTACTTTGATAACTACGTGCGTCGTTACACCGACATGCCGATGCTGGTGATGCTCAAAGAGCACCAACTGCCCACCGGCGAGACCGTCATGGTGCCCGACCGTTATGTCCGGGCCTCTGACTTCAATGGCAAGCTGGGCGCGGCCAACAATCCGGAATGGAAAACCGTCGCCTTTGATGACAACGGCAAAGTCGTGATGCCCAACGGCGCCATCGGCTTCCGCTGGGGACCCGACGGCCGCGCCGATGAAGGTCAATGGAACATTGAAGCCAAGGAAGCACGCCACGGCACTGAAGTCAAACTCAAACTGTCGGTGATGGAAGGTGAAAACCCCAGCACAGAGACGGCCAAGGTCGGCTTCCCCTACTTCGGCGGCATTGAGAGCGAGCATTTCCCAAACAATGCCAGTGGTGCTGCGGCCAACAACGTGCTGGTGCGCACCGTGCCGGTGCAACGCATTGCGCTGGGCAAAGAAGGCGAGAAACGCGAAGCACTGGTCGCCACCGTGTTCGACCTGCAGGTGGCCAACTACGGCGTCGCTCGCGGTCTGCCCGGTGAGTTGGCCGCCAAAGACTTCGACGATGACACCCCTTACACGCCAGCCTGGCAAGAGCGCATCACCGGCACGCCGCGTGAACAGCTCATCACCGTGGCACGCCAATTTGCGGACAACGCGGACAAGACCCACGGCAAATCCATGGTCATCATCGGCGCGGCCATGAACCACTGGTATCACGCTGACATGAACTACCGGGGCGTCATCAACATGTTGATGATGTGCGGTTGTATCGGCCAAAGCGGCGGCGGCTGGGCGCACTATGTGGGTCAGGAAAAACTCCGCCCCCAAACCGGCTGGACCGCACTCGCCTTTGCCCTGGACTGGGTGCGCCCACCACGGCAAATGAACGGCACCAGCTTTTTCTACGCCCACACCGACCAGTGGCGCTACGAGAAACTGGGCATGGAAGAAGTGCTGTCGCCGCTGGCTGACAAATCACTCTACGGCGGCAGCATGATTGACTACAACGTGCGCGCCGAGCGCATGGGCTGGCTGCCGTCTGCACCGCAATTGAAGACCAACCCCATGCAAGTCGTGCGCGACGCCGTGGCCGCTGGCATGGACCCGAAGGACTACACCGTCAAGAGCTTGAAAGATGGCTCCTTGACCATGAGCTGTGAAGACCCGGATCACCCCGACAACTGGCCGCGCAACCTGTTCGTCTGGCGCTCCAACATCTTGGGCTCCAGCGGCAAGGGACACGAGTATTTCTTGAAGCATCTGCTGGGCACCAGCCACGGCGTGCAGGGCAAGGACTTGGGGCAGGATGAAGCCAAACCGACCGAAGTGGTGTGGCATGACAAGGCGCCTGAAGGCAAGCTGGATTTGGTCGTCACGATGGACTTCCGCATGAGCACCACCTGCTTGTACTCCGACATTGTGCTGCCCACTGCGACCTGGTATGAGAAGAATGACCTCAACACCAGCGACATGCACCCCTTCATTCACCCCCTAAGCACAGCGGTGGACCCGGCCTGGCAGTCACGCAGCGACTGGGATATTTACAAAGGCTTCGCCGAGAAATTCAGCGAAGTGTGCGTGGGCCATTTGGGCGTCGAGCGCGAAATGGTATTGACACCGTTGATGCACGACTCCCCTGCCGAGTTGGCACAGCCGTTCGGCGTGCAAGACTGGAAACGCGGTGAGATTGACCTGATCCCCGGCAAGACTGCGCCCAATATGGCGGTGGTCGAGCGCGATTACCCCAATGTCTTCAAACGATTCACGGCCCTTGGCCCTCTGATGAACAAGTTGGGCAACGGCGGCAAGGGCATCGGCTGGAACACGCAGGTGGAAGTCAAACAGCTGGGCGAACTCAACGGTCTGGTGACCGAGCCGGGCGTGACCTGTGGCATGCCCAAGATCGAGACCGACATTGATGCGTGCGAGGTCATCCTGCAACTGGCGCCAGAAACCAATGGCCACGTGGCCGTCAAAGCCTGGGAGGCCCTGAGCAAGCAAACCGGGATTGACCACACTCACCTGGCGATCCATCGCGAAGATGAAAAGATCAGGTTCCGCGATATTCAGGCCCAGCCGCGCAAGATCATCAGCTCGCCGACCTGGAGTGGCATTGAGTCGGAGACCGTGTCCTACACGGCCAACTACACCAATGTGCATGAGAACATTCCTTGGCGCACCCTCACCGGTCGTCAACAGTTCTACATGGACCACCCCTGGATGACCGCTTTTGGCGAAGGTTTCAGCAGCTACCGTCCACCGGTGGACCTCAAGACAACAGCCGGCATCCAGGGCATCAAGCCCAATGGCAACACCGAGATTGCGCTGAACTTCATCACACCGCACCAGAAATGGGGTATTCACTCGACCTACAGTGACAACCTGATGATGCTCACACTGAGTCGCGGCGGACCTTGCGTGTGGCTGAGTGAAGATGATGCGAAATCAGCTGGCATTGTCGACAATGACTGGGTCGAACTGTTCAACATCAATGGTGCTATTGCCGCACGGGCCATCGTCAGCCAGCGGGTCAACCCCGGCATGGTGATGATGTACCACGCACAGGAAAAGATCATCAACACCCCGGGCTCCGAGATCACCGGCATTCGCGGTGGCATCCACAACTCGGTAACCCGGATTGTGCTCAAGCCGACCCACATGATCGGCGGCTACGCGCAGTTCAGCTACGGCTTTAACTACTACGGAACCATCGGCACCAACCGCGACGAGTTTGTGGTAGTTCGCAAAATGAACAAGATCGACTGGCTGGATGACGAATCCGGCTCGACCGACACCTCGACAACCGCCCACGCCTAAGGAATACGACCATGAAAATACGCGCTCAAATCGGCATGGTGTTGAACCTGGACAAGTGCATCGGTTGCCACACTTGTTCCGTCACCTGCAAAAACGTCTGGACCAGCCGCCCCGGCATGGAATACGCCTGGTTCAACAACGTCGAGACCAAACCCGGCATCGGTTACCCCAAGGAGTGGGAAAACCAGGACAAATGGAATGGTGGCTGGATTCGCAAACCGAACGGCAAGATCGAGCCACGCCAAGGCGCCAAGTGGAAGCTGCTGATGCGCATCTTCGCCAATCCCAACATGCCGGAGATTGACGACTACTACGAGCCTTTCACCTATGACTATGCCCATTTGCAATCGGCACCGGAATCAAAGGCAACACCGACAGCCCGCGCACGCAGCCTGATCACCGGCCAACGCATGGAGAAAATTGAATGGGGCCCGAACTGGGAAGAAATTCTCGGCGGCGAATTCTCCAAGCGCAGCAAAGACAAAAACTTCGACGATATCCAGAAGGATATCTACGGTCAGTTTGAAAACACCTTCATGATGTACCTGCCCAGGTTGTGCGAGCACTGCCTGAACCCGGCCTGTGTCGCCAGCTGCCCATCCGGCTCGATCTACAAGCGCGAAGAAGACGGCATTGTGCTGATTGACCAGGACAAGTGCCGCGGCTGGCGCATGTGCGTCAGCGGTTGCCCGTACAAAAAGATTTATTACAACTGGAAATCGGGCAAGGCCGAAAAGTGCATCTTCTGCTACCCCCGCATTGAAGCCGGTCAACCTACCGTCTGCTCGGAAACCTGCGTCGGTCGTATCCGTTACCTCGGCGTGTTGCTGTACGATGCCGACCGCATTCAGGAAGCGGCCAGCGTGGAACATGATCGCGACCTGTACCAGGCCCAGCTCGATATCTTTCTTGACCCGCATGACCCCAAAGTCATCGAACAAGCGCGTATCGACGGCATTCCAGACAAATGGATGGAAGCGGCCCGCAAGAGCCCGGTCTACAAAATGGCGGTCGACTGGAAAGTGGCACTGCCACTGCACCCCGAATACCGCACGCTGCCCATGGTCTGGTATGTGCCACCGCTGTCGCCAATCAGTGCCGCCGCCAATGCAGGTCACCTGGGCATCAACGGTGAAATTCCAGACGTCAAGCAGTTGCGCATTCCGGTCAAATATTTGGCCAACCTGCTGACTGCCGGTGATACGCAACCGGTTGAGCGCGCACTGGAGCGCATGCTGGCCATGCGCGCTTACCAGCGTGAAAAGCATGTGGACGGACGCATCAACACGGCAGCGCTGGACCAGGTTCAAATGACCCAGGCCGATGTCGAAGAGATGTACCACGTGATGGCGATTGCCAATTACGAAGATCGTTTTGTGATCCCCAGCACACACCGCGAATATGCCGAGAACACATTTGACATGCGCGGTGGCTGCGGCTTCTCGTTTGGCAGCGGCTGTTCTGATGGCACCAGCGAGCCAAGTCTGTTTGGCAGCAGCAAACGTCGCACTATTCCTATCAAGGCGGAGATCTAAACCATGGCACTCTCTAATGCTTCAGTCAGCCTGCGGGTTCTGGCCCGGCTACTCTCCTACCCCGACGCGTCCCTGCGCGGCGACTTGTCCGACATGCATGAAGCGCTGCACGCTGACAAGACCGTGATGCCGGGTCGCCTGGCCGAACTCGACGCCCTCATGGCCACCTTGAAAAACGGTGACTCACTTGAAAACGAGGCGGACTACGTAGAAATGTTCGACCGGGGTCGCGCTACATCGTTGCACTTGTTTGAGCATGTGCATGGCGATTCGCGTGATCGCGGACCGGCCATGATCGATTTGGCGCAAACCTACGAAAAAGCCGGCTTGTACATCGGCCCCGGTGAAATGCCGGACTACTTACCCGTGGTGCTTGAATTTGTGTCCACCCAACCGCCCAAGGAAGCGCGTGCGTTTCTGGGCGAGATGGCGCATATTTTCAATTCCATCTTCAGCGCCTTGCAACAGCGCGAAAGTGCTTACGCCAGCGTTCTGGGCGCCTTGCTGGAACTGGCCGGTGAAACAGCGCATGCGGTCAAAGTAACACCGGACGAACCCATCGATGCCGCGTGGGAAGAACCGGTGGTGTTCGATGGCTGCTCCACCAAAGGGCAGGCCAAACCGGGCCAGACCCAACCCATTCACTTTGTCAAAAATGAAGCGCTCAACGCAAAGGCGAAAACCGCTGCAACACAAGGAGTCTCACTATGATCACCCTCGACAATTTCTTGTTCGGTTTGTACCCCTATATAGCGTTCACCATTTTTTTATTGGGCAGCCTGATCCGGTTTGACCGGGACCAATACACCTGGAAAAGTGACTCTTCACAGTTGCTCAAACAGGGCCAATTGCGCTGGGGCAGCAACCTGTTTCATGTCGGGGTCTTGTTTCTGTTCTTCGGCCATTTCTTTGGCATGCTGACGCCGCACTTTCTTTACGAATCGTTCATCAGTGCGGGCAACAAGCAACTCATGGCCATCGTGTCCGGCGGCATCGCGGGATTGCTGGGCTTTATCGGCGTGAGTCTGTTGCTGCACCGTCGCTTGTTTGAGCCGCGCATTCGCATCAACTCGAAGACCAGCGATATCGTTTTACTGGTACTGCTGTGGCTCCAACTCGCCTTGGGCTTGGCCACCCTGCCCTTGTCTGCGCAGCATCTGGACGGCAGCATGATGATGCGACTGGCCGGCTGGGCTCAGAGCATTGTGACTTTCCAAACGGGTGCACCCGCGCTACTCGCTGGCGCTGGCTTTGTTTTCAAAATGCACATGTTCTTGGGGATGAGCATCTTTTTGATCTTCCCATTCACCCGCCTTGTCCACGTTTGGAGTGGCTTCGGCACCGTTGGTTATTTGTTCCGCGCACCCCAAGTGGTACGCGCTCGTCGTCTGAATGTGCCCGCTGGTCAGAACCAGCCACGCCGTCCTGGCGCTGGCGTTTAAGGAAGTCATCATGCAAATTACAACTACTGATAAAGCAGAAATTGCCAGCATCAACGGTGTGGCACTGAATACGGTCGATGAAACCCTGTCTGCCGATGACCTGCGCCAACGTGCTTGCTCAGAACTGCTGCGACAGGCAGCAAGCGCCGAGGGCTTGCTGTCAGACCGCGATATGCCAACCACCGACGGCGTGCTCAGCGAAGCGGCCTCCAGTGCCATTGAGGCATTGCTGGAACAGAGTCTGGCGATACCCGAACCCTCAGAGGAGGCTTGTCGGCGCCACCATGCGGCGAATCAAGCGGTCTACAGCACCGGTGAACGTGTCAACGTGCGCCACATCCTGTTTGCAGTAACGCAAGGCGTTGACGTGGTGGCCCTGCGCAACCGCGCTGAGACAACCTTGCTTGATGTCCGTTGTCATGATGGCAGCAATGTGGAAGACGGATTCTCCAAGGCAGCCCGGACCCTCTCGAATTGCCCGAGCGGGGCAGAAGGCGGCAGCTTGGGATGGCTGACCACTGCAGATTGCGCGCCCGAGTTCGCCAAAGAGCTTTTCGGGCATGCGGAGGTGGGTGTTTTGCCGCGCCTCGTGCATAGCCGCTTTGGCTTGCATGTGGTGGAAGTGCTGGCGCGTGAGCCTGGTCAGGAGCAATCGTTTGATTCGGTACGTGGGGCCGTGGCCATGGCTTTGCGGCAAAAAACCTATGTCACCGCCTTGCGCCAGTATTTGAGCCTGTTGGCTGGCGAAGCCGCCATTGTGGGGGTCGATCTCGAAGCCTCCGATTCGCCTTTGGTACAGTAACTGAATTTACTTGCGAATCACTGTGCCTGACGAACTGCTTGCCCGCCTCCGCCGTTTCCACGATCACACGTTTCCGGGCGTTCAAGAGCAGTTTCAAAATCTGGTCAAGGATGGGCAACATCCGTCCATCCTGTTCATTGGCTGTTCTGATTCACGTCTGGTCCCGTACCTGTTGACGGGCACGGGACCCGGCGAACTTTTTATTGTGCGCAACGTCGGCGCGTTCGTGCCACCGTATGACGGCTCGGCCGGCTACCACGGCACCTCCGCGGCCATTGAATTTGCGGTGTTGAACCTCAAGGTTTCCCGCATCGTTGTCTGTGGCCACAGCCATTGCGGCGGCATCCGCGCCTTGTACGAAGAGATCGATCCGCAAGCCAAGAATCTGGCGGCGTGGCTGGAACTGGGCCGGGAAGCGGCCCTGCCCGTGCAGGTCACACCGGAAGCCCTGCGCCGCACGGAGCAACGCGCCGTGGTGCTTCAGTTGGAGCGACTCATGGGCTACCCGATGGTGCGTCAACAAGTTGAGGCCGGAAAGGTTGCGTTGCACGGATGGCACTACGTCATTGAAGAAGGCGAGGTGCATGTGTTCGATGTCAAGAGCGGTGAGTTTATTCCCGCATCAACCGCCTCCCACAGTGGCACAGGCCCCTACCCAGCGATCGATGATTCAATGGATCGGCCCGTGTTCAATGAAATTGACGAGAGTTATCTGGTCCAACCCAAAGCGGGTGAAACAAAATGAAAATGGATGTCGCTAAATTTGACATGGTGCGTTACCTTTCGGTTCTCCCCATGTTCAGCGACTTATCAGAAGTCGAGCGTGATCGTTTGGCCCAAAGTTGTCAGCTGCGACGTCTCGCCCGAGGGGATATGGTTTTTCATATCGGAGAGACATGCGATGCGTTTCACGCCGTTGTATTAGGTCAAGTCAAACTGTATGTCGTTTCACCCTCGGGTAACGAGAAGGTAATTGAACTTGTTGGCCCGGGGCAAAGTTTTGCAGAAGCCATGATGTTTCTCGGTATCCCTTGTATTTTGAACGCGCAAACACTGATGGACACCTTGCTCATCAGTATCAGCAAGCAATCCGTTGTAAGCGAAATAGAACGAGACCCGCGCTTTTCAATGCACATGCTCGCCGGAATATCACGTCGCCTTCATGGCTTGGTTCGAGATGTGGAAGGCTATGCCTTGCACAACGGCATGCAGCGGCTAATTGGTTATTTGCTGCGGGATGTTCAGGAGGTCCATACGGGCGGCCTCGGCATTGTCACAGTGTCTTTACCTGTTAGTAAAGCAACAATTGCCTCACGTCTGTCACTCACGCCTGAATATTTTTCCCGGGTTCTGCATGAACTTGAAGCCGAAGGATTAATTGAGATCGACAAGCGGGAGATTCGTATTCTTGATGCGCCACGACTGGCCAACTACGGCTCGCATTGAACGCACATATTTTTGATGATTCAGATCAATTCTTAAACCGGGTCAAGGACTGACTCAAGATCGATCAGTACGCTCCTGCAAGATACATTTTTCAGGAGTTAAGCACAATGAATCAGGTCAAAACCAGTGGGTTCACCAAGCAAATGGCCCGTAACATGTTTTACGGGGGATCTGTTTTTTTTATTTTCGTGTTCGCCGCACTAATTTTCGACAGTGAGCGAAAAATCCCCAAAAGATCCAATGCCGAGGCCATCACGCAATCGGTGGTCAATGGCAAGAAACTTTGGGAAACACGCAATTGCATCGGCTGCCACACCTTGTTGGGTGAAGGCGCATATTTCGCACCTGAACTGGGCAATGTCTACAAACGTCGAGGCCCCGACTTCATCAAAGCATGGATTGCGTCGCAGCCCACTCATACGCCTGGCCGTCGCCAAATGCCCCAATTCAATTTCACCGAAACGCAGCTCAATGACATGGTGGAGTTCTTGCGCTGGACGGGCAACGTGAACACCGAAAACTGGCCCCCCAACATTGAAGGTTAAACGTTGAAGCACGTCTAAACGAACAAGGTAACTTACATGCAAGCGACAACACTCAAGTACAAATCACAAGCCGTTGCGAAGTATTACTTCGTGGCCGCCCTGTTTCTTTTTACGGCCCAAATCTTATTTGGCATCACATTGGGGTTGCAGTACGTCATCGGCGATCTGCTCTTCCCCTACATCCCATTCAACCAGGCCCGAATGGTGCACACCAATCTGCTGATTGTCTGGTTGCTGTTTGGGTTCATGGGATCTGCCTACTACCTCGTCCCCGAGGAATCTGAAACAGAGTTGTACAGCACGAAGCTGGCCATGGTGCTGTTTTGGGTGTTTCTGGCCGCAGGCGCACTCACCATCGTGGGCTATCTCGTAGTTCCCTATGCAAAACTGGCGGAGTTGACCGGCAACGAACTGCTGGCCACCATGGGTCGAGAGTTTCTTGAACAACCTTTACCCACCAAGCTTGGCATTGTGATCGTTTGCCTGGGGTTTCTGTTCAACATCAGCATGACCATGCTGAAGGGCCGCAAGACCAGTATTTCGCTGGTGCTCCTGATGGGTCTATGGGGTCTGGCGCTGATGTTCTTGTTCAGCTTCGTCAACCCAGACAATCTGGTGCGCGACAAAATGTACTGGTGGTTTGTGGTGCACTTGTGGGTGGAAGGCACCTGGGAACTGATTCTCGGCGCATTGCTTGCCTTCGTGCTGATCAAAACCACCGGCGTTGACCGCGAAGTCATCGACAAATGGTTATACGTCATCATTGCCATGGCGTTGATCTCCGGTATTCTGGGTACGGGTCACCACTTCTTCTTCATCGGGCTGCCAGGCTACTGGCAATGGGTTGGCAGCGTCTTCTCTGCCATGGAACCTATCCCGTTCTTCATGATGACGGTGTTTGCCTTCAACATGGTTCAGCGTCGCCGTCTCAATCACCCCAACCAGGCTGCATTGCTTTGGGCCGTGGGTTGCTCGGTGGTTGGATTCCTGGGCGCAGGCCTGTGGGGTTTCATGCACACACTAAGCCCTATCAACTACTACACGCACGGCACTCAAATCACAGCAGCACACGGTCACCTTGCGTTTTACGGCGCCTATGTAATGGTGGTTCTGGCCATGATCAGCTACGCCATGCCCACACTGCGTGGTCGTCAAGCCAATAGCCGCCGTGCGCAAAGCTTTGAAATGTGGGCTTTCTGGATCATGACCATTGGTATGGGTGTCATGGTGCTGGCGCTCACTGGCGCAGGCATTCTGCAAGTATGGCTGCAACGTATGCCAACAGAAAATGCCATGCCTTTTATGGCAACACAAAATCAGCTGGCGTTCTTCTACTGGTTGCGCATGGTGGGTGGTGTGATGTTCCTGTTAGGACTCATTACTTTCCTGTTCAGCTTCTTCGCCAAGCCCGGTGCTGATGAAGATAAGGTCAGCCTTGCATCGTCAGGCATGTTGCCGACTCGCGCTTAAATAGTTCATGGAGATGCAGCAGATGGCAATGATTCCGTTCTACGCACAGCAAGGAGGCGAATGCGAACTCTTTGAACACGCCTGGAAAAAGCAGTTGCCACTGCTCATCAAAGGTCCTACCGGCTGCGGAAAAACCCGTTTTGTCGAACACATGGCAGCCCGGCTGAAGCGGCCTCTTATCACTGTGTCGTGTCATGACGACCTCAGTGCGGCCGATCTGGTAGGACGCTTTTTAATTGGCAACGGCAACACCGTTTGGTCTGACGGGCCGCTGGCGCGTGCCGTACGCGGCGGCGCCATTTGCTACCTCGACGAAGTGGTTGAAGCACGCAAAGACACCACCGTCGTATTGCATCCACTGGCCGATGACCGGCGCATCCTGCCGATCGAGCGAACCGGTGAACAACTCCTCGCACCACCCGAATTCATGTTGGTGATCTCGTACAACCCGGGTTACCAAAATTTACTAAAAGGTCTCAAACCCAGTACCCGGCAACGCTTTCTAGCACTGAGCATGACCTATCCTGTGCCCGAAGTTGAGCTGGCCATTGTTCAAACCGAGACAGGTGTTTCAGCACAATGTGCCATGCAACTGGTCCAACTGGCCAAGTCATTCCGATGCCTGACGGAGTTCGACCTCGAAGAAACAGTCAGCACACGACTTCTCGTTTCAGCCGGTCGCCTGGTAGCGTCGGGCTTATCACTACGGGTGGCTTGTCAGGCCGCCATTATTGATGCTTTAACGGATGACGCATCCACTGCCGAAGCCCTGGGTGAGGTGGTGCGCGCCTTGGTTGGTGATGCGCCCTGACCCTGACAAACTTCAGAAATATCGGAATGCAACGCAGGCAGGATTCTTCCTGCTTTTCGTATTAGCGCCCGTTCTGAATCTGCTCCGCTTCGATCTATCTGAAACACAACTTTGGTTTCTGGGTATGCGCTGGTCACTGGGGATTGATGCGCTGGTGAAGGGTGAAATCAATGCCACACAAGCGGGCTTGAGCATTCTGCTGCGGGCCTTCTTGCCTGCCCTCGGTCTCATTGCCGTTTTTTTGGGCGTCGCTTATCGCTATGGTCGTCTGTATTGCGGCTGGCTCTGCCCCCATTTCTCAGCCGTTGAAACACTCAATAATTTATTGCACCGAGCTTGCGGGAAATTCAGTTTGTGGGATCGCAGTACAACGCCCCGTGCCAACGTCAAGCCGAATCGCCGTTGGTGGCCTCTCTTTGCCCTGAGTTGCGCTTTGATGGGTTTCTTGTGGGCCATCACCCTCTTGACTTACCTGCTGCCGCCGACCGTTATCTGGGGTGGTTTGATACACGGCACGCTGACCCCCAACCAGATGCGTTTCATTGTGATCGGCAGCTTGGTCTTCACGGCGGAGTTTGCCTTTGTCAGACATTTGTTTTGCCGCTTTGGATGCGCTGTTGGCTTATTTCAAAGTCTGGCGTGGATGGCTAATCCGCGTGGCATGGTGGTCGCGTTTGCCCGTGAACGCGCACGGGACTGCAAAACTTGTGACCAGCCCAGAGGCTCCGCGTGCGACAACGCATGCCCCATGCGGCTGAACCCGCGCAACATCAAGCGCATGATGTTTTCCTGTGTGCAGTGTGGCCAGTGCCTGACAGCTTGCGACACCTCGAAAAAAGCACAAAGTCGCGAACCCACGCTGGAATGGCAAGTAGGCGTTGAAGCCTTGCGCGAGACACTGCGCCAGCGTCGCAAAGACCAACAGGAGCGTTCCTGATGGAAGAAATGGTGGGCCGTTGGTGGCACCACGCAGTTACGCGTCTGGCGCAACGCGGCAACCCCGCAGCCGCCGTGCATCTCAAGGATGTTCAAAAGCTGATTGGCGTGATGTTTAGAGCGGCGGGCGGATCAGCCGCACTGCGTTTGGCACCAGCTTCCGAGCAACACAGTGGGGGGCCAAGGAGTTGGCTGCAAAAAGTGGCTGGCAGCGGCAAAAGGGCTGACACCGCGCGACTGGAACCCGATGTGCTGGCTCTACCCGCATCGCTGGCCGTGTTTGACGACAAAAAACTCAACCGGGATTTGTACCTCTGGCTTGCCATTCAATCAGCATTTTTTAAGCACTCCGGCAACTGGATGTTTGATAACTGCCAGGCCAGTTTGCAGGGCCTGCAACAATTTCCCGGCTTTGCGCCGAGATACCAGCTCTTGCTGAGTGCACATCTGTCGCTGCGCACTCCCCCCACCCTTTTGCGAGGTGCAGCCGCGCTGGCTGAAGCAGCCATTCAAACCGCCTTGCTGGGTGATGGTTTAAGTGCCTGCGCGCTAAACCCCTCAGATGTGTCACCGGTATGGCTGTGGATCGGCGCAGGGGATGCATTGGCATGCAGCACAACCCAACGCAATGGCGCTGAAGACTCACCTGACACCGCTCGACCTAAATCGGCCGAGGACAAACAACGCCGACTCACCCAGAAGGCCCAGGAAAACGAAGGTCGAAACGCCATGATTCTCCCGTTTCGGGGCGAAGCCATCATGTCGTGGAACGAAATGGTGCACGTCAACCGCAGCACTGACGACAAAGACGATGGCAACGCGGTCACAGCAGCCAACGACATGGACAAGCTATCACTCGCACCCGACGGCCAAACACTCGCCTCGCGCGTCAAGTTCGACCTGGACTTGCCCAGTTCAAGTGCAGATGACTTGCCTTTGGGCCCGGGACTTCGCTTTCCTGAGTGGGACTATCGCCGCGGCGTCCTCCAGCCCGACCACTGCGTGGTGCAAACTATGGAGGTACGTCAAGGCACTCCATTTCTGCCATCCCCTACCCTTCGATTGACGGCTCGGCGCGTAAGCCGCCGTCTGGAAACACTGCGCGATGCGCCCCGCCCGCAGCACGGACAAGACAGTGGTGATGCTATTGACCTCGATGCCTGGGTACGTTATTGCACCGACCAACAGGGTCACCATGGTCAGCGTAGTGATACACCGCCCGTGTACACCCGTCACACCCGCAGTGACCGTAGTCTCGCCACGCTGTTGCTGGCTGACTTATCACTATCAACCGATGCCTATGCAACTTCGCAGGCCAAGGTGATCGATGTCATCAGAGACGCCCTTTTTGTGTTTGGTGAAGCCTTATCGTCAGTCGGTGATCCATTTGCCATGTGGGGCTTCAGCTCGGTACGCCGTCACCATGTCCGGCTGCAGCACCTCAAAGGTTTTGACGAGGCCTGGAACACTACCACCCGTGCGCGCGTGGGTGCTGTCAAGCCGGGCTATTCCACCCGCATGGGCGCGGCCATCCGCCACGCCACGCTACAGCTGTCAAAACGACCAGAGCGGCGCCGTTTGCTGATGCTGCTGACCGACGGCAAGCCCAACGACCTGGACATTTATGAAGGCCGGTACGGCATCGAGGACACCCGCCATGCCATCCATGAAGCGCATGCAGCGGGTCTATCACCCTTTTGCGTCACCATCGACGAATCAGGCCATGACTACCTGCCGCATCTTTTTGGTCAACGCGGCTACGCGCTGGTTCATCGACCCGAAGATCTGGTCAATAAATTGACGCAAGCATGGGCAACTCTGGCCCGCTAATTCATACGGCGCGTTTTCTTTCAACCAAAATTCCGCAAAAAATTCTCATGTTCAAGTCACAACAATGCCCACCGCTAACGCAAATTGCATGCCTCATCGCTTTGTCATTCGGCGCATCGATCACGGTTCATGCTCAAGCAACTGAGTCAGCTCAAGCGGGCACACTGAAAGAAGTTGTGGTCAGTGGTACGCGTAATGAGCAAGTCACCGACGATCTGCCGCTTTCGATAGACGTCATTAGCGCCAAGGAAATCGAAGAAGGCCAAATTGGCGACATTCGAGATGTAGCAAAAAACCTGCCCAATGTTTCCGTCAAGCGCGCACCTGCGCGTTTTAGCGTCACAGGTAAAGGCAACGCAGTCGGTGCAGACAGCAACGCTGGTTTCAATATTCGCGGTCAGGGAGGCAACCGCGTCGTGATGCTGATTGACGGGGTGAGACTGCCCAGAAGTTATATCAACGGTAGCAATGCTTTTGGACGCGACTCCATCGATATTGGCTTGCTCAAACGTATCGAAATCGTGCGCGGCCCGACTTCCGTGCTTTATGGCTCTGACGGCTTGGCGGGTCTGGTGAATTTCATCACTTTGGAACCCGCTGATTTTCTGACACAAACCAATGGTGTTCCAAAAATTTCTGGCGGAAAAACATGGTTGAGTTACAGCGGCGATGACGACGGCGTCTCGGTCGGCGCTACGGTGGCTCGTCGCGCGGGCGACAACGCTGAATGGTCGATAACCGCCAACACGCATCGTGCCAACGGCTTGAGCAATATGGGCACCAATGACTCTGCCAATGTGGACCGAACCACACCCAACCCCCAGACCATCACAGGTGATTCGCTGTTGGGCAAACTCGTCCTGCGTCCCAGCGCCGGTCAGCGGCATGTTTTGACGTTGGAACATGTCACCACGAACTCTGATGCCGACCTGCTTTCCAGCCGGGTCAAATCACCCGCAGCCATCACATCAACGTTCTCATCAATGACATCAAGCCAAAAAACAGTTGCAACAGCAGCGGCTGTCACTGGCGAGACCTCATCGAAAATCATGAATCGCAATCGTCTGACCTGGGATGCCCGCTACCCGGTGAACGCACCGCTGGCTGACAACCTGCAAACCATCTTGAGCTTCCAAGACGGCACGACACAAGATAACGGACAGACGGCACTCAAGACCACATTTGGCAATGATGGCGTTCGTGTCCGTCAAACGTCATACCAAGAGCGCACATGGCAAGCGAACCTGCAAGCCGACAAAGTAGTACACATGTCGCAACAGTGGTCACAGAAAATCACGTATGGATTGGACTATGCGAGCACCGATATATCCAGCTTTGCAGATGGCCGCGATCCGGCACCCCTCGACGCATTCAAACCCAGAAAGTATTTCCCGGACACCCGCGACACAAGCCAAGCCATTTATGTCCAAAGCGAGTTGATGGGTGGCAACTGGAACATTACCCCGGGTGTGCGGTTGGACCAGTTTTCGCTCGACGTTTTGAGCCAGGCGGGCTACTACCCTGGCATCGCTGCAGCCGCAGGTAAATCCATGTCCGGCTCCGCTGTTTCACCCAAACTTGGCGTCCTGTACCGCGCGACCCCGCAATGGACCGTGTACGGCAACTACGCCAGCGGCTTTCGCGCGCCAGAAGGACAGCAAGTCAACAGTGCCCTAGAGGTCTCAACTGCCAAGCTCTTACCCAACCCCGATTTAAAACCAGAGGAAAGTCGCAATTTCGAAATTGGCCTGCGCACCCGCCTTGATCGACTCATGTTGGACTTGGCGGTTTTTGCCGGTAAGTACACCAACCTGATCGTGGAAAAGAAAGATCTGGGTACGATCAATGGACTCGCGGCAAGTACGTCAAACCCCACGCTTTTTCAAACCGTCAACATCGACAAAGCCACCATCAGTGGCTTCGAGATCAAAGGCAACATGGCGTGGGGACAAGTTGCGGGTGGTCAGCTAAGTTCCCCCTTCAGCTATGGAGAAACGCGTGGGAGCAACGACACCACCGGTCAACCACTTAATTACATCGAACCAGCCAAACTAACAGCAGGATTGAAATACGAAACGACTGGTTGGGACGTACGCCTGGATGTCAATCACCATGCTGAGAAAACTGTCAGTAAGCTCGACAGCGTCTTTATTCCAAAGTCAACCACTCAATTACAGTTCACAATTCCAGCCGTCACAACGCTTGATTTCAATAGCCAATGGCGTTTACGAAAAGACATCCGTCTAAATTTTGGAATCAGCAACCTCACCAATCAAAAATACTGGAACTGGTCCGACGTACAGGGCCTGGCATCCAACCCCACGCCACCACTTCTATCCATGGTCGATGCGTACACACAACCGGGTCGCCACTTCAACCTGTCACTGGTTGCCGAGTTCTGACACGGAGATCACCCTCGCCAACAGGCTATTAGCAAGGTCAAGGCCAATGGATGGATTGGAGAAACTTCCAGCTTTTCAAGTCAATCAGATTCACATCTCGATCCATCAGGTTAGGAATGGCAATAACCATCGTGCCATTCCAGTCAAACGTCCCGGCTGAACCTGGGTGAGGCGTCCCAGTCAATGTAAGGAACGCGATACGCCGACGAATATCGAGATTGAATACTTGCACATTGGGAGCCGTAGTCTCTTTCGGCTGGATAACGCCCACGAGAAAGCTACCATTCGGATCGAAGAAAAGATCTGCCATGGGCTCTTCAAGAAGCATCCGTTTAGCACCAAGAAAGCCAGGCCTGGCCAAGCCCTCTCCGTTTCGGTAGTCATGTACTAGCCCATCGTAAATAGGCTCGGCTTGTGGATTGTAGGAAATCTCCCAAATCTCCGGGATATCCACGAACCCGACGATGAAACTCTTGCGAGCCTGTGCGTCATGCACCGTGGAGATCCGTGAACTTGACTTTCCATCCGTCGCCATGACGGGATAAGAGCGAACCAACTGCAGGTCCGCATCTAAAAGCACCAATGTGTGCGGATCAGCGCAGGCCACCAATATCCACTGGCCATCGCTTGACACAGCCAAGGCATCAACCGCTAGTCCCGCACGTACCGTGGCAACGCTGGACGGATTCAGGACATTGGTCTTGGTAATCCAGCCGTCACGGGAAGCCTGATAGACATAACGCATATCAGGAGAATATTTTGACTCGCCCTGAGTGACCGGTGCTAATTTTAAGAGACGGTCGATTTCAGAATAATCGTTATCGGTCCACGTTCCAGCAGCCTGCGTCAGGGGACTCATGGACGCGGCAAAAAACAAGACCAAAGAAAGCAACAGATTTTTCAATCTGTGCCCCTGCGTTTTATGTCTTCAGGATGAACTCAACGGCCGCTTTCAAATCAGCTTCGTTGATCTTATCGGCTCCATTGGGTGACATAGGGATCGGACCAAAAACGCCAGCCCCCCCTTTGCGGACTTTTTCCATCAATTTAGCAAGTACATCCTGCCCCTTGTATTTAGCTGCAATGTCCTTGAAAGCGGGACCAAGAATTTTTTTATCTTTGGAATGGCACGCCATGCAACCGGCCTTGTTCATGACATCTTCGACTGGAGCAGCCTGGGCACTGAAGGTTAGTAGCAGAGAAGCGAGTAAAAGAAATTTTTTCATAATGATGATCTAAAAAATTTAGGTGTTAACCGGTTATCCGGACTGCCTAATTTGAAAAAAGCCACCGTATTCAGACGAATGACGGCAGCTCCTCTACCGCTGTTACGGTCTTATCGTCAATTCAACTTAGCACGATGAATCAATACACATCCTGTTGTGTGTTGAACACGTTAAATTTCCCGGTTGGGGTCACCAAGCGTTTATCCTTGATCACAGCCTTCAGGGTGAGCGTTTTGTCATCTACAACAACAATAGCTGACTGCTTGTCTTTGGCCGACCACACGGAGAACCAAACCTCATCACCGGCCTTATTGAATTCCGGTTGCACGACGCGCATCGCGCCACCGTCTGCGGGGATACCGGCCCATTCGGCTATCGGCAAAATCTTGAATCCCTTGTCCAGCGAGTTAATGTCATAGACAGCGACCGACTGTGACAACTTGGTATCTGGATTCAACGGCGTATCCACATACAAATGAGTTGATTTGGGATGGCTCTTCAAGAACAAGGAACCGCCGCCTTGGCCCTTAAGGGTTTGCACTACCTTGAAAGCCTGTGCTTTGTGTTTGATCGGGTCCGTACCAATCAGGGAAATTGTTTCGTCACCCAGGTGCCCTGTCGACCAAACGGGGCCAAACTTTGGATGAATAAAATTGGCACCACGTCCAGGATGCGGGATCTTGCCCACATCAACCAGCGCGGCCAGCTTATCTTCCTTGGCATCGATGACACCAATCTTGTTGCTGTTATTGGCCGCTACCATGAAGTAACGCTTCGTCGAATCCCAACCGCCGTCATGAAGAAAGCGGGCCGATCCGATTTCGGTGATCTTCAAGGAGTCAATATTGGAATAATCCACCATCAAGGTCTTGCCGGTTTCCTTGACATTGACAATGAACTCGGGCTTGAAGTGTGATGCCACGATGGATGCGACGCGTGGTTCTGGGTGGTACTCCTGCTTGTCCACCGTCATGCCACGGGTGGACACAATTTTCAGGGGTTCAAGCGTGTCACCTTTCATGATGACAAACTGAGGAGGCCAATAAGCACCGGCAATCACCAGTTTGTCGGTAAAGTCGCCTTCCTTGCCTTTGTACTTGGAGCTATCGACCGAGCGAGCTTCCAGGCCAATGCGAATTTCAGCCACCGTGTCAGGCTTTGGCATCCACAAGTCAATCATGTTGACCCGGCCATCCCGACCGATCACAAAGATATAGCGGCCCGATGCCGAGGTGCGCGAAATGTGGACGGCATAACCCGTTTTCACAATCGTGATGATTTGCTTGCTATCGCCATCAATCAACGCCACTTCACCGCTGTCGCGCAATGTGGTTGAGAAAATATTCTCAATCTTATAGCTGTTCATCTTCTTTTTGGGCCGGGCTTCAGGTGGCACCAAAACCTTCCAGGTGGACTTCATGTCCGCCATGCTCCACTCGGGAGGTGTTGGCGGCTCATGCTGAATGTAGCGCGCCATCATGTCAACCTGCTGCTCGCTCAATTCACCCGAAGTTTGCCAATTTGGCATGCCCGCTGGTGAACCATAGGCAATAAACACTTTCAGATAGTCGGTGCCTTTGCCAACCGTGATGTCCGGAGTCAACGGCTTACCGGTCGCCCCTTTGCGCAACACACCATGACAGCCAGCACAACGCTCAAAATAAATTTTTCGAGCTGCATCAAACTCCGCCTGCGTCATGGGGGGAGCTTTGGGATTGGTGCTCTGCACCATCGGTTCCGTCACCAGCGGTGAGGTCCCGGCCTGGTAGTTCATTTCAGGCTGAGTGACGCTCTTTTTCTCTTGGGCTGCTGCTGCAATGGCCAAGGTTGTCAGCAGTACCGCCGCAACACTGGAAAGACGTGGAACCTTCATTTTATTAACTCCGTTGTACCTTGCAGCCAAACCACCGAACCGGTGAAAATCTGGGCTCGCCGATGGCTGCAACGATTCGGTTCGAGCGAAATCATTGTTAGCCGCGAGTTGGGCTTCGTCCTTAAGTTACAACAAGAGTTTAGAAAATTATCAGGAATACCACGAAATACAAAGGTACCCAGGCGGGGCGCCAGAGGCCTTTAGCCCAGCATTACAGGTAGGCCTTGGCGGTCAAATGGAATAAATGTCCCCAACGTGCCGGCCTTGATGGCTTCGACCATTCGCTCCAACGATTTTTCAGCCGCCTCAGGGGTCGGCGCGACTCCGCCACTACCTGATAAAGCAGCGGCGAATACGATGCTCCACTCTTGACCAAACTGGGTCGACTCTTGTACCAAGTCGGAAAAATTGAGGAGTTCTTCAGCGGTTTTATCCACGCACATGGTGGGCACCAGCGCGCCGCCTTCGCCTGCCAAAAAACGCTCGCGTTGTGCCGGTGTGCTGTCATCCGGCAAATCGGCACTGGCAAAGACAAATAACAACCGTTGGGGTTGGGCTTGTTGCCGGGCCGCCTGCAACAAATCATCAAAACTGGCAATATTCATGGTTCAGTCCTTCTTTAAAAATACGGTTTAACCAGCAGACTCAAGGAATTCAGGGCCTCACCCTGCGGCAATTCTTCGAATCCACCCAAGTAGCATGCGTTGCATTCTGTTTCCATCGCAAACGGCAGAGTTTTTCAGAAATTTTTGCTGACTTATTTCACTACCAGTAGTGTTTAGATACACATCCAACCACTACCTATAGCGTCCAAACAGTCAAAATCGTTCGACCAAGCTTGTTGTACATCAATGACATTGCCAAAGTTCGGCCCTAGTATTCCACAGTCTTTTTCAGGAACTACGTTATGTCGCAAAAAACACCGGAACGAACCAAACCAGCCCTTGCGCTGGCACCTCAGCAAATCAGCGAGGAAGTGCTCCTTGAAAAGTACAGCAAAGGCTCCGAAAAAACCATTCTGGATGTCAACCAGCGGGTTGCACGTGCTTTGGCAGAAGTCGAAGCACCCGAGCACCAAAAGCAGTGGGAAGCCAAATTCCTGAAGGCGCTGCAAAACGGTTTCTTGCCGGCCGGACGCATTCAATCTGCGGCCGGAACGGATTTGGCCGCCACGCTGATCAACTGTTTTGTACAGCCTGTGGGCGACTCTATCTCCCACATTGAAGATGGCCACCCCGGCATCTACACGGCGCTGACCGAAGCCGCCGAGACCATGCGCCGTGGTGGTGGCGTCGGTTATGACTTCTCGCGTATTCGACCGCGCGGCGCGTGGGTTGGCAGTACGCAAAGCAGCGCGTCAGGGCCGGTAAGTTACATGCGCGTGTTTGACCGCTCATGCGAAACCGTTGAATCCGCCGGCGCCCGACGTGGTGCGCAAATGGGGGTTTTGCGGTGCGACCATCCGGATATTGAAGAGTTCATTCATGCCAAGGACACGGGCGACTTGAAAAACTTCAACATCTCGGTCGGCATCAGCGACGCCTTCATGGAAGCCGTGCAAAAAGACGGTGAGTTCACTCTGGTCCATCGTGCCGAACCGGGCACGGCCCAAAAAGCAGCGGGCGCTTACGAAGCCAAAGAAAGTGGTTTGTGGGTTTACCGAAAATTGCAGGCGCGCGAGTTGTGGGACCAAATCATGCGCTCCACCTACGATCATGCCGAGCCTGGCGTCTTGTTCCTGGACCACATGAATCGCGACAACAACCTGTCTTATTGCGAAACCATTGCCAGTACCAACCCCTGCGCCGAACAACCGCTGCCGCCTTATGGCTGCTGCTGCCTCGGCTCCATCGACCTGACCCGGTTTATCGACCATCCCTTTGAAGCAAAAGCCCATTTTGACGCGGCCGCGTTTGCCGAAGTGGCACGCGTCGCAACGCGCATGCTGGACAACGTACTGGACGTGACGGTGTGGCCGCTGCCGCAGCAACAGGAAGAAGCCCGCAGCAAGCGTCGCGTGGGACTGGGCTTTACTGGACTGGGTGATGCGTTAGTGATGCTCAACTTGCGTTACGACACGCAGGAGGCGCGGGACATGGCGCGGCAAATTTCCGAATTGATGCGCGACACCACCTACGACGCCTCGGTTGAACTGGCGATTGAGCGCGGCGCCTTTCCGCTGTTCAATGCCGACCTGTACCTCAGCGGCCAGACCTTTGCATCGCGCTTGCCCACGGCTCTGAAAGAACGCGTGCGCACCCATGGGCTGCGCAATTCGCACCTGCTCTCCATTGCGCCGACCGGCACCATCAGTCTGGCTTTTGCGGATAACGCCAGCAACGGCATCGAACCGGCGTTCAGCTGGAGCTACACCCGCAAGAAGCGCATGCCTGACGGCAGTTTCAAAGAGTACGCGGTGGAAGATCACGCCTGGCGTCTCTATCGCCACCTGTACGGCGAAAATGCGCCACTGACAAATGCCTTCGTCACGGCTCTGGAAATGAGCGCACAGGCCCATGAAGCAATGGTGGCCGCCGTGGCCCCGTTCATTGACACCGCCATCTCCAAAACGGTCAACGTGCCGGCGGACTACCCCTACGAAGACTTTCAGCACCTGTACATGGAAGCCTGGCTGTCTGGATTAAAGGGCTTGGCCACCTACCGCCCCAACTCGGTGCTGGGATCGGTACTGAGCCTGACGCCCACAGCAGCCCCCCTGTCCGCGCCAGCGACGGCGTCCATGCAGATCGAAGGCGCCAATCAACGTTTGTCGCTGACACGGCTGCCCGCCCCCGTGCTGTCTTCCCTGCGCTGGCCAAGTCGGCCCGAACTGCCGGCGGGCAATCCGGCATGGACTTTCATGGTGCACCATCCTTTTGGGGACTTTGCCTTATTTGTGGGCGAACTGGCGCCAGAAGAAGGCGGCGCACCCAAACCCTTCGAGGTCTGGGTGAACGGCACAGAGCAGCCGCGTGGCTTGGGCGCGCTCGCCAAAACGCTGTCCATGGACTTGCGCGCCAACGACCCCGCATGGTTGCAGCTGAAACTGGACGCCTTGGCCACGGTGGCGGAAGAACACTCGTTTGAGATGCCATTCCCCCCCCACGGCGAACGCCGCTTGTTCCCCGGTGTAGTGGCGGCCACGGCCGCCGTTATTCGCTGGCGCTGTGAGCAGCTCGCGGCCTTGGACGTCAATGACACCAAAGTGCCCACACCGGTGATGGATGCCATGTTCAGCCGGGGTGAGCCGCAAACTGGCCCATCGGGCACGCTGGCGTGGTCGGTAGATGTGGACAATCCGGCCACCGGCGAAGCCTTCACCGTCACGCTCAAAGAAGTCAATCTGCAGGGTCATGATGGCGCCATCGTGACCCGCCCCTGCTCCGTGGGCTTTTCCGGCAACTATCCTCGAGCGCTCGATGGACTGGCCCGACTGCTATCGCTGGATATGCGGGTGATTGACCCGGCCTGGATCGGCATGAAGTTGCGCAAGCTGCTCAATTACGCCGAACCTCTGGGCCATTTCATGGCGTTTGTTCCCGGCTTGCCGCATGGTGAGCGTCGCCAGCAAACCTGGCCCTCCACCGTGGCGTATATCGCTCGCCTGATCATTCACCGCTACGCCATGCTGAACGTGCTGGATGAAGAGGGCTTTCCATTGCGTGACATGGGCGTGCTCGACGCCCCCAAAAATCATGAGGTCACCAGCACCATGGCCGGTAAAGTTTGCCCGGAATGCGGTAACCCCACCGTCATCCACAAAGACGGTTGTGATTTTTGTACCGCTTGCGGCTACGTCGGGCAGTGCGGCTGAGGTAGAAAACCTGGCGGTTTAGTCGCGCACCACCATCACGGGCAACCGGGTGTGCGACAGAACCGCTTGCGTCACACTGCCGAGCACCAGTTTTTCCAGTCCACTGCGTCCGTGCGAGCCCATGACGATCAAATCGGCTTGCATGGACTCGGCGGCCTGCACCACGCCGCGCCACGCGGCATGTGCCTCAATCACCGAAGTTTCCACACTGACGCCCGCTGCATCAAAGGTGGCTTTTGCGTCCTTGATCGCCGCATTGGCTTCGGCAGTAGCCGCGCTCAGATATTCGGCTTGCCCATAGGCAAAGTCTGTCCCGACACCGGTAAAGGGATAGGGATCAATGACAAAAATCGACGTAACCCGACTGCCAAAGGCTTTGGCCAGGCCGATGGCTTTTTCAACGGCCAAGTGTGACGTCGATGAGCCATCGACCGGAACGAGAATGTGTTTGAACATGATGAAAACTCCGTTTGAATTGACAGCGCCAAGTGTCTAGTTGACTCGCCTATTAAACCTTGACCGTAATCAAGCTATTGATGTTCTTCCTGAAAGCCCGCGGCACGCAGGGTGATAACCAGCGTATCACGATGCCCGCCCTGGGTGATGGGCTGGATGGGCGTTGACTCATGAATCACACGGGCATCATCCAGCAATAAAACCGACCACGGCTCGGCCAGCGTGAAACGTTGGCCATTCGGACCCGCCGCGTCAAACACACGGGTCTCCCCGCCCTTGACGCCTTCCCGGTTCACCAGAAACACGGCGACCAGGTCGACACCATCGCGGTGTGCGCCCTCCGGCGTCGGACGCCCGATGCCATCGGTGGTGTCAATGCGAAACTGGTGCGCTTCCACAAACCAGGGTTTCACACCTTTCAGGCCTGAACACACTTGGCCCAGCCACCGCAGCAATTGGGTCAACACCGGCTGGGCGAGCATCTCAGGTGTTAGGGGTTCAAACAAACGCTGCATGCCGCCGTGCAAGGCGTTGTACTCCACCGGCTGCCAATGGGCCCGATGCGGCACTTGGGTCACTTGCCCGTCCTGCACCACAAAGCAGGAATGCCGACGCCGGCGGTAACGCCCGCCATCTTTGAGAAAGGCATCCGGTGGCAGATCGACCCATAAGGGGCGCAAGGCCGCCAGCGCATCCGCTGGGCAGCCACTCAGGGCGCTCACACTGTGGGCATCCAGCACCGCATAGCCCTGTTGTCGCAAAACCGTACCGAGTTCATTGGGCGCAGCCAAAGAAGGAGGAGAAAACGAGGTAGTCATTGCACCAAGCTTACCTCCTCAATCCATGACTTTGATCAAACTTCAAAAACTGGATTCCCGTATGCTTGGCCTAACTTTTTTTGGAATATCAACATGTCCACACTGCAATGGTCTGAATCGCTCGTACTTGGTTTACCTTTCATGGACGATACACACCATGAATTTGTTGACTTGCTGGCCACCGTGGTCCAAGCCCCTGACGACGACCTTCTGGCGGCATGGCAAACCTTGATTGACCACACCGATGACCATTTCGGCCGTGAAGACCAATGGATGCGGGACACCCGCTTCTCCTCCAGCAACTGCCACTCCACACAACACAATGTGATCTTGCAGGTGATGCGCGAAGGCGAAAAACGCGGTCAGGCCGGTGAGTTTGGTGTGGTGCGGCAGATGGCGCATGAACTCGGCATCTGGTTTCCGCAACATGCGCAAAGCATGGACGCGGCACTGGCCTTGCACCTGCGCGGCGTGGGTTATGACACCAGCACCGGCATCGTCCACTCGCCCCAAGCCTTGCCCCAGGAGACCATTCATGGCTGTGGCGGCGCAACCTGCTCCCCTCCCGCCAGCGAAACCACACCAACGCCTGCCGACATTGCAGCCTGACAAGTCCAGCGAGCCGGAGTTGGCCACCCTGCGCCATCGTCCCTATGAAGATGTCCAGGCGCTGATCACCGGCACGCTCTTCGTGGCCCTTGGCATCGTGATGTTTGGGCACTCCGGCCTGCTGACGGGCGGCACCGCCGGCATTGCCTTCCTGATTCACTACGCCACGGGCTGGAACTTTGGGCTGGTCTTTTTCCTGATCAATTTGCCTTTCTATGGCTTGGCGTGGCGGCGCATGGGCCGGGCGTTCACCCTGAAAACATTTGCGGCGGTTGGTTTGTTGTCACTGTTTGTCAATCTGCTGCCCAAACTGGTGAGCTTCCAGAGTTTGTCGCCTGCGTTTAGCGCCGTGATGGGCGGCCTGCTGATGGGCGCCGGCATGCTGATGCTGTTTCGGCACCGGGCCAGCTTGGGCGGATTCAACGTGCTGGTGCTGTATTTGCAGGAACGCTTTGGCTGGCGCGCCGGCAGAATACAAATGGCGTTTGACTGCGCCATTGTGCTGGGGTCCTTCGCGCTGGTGGACTGGCAACACGTTGCCCTGTCCGTGCTGGGCGCGGTGATGCTGAACCAGACTCTGGCCACCAACCACCGGGCCGGGCGCTACATGACGCTTTAGCGGCCATTATTCGCTATTAAATAAATAGCTACCTCCGCATATGAGACGGGGGCTAGCGGTCAATTTCTTATAAATATGCAGCTACATCACGCCAGCAGCGTGGCGTACACCAGATCACGAAACAGCATGCGGTAATACTCCCGCTGGTTGGGTGCCTGCAACATCAGAATAGCAAACAGGTCTTCGGCCGGATCGACAAAAAAAGTCGTGCCCGCCAAGCCTCCCCAGAAATAGGTGCCCACCGAACCCGGCACCGACGCCACGCCCAAGTGCTTGCGCACCGCAAAACCCAGCCCGAAGCCATGTCCCAACGGCAGCAGCCCTCGGGATGCGCCGCTGTTAACCGGAATGTCGCCCAGATGATCGGCGGTCATGAAATCGACCGTTCTTGGCCCCAACAACCGCACGCCATCTAGCTCACCCTTGTTCAGCATGAATTGTAAAAACCGCGCGTAATCGCGCGCCGTAGAGGCCAACCCGCCGCCGCCCGACTCCAGCGCGGTGTCTTCGCGCACATCGATCACCCGCATCTGCACCCCGCCCTCGGGATCGCGGGCAAACGGTTCCGCAATGCGCGCCTGCTGTTCCGGGGGTACAGAAAAGCCGGTGTCGGTCATGCCCAGTGGCTTCAAAATATGGTCTTGCAGAAACGCCCCCAGCGTCTGGCCACTCACCACTTCAACCAGCCGTCCCAGCACATCGGTGGCACGGCCATATTCCCAGACGGTGCCGGGTTCAAACATCAACGGCAAGGCGGCCAGCTCATGAGAGAACTCGGCATTGGTGCGTTCCCGCGAACCGATTCTGAGCTGGGCATACTGCCGCTGCACCGGTGCGCTGCCCATGAATTCATAGGTCATGCCGGCGGTATGGCGCAACAAGTCCTGAATGGTCGCGCCCTGCCGCACGGCGTGCAGCTGCACGGCGCCATCAACCAGGCGGGCCACCTTTTGCGCAGCATATTCGGGCAAGTACTTGGCCACCGGGTCACTCAACAGCAGCTGCCCCTGCTCCATCAACATCATGACGGCCACCGACACGATCGGCTTGGTCATGGAGTAAATGCGAAATATGGCGTCCTGCGTCATCGGGACACCGGTCGCCGGGTCCAGCGCGCCGACGCTGTCAAAAAGGACCACTTTGCCATGGCGGGCAATCAGGGCCACCGCACCGGGCAAGCGCTGGCGATCCACCTCGGTTTGCAGCACCGCCATCAGACGCCGGGTACGCTGCGGACACAGGCCGGCCGCTTCGGGCGACGCGGCGGGCAACGCTACGCCAGCGGGGTTTGCGTGAATGGGGGAATGGCTCATGCGGGGACTCCCCTGGTGGATATTTGAAACACATTGCTCTCCAAAAAAGATGCGATCACGCTCAGTGGCGCCCATCCTAATACGGTCGCGGGCTCCCTGGGGCCGTGTCGTTCAGATACTTGGGCAAGGTCGCGCCGCAATGCAGACAGAAATTAGCCTCCGGTAAATGGCCTTCAGTCAGACACTCGTGGCAGGTGCGGGTAGTGGGTGGCACGCTGGAGAAGCGCATGGCCGTCATTTCAGCCGTCACAATGCCGGTCGGCACCGCCAAGGTGCCCCAGCCCAACAGCATCATGACCGAGGAGATCAAGCGCCCAAGGTCAGTCTTCGGTGTGATGTCGCCAAACCCGACAGTCGTCATCGTCGTGATGGCCCAATACACCGAGGTGGGAATACTGGTGAAGCCGTTGGCGGGGCCTTCCACCACATACATCAGGGTGCCCATGACCAGCACAATCATCAACACCGCCGACAAAAAGACAAGAATCTTGCGTCGGCTGGCCTTCAGGGCGCGCCCCAGCGACTGGTATTCAGAGACATACGCCGTCAATTTGAAAATACGAAACACGCGCAACAGCCGCAGCACCCGCACATCGATCAAGGCATGAACCTCTGGCACCAGCAACGCTACATAGGTTGGCAACAGGGCCAATAAATCAATTACGCCGTAGAAGCTGAGCGCGTAACGCCAGGGATGGCGCACGCACAGCAGCCGCGCAACATACTCGGCCGTGAAAGACACGGTGAAGAGCCACTCCATCACCGCAAAAAAAGAACGGTGTGTCGGCCCCGTCCCTTGCATGCTGTCGACAACAACCACCCCGACACTCAACAAAATGATCGCAATAAGCCATTTATCAAACAGGCGTCCGGCCCGGGTGTCGGCCTCAAAAATAATGGTGTAAAGCCGCAGCCGCCACCCGCTCAGCGGCTTGCCGAGCACCTCTTGATCTGAAATTACCATTACTTGACTTGAGCTTCCTGTAATAAACGCCACATGACCTTGCCGGCACCGCTCTTGGGCAAGGCGTTCATGAACTGCACCTCGCGCGGCACTTTGTAGACCGCCATGTTGTCACGGCACCAGTCGATGATGTCTTGTTCACTCACCAGGCCCTGGTGCGACGGCCGCAGCACAATCACGGCCTTGACCGATTCGCCGCGGTAGCTGTCTTTGGTCGAAATAATACAGGCTTCCTGGATGGCCGGATGCCGAAACAGCAACGCCTCCACCTCGGCGGGCCAGACCTTGAAGCCCGCTGCATTGATCATGCGCTTGAGCCGGTCGGTGAGGAAAAAATAGCCGTCTGCATCCACATGCCCGAGGTCGCCGGAACGAAAGAAACGTTTACCATCCAGCTCGATAAACGCCGCGACCGTGGCTTGCGGCTGCTTCCAGTAACCCTGAAAGATTTCCGGGCCCTGCAGGATGATTTCACCCTGCTCACCGGTTGGCATTTCCAGCAAAGTGTCAGGATCAACCACGCGTGCGTCGGTGCTCATGAAGGGGATGCCCAGGCACTGCTGTTTGGGCGCATCCGGCGGATTGCTGTGGGTCGGCGCGGCTGTTTCAGTCAAACCGTAACCCTCCACATAGCGCAAGCCAAACAGCTCGTACAGCCGTTGCGCCACCGCCTGCGGCATGGCGGCACCGCCACCGCCGATATAGACCAGGCTGGACAAATCAAAGCGTTCAAAGTTAGGACTTCCCAGCAGATCAATCACCATGGTCGGGATATTGGTCCAGTGTGTGACCTGCCAACGAGAGATCAGGCGCCCGGCCAACTCGCGATCCCAGCGCGGCATGACGATGAGCGTGGCGCCGCCCCGAATGCTGCTGTGCATCAGGCTCACCATGCCGGTGATGTGGAACATGGGCACCACCGAGAGGACCACGTTTTCAGCCGAGCCATTCACCCACAAGCCACTGGCGATGGCGTTGTGCATGATGCTGGCATGGGTGTGCATGCAGCCTTTGGGCAAGCCGGTGGTGCCGCTGGTGTAAGGCAGGATGGCCAGATCGGCCGGTCCGACCGTCAACTCGGGTATGGCGGCCGTGCCAGACATGGCCTCCTCCCAGTCATGCACCTGACCACCCTGCAAAGCGGGGCGTGCGTGACGCGTCAGCAGCCAGTCGGTCCAGGCGGCGGGCGGGGCGTCGTCGCCCGCGACGGCCGCGTCAAACGCATCGGTGACATGGGTCACCAGCAGATGTTCCAGCCGCTGCGCGGGGGCCAATGCATCACTCGCCCGCGCCAGTTCGGCCGCCAGATCGGCCGTCGTGATGGCGACCTTGGCGTCCGGGTCAAGGATGTAGTGTTTGAGCTCTTCGGCCCGGTTCATCGGGTTGACCGGCACCACCACCGCATTCGCCCGCAAAATCGCAAAGTGCGCAATCACCAGTTGCGGACAGTTTTGCATGCTGAGCAGCACCCTGTCTCCTTTTTTGACCCCCAGCCCCCGTAAACAGGACGCGAGTCGCTCTGCTTTTTGTAGCACCTCGGCATAACTGAAAACGCGGCCAAAAAACACCAGCGCGGCTTTGTGCGGGTAACGGCGGGCGCTGGTCTCCAGGTTGTCCCACAAAGACGTGGCGGGCAACGTGATGGCATGGGGCAACCGCTTGGGCCAGAAACGGTAGTGCGCGCGAGCATCCGGGCGGGCACTGGCGTCCAAAGAACTTGAAGACTGATCCATAAGACAATGCTTTCTTGATCTGAAGTGGGCCGGCGCTGAACAGCAGGCAGTGCGCAAAGGATACGGGAGCCAGCGTGCACCAGAAAGCACCCGATGTCACTGACGGGACGCAATGGGCCCGGGCAAGGCGCACCAATCAAGCGCATAAAGACGCTGCTTTGGGGCAGTTCGCGCCCAAAGCCGGCAAAGACCTGGCGTTACTATTTAGGTGAAAATTAATTTAGATTACGTTATGCACCGTTTGCATATTTGGCAAGGGCAAACCCTGACAGCGCCAGGAACGCGCCGCAGTAAAGTACTGCCTATGGCGATTGAGTGGAAAACTATCCCGGGCACGGTTGATGCTTAAACTCAGTCGCTTGGGTGAATTATCAATTCACCAATAAATTATTAATTTGCTTTACCAAAGCTTTCAACAAGGAAAATCCATGAAGAAGCAGTTTCTCGCTCTTGCTGTTTTGGCCGCTGTGGCCTCTGGCGCTTATGCGCAAACTTCGGACACCATCGCCAAAGTCAAGGCTTCGGGCGAAATCACCATGGGCGTGCGTGACTCCTCTGGCGCGCTCTCTTACACCTTGGGCGACGGCAAATACGTGGGCTACCACGTTGAAATCTGCCAGCGCATCGTTGCCAACCTGGAAAAATCGGTCGGTAAAAAAGTGGCCGTGAAGTACCTCTCGGTCACCTCACAAAATCGCATCCCGTTGGTCCAAAACGGCACCGTGGACATTGAGTGCGGCTCCACCACCAACAACGCCACCCGCCAGAAAGACGTGGCCTTTGCCCTCACCACCTTCGTTGAAGAAGTGCGTATCGCCGTCAAGGCCAACTCCGGCATTACCAGCATTGCCCAGTTGAAAGGCAAGAATGTCGCCACCACCACCGGCACCACATCGGTACAGACGCTGCGCAAGAATGAGCGCGCCACAGGTATCGAGTTCAAGGAACTCTTTGGCAAAGACCATGCGGATAGCTTTTTGCTGCTCGAATCGGGCCGCGCCGATGCCTTCGTGATGGACGGCTCTATTTTGGCCGGCAACATTGCCAATGCCAAAAACCCGGCTGACTTCAAAATCGTTGGCGAGGTACTCTCCGTTGAGCCGATCGCCATCATGATGCGCAAGGGCGACCCCGCCTTCAAGAAACTGGCGGATGACACCATCCGTGAACTGGCCAAGTCTGGCGAAATCGCCAAGATCTATGACAAGTGGTTCATCCAGCCAATCCCCCCGAAGAACACCAAAGTGGGCCTGCCCGCCAGCGAGAGCATTAAAGCCGCCTGGGCCACGCCAAATGACAAACCCATGGAAGACTACGCCAAGAAATAAGTTTCCAGAATTTGAATGAAACTGACCCCGCCTGGCTTTTGCCGCGGCGGGGTCTTTGTTTTAAGAAGCCCGGGCTTGATCAGCGCACGGGTCGGACAGCAATTTAAAGCAGGTTAAGCCTGGCGGAGAACGAGATGACGTGGGACTGGCAAGTATTTCTGAATGACGACGGCAGTGGCCGCACTTACCTTCAATGGATGCTGGATGCGTGGGGCTGGACGCTCGCCGTGGCAGGCTGCTCCTGGGTGCTGGCGATGGTGATCGGGGCCTTGATGGGCACCCTGCGCACCTTGCAGGACCAACCCTGGCTGGTGCGATTGGCCACCGTCTGGGTGGAGTTTTTTAGAAACATCCCGCTGCTGGTGCAAGTGTTTCTCTGGTACTTTGTGGTGCCCAAAATGTTCCCGGCTTTTCAGCAGGTGCCGGGGTTCCTCCTGGTGGTGTTTGCCTTGGGCTTCTTCACCTCGGCCCGGATTGCCGAGCAGGTGCGCGCCGGCATCCAGGCCTTGCCCAAGGGCCAGCGCTACGCGGGCATGGCGCTGGGCTTCACCTCCGCACAGACCTACCGCTACGTGATTTTGCCGATGGCGTTTCGCATTATCTTGCCGCCCTTGACCAGTGAATCGATGAACCTGCTGAAGAATTCTTCTGTGGCATTTGCGGTCTCCATTGCCGAACTCACCATGTTTGCCATGCAGGCCCAAGAGGAAACCTCGCGCGGCGTTGAGGTCTACCTGGCGGTGACGGCGCTGTATGCGTTATCGGCCTTTGCCGTCAACCGGGTCTTTGCCCTGATTGAGAAAAAGACACAAATCCCTGGCTACATTGTGGCCGGCGGCACAGGCGGGGGACACTGATATGTTGGGCCTTGACCTTACCTTTTTCAACTGGGATATCTTCAGCAAGTTTGTCCTGAGCGGCTTGCGCTTCAGCGTGCAGCTGACCCTCGTGGCCACGGCAGGCGGCATCTTTTTAGGCACACTGCTGGCGCTCATGCGCCTGTCGGGCAAAAAAGCGCTGATGCTGCCCGCCACCATTTATGTCAACGGCATGCGCTCCATTCCGCTGGTGATGGTGATTTTGTGGTTTTTCCTGTTGGTTCCCCTCCTGATCGGCCGGCCGATGGGGGCGGAACTCTCCGCCACCATCACCTTCGTGGCCTTTGAGGCGGCTTACTTCAGCGAGATCATGCGGGCGGGCATCCAGTCCATCCCGCGGGGCCAAGTGCATGCGGGTCAGGCCATGGGCATGTCCTATGGCCAAAACATGCGTTACGTGGTGCTGCCGCAAGCGTTTCGCAACATGCTGCCGGTGCTGCTGACGCAGACCATCATCCTGTTTCAGGACACCTCGCTGGTTTATGCCATTGGCGCCTACGACATGCTGAAGGGTTTCACCACCGCCGGCAAGATTTATGGCCGCCCGGAAGAAGCTTATTTGCTGGCCGCCGTGGTCTATTTTGTGATTTGTTTTGCCCTGTCATGGCTCGTTAAACGCCTGCAGGCCAAGATAGCGATCGTTCGCTAAGCATCGGAGAAAAATATGATTGAAATGAAAAATGTGTCCAAGTGGTATGGCCCGGTGCAGGTGCTGAGCGATTGCTCGGTCAAGGTCAACAAGGGCGATGTGGTGGTGGTGTGTGGTCCGTCCGGGTCGGGCAAGTCCACCTTGATCAAGACCGTCAATGCGCTGGAGCCGATCCAGAAAGGCACCATTCTTGTGGATGGCGTCCCCTTGCATGACCCGGCCACCAACTTGCCCAAGCTGCGTTCCCGCGTTGGCATGGTGTTTCAGCACTTTGAGTTGTTCCCGCATCTGTCCGTCACCGAAAACCTCACCATTGCCCAAATCAAGGTGCTCAATCGCAGCCCCGACGAGGCCAAAGCCCGTGGCCTCAAGATGTTGGACCGGGTGGGACTGATGGCGCACAAGGACAAGTTTCCGGGTCAGCTCTCCGGCGGCCAGCAGCAGCGGGTGGCGATTGCCCGCGCGCTGTCGATGGACCCGGTCGTGATGCTGTTCGACGAACCCACCTCCGCGCTCGACCCCGAAATGGTCGGCGAGGTGCTGGACGTGATGGTGAAACTGGCCAGCGAGGGCATGACCATGATGGTGGTCACGCACGAGATGGGTTTTGCGCGCAAGGTGGCCAGTCGTGTCATCTTCATTGATGTGGGCGGCCATATCCTGGAAGACTGCTCCAAAGATGAGTTTTTTGGTCATCCGGAAAACCGCCAGCCCCGCACCAAGGATTTCTTGAACAAAATTCTGCAGCACTAAAGCCCTTGTCAATTGAACTAAGCGGTGATCCCCGTATCATTACTTGATGCGCCTGCTCCTCCTCGCCCTCATGATCGCTCTGCTGCCCCTGCGCGGCTGGGTGGGCGACGTGATGGCGATGGAGATGCCCGCCGGGCTCTCATTCGCTACAAATAATATAGCTACTCACGCAGATACTGCGGGGGCTGGCGGTCATATTCATGTAAATTCCGAGGCACCGCACACGCAATGCCATGGCCACGACGGTGCGGCAGCAGGTGTAAGTTCGAACAGCGCTGAATCACATGACAACCCGGGCCCGGACCCATGCAGCCACTGCAGTGCCTGCCAGATTTGCCACACCGTCGCGGTGACGGCCGCCGTAAATCTGGCGGTGGACACGGCCCTGCCCCATCTCCTGTGGCCCGCAGGCGGCCTGCAGTTTGCCAGCGCCATTCCTGCACCGCACCTGAAACCACCGATTTCCTGAACAACTAGGCATCGGTACGTCTGCGCATCGCCTCACACGGCGGATGGCCGGCGGACCGCCGTGATCAATGGATCACCCGTTTAATTGTTCAGGAGTTTCCCTTGAGAAAAATGTTATTTGTCGCGTCGGCTTTGGCCTGCACGCATGGCTGGGGGTTGGCGCAGACCCCGGTGATCGACCCCGCAGCGCCGGTACCAGTGGTGCCCTATCACTCAGCCTTTGCGCCAGTGGCCAAATCTGAGGCGGCCATCAGCGCGGGGGTGAAGCCGGCCGACTGGCTGCAAGCCAATGCAGACACAGGCCGCAACCAACGCGGCCACATGGACGTGCTGCAATGGGAAACCGAGGCCGAGGCCGGCAAACCCCCTGTAAAACTGCCGGCCCTGGGTGGCACGCCACTGTGGCCAGCGCAAGCTGTCCAATTGGCCTTATTAAAACAACCGGATCTGTTCGCCCGGGTCAACATGAGCGCCTTTGAGCGGACGCAGACCCAAGCCGGCGTGCTCAAACTGACCCGCAGCGTTTACCGTGCCTGGATCGAGGCGGTCGCGGCCCGGCAAAGTCTGGCCTACCTGCGCGAGGTACATGAAGCTGCCCAGACCGCCACCGAGCTGGCCCAGCGCATGGCACGGGTCGGCAACTGGAGCAAAGTGCAGTTGCTGCGCGAACAATTGCTGCAGTCTGACGCCGCCACCCAAGTCGCATCGGCACAGCAAAAGGCCTTCAGCGCCAACGAAAATCTGGTGCGCCTGCTGGGTCTGTGGGGTGCGGATGCGCAAATCAACCTGCCGCAGCGTCTGCCCGATTTACCCACATCGCCGCTTCCCGCAACGGGGCTGGAAGACAGCGCCGTGCGCAACCGGCCCGAACTGGTGCTGGCCAGCATCAACGCCCGGCTGGAGTTGACCGCCGTGGGCGAGCCGGAACTGCTCAGATGGCAAAAGGCAACAGACCAAGCGCTAGGGGCCACGCCCGCCGCCCCCACTTCGCCCGAGCAGGCGCTCGCCACGCAACCCATCACGGCGCCGGTGCTGGACACCCAGCGGCTGAAACTCAGCCCTGCGCTGGAACAGGCGGCTACTGCACAAATCCACGCGGGCGCCTTGGCTGTAGCCACGCGCAGTCAGGCCCGTGAGGCCTATTACCGCTACCGCACCGCCTACGACCTCGCGCGCCAACAGCGTGACGAGGTGGTGCCATTGAACACCGCCTTGCAAGAGGAAACCCAACTTCGCTACAACGGCATGCTGCAAAGCACCTGGGATTTGCTGGCCAGTGCGACCGCGCGCATCCAAAGCGTCAACGCCGCCGTGCAGGCCCAGCGTGATTTTTGGCTGGCCGACACCGATTTGCAGGCCGTGCTGGCCGGTGCCGAGCTCAGCTTCGCAGACGAACCCCGTAACCCAGGCGCCAGCAGCGGCGCCAACAAGGGACATTGAACATGAACCGACGCAATTTTTTCAGCAACGCGGCCCTCACGGCCGTCGCCACCGCCAGCGTGAGCCGGGTCGCCATGGCGGCCCTGCCTGAACCCGTCATCATGACGCAGGCCACGACCGCGCCGCCGCTGGTTCCCCCAAACGGCCGGCCCTACAACCCGGTGGTCACGCTCAATGGCTGGACTTGCCCCTGGCGCATGAACCAGGGCGTCAAGGAGTTTCACCTGGTGGCCGAACCGGTGGTGCGCGAGATTGCACCGGGCATGAAGGCCACCTTGTGGGGCTACAACGGCCAGAGCCCCGGCCCCACGATTGAAGTGGTGGAAGGCGACCGCGTGCGCATGTTTGTCACCAACAAGCTGCCCGAGCACACCACCATGCACTGGCACGGCCAGCGCCTGCCCAATGGCATGGACGGCGTCGGCGGCCTGACGCAGCCGCAGATTCCGGTCGGCAAAACCTTTGTTTACGAGTTCGTGGCGCGCCGTCCCGGCACCTTCATGTACCACCCGCACGCCGATGAGATGACGCAGATGGCGATGGGCATGATGGGTTTCTGGGTGACGCATCCCAAAACGAAACACCCGCTGATTGACGAGGTGCAGCGCGACTTTTGCTTCCTGCTCAACGCCTATGACGTGGAGCCCGGCGCCAGCACGCCCAAGGTCAACACCATGCTGGACTTCAATCTGTGGACCTGGAACAGCCGCGCCTTCCCCGGCATTGACTCGCTCAATGTCCGGCTGGGCGACAAGGTGCGCATTCGTGTCGGCAACCTCACCATGACCAACCATCCGATCCACCTGCACGGCCACGAATTTGCCGTGACCGGCAGTGACGGCGGGCCCTGGCCCATGGCCACACGCTGTCCGGAGGTGACGGTGAATGTGGCCGTGGGCCAGATGCGGCAGGTCGAATTCGTGGCCAACGAGGAAGGCGACTGGGCTTTCCATTGTCACAAGAGCCACCACACCATGAACGCCATGGGCCACGCCGTGCCCACCCTGATTGGCGTGGAGCATCGCGGTCTGCTGAAAAAAATCCAGAAGCTGGCACCCGACTACATGCTGATGGGCGAGCGCGGCATGGCCGACATGGGCGAGATGGAAATGCCCCTGCCCGACAACACCCTGCCGATGATGACCGGCACCGGCCCTTACGGCCCAGTTGAAATGGGCGGCATGTTCAGCACCCTGAAGGTGCGTAAAAACCAGAAACCCGGCGACTACAGCGACCCCGGCTGGTACCCGCAGCCCGCAGGCACCCAGGCCTTTGAATGGACTGGCCAGTCACCGGCCACCGGGGGCGATCTGCCACCGGCGACACGCGCCACGCCAAACCACGCCAGCGCCCCAAGTACCACGCCAACCGTGGAACTGCGGGTAAAAAAACCAGACGCCAACGCACACAAGCACTGAACGGACTTCATGAATACTCTTAAATTGATAGCTATCTGCGCAATGATAACGGGGGCTAGCGCCACTTTTTCTCATCAAAGCAGCACAAACACCCACACCGCCGTCGTGAAGGAGCAGAAAGACTGGGGCATCGCAGGGGATGCCCATGCTGTCAACCGCACCATCACCCTGTCGATGTCAGACAAGATGCGTTTCACACCCGACCACCTCAACGTCAAACAAGGCGAAACGATCAAGCTGGTGATCAAAAACACGGGCGCGGGCTTGCACGAGCTGGTGATCGGCACCAAGCCGGAACTTGACGCGCACGCCGCCCTGATGGTGAAATTTCCGGACATGCAACACGACGAGCCGTACATGGCGCACGTTGCCCCCGGCAAAACCAGCGAGCTGATCTGGACCTTCAATCGGCCCGGCACCTTTGATTTCGCCTGCCTGATTGCCGGTCACTACCAGGCCGGCATGGTCGGCACCATCCAGGTGACGGCCAGCAAATAAGCAAACCTGCATACGAAGGAATCCCCATGCAAAGACGTTCACTTCTCACCACCGCTGCCGCGCTGCTCGGCGCCGCAGCCGCTGCTTCTCCCGTATTCGCCCTCACCGCCAGCAAACCTGTTCTGGAGGTCTGGAAAACGCCCACCTGCGGTTGCTGCCACGACTGGATCAAACACGTTGAAGCCAACGGCTTTGCGGTCAAGAGCCACGATGTCAGCGAGGCCGCCAAGAGCAGCACCCGCGCCCAGCTCGGACTGGCCGAAAAATATGGTTCCTGCCACACGGCGGTCGTCGGCGGCTATGTGGTTGAAGGCCATGTCCCCGCCCGCGACATTCACCGACTGCTGAAGGACCGGCCGCGTGCCTTGGGCCTCACCGTGCCAGGCATGACAGTGGGCTCACCCGGCATGGACGGCCCCGAATACGGCGGCCGCAAAGACCCCTATACCGTCTTACTGGTGCAACGCGACGGCGGCGCGTCCGTTTACCAGTCTTACAAATAAAGGAAGCCAACCATGAAGTACATCACCGCCCTGGCCCTGCTTGGCGGGCTCGTCGCAGGGGGGCACGCCCTGGCGCAAGGCACGACCAATGAGCATGAGGTCCACCACCCAGCGACCACAGCGTCGGCCACCGCCACAGCAACCGACATGACTGACGCCGAAGTGCGCAAGGTGGACCTCGATACCCAAAAGATCACCCTCAAACACGGCGAGATCAAGAACCTTGAAATGCCGCCGATGACCATGGTGTTTCGGGTGAAAGATCCGGCCATGTTGAATGCTGTGAAAGCGGGTGACAAAGTCAAATTCAGTGCTGACAGAGTCAACGGCGTCTTCACCGTGCTGACACTTGAGCCGGTGAAGTAATTCGCCAGCGGTCCGCCGCCATGGCCGCGCACGGATAATGTCAACGCCATGAACCAGACCAACACCCCGACAGGATCCATCACCGATGTCGCCGGCATCGAGGTGGGCCACTTCACCGACCAACGTCGACCCACCGGCTGCACCGTGATCCTCACGCGCGACGGCGCGGTGGCCGGCGTGGACGTGCGCGGCGCGGCGCCCGGCACCCGCGAGACTGACCTGCTGCACCCCAGCAACCTGGTCGACCGTGTCCATGCCGTCCTGCTGGCAGGCGGCAGCGCCTGGGGCCTGGACGCTGCCAGTGGCGTGATGCAGTGGCTGGAAGAAAACCACATCGGACTGGACACCGGTTTCGGCTTGGTGCCCATCGTCCCCGCTGCCGTGCTGTTTGATCTGCCGCTGGGCGATGCCAGCATCCGGCCGGATGCCCGGGCCGGTTATCTGGCGTGCGCCGCGGCCAGTCGCCACGCGCCAGCCGAAGGCAATGTCGGTGCGGGCGCCGGGGCACTGGTCGGCAAACTCTTTGGCCTGCAGCGCGCCATGCGCGGCGGTATCGGTACCGCTTCGGTCTGCGTGAACGGCATCACGGTCGGAGCCCTCATCGCCTGCAACGCCGTCGGCGACGTGATCAAACCCAGCACCGGCCAAGTGCTGGCGGGCGCCCGCACGCCGGATGGGCGGTCTCTACTGAACAGTCGGGACGCCCTCCTGGCTGGGGTCGCACCTCAGTCCCTCCTGCCTGGCACCAACACCACCATCGGCGTGATCGCCACCGACGCCATTCTGACCAAGCCGCAGGCGCACCGCCTGGCCCAGGTGGCGCATGACGGATTGGCCCGCACGATCAACCCGGTGCACACCCTGCTGGATGGCGACACCCTGTTCACGCTGGGGACCGGCCAAGCCGGCCAAGCGACCGACATGCTGCTGCTCAGCACCCTGGCGGCCGAGGTCACCGCCCGGGCGGTTGTGCGTGCCATACTGGCGGCGAAGGGCTTCACCTCGGGTGCCATGACTTGGCCCGCCGCGTGCGAGCTGTCGCATCCCGCTTCGTCCTGAATCGCTACCAAGCTCCACACCATGTCCAAAACCATCCGCTATACCTTGCTGTCCTTGCGGGAGATGCTGAACTCGGCGGGGCCGTTTGTCCTGTTGACGATTGCATTGCTGGCACTGACCTACTGGTGGCTCGACCCGACGCCGCCGAAACAGGTGACGCTGGCCACCGGGCCGGCCCAAAGCGCTTACGATGAATTCGGCAAACGCTATGCCAAAGCCATGGCCAGCTATGGCATTGAGGTGAAACTCCTGCCCAGCGAGGGCTCGTCCCAGAACCTTGAATGGCTGGCAGCGGGCAAGGTGGATCTCGGTTTTGTGCAGGGCGGCACCAGCGCGCGATCCGTCAATGACCACGAAGGACTGACGTCTTTGGGCAGCTTGTTTGTCGAACCGGTGTGGTTGTTTTATCGCTCGGATGCCGCGAAAAAAGTGACCAAGGACGCCACCCTGAATTCTTTGACCCAGCTGAAAGGTCTGCGCGTCAATGTCGGGACGGCCGGCAGCGGCGTGCCGAGCCTGATGGGAAAACTATTCGAGATCAATCGCATTGACGACGGCACCATCAGCCTCTCCAAATTGGAGCAGACGCCCGCCACGATGGCATTTTTGAATGGCGAGCTGGATGCGCTGGTGTTTGCTTCGGCGCCCGAATCGCCGATGGTGCAAATGCTGTTGCAAACGCCCGGTGTGAAACTGATGGACTTTGCCCAGAGTGAAGCCTATTCCCGCCGCTTGACATTTTTGACGCCGGTGACCCTGCCGCGCGGCGTGGTCGATCTGGCGAGTGACGTTCCGCCCCAAGACGTGCGGCTGGTGGCTCCCACTACCACGCTGATCGCGCGCGACGGCGTGCATCCCGCAGTGTTGCAACTCTTCTCGCAAGCCTCGCTGGGGTTTCACAGCCAGGCGGGCTGGTTTAGCCGGGCCCACGAATTCCCTAACGCAACCAACGCCGAGTTTCCCTTGTCCAAGGAGGCTGAGCGCACGATCCGCAACGGTGTTCCGCTGATGCAGCGTTACCTGCCTTTTTCCTATGCCAACCTGATGGAGCGGATGTGGCTGGCACTGGGCATCATCATTGCCGTGCTGCTGCCGTTAAGCCGCATCGTGCCACCGCTGTACGAGTTCAGAATCCGCTCCCGGGTTTTTCGCTGGTACGGGCAGTTGCGCGAAATTGAAGACCGCGCCGGTAGCAGCGCCGAGTCGGCGCAGGAGCTGGCCGATGAACTCAACCAGCTGGAGACGCGCGTTGGCAAAATCACTGTGCCGCTGTCCTACGCCGATGAGCTTTACGCCCTGCGCAACCACATTGAGCTGGTGCGCCAGAAACTGCTCAGAGATTGATGTCAAGGCTGTTGAGCATGGCGGTCTGCGCCACCGCATCCAACGCACCATCCACAACGGGTTGCCCGGAAACCACGCGCATGGCGCCTGTCGCCAGCAGTTTGTCACGCGAGCGCTTCGTCATGGACTGCGTGCGCCCATAGGCGCTGGTAAACAAAAACAGGGTGCCATGGGGGCTGGCCCATGACAGCTGCGTTCGCATCCACGCCCCATTGACCAGCATTTCGACCCAAGCGCCAAGCGGCAAGGACATATCCGCGGATATCTCAACAGGCTTGGCGATAGAGGTCACTACAGGGTCGGCGCCATGCACGGACGCCATCTCTAGCATCGAGGTTGACGGTGGGTGCGGTGTTTCCACATCTGGCAGATCCATGAACCCGGAAACCTTGGCTTCAGCGGGGGCCACCCATGGATTTGTGCTGTCCATGGAACTGGGATGCACGACATCAAACGATGGTGGCGCTGTGGTTTGCGTTTGAGGTTTGAACGCCTGCTGGTGCAGCTTCATCAATAACTCAAAAAATGCACTGGTCTTCACGGACGGGTAGTCAATGAGATTGAGTCCCTCCCGCAATTTGCCCAGCAACTTGGGCACGAGCCGAGTTAATTTGGCGATGTTCTTGCTCGTCAACTCAGGTTGCGCGCTCCACAGCAGGGCTTCCAGCAACATGGCGTACTGCCCGGGGTCCTCGGAACTGGCTGGGGCGGCCATTCGTGCATGCGCCATAACCTGCGCCCATGGACCACACAGAAAATCAACCACCCCCGAAGGAACCCGACCCGCCTCAGGTCTGGCTTGAATTTCACCGGCGATCTGCTCTGCCAGCAAATTGCGCTCCTCGGCGTGCTGCAAGGCTTGCACCGCTTTTTCCAGCTGCTGGGGTTGCTTTCGTTCATCCCAAATCCGAACCAGCGTCTTCAGTACTTGCTCAAACGGTTCTGCATTTTCAATCTGCATCGCAGCCAGTGGGCCAATGGCGCGCTGCAAGGGCTCCAGAAAACTGGTGAAACCACGCGTATCAACGGCGTCATACGCCATGCTGCGATGCGTTATTTCTTGCAACAGTTGACGTGCCGGGTGTTGTTTATCACTGAAAAAACGTGGATCAACCAAAGCCAGCCTCAACAGCGCCGGTTCAAGCGTTTTGACGACCTCCCTGATCGGATCCAGCAGCCGCACATCCCTTGCAATGTTTTCCACCATCAGCGTCACCACTTCGAGGCTTAACGCTTGCCCCAGACCAATCGCCCCGTGTCTCAGATGCTCCCGCACCTGCTGGGGGGAGCCCTCTACCTTCGCCTGGTCTGCATTGATGACATGGCTTCGCTGGTCTATGCGTTCCATCATGCGGTCAACCTGCTTCATTTCCTGCAAGGCATCCAGCGCAGCGGGGACTGTGGCTTCAAAATCTGGCGTGGGGGCCACGTCGCCACCGGACTCAAACTCACGCGAAAACTGCGCTGCAAACGACTCCAGGCCAGCGTCAGCGGGGCGTTGGTCCAGCTCATCAACCATCAGCCTGCGCAAGCGGTCCAGCGTCAAAACGGTCTCATGCCGGTCCTGTGCCAGTTCACTGCTGCTGGCAACCTTCGGTCCGGCCCCATCCTGGGGATGAACCACCGCATACCCGGCGGCCGAAACACCCTCACTATGCAGTTGCCGCGACAGGGTTTTGTAGAGGACGCTCAACTCTTTCCCGAGTGCGCCACTCATGTGTTGCAGCCAATCGATTTGGACAAGTGACGGCACCTGCGTTTGCGCCAGCAGACGCTGGAGCGCACGGACAAAAACTTCCGGTCGCAGGGGGTTGCGTTCCGGTTGCACGGCTTTCATGCCCAGCGTAGCGCAAATATAAGTATCGAGTTCAGCCAGCGCTGCATCTGCCGCAAGCATCGCAGATTGCTGCGAACGCGCCAGCGCCACTCGTTCATGCACCTGGTCGGAATCCATCAACTCCAACTGGTCGAAATGCAAAGTTTGCCGAACCTCGGCCTCGTTACCAGCCTCCGGCCCCGCGCGTTCGGCAACCTGCTTGAAAGCCAACGTCAGCGTCTGGGGGTAACGCTCACTCAGTCCCTGGGCATTGCTGTCGAGCAGTTTCAAGGCCAGTTCGACGTGCTCCCGCTCTGCCAGGCCACGTAGCTGCGCTGCTCGCTCTGTCAGGGACTGGCGTGCGGCCACCAGCACATTCGCCATGATGGCCTCACCCGCTTGAGCGGCCTGCTCCAACGCAGTCCGGTAAAGAACCGCGTACTGATCAGGGACATCAACAGAGTGCGTGTGCATGGCGGATACAGGGGTAAATGTTTACTTCAGTGCCTTGAACCTCATGCGCTTGGGCTTGGCGCCCTCCTCACCCAAACGTTTCTTCTTGTCGGCTTCGTATTCCTGATAGTTGCCGTCAAAGAAGGTCCACTGGCTGTTGCCCTCGCACGCCAGAATATGGGTGGCGATACGGTCCAGGAACCAGCGATCATGGCTGATAACCATAATCGATCCGGCGAACTCCAGCAAGGCATCTTCCAGTGCACGCAAGGTTTCCACATCCAAGTCATTGGAGGGCTCATCGAGCATCAGAACATTGCCGCCGGCAATCAGGGTCTTGGCCAGATGCAAGCGTCCGCGCTCACCACCCGACAGTGTGCCGACGCGTTTTTGCTGGTCCGCGCCGTTGAAGTTGAAGCGTCCGCAATAAGCGCGGCTGGCCATCTGGAATTTTCCGACGTTCAGAATATCGAGCCCGCCGGACACATCTTCCCAAACGGTTTTTTCGTTGGCCAGGTCATCGCGGTTCTGGTCCACAAAGGCCATCTTGACGGTCTGGCCGATCTTGACTTCGCCGGAATCGGGCTTTTCGCGTCCGGCGATCATCTTGAACAGTGTGGATTTACCGGCCCCGTTGGGACCGATGATGCCGACGATGGCGCCCGGCGGCACCTTGAAACTCAGGTTGTCAATCAGCACACGGTCGCCAAAGGACTTCGTGACATTCGTGAATTCAATCACTTCCTGACCCAGGCGATCGGCCACCGGGATGAAAATCTCGTTGGTTTCGTTGCGCTTCTGGTATTCAAAATCAGACAACTCTTCAAAGCGGGCCAGACGCGCCTTGCTCTTGGCTTGCCGCGCCTTGGGGTTCTGGCGTGACCATTCAAGTTCTTTCTTCAGTGCCTTGGCGCGGGACTCTTCGCCTTTTTGCTCCTGCGACAGACGCTCCTGCTTTTGCTCCAGCCAGGAACTGTAGTTGCCTTTGTACGGCATGCCGTTGCCGCGATCAAGCTCCAGAATCCACTCGGCCGCATTGTCCAAAAAGTAGCGATCGTGGGTAATAGCCACCACGGTGCCGGGATAGCGCGACAGGAACTGCTCAAGCCAATCTACGGATTCAGCATCCAAGTGATTGGTCGGCTCGTCCAGCAGCAACATGTCAGGCTTGGACAGCAGCAGACGGCACAGGGCGACACGGCGTTTTTCGCCACCGGACAACAATCCGACCTTGGCGTCCCACGGGGGCAAACGCAAGGCGTCGGCGGCAATCTCTAGCTGGTGCTCAGAATCGGTGCCGGCGCTGCCAATGATGGCTTCCATCTTGGCCTGCTCTTCGGCGAGCGCATCAAAATCGGCATCTTCTTCACCATAAGCTGCGTAAATTTCTTCCAGGCGGGCTTTGGCCGTAAACACGTCGCCCATGCCCGCTTCCACGCTCTCGCGCACGGTCTGCTCGGGATCCAACTGAGGCTCTTGCGGCAAATAGCCAATATTCAGGCCGGGCATCGGCATGGCTTCGCCTTCAAACTCCTTGTCAACCCCGGCCATGATTTTGAGCAAGGTGGACTTGCCGGAACCGTTGGTACCCAGCACGCCAATTTTGGCGCCGGGGAAGAAGCTGAGGGAAATGTCTTTGAGAATGAATTTCTTCGGCGGCACAATCTTGCCGAGGTGATTCATGGAAAATACGTATTGAGCCATTGGTCTTGCGAGGTTTGTCGAGATGGAAACCTGACATTATCGGCGATTGACCCGTTTTCACACTTTTAACGCATCGCAGGACATTGAAAACCACCGATCCGCAGTCCGTGCGACAATGCGGGTCGTCTTGGAGCTTCAGTTGCCCACGATGCCAGCAACTTGCTGGGAACAATGCCTCGCGCAGACGTTCCACCTTTGTACCCATCTGCCTTTCACTGACTTGGTGTTTCAAGCACCAAGATAGGCCGATGCCATAGCGCCCAGGATAGGCGCCACACTATGAAATTTGAAGAACTAAATCTGGCTCCGGCCATCGTCAAAGCCGTGCTCGAGCAAGGCTACGAGACGCCCACCGCCATTCAGGCACAGGCGATTCCACTCGTCTTGGAAGGGCATGACCTGCTCGGCGGCGCCCAAACCGGAACCGGCAAAACAGCCGCTTTTGTGCTGCCCATGCTGCACAAACTCAGCACTGGCGAAACGCCCAAGAATAAATTCGGCGGCATTGGCATTCGTGCCCTGGTGCTGACACCAACCCGCGAACTGGCCGCTCAGGTGGAAGAGTCCGTCCAGACTTACGGCAAATACCTGGAACTGTCTTCCACCGTCATTTTTGGCGGCGTGGGCATGAACCCTCAAATCAGCCGCGTCAAAAAAGGCGTGGACGTCCTGGTGGCCACACCCGGTCGTCTGCTGGACTTGTTGCAACAAGGCGTGCTCGACTTGGGCCAGGTGCAAATGCTGGTGCTCGACGAAGCCGACCGCATGCTGGACATGGGCTTCATCCATGACGTGAAAAAAGTGCTGGCCGTGGTGCCCAAAGACAAGCAGAGCCTGCTGTTTTCGGCCACTTTCAGCGACGAAATTCGCGACTTGGCGGCAACGCTGCTGAAAAACCCGCAAAGCGTCCAAGTCACGCCGCGCAACACCACCGTGCAGCGCATCACGCAGGTCATTCACCCGGTCGGCCGCGGCAAAAAGAAAGCCTTGCTGGCGCACATCATTCAGGAACACAACTGGAGCCAGGTGCTGGTGTTCACCCGTACCAAATTTGGCGCCAACAATGTCGCCGAGTTTTTGACCAAGAACGGCATCGAGGCGATGGCGCTGCATGGCAACAAAAGCCAGTCTGCCCGCACCCAGGCCCTGAGCGGCTTCAAGAGCGGCAACATTCGCGCGCTGGTGGCGACCGACATTGCTGCCCGTGGCATCGACATTGACGATCTGCCGCACGTGGTGAACTACGAAATCCCCAATGTGTGCGAAGACTATGTGCACCGCATTGGCCGTACCGGTCGTGCTGGCGCCGATGGCACGGCATCCAACCTGGTGTGCCTGGACGAAGAAGGCTTCATGCAAGCCATTGAACGTTTCACCAAGCAGAATATTCCGGTTGAAATCGTGGAAGGCTTCATGCCCGAGCCCGGCGAAAAGGCCGAGCCCATCGCCATGGGTCGCCAAACCGTCTGGGGTGGTGCCGGCAAACCGCCAAGCCGCGATGTCATGCAGGCAGCGGCCAAAACGGCGCGCACCGAGATGCTGCAACGCGTGCGCGACACCAAAGGTGCGCAGGGCGACCGGGGCGGCAACGCAGGTGGCGGACGTGGTAACGGTGGCGGCAATGGCGGCGGTCAACGCAGCAGCGGCGGCCAGCGCAGCCACAACCCGGCCGGCGATCAAGCAGCACGAGGCCCACGGCCCGCACAAGGTCGCGGTGGTAACGGTGGCGGCTACGGCGGCGGCAATGGCGGTGGTGGTTTTGGCGGCGGCAATCCAGCCCCTTCCCGGCCAAGCCAAAGTCAGCCTGATCCGATGCGCACCAGCGTTGACATGATGGCCGAACGCGGCGCCCGCCGTGGCGGTGGTGGTTTTGGTGGCGGCAACCGCAATGGCGGCGGCTTTGGCGGCGGCGGCGCAGGTGGCCGTTCCGGTGGCGGTGGCGGCGGTTTTGGTGGTGGTAACGGCGGTTCACGCGGCTCTTTCAACCGATAAGCGCCATGACCGGTCACCCTGGACTTTTCCAGATTGACAGGTAACAAAAAACAAGCGGGCAGTCAGAGCGACTGGCCCGCTTTTTTTAATCATTTCAGCCTCTAGCCCCCGTCCTCACTGCGCAAGAAGCTATCAAATAAGAAGCAGACCTTAACTTGAATGCGAGGCGGATCGCAACACAGGACGCAGCAACCAAGCGGATCGAGCGCCTGCGCCAACCGCAAGCCCAACGGTCCAGAACACGACAGAGACGCCCACGATGGCGCCCGCTGTACCAAACAACATCGGCATCAACACGCTCGACGCATTCATGGCCATCAGCCGCAAGCCCAGCGCCTCGCCATGCCGCGACTCAGGGGTAATCTGGTGCAAGGTACTCATGATCATGGGTTGCACCGAGCCCAAGGCCAACCCCAACATCACCGAACAAGCGCCCATGGCCAACGGCGTGTCCATGAGCGGGTAGATGCCAAACAGCACCGCAGTAACAACCATGGCTGAAGTAACAATGGCCCACTCACGCACGCGCGAGGCAACCAGCGGCAGCAACACCCGCACCAAGGTGGCCGCCATCGCAAACGCGCCCAGAATCGCGCCAATCACCGAGGCGCTAAAACCCCGCTCGTGCCCCAGCACCGGCACCACAAAGGTGTGCACATCCCAGCAGGAAGACAACAGCCAGTTCACCAGCATCAGACGCCGCATCAGGGGTTCGCGCAACAGATCCCAGGTCTTCTTGGGCGTGGCCCCCTGCTTGATCACCACCGGCGGCAACTCCACCGTGTGGCGTATCCATAACCAGGTCGCCAAGGGCAACAATGCCAGGAACAAAAAGGCGGCTTGAAACCCGCTGTGGTCAATCAACAGACCTGCCGTCAGGGGACCCACAAAGTTGGACAGCGCCGGCCCGATGGCGAGCCAGCTGAACACTTTTTTAAGCTCGGTCGCATTCTGTGCCGCACGCCCGACATGACGCTGCAGAGTGATGGAGGCCACTCCGGTGGCGCCCCCTGTCAGCAAGGCACTGAGACAAAGCACCGCAAAGACCGGAAAAACCACCGCCAGTCCAGCGCCGAACGATGCTGCCAGCACACACAAACCGACGGGGCGTTTAAGCCCGTGCCGATCCGCATATCGGCCCGCCGGCAAGGCCAGAAAAACCTGCGTCAAGGCAAACAACGCCAGCAAAAAGCCCACCGCCAGCGGACTGAAGCCCTCGCGCAGCGCCATCAAAGGCGCCGCCATGCGCATGCCGGCCATGCAAGCGTGCAGGCAGATGTGGCCGGCAATCAGGCGCGCCAGCGCAAAACGGGGGGTGTCGTGCGGTGCCGGCGTGAGGTTCACGCCCGTTCGACCTCCACGTCGGCATCGAAGTCTTTGTCCAGCGGAATCAGCGCTTGCACTTGGATGTCGGGCAGCGCCTCCACTTTTTTCAACGCGCGGCCCATGGCGCGACTGCGGGTCTCGGCACTGTCCAGGGTCTTGAGCACGGTTTCGGTTTGCGACTTGACCTTGGCCAGCACGTCCCCAAACTTGCCGAACTCGGTTTTGACCGCCCCCAACACCTGCCACACCTCGCTGGAGCGCTTCTCCAGCGTCAGGGTGCGAAAGCCCATTTGCAGCGAACTGAGCATGGCCAGCAGCGTGGTGGGGCCCGCCAGCGTGATGCGGTGATCACGCTGCAACGATTGCATCAAGCCGGGGCGGCGCAGCACCTCCGCATACAGCCCTTCGGTCGGCAAAAACAGAATGGCAAAGTCAGTGGTGTGCGGCGGCTCCACGTATTTATCGGCGATGGATTTGGCCTCCAGCCGGATACGCACCTCCAGCGCCTTGCCGGCCGCCTCGGCCCCGACGACGTCGGCCCGGCCCTGCGCGTCGAGCAAGCGCTCATAGTCTTCATTCGGAAACTTGGCGTCAATCGGCAGCCACAAGGGCTCGCCGTGCTCGGCCTTACCGGGCAGTTTGATCGCGAAATCGACCACGTTTTTGCTGCCAGGGCGCGTCGCCACCTGGGCTGCGTACTGGTCGGCCACAAACACCTGCTCCAGCAGGCTGGCGAGTTGCGCCTCGCCAAAAATACCGCGGGTTTTGACGTTGGTCAGCAGGTGCTTGAGGTCGCCCACGCCTTGTGCCAGCGTCTGCATTTCGCCCAAACCCTTGTGCACTTGTTCCAGCCGATCGGCGACTTGTTTAAAACTTTCACCCAGCCGGGTTTGCAGCGTGGTTTGCAGCTTTTCGTCCACCGTGGCACGCATCTCATCGAGCTTGGCCGAGTTGGTACTTTGCAATTGCAAAAGCTGCTTCTCCAGCGTTTCACGCACTTCATTCATGCGCCGCGCGTTGGATTCGCTCAAGCCCGACAACTGGTTGGTGAGGGTGTCCGACAGCGTCTTCTGCAGCAGCGCCAACTGCTGGCCAAAAGCGTCAATCTGGGTGTTTTGGGTGCGAGTGGCTTCCGCTCCCTGCTGCACCAACGCCAGTTGAAAAGTAGCCAGGTTTTGCGTCAGCTCTTGCCGCCCACCGCGCGAGGATTCACTGATCTCGCGACGCAGTTCGCGCTCCAGGCGCTCGGTGCGTTCAGTGTTGCTCCCGGACGCCAATTGCACAGCAGCCAGCAACTCGGCCCTGCCCTGCTCCGCCGCCTGTGCGGCTGCGGCATCCGGCCAACGCAGCGCCAGCCACCACACGACCAGCCCATTCAAAACGGCCAGTGCCAGCACCAGCCAAAGCAAAACATCATTCAAAGCAATTTTTCTCCAAACCGCTATTGTTATTCATCGACTGGCATTCAGATTGTTAACGACCAGCAAAAAGCCCAGCTGATAGCCACGACCGCGCAACGCTTTGATATCGAAACCCAGACCCACATGCGGGGCCAGCTTGGTGCGCAAGCGACTGATCAACACCTCAATCCTGGCCTTGTTGATTTTTTCAGAAAGAGCCTCATCGCCAAACCGCGCAATGAGCGCCGAGTGGTCCATGAATTGACCATTGAGCGCCATCGCCTTCAACAGCAATGCCTCGCTGCCCGTGAGCCGGATGTCGGCCTCCGTTGGAGCGTGCAAAATGAGCCCGGCCATGTCCAGTTGCCACTGTACCGGGGCAATCACGGCCCCAAGCCGACCGAACAAATTTCTCACCACCGCCGCCAATTCGTCTGGCCGCGTCGGCTTGGTCAGGTACACATCAGCGCCTGTGGCGTAGCCTTCCAGTCGATCCGTGCTTCTCACTCGGGCGCTGAGAATAATGATGCCCACCGTCGGCAAGGAGCGGCGGATGCGCCTGGTGATGCTGATGCCATCTTCAGCCGGCAAATTTAGATCAAGAATCAAAATATCGGCACGCTGTGCTTGAAGCGCCTTGTTGAGTTCCTCGCCCGTGCCGACCCCGCGCACATCAAACCCTTCTTCTGACAAGAAGAGCACCAACTCATCCCGAAGCGTCACGTTGTCCTCCACAACGATGACGGAGGGGATGCCGACCTTGGCGGTGTTCATGCCTGCGCCAAACAAAAACCAAACACAACCTGTCCGTGCGTCGGCTGAAAATGGACCTCCGAGCCGAGTTGCCTGGCCACCGCTTGCGCCAGCCACAAGCCCAGACCGGCGCCAACATGCTGCCGCGCCGCTTCAGAACGGTAGTAACGCGAAAAAACTTGCGCCGGGTCGGGCATGCCGGCCGCGCCCACCGTATTCAGTACACGGAAGCTCACACACGCCACGTTGCTAACAGTGGTGCTTTCAATTTGAAGTTCGATCATGCTGTCCGCCGGGGAGTATTTGAGTGCGTTGCTCAGTAGATTTTGAAGAATGAGTCGTGCGTACTGGTAATCAGAAAACATTGTCTGCGCCTGTGTTCCCACCAGCCGAATCCGGCTAGCATCGACCGTTTGCAGTAGATCGTCCATCAGCGTCGTCACGGCAAATAGCTGCTTATTAATGAGGACCGCGTCTTGTTCGATTTGATCGGCCTGCGCGCATCGCTCAATCAGGGCATTGAGATCGTCCACCGAACGATTGATATTTTTGACTCGCGTCGCATCGCCGCTGCCGGGCAATAGATGCCGGCCCAGCGAAGTGGCCGCCAATTGGATGATGGCAAGCGGCGTTTTAAGTTCATGCATCAGCATGGTCATAAAACGCTCCTGCGTTTTCCGACGATTTTTCTCGGATTCGGCCAGTTGCCGCGCCATCGCCTCGTTCAGGATTGAAGTCTGGATCAGACTCTGTTTCTCACGATCGATCAAAAAAATGATCGTGAGAAAAAATACCGCGAAAAAGAAGATTCGAAAAGCCAGGAGATAGAGGGTCGAGCCGTCGGGTGCCACGATGCCCCGCACCATGAGTAATGAGCGAAGCAATAACAAGAGGGCCATAAAAAGAATCGTTGCAATGAGCCAAGTGGAGGATTTTTGGCGGCGAAAAACAGCGACCGTCAAGATCAAGCAAAAAACACTCGCACCCAGACCCAACGAGGTACTGAAGTTCAGTACAAGTTGCCGATCCAGGAGAAAGAAGAACAAAAACAAAGGGACGTAGAGCACGAAAAACAGGTTGAACAGATATTTACCCCAACGAGGAAGACCAAAACGTTCAAGCAGCGCTCTGACAAAGAGAAAGCCCGTAAAGATATTGATGACGCCTAAAAAAGTGATGAACGCACTGCTGCCGAACCAGCTTTGCGGGTCAAAAAATTCTCTCAAATAGCCGAACCAGCCAAAGTAGACGGCGACAGAGACGCTGAAATTGAGCAAAAACAAAATGTGCAAAGGCTCGCGGCGTTTCACGATCAAGATAAACATCCCGAGCATGATTGGAATGCAACACGCCAGCACCGCGCCTAACACGATGCCGCGCTTAATGTCTTCCTGATGCGCCTGGTCTTCGGTCAAGATATTGGCGGACACCAGCATGAGACCGGGCGTTTTTACGCGCAGATAAAAACTATTGACCCCAGACGTGGCATCCAACAAAGTTCGGGGCCCCAGTAATCGTCTTCCCTGACTGGCAGGGGCGACCGGCCCGGCGTTAGGGTGATTATTCGAAAAGATCGTCACTTCATCTAATACAGCCGGGAATAGCTGCAATACCAGCGGACGGGCTTCATCCGGCGCATCAACCGTAAGGCGGACCCAGAGCGCACCGCGGAGGTAGCCCTTGCTGAGCACTTTATCGGCCTTTAAAAACTGGGCCTGCTTTACTTGGTCAAACGTCATATCACCGCGCTGATCTTCAAAAAAGGCGCGATCAGTCACCAGGTCACTTGCAAAGGCATGTGCACTGGCCAGGGCCAGTACCAGACTTATCAAGAACCAACGTATCAATCGTGCTGTCATGTGTGGATGTTAGCTTGACGCATGCTTTAAACGGCCGGCTGAACTATCGAAATGCAAGGCTATGCAAGCTAATGCAAGGTTGGATCAAGGCGGTTCGGTATCCTGCGAAAGTCCGCATTGCCAACTAAATAACCGTCATGAACCACATCTATCGCATCGTCTGGAACCAGGTCTTGAACGCTTGGGTGGCCGTAGCCGAATCGGCCCGCGGTCGGGGCAAGGGCGCCAGCCGCAAGCTCGTGGCAGCCGCCCTGTCGCTCACCGCCAGCTTTGCGCAGGCGGCACCAGCGGGCGGACAAGTGGTTTCCGGGGCGGGCAACATTGCGCAGTCGGGCAGCACCACCACCATCACGCAGTCAAGCCAAAATCTGTCACTCAACTGGCAAAGTTTCAACATCGCCAAGCAGGAAACGGTGAACTTTGTGCAGCCTTCGGCCAGCGCTATTGCTGTCAACCGCATTTTTGACACCAACGGCAGCCAAATTCTCGGGCAGCTCAACGCCAACGGACAGGTGTACCTGATCAACCCGAACGGCATCCTGTTTGGGCAAGGCGCGCAGGTCAATGTCGGCGCTCTGGTGGCCTCCACGCTGAATTTGAATGACGCCAGCCTGAATAGCGCCATGCGCTCTTTCAGCGGCACGGGCGCAGGCAGCATCGTCAACCAGGGCACGATCAATGCGGCCCGTGGTGGCTATGTGGCGCTGCTGGGCAACACGGTCAGCAACCAGGGTGCGATCACCGCGCCACTGGGCACGGTGGCGCTGGGTGCAGGCAATGCGGTCACCCTCAACTTCAATGGCAACAGCCTGGTCAAGATGCAAATCGACCAAAGCGTGCTCAACAGTCTGGCCGATAACGGCGGGCTGATTAACGCCGACGGCGGTCTGGTCGTCATGAGCGCCGGCGCCAAGGATGCGCTGCTGGCCAGCGTGGTGAACAACACCGGGGTCATTGAGGCGCGCACGGTAGAGAACCACGAAGGCACCATCATTCTGCTGGGCGGCATGGCAGCGGGCACGGTCAATGTCGGCGGCACACTCGATGCGAGTGCGCCAAATGGTGGGAACGGCGGGTTTATTGAGACCAGCGCCGCCCACGTAAAGATCGCCAACGATGCCAAAATGACCACCGCTGCGACTGCCGGCAAAACCGGCACCTGGCTGATTGACCCGGTGGACTTCACCATTGCCACTACTGGCGGCGACATCACTGGCGCAGCGCTCGGTAATTTGCTGGCCACCAACAGCATCACGATTCAAACAGCCACATCGCCTACCGCATCTGCAACCAACCTTATTGGCACCGCAGGCACCAATGGCGACATCTTCGTCAACGACGCCGTGAGCTGGAGCGCCAACAACACCCTGACGCTGGATGCCTATCGCAACATCAACATCAACCAGTCCATTACCTCTACCGGCACCAGCGGCAAACTGGCGCTGAAATATGGTCAAGGCGCTACCGATGGCGTAATTGGTGGCGTTGAGGCTTCCTACAACGTGAATGCGTCAGTCAACCTCAAGGCTGGCCACAACTTCAGCACCCAGCTGGGGTCTAACGGGAGCGTCAAAAATTACACGGTCCTCACCAGCCTGGGCGCAGCGGGCAGCACCACGGGCACGGATTTGCAAGGCATGAATGGCGATCTGAGTGGCAACTACGTTCTTGGCAGCAACATCGATGCTTCGGCAACTTCAGGCTGGAACGCCAACGAGGGCTTTGCGCCGATTATTCGAGTAACGACCATCCCGGATACCAGTTTCTCCTGCACTATGTTTGGTATGTGCAATAACCAAACCCAAACAACCGCTTTCAGCGGCACGTTTGACGGTTTGGGGCATTCAATCTCCGGGCTCACCATCAACCGGGCGACGGTGAACAATGTGGGCCTGTTTGGCTCCACTGCCGCGGCGACCGTTATCCGTAACGTGGGTCTGGTGGGCGGTAGTGTGACCGGCATGGGCTGGGTGGGCGCGCTGGTGGGCGATGACAGCGGCACCATCAGCAACAGTTACTCCACGGCCAGCGTTACCGGCATAAACGACTATGTCGGTGGCCTGGTGGGCGCAAAGCATTACAGCGGTGGCAATAAAACCCTGAGCAACAGCTACAGTGCTGGCAGCGTCAGCGGCGGTAGCTACGTGGGCGGTTTGGTTGGTTATAACGACCTCGGCACGATCACCAACAGTTATGCCACCGGCTACGTCAACGGCAGTAGCTCCGTGGGTGGGCTGATTGGTGGCAACTACGTCTCCCCGGGCAACTTCGGCAAGCTCAGCAACAGCTTCGCCACGGGTCGCGTTACCGGAAGTGGAGCGAAAATCGGCGCACTGGTGGGGGAAAATACGAATACGGGCACAGTGGTCGACAACTTCTGGGATTCGACCGTTAACCCAACCCTGGCGGGCATTGCAAGTGGGACTGCGACCGGAGCAACGGGCTTGACCACAGCCCAGATGCAAACCGCCGCCAATTTCACTGGCTTCAACTTCACCAGCACTCCTGGGGCAACGGGCAACAACTGGGTCATGGTCGACGCGGATGGCAGTTTGAACAATGCGGGCGGTTCAGCGGGCTCGACCCGTCCGATGCTAGCCTCCGAATATTCGACCACCATCAACAATGCACATCAACTCCAGTTAATGGCGATGGCCCCCACTGCGAATTACACCCTCGGGGCCAATGTCAACGCCGCAGCGACCGGGCTCATTGGCGGCATCAGCACCGATATTTGGGGCAGCGCGGGATTTGTGTCGATCGGGAATTCAACCAGTAATTTCACCGGCACGTTCGACGGACTTGGACACACCATTAGCAACCTGACGCAGAGTAATGCGCTGATCGACTCCGGTCTGTTTAGACAAATTGGCGCAGCGGGTACCGTGAAAAACCTTGGACTGACAGATGTGACCATCATTAAGCAAGGTTATGGCAACAACAATTACCTAATCCCCTTTGGCGCACTAACCGGCACCAATGCTGGTCGCGTCAGCAATGTGTACAGCACCGGCACGATGACCAACTCAGGGCCTGATTACAACGCTTTCGGGGGGCTGGTTGGTATTAACACCGGCTTAATCAGCAATGCATACTCTTCTGTAACGTTATCTTCAGGGATGTGGGGTACTTCGGTAGGGGGTTTGGTCGGCATTAACAGCGGCACGATTTCAGGCTCCTACGCAGCAGGCGCCGTAACCGGTAATGGCAGATACGTGAATGTGGGCGGGCTTGTTGGACAAAACACCGCCGGATCCGTTATTAATTCCTATGCCATTGGTGCTGTTAACAGCGGGGGAACCCCCAGCTCTAATAACATAGGCGGACTGGTCGGGTTGATGAGTGGGGGGTCCATAACTAACGCTTACGCTACGGGACTAATAACTGCCACACAATTTGGCTCAAATTATGGAAGTGGTCTGATTGGGAGTATGAGAGGAGGATCCATATCAAATAGCTTATGGGATACGACGACAAGTAATAGGGCAACGGGTATTGGTTATCCTTGGGACTCGCAATCGGGTGTGACCGGCCTGACCAGCTCACAAATGATGCAGATGGCCAGCTTTAGCAACTGGAATACGGCCACCCCCAATAGCATCGCCAATACCGGCGGCAGCGGAGCCGTCTGGCGCATTTATGAAGGCAATACGACGCCCTTGCTCACCAGCTTCATGACGGGCTTGACGCTCAGCGATGCATCCGTTGCCTATAACGGAGTCGAGCAAATTGGCACAACTACCGCCCTCAGCGGTATCTCTGGCATAGCTGCGAAAGGGACTAATGCGGGTACGTATCTCAATAGCTACTACTCCACCCAGCGAGGCTATGACATAGCTGGCGGACGTTTAACCATCAATGCCGCAGCACCAGCACCAGCACCAGCACCAGCACCAGCACCAGCACCAGCACCAGCACCAGCACCAGCACCAGCACCAGCACCAGCACCAGCACCAGCACCAGCACCAGCACCAGCACCAGCACCAGCACCAGCACCAGCACCAGCACCAGCTCAAATTAATCTAGTGATAACGCAACTCGCCGCAAACGTTTTCTCACCCCAGACCAGTGTTCAGCCTCTCGCGATCAGCCTGTCCCCCGCCATGACGGTGACACAGAGCAGCAACAACCTGAGCCAAGCCTCAACAGGCGATGCACCCGCATCCAAGTCAGACAACATCGCCGCAGCAAACACCAGCATGACGATCGGCAGCACAGGCCCCGCCTTGCAAATCGTCAACGGTGGCATGCGGTTGCCGATCGCTATGGTTAACGTGAATGAATAAGAGAGTTCCCCTGAAAAATATTTCCACCCCCATGCAAACCGTCACGCCGCTGGCAGCGGCATTGCTGCTGACTTTTACCCCACTGGCCGCCCAGGCGGCGGGCCCGGTCGTACCTGATGCGGGCTCGATCCTGCAGCAGATTCAACCCTCCATGCCGCCGCTGCCATCGGCCAGCGGAGCCGGGCTGACCATTGAGCAGACCGACGGCTCCAAGCTGCCATCCAGCGCGCCTTTTTTGGTGCAAAGTATCCAGATCGTGGGCAACACGCTGGTTGACACACCCACCCTGCTGGCGTTGGTGGCCGACGCGCAAGGCCAAACGCTCACCCTGCCCCAGCTGGGTGAATTGGCGGCCCGCATCACGGCGTACTACCAAAGCCAGGGTTATCCGCTGGCCCGGGCGATCATCCCGGCGCAGACCATTGCCCTTGGCGTGGTGCACATCGAGGTCATTGAGGCGCGTTATGGCAAGGTCAAGCTGGACAATACCAGTCTGGTGAGTTCGGATTTACTGCAAGCCACCCTAGCGCCTCTGCAGAGCGGGCAAGTCATCGACCAGGCTGAGATGGACCATGCGCTGTTGCTGATATTCGATTTCGCAGGCGTCGTGGTCAACGCTACCTTGAAGCCGGGTGATGCGGTCGGCACCTCCGACTTGTTGGTTCAGACCACGCCGGGGCCCGTTATTTCGGGCAATGTAGTGTTAGACGGTTACGGCAACCGCTACACCGGACGCGAGCGCATCGGCGGCACGCTGAGCCTCAATAACCCGCTACACCATGGCGACACTTTGAGCGTGAGCGGGCTCAGCTCGGGCAGCGGCATGAACTATGGCCGCTTGGCCTATGAGTCGATGTTGAATGGGCAGGGTACACGACTGGGTGGCGCCTATTCGGCGCTGGACTACACCTTGGGCGCCCCACTGGCGGCACTGAACGCGCATGGCACTGCGGAGGTCAGCAGCCTGTGGGCCAAGCAGACGTTACTGCGCAGCCGGGACTTTAATTTATACGGGCAGATTCAATATGACGGACTACAACTGCGCGATCACGTAGATGCCAGTTCTCTCCGCACGGACCGGCGTCTGGAGAACTGGACGCTCAGCCTGACCGGCGATGCCAGAGACGCGCTCGGGGCTGGCGGCATCAACACCTGGAGTCTGGGCTGGACCGCAGGACGTGTTGGTTTTGATGACAATGCGGCCCAATTGGCCGACGCGGCCACTGCCAAGACGGAAGGCAACTTCTCCAAATGGAACGCCAGCCTTGCCCGACTTCAAGCCTTAGGTGCGCAAGATACCGTGTACCTCGCCTTCTCGGCTCAGTGGTCCAACACCAACCTGGACTCGTCGCAAAAGATGAGCGTGGGCGGGCCCTACACGGTGCGGGCTTATGACATGGGCGCCGTGTCGGGTGACAGCGGCTATTTTGTCAGTGCGGAATACCGGCACGATCTGGGCCAAGCCGGGGGTGGGCACTGGCTGGCGCTGGCATTCATTGACAGCGCCAATGTGACGGTCAATCACAACACGTGGGCGACGGGAGAAAACAGCGCAGCCCTCAGCGGCGCAGGCGTTGGCCTTAACTGGAGCAGCCCAGACCAGTGGAGCGCCAAGACGTATGTCGCCACACCGGTCGGCCCCACCCCAGTTTTGGTGGGCAGCACCAACACAACACGGGCATGGGTGGAAGTTAGTCGACGATTCTGAGAGAACCCTACGAGCTATAAATTTAATAGCTACTCACGCATGATTGACGGGGGTTAGTGCCTTATTTTTCATAAAAAACTCAATCAGATTGTCCGCCGCCAAGTTAGCCATGGCCAAGCGTGTTGGCATGGTGGCGCTGGCGATGTGGGGGGTCAGCACCACGTTCGGGACCGTCAGCAAGTCGGGATGCACACTGGGCTCGCCTTCAAACACATCCAGCCCGGCGGCGGCGATGGTCTTGTTGCGCAAGGCTGCGGCCAACGCGGCGTCATCCACAATACCGCCGCGGGCGATGTTGATGAGCGTGGCGGTAGGCTTCATCTGTGCCAACTCAAGCGCACCAATGGCGTGGTGCGAGGAGGCGGAGTACGGCAGCACCAGGACCAGATGGTCCGCGGTCTTAAGCAACTCTTCTTTACTGACAAAACTGGCTTTGCATTCCGCCTCGGTGGCGGCGTCCAGGCGGGAGCGGTTGTGATAAATCACCTTCATGCCAAAACCAAGAGCCCCACGTCGGGCAATGCCCTGGCCGATGCGGCCCATGCCCAGAATGCCGAGCGTGCTGCCGTGAATGTCAGAGCCGGCCAACATGTCGTAGCTCCACCGGGTCCACTGCCCTGCCCGCAAAAAGTGTTCGGCTTCGGCCATGCGGCGCGCCGTGGCCATCAGCAGGGCAAAGCCGAAGTCAGCCGTGGTCTCGGTCAGCACGTCGGGCGTATTGGTGCCCAGCACGCCAGCGGCGGTCATGGCGTCGAGGTCGAAGTTGTTGTAACCCACCACCATGTTGGCGCAGATTTTCAAGGACGGGCAAGCCGCCAACAGCGCCGCGTCAATGCGCTCACTGCCGGTGGTGAAGACACCCTGTTTGCCTTGTAATTTGGCAATCAGCTGCGCGGGGGTCCAGAGTTCATCGGCCTGGTTCGATTCGACATCAAAGTGCTGGGCCAGTTTGGCAAGCACTTCAGGGAAGACGGCACGGGCGACGAGGATTTGGGGTTTATTCATGGAAGCTTTCTTTAACGGAACCAAATGAAGGTCATGAGGACGAACAACGGAATCAGGACCGCACCCGACCACGCCATATAACCAAAGAATCCGGGCATCCGGACGCCCCGGTCTTCAGCGATGGCCTTGACCATCAGGTTGGGTGCGTTGCCAATATAGGTATTGGCGCCCATGAAGACGGCGCCGGCTGAAATGGCGGCCAGAGTGGGTGCCAGCGTATTCATCAGCACCTGGGGGTCGCCGCCAGCCGTGTTGAAGAACACCAGGTAAGTGGGCGCATTGTCGAGAAAAGAACTCAGGGCGCCAGTGGCCCAGAAATACATGGCCGGGTCGGGCGTGCCGTCAGGCCGGGTGACGGCCGCAACAATCGCGCTAAACGGCCCGTTGACGCCGGCCTTGAGCATGGCAATCACGGGAATGATGGTCAGGAAAATACCAGCGAACAACTTAGCCACCTCCTGCATCGGACCCCAGGAGAACTGGTTGTCCTCATGTACTTGACCGGGCGTGATGAGAAGCGACACCAGCGTCACAACGATCAAGCCCGCGTCCCGCACCAGTCCAGGCAGACCGAGCTCGGTGCCCCACAGATTGAAAACCATGGCTGATTTCCATAACCCACTGAGCAGCACCAAGGCCGCAATCAGACCCAGCAGCCAGAAGTTGGCTGCACCCTCGAAACCGATGCGCTTGTTGTCAGGTGTCGGGTCCACTGGCCGGATATCCTCGCGCCGGTGGTAATACCAGCTGTCCAACACAAAAAACAGCGCCAGCAACGTCCCCACCAGAAACAGCGTTTCAGGAAAGATGTGCCGCACGGTCCAGAAAAAATCCACGCCTTTGAGGAAGCCCAGGAACAGCGGCGGATCACCCAGCGGCGTCAGCGAGCCACCGGCATTCGACACAATGAAGATGAAAAACACCACCACATGGGCGGTGTGGCTGCGGCTGTCATTGGCACGGATCAGCGGGCGAATCATCAACATGGAGGCGCCCGTGGTGCCCATTACGCTGGCCAGCACCGCGCCAATCGCCAGGATGGCCGTATTGAGCCCCGGACTACCGTGCAGGTTGCCCCGAATAAAAATGCCACCGGCCACCGTGAACAAGGCGGTCAGCAGCAGGATGAACGGAATGTACTCGGCCAGCAGCGCGTGCCCTAAATTGGCCCCGACCACCGCCGGGCCAAACACAACAGCAAACGGCAGCAAAAATGCCAATGCCCAGGCGGCGATCACCTTGCCAAAATGGTGGTGCCAGAAGTGCGGCGCGAGCAGCGGCACCAGGGCAATCGACAGCAGGATGCCGGCAAACGGCACACCCCACAGGGGCGAGAGCTGGCTGCCGTCCAACTCAGCGGCACAAGCCAGCCCCGGCAGCGCAAACACGGTTGCCGCAGCCACCCAATGTGCAAATTTCATATAGTTGTTTCCAAAACGCAAGGCCGGCCAACGCGAGACGTCAGGCCGGCGGGAGAATATCAAAAACCTGCCGCAGGTAAGCCAGGTATTTTTCATCGTCACACATATCCTTGGACGGTGTATCGCTGAGTTTGGCGACCGGCTGGCCATTGCAGCGCACCATCTTGATGACGATTTGCAGCGGCTCATAACCCAGGTCATTGGTCAGGTTGGTGCCGATACCAAAGGCCAACTGGCAGCGCCCTTGGAACTGCTGGTAGAGCTCGATGGTGCACGGCACGGTCAGCGCGTCGCTGAATATCAGGGTTTTGGTGCGCGGATCAACCCGGTTTTTAACGTAATGGTCAAGCATGCGCTCGCCCCACAGGAAAGGGTCGCCGCTGTCATGCCGGGCGCCGTCAAACAGCTTGCAGAACAGCAGGTCGAAGTCGCGCAAAAAGGCGCTCATGCCGTAGACATCGCTCAGGGCAATGCCCAAGTCGCCCCGGTATTCTTTCGCCCACGACTCAAAAGCATAGATCTGGCTGTCACGCAAACGCGGGCCTAGCGCCTGGCAGGCTTGCAGGAACTCATGCGCCATGGTGCCCAGTGGCGTGAGGCCCAGTTGCATGGCAAACCATACGTTGCTGGTACCGGCCAGTTGACCCGCCGCGCCGGTGGCATGGCCAGGACTCTGACCGGTACCCAAACGAGCGGCCAGCACACGCAAGACTTCTTCATGCCAGGCTTTTGAAAACCGGCGGCGCGTGCCGTAATCGGCAATTTTCAGATCACTTAAACCGTCTGCACGCAACTGCTCAATCTTGACGTCCAGCCGTTGCCGTCCTTCCATCAGATCCGGCTGTTTTTGTGTATTGCGAAAGTAGACCTCGTTGACGATGGCCAGCACCGGAATCTCAAACAGGATGGTGTGCAGCCACGGGCCCCGGATGGTGATGTCGATCTCACCCGAAGGCAAGGCGGTCACGGCGATGTATTTTTCGTTGAGCTTGAACAGCCCCAAGAAGTCGACAAAGTCGCTCTTGATGAAGCGCATCGACTGCAAATAGGCCAGCTCGGCATCCTGAAAATGCAGGCGGCAGAGTGAGCCGATTTCATCGCGAATTTCGTTCACATGCGCGGCCAGGTCACGCGCGGCCTGACCAGTAGCGGGATCAATGCCCGGGTTGCGGCACTTGAACTTGTATTCCACCTGCGCACCCGGGAACTGGTGCAAGACCACCTGCATCATGGTGAACTTGTAAAGATCGGTATCGAGAAGGCTGGTGATGATCATGCGCAAGCTTTAAGAGTGATGCTGCCCCGCCACCCGCGCAAATAACCGGTCTGCGCGGGCGGGCCAAAGAAAAAACGACTCACCGGGTGAGCGCCCTCAATCCAGCCAGTGCGTGAACTCTTCCACCGGCACGCGGGGCGTGTGAAACGTATTCACCACATCGGTTTCATCGGCATAGCCCAATGCCATACCGCAGACCAGCATCTCGTCCGCGCCCGCCCCGATGTGCGGCAGGATGATTTTGGCAAACCCGTTCCAAGCCGCCTGTGGGCAGGTGTGCAGACCGCGACCGCGCGCCGCCACCATGATGTTTTGCATGAACATGCCGTAGTCCATCAGCGAGCCCCGACCCATGACGCGGTCCATCGTGAACATCAGGCCGACCGGCGCATCAAAGAACTTGTAATTGCGCTGATGCTGCAAATGCATCTTGTCCTTGTCACCCTTGCCAATGCCCAGCAGACCGTACAAGCCCCAGCCGTTCTCGCGGCGGCGATCAATGTAAGGGCTGACCCATTTTTCGGGGTAGTAGTCGTATTCCTCGCGGTAGTCAGCGGCCAGCGCCGGGTTGGCACGAATCGCATCGTGAGTGGCGCACACCTTTTCGCACAAGGTATCGCGGCTGGCGCCCTGCAACACATAGACCTTCCACGGCTGGGTGTTGGTGCCCGACGGCGCCCGACTGGCCACCTGCAGCAACTCGGTGAGAGTTTGACGCGGAACAGGCTGCTGGGTAAAGGCACGGGCGGACATGCGCGAGGTGATCGCCACATCCACAATGGTTTGGGTCATACAAGGGTCTCCAGAACAGTTTTTAGATTGGAAGGCAAAGGCACCGGCCGGCGCGTTTGTTTGTCGACATACACATGAATAAAGTGACCTTTGGCGGCGGTGAGTGGTTCGCCTTGGGCAAACAGACCGACTTCATAGCGCACGCTGCTGGAACCCAGCCGGGCCACGCGAATGCCGGCCTCCACCGTTTGCGGAAAAGCCAGTGGAGAAAAATAATTGCATTGGGTCTCAATCACCAGACCGATGGTTTCACCGTGGTGAATGTCGAGCACGCCCTGCTCAATCAGGTAGGCGTTCACGGCGGTATCAAACCAGCTGTAATAGACCACGTTGTTGACATGGCCGTAGGCGTCGTTGTCCATCCAGCGGGTACCCAGCGTGCGGAATACCTTGTAGGCCGTGCGCGGCTCGGGTTGTGGTTTTTCAGGTTTGATTTGAGTCATGTAGTCTGATTTTGCCAGTGCGTCAGTGCAAAGCATTCAACCGGCCTTCAAAGCCTGCCAGCGCTGCCAATACGCCAGCGCGACACGGTAGGTATTAAGCTGGATCTGCACCGTTTCTTCGATCTTCACCCCGTAGCCCCCCGCCATGACGAAAGCCAGCGGAGTGTGCCGGACAAAGCACCAGTCAAACACCCGCCGATCGCGCGCTTCCAGACCGTCAACACTGAGTTTGAGCCGGCCCAGACGATCACCCTCAAACGGGTCAGCGCCGGCCAGATAAATCACCAGACCAGGATTGAAACGGTTGCCCAGCTCGTCCAGCGCACGCTCAAGCGCCATCAGGTAGTCAGCATCACCACAGCCATCGGCCAGCGCCACATCCAGATCGCTGCATTCTTTGCGAAACGGAAAATTCTTGTCCCCGTGCAGCGACAGGGTGAAAACACTGTTATCACCCTTGAAGATGTGCGCCGTGCCATTGCCCTGGTGAACATCCAGATCGATCACCGCCACCTGCAGTGGCGGACGCAGAACCGCATCGGCCACGCCCGCAGGGTGGATGCCAGTTTTACGTCCCCACTCGGCCTGCATCAACCGCGCGGCCACCGCCACGTCGTTGAACACACAAAAACCGCCACCTTTATCCGCGTAGGCATGGTGCGTGCCGCCGGCCAAATTGGCGGCAATGCCTTCCGCCAAGGCGCAACGCACGGCCGCCACCGTCGCCCCGACAGAGCGACGCGAGCGCTCCACCATGGCGGAGCTCCAGGGAAAGCCAATCTCACGCTGGGCCGCAGTGTCCAGGGTGCCGTCTACGATGGATGCGACATAGGCCGGGCTGTGCGCCAGTGCCAGCTCGCCATCACTGGCACAGGGTGCCTCCATCAATTCAACGGCTGGAAAGTCCCGCGTCAAGTAATCGCGCAGCATGCTGTACTTGGCCATAGGGAAGCGGTGCCCCGGCGGCAAGGGCAAGACAAAATGATCTGAATAAAAAGCCTTCATGACGTTATTGTGTCGAAGCCATCAAAGCCCCTTTTTCTAGAATTCGCTGTCTAATATGTTGCATCGCAATAAAAATTGCTTGCAGTGTTTCGGGATATCCCTATAATTAATTCATGCTGCACTGCAACATAAACCAAGTCAAAGCATGGTTTCGGCGCAGATACTTTTTTACCTCACATTCATTGGAGATATTTATATGCTGACCGTCGAACAAATCATGGCTTCACAAAAAGCAAGCATCGAGACCCTGCTGGGTCTGACTTCCAAAGCTTTTGAAGGCGTTGAGAAGATTGTTGAACTCAACTTGACCGCCTCCAAAGCCGCTCTGGCTGAGTCTGCCGAGAATGCCAAGGCGATGTTGAGCGTGAAAGACGCACAAGAATTGATGGCCCTGCAATCGGCCATGCTCCAGCCTTTGGCTGAAAAGACCGCTGCATACAGCCGTCATCTGTATGACATCGCTTCTGGCTCTACCGCTGAGTTGGGCAAGACGCTTGAAGGCCAAACTGCTGAAGCACAGAAGAAGTTTCTGGGCTTGGTGGATACCGCTGCTAAAAACGCACCCGCTGGCTCTGAGTCTGCTGTTGCCGTGATGAAGAGCGCTGTGGCTGCTGCCAACAACGCACTGGAATCCGTTCAAAAGGCGGTCAAACAAGCGACTGAAGCTGCTGAAACCAATTTCAACTCGGCTGCAGCCTCTGCTGTAGATGCGGCCAAGACAAGCGCTAAAAAGCGTTAATTGATTACATTGGCGTGATGTAACGCAGAGACAAATCACTTTATGGTGCGTGGTCTCTACGAAATCAGGGAAAACCCTGAGATACTTCACCCAAGTTAGATTTTTTAGAAACTCATAGTTTCTACAGGTTGTCTCCTCGGGTCCTTTCGAAACCTTCAGGTTCAGGGATCCCTTAAGGGCTGGTCGCAAGATCAGCCCTTTTTTTATCTGTGATCACCCTCGCCTCCCGGATCGGCACATGAATCAGCGCGGCCCCCAGCGCCAGCACGATGTCGGCATACCAAATCCAGTTGTAATTGCCCGTAGCCTCAAACACCCAGCCGCCGAGCCAGGCCCCCAAAAAGCCCCCCAACTGATGGGCCAGCATCACGATGCCAAACAAGGTGGCCATATTGGCGGTGCCGAAAAACTTGGCGACCAGCCCGGCGGTCGGTGGCACAGTGGACAAAAAGGTCAAACCCATGACCGCGGCAAACACCAGCATCACAGCACCCGTCTTGGGCAGCAGCAGAAAGACGAGTACGGCCAAAGCCCGCGTGGCATAGACCAGCGACAGCAGCGACTTCATGCGCCAGCGTCCAACCGCCCAGCCCATGGCGATGCTGCCCACGATATTGAACAGTCCCAGTATGGCCAGCGACCAGGCACCAAACTGCACCGGCAAGCCGCACGCTGCAATCACCCCCGGCAGATGCGTGGCCAAGAATGCGACGTGAAAGCCGCAAACAAAAAAACCGGCCGCCAGCATCAAATAACTCGGATGGCGCATGGCATCCCGGATGGCGTCCAGCACCCCCACCGGTTTTTGCCCGGCGGGCGCAGACTGCGCAGAATTACCTTTAAGCAAGAACGCCGCAGGTAAAGCCAGCAACACGAGCAGCCCCAGCACCTGCATGGCATTGGCCCATCCCAAACCGACCATGAGCGCACCCGCAATAGGGGCCATCAAAAACTGGCCGAACGAGCCTCCGGCGTTGACGATGCCCGTGGCCAAACCACGCTGCGCCGAGGGAATCATGCGAGATGTGGCGGCCATCAATACCGCTGGCCCGGCCATGCCGGCACCGCCGGCGGCCAACACACCAATGGAAAATATCAAACCAGCGGTGCTCGTCATCATGGGCGTGATGAAGGTCCCCAGCGCCACCAGCAAAGCCCCCACAAACAACACGCGCCCAGCGCCCACCTTGTCCGCCATAGCACCTGCAAATGGTTGCGTCAGGCCCCACCACAACTGGCCAAAAGCAAAAGCCAGACTGATGCTGCCCACGCCAAGTCCGGTGGATGTATTCAGCGAACTCAAAAACAAGCCCATGGTCTGCCGCGTGCCCATGGTCAGCGCAAACGTCCCGGCCGCGGCCAGTAGCACCAGCCACACGGCAAGGGGACGATTATTGGATGCCAGTGGGTTATTCATTTGTTTCTCCCGTCGTGGAGTTCACCAGAAGCAACAACGATTCATCGATCAAGGCGTGCAGTGCCAGCATGCGCGGCATACCCAGCAAACAGTTAAGGCTGGTCTGCGCCATCTTCCAGTGTCGCTGGGCTGCCTGACGTTTCTCGCGACCGGCCTCCGTGATGGTGATCAGGCGACTGCGCCCATCCACCCCTTCACCCAGTTGAACCCAGCCGGCTGCAAGCAATGGTTTGAGATTGCGCGTCAACGTTGAAGCCTCCATTTTCATGGCCTGCGCCAGATCGCCGGGCCGGATCGGGCCCAGTTTGAGCACATGGGACAAGAGTGAATACTGGGTGGTCTTGAGTCCGGCCTGGCTCAGCTCAGCGTCGTAATGCTGCGTGATGCGCCGCGTCAACTGGCGCAGCTTCAGATTGGTACAGCCCTGCAACTTAGCAGCAACGTCTACAGGAGGGGAAAGTTTGTTTGCGCTCATAACTATCATTGTAGATACAATAATTGCATATACAAATTTAACGGTAAAGTGAAAGCCATCATGACCAAACCCAACCACCTTGACGCCTGGATTGCCCAGGAGCAGACCATCCGGACGGCAATGGACGCTGGCGCCGGACCTGGCGTTGCCCGGCCCGATCAAATCGCGGGCAAAACCGGGCTGGAGTTGATGCAGGCGATGCTGCATGGCGAGTTACCTTACCCACCCATTGCGCAAACCCTGGACTTCACCCTTATGGAAGCGGGACACGGTCACGCCGTGTTTCAAGGTACGCCCGGGGTGGCTCACCTGAACCCGATGGGCACGGTACACGGCGGCTGGTTTGCCACCCTGCTCGATTCGGCTTTGGGCTGCGCGGTGCACACCCGCATGGCGCCAGGCCAGGGCTACACCACAGCCGAGTTGAGTGTGAACATCGTGCGCGCCCTGACGCCCAAAGTCACGCGGGTACGCGCTGAAGGCAAAGTCATTCATTGCGGGCGTCAATTGGCCACAGCAGAAGCCAGGCTGTTCGGCCCGGACGGCACGCTCTATGCCCATGCCACCACGACCTGTCTGGTGTTTGAGTTTCCGCCACAATCAACCACATGAGATTTCTTCACACCATGCTGCGCGTTGGCAATCTTCAACGCTCGATTGACTTCTACACCCAGGTGCTGGGCATGAAACTGCTTCGCACCTCGGAAAACCCGGAGTACAAATACTCGCTGGCCTTCGTCGGCTATGGCAGCAATCCGGAGCACGCCGAGATTGAACTCACCTACAACTGGGGCGTTGATTCGTACGAACCTGGTACCGCCTTTGGCCATCTGGCACTCGGCGTACCTGACGTCTACGCAGCCTGCGAAAAAATCTGGGCCGCTGGCGGCAACGTGACGCGCGAGGCCGGCCCGGTCAAGGGCGGCACCACCGTGATTGCCTTTGTGACCGACCCCGATGACTACAAGATCGAACTTCTACAAATAAAATCAACGACTTAGCTGCAAAGACGCCACTACAGACGCAAAAAAAGCCCACTAACTCATTGCGAGTGGTGGGCTTTTCTATTTCATGGCTTTGCTGCTTTGAAGCTGTCGATCCCCTTCCCAATTTGCCGCAATCCCGCATAAGCCCACGGCAAAGTCAGAAGTAGAAGCAGCACCTCCGTGCTTGGGTCTTGCTTCGTGAACACGTAGGCCAGCGCCGCACAGAGACTCAGCCAACTTTGCAGCGGCCGGGTGCGACGGACCACAACGTCCTCTGCGGTATCTCCGCCACGAATCGTTAGCTGTGTTTGCTCTTGCTCTTTTTGCGCATCGACTAATCGGGCCTCTTCCATCGCGCGGATATGCTCTCGGATGCTGGCCTCATCCTGAATCGCAAGCTCACGCAGCCGAATAATGGTGGCCGGGTCGCTTTGCAGTGCTTGGAGCGCCTGCGCCGGGTCATTGCTGCCGGTGGCACTTGACACTAGCGCAACCCCAGCAGCTACCGCGCCAGGAACATTACCGGTCAGCAGTGAGCCGACCAGCGCCGCGCCAGTCCCGGCGTTACCTTTGAGCCAGTCGCCAACATCGCCCCAGCCCATCAGTTGTCCTCCGCTGCGTATTCAAGCTGAGATGCAGCCCGGTTGGCCCAGCCCTTACCGAAGGAGGGCCAGATACTCAGTGCCGTCCAGAATCGCAGGCGCTGCGCCAGGAAGCGCATCAGCACATCGTTCTTGTCCATGCTCGCAAGCTTGGAGGCGCTCATTGACCCCCAGTGGCCGTCATCAGCAACACCAATCGCAGCCTGCAGCTTTCGGATTGCAGTTTGGATTCCAGAATTGACGGCGAAGTCGAACACTTGGAATTTGATAGCCGGATCAGCGTCTCCTACCGGGTCCCAAAAGTCACGCAGGTAAATTTCCTTCGCTTGGGCTTGGGTTAGTCTGGCGATGTCTACGCCCGGGTAGCTGCGTTTGCTGATACCCCAGTTTGTTTCACCGCCGGGGTCTTTCGGATTGTTTGTATAACCCCCCTCGTTTCCAAGTAGCCGGGAGAATGCATCATCAAAGTTCATTTGCTCCACCCCTGCCCCTTCAGCGCCAAGTAAACGGCGCCAGCAAATGCAGCGGCAAGCAGGCCCATGAAGGTCCAGCGCCCAAACGTTGCGAATGCTTCATCAAGCCACTCTTTCAGAGCCTCTTTTACCGCATCTTTTTGAGTATTCATGTCTATTTGTGGCATGTTGTGTTTTTGATCTGGTGTGCTCATGGTTACCTTTGTTTGAGGCATAAAAAAACCCGCTTGCGGCGGGTTACGTTAATTTGAACGCTCTAAAGTCGCTTATCGATGTATTCAAACTGTCTGAAAAATTCACCTTCTGATCCAAGGTAGACGGCACGTTTTAGATCAACCCATTTCTGCTGGTCACCTATGGCATACAGAAAATGAGTTACCCCATATTGCTCCGCCATGTCAACATCCGATGCATTCTTCCCCTCCCCTTTGCTCGGCTCAAAAGCTGGCTTTGTCGCGTGCTGCCATGTTTCCATGTCTCTGCTTCGGGCGGCTATCTGTCCTGATCTAATTGCTTCGTACACACAGATAGGTGGAAATCACCTGGGTAATTAACGTGACGAAATCCAAACGAAGAGTCTTCGACGCAAGCTTCAAGCTGCAAGTCGTTGAAATGATCCGAGCG
>Ga0209100_1000101_pt1 | contig 105858 bp, 91 predicted proteins | sample lystaG_FD_185480 | JGI IMG/M metagenome (GOLD analysis project Ga0209100, IMG submission 185480) | Glacier valley bacterial and archeal communities from Borup Fiord, Nunavut, Canada, to study Microbial Dark Matter (Phase II) -... | ecosystem: Environmental > Aquatic > Freshwater > Ice > Glacier...
GTACTGGCCGGATCATTTATTTTCCTTACTGCCTGCGGACAAACAACAGCAGCTTCAACAACAAAAGCTCCAGCCGGTGACGTCACCGCTGCCCAGACTACTGCTTCAGCAGATGAGACAGAAGCACCTGCAACACAGGCTGCCTCAAATCTCAAGCTCGCCTGGTATGCACCTGCCCCTCACCCCTATTTTGATGAAGTCAAAAAGGGTGTTGAGCAGTTCGCTGCTGACACAGGCATTGAAGTCATTATCCAGGTTGGTCCTGATTGGACACAGGCAAGTGAAAACGAGAAAGTCGAAGCACTTATTGCACAAGGTGTTAATGCACTTTCAATCTATCCCTGTGATGCATCAGGCGCTAATGGCCTCTATGAAGAAATCCACGAGAAGATGGGCGTTAATGTCATCAACTTTGGAACGGATACGGCTCATCCTACAGCAGCATCCTTTGCTGTTGCCACAGACGTAGAGCAGGCTGCTTACGACGCTGCAAAAGGTGTTATAGAATTGATGGGCGGAAAAGGCAATATTCTTAATGTACTTGAAGTACTGGAAGACCCGAATACTGCTCTGAGAAAAATCGGCGTGGAACGTGCCGCAGCAGAGTATCCTGATGTCAAAATTATTCAGGAAATTGCAGGAATAAAGACACAGGAAGAAGCGGTCAGCAAAATCGAAAGTGCTCTTTCCGCTAATGTCGGCAAGGTTGACGGAATTGTATGCACAGGTTTTGTAACTAGTGTCGGTATGACGCAGACACTGACGGACTATTATGCAAAACAGGGCGACAGCAAGCATATCTATGCAGTCGGAATTGATACAGACACCGGCGTTATCAAAGGAATTGAAGACGGCATCATTGATGCTACAATCGCTCAGAATCCTCTGGGACACGGTTATATCTCCTGTATGTTGCTGAAGTACCTTTCGGAAGGATATACAGTTAAAGACGGCGAGTACTTCATCAATTCTGGGAATGTTCTTGTTACAAAAGACAACCTGACTACATATGCGGCCGACCTTGAAGTTGTTACACAGGATATTCTTGCAAGCCTGACAACAAAATACCTGGTTAAATAATAAACAAAATTATTGTCTTCATAAAAAGGGAGAATGGAAATGCTGGAATTAAAACACATCAGTAAGTTGTTTCCGGGAGTAAAGGCACTTGATAATGTCAGTCTGTCTTTTGCACAAGGAGAGATTCATGCTCTTGTAGGGGAAAACGGAGCCGGAAAATCAACCCTAATGAAGATTATTACTGGCATCTACAGACCGGACTGCGGCGAAATAAGGTTGGATGGCAAGAGCGTTGAGATGCATTCTTTCAGAGATGCGATTTCACACGACATAAATATGGTAAGTCAGGAAATACAGATAATTCCTGAATTTACCGTAGCCGAAAACATCGTCCTTGACCGCATCGACCAGTTTCGCACGGGGCCGTCAGTCGATTGGAAAAAGGTTAACAAAACTGCCTCGGAGTACCTGAAAATGGTGGGTCTTTGTATAGACCCAACGTTAAGGACAAAGGGTCTTACCGTAGCCCAAAAACAATTGGTCCAAATTGCCCGGGCTCTGTCATCGAAAGCAAAATATATTCTGATGGATGAGCCAACATCTTCTTTGACTTCACATGAAAGCAGCACACTGATGAACATAATAAGAAAGTTGAAAGCAAATAATGTGGCAGTCATATTTATATCACACAAACTCGAAGAGGTATTGGAAATCTGCGACAAGGTATCCGTCTTACGTGACGGACAATATGTCGGCACCCTTCCTTGTGAAGGACTTAAGCGTCAGGACATCGTAAAACTAATGATCGGCAGAGAAGAAAATCTGGATCATATGGGCTTTCTGAATGTTAAAGAAGAAAACGTCCTGGAAGTCAAAGATGTATCCAAATACGGACAGTTTGATCATGTGAGTTTTGACCTGAAAAGAGGTGAAATTCTCGGATTCTATGGCCTGGTAGGATCAGGGAGAACAGAACTTGCCAGACTTCTGATCGGTGCTGAAAAAATGGATGAAGGCGAAGTAAAGATAATGGGTGAAAAAGCCCGGATTCATTCCATTGGAGAAAGTTTAGGCAAATATAAATTAGGGTATGTTTCGGAAAACAGGAAAGAAGAAGGACTTATATTGGATTTCTCTGTTGCATCGAACATCAGCATAACCGTTTGGCACAAAATAACAAATTTCCTGCATAAAATAGACACAAAGCAGGAGCGGAAAGTAATAGATTCCATGATTAGCAAAATGAGCATCAAGACACCGACACCCCTAATGAAGGTAGGAAACTTGTCAGGAGGAAACCAGCAGAAGGTAAGTATTGGCAAATGGCTGGCTGCTGACTGCGATATTCTTATAATTGACGAACCGACCATCGGCGTTGATATTGGTGCTAAAAGAGCTATACATGATCTGATCTGGCGTTTGGCCAAGGAAGAAGGTAAGTCAATCATTCTTATTTCTTCTGACATGCCGGAGATGATAGCATTGGCTCGAAGAATTCTGGTCTTCAAAGACAAAAAGATATCCGGTGAGATTTGCAGTCTCAATCAGGAGATTATCCGGTATACAGATGTCAGTGAAGAAATAGGACGGCTCATGGCTTAAATTCGTACAGTTGGATGTAGCATGCGTTCTGAATGATATAAATACAGGACGCATGCCACTTCTGATATCATGTCAATTCTACTAAAGTATTACTATTACCCTGGAGGCTGTCTGATATTTTGACGCTTCTACCATGACCTGGTTTTCTTAAGTAAGGAGGAAGCGAAAATGGATTTAAACGAAATATGTCTGGCAGTAGAGCAAGGAAAAGGAAAAAGAGTAAAGGAACTTGTGAATTCAGCCGTTGCTGAGGATATGTCTGTAAAGACAATTCTTGACGAGGGCCTTATTAGGGCAATGAGCATAGTGGGCGAAAAATTCCGCTTGAATCAGATATATGTGCCTGAGATGCTGGTGGCAGCCCGCGCGATGGCGATGGGACTTACCATTCTTGAGCCGCTCCTTACGGCTACCGGAGTAAAGCCTGTAGGAAAAGTCGTTATTGGAACGGTTCGCGGTGACCTGCACGACATCGGCAAAAATTTAGTAGCAATGATGATGAAAGGTATGGGTGCTACCGTCTATGACATTGGGGTTGATGTTCCTGATCATACATATGTCGAAAAAGCAGAAGAAGTTGGCGCAGACATTATATGTCTTTCGGCCCTTCTGACAACGACGATGCCTGCGATCGGTGATGTCATTAATGAATTTGAAAAGCAAGGTGTAAGAAGCAAATATTACATTATGGTAGGCGGCGCACCGGTAAGTCAGATATTTGCAGACCAGGTAGGTGCAAATTCCTATACAGCAAATGCCAGCGAGGCTGCGGATACCGCTAAAGCATACCTTCAAGCCTTATCACAATAAATCCGGTCCGCCTCTGACGGATAAAGAACTGCGTGCATAAAATAACCCGGAAAATCACAATAAAGAGAAAATAAGACTGTAATAATACGTTCGCGTGTTTTATTGCGGTCTCTTATTTTGTTTGAAAAAAAACTAATTTGCAAATTTTATTATTTATTGCCTTGGAGTAAACTCTAACGTCTATAATAGTAAAGGAACCTATGAAGATTTTTTGTTAATCAAAATATGGGAGATCAAAAGCGATGAAAATACTTTATTATGATTGCTCTATAGGCATCAGCGGCGACATGAATCTTGGAGCCCTCTTAGATCTGGGTATTGATTCCGGCATATTTCTTCATGAATTGTCGAAATTGCAGCTTGATCATGAGTTTCAGGTAACAATAAACAAATCCACAAAAATGGGTATATCCGGAACGAAAGTAGATGTAATAATAGCGGACGAAGGCCACGGCCACGGCCACGGCCACGGCCACGGCCACGGCCACGGCCACGGCCACGACCACGGCCACGATCATGGCCATACGCATGACGTCGGCCTGCAAAGGAATATCGGACAAATTGAAGCTATCATAAATGCCAGTACTCTGGGCCCCCAGGTCAAAGAACTTAGCATAAAGATATTTATGCAGGTGGCCGTTGCGGAAGCAAAAGTTCATGACAAGCCAATAAGTGAAGTTCATTTTCATGAAGTTGGAGCCATTGATTCTATTGTCGACATCGTTGGTGCGGCCATTTGTCTTGATCTGCTGCAGGTTGACAGAATTATAGCGTCATCCATTCAAGTTGGAGGCGGGTTTGTAAAATGCGCACATGGACTTATACCCGTTCCGGCGCCGGCAACTGTTGAAATCTTAAGGAACATCCCCGTACGGGCAGGTCTTGTGCAATTTGAGACGACGACACCTACCGGTGCAGCTGTCCTGGCTGCCGTTGTTGATGAATTTACGGACACATATCACTTTGTCATTGAAAAAACAGGATATGGTCTTGGGACAAAAGATTTTGAAGTACCTAATGTACTTCGAGTCTTTTTAGGAAGCGAAAGCATGGAAGATAAAAGGGATTTAAATGATAGTAAGGGAACCGGGATCTCAACACGGCAATACATTCTGGAGACGAATATTGATGATATGAATCCTGAAATCTACGGATATGTTGAGGATCTTCTTTTTGAAAAAGGAGCACTTGATGTCTATAAGACACCAATTATTATGAAGAAGGGCAGACCTGCCGTGATGCTCAGCGTTTTGACGGATGAATATCATGAGACGGTAATCAAAGAGATCCTGTTCAAAGAGACGTCTTCTTTTGGCCTTAGAAAAATAGAAGTAGACAAGATAATGCTTGAAAGAGAATTTGAACAAATTCAAACTAAATATGGTGCGCTCAGTATAAAAAAAGCCTATTATCAAGGCAAAGTCATAAAATATAAACCGGAATTCGAAGAATGCAAAGTGCTGGCCATAGAGAATCACGTGACGATTAATGAAATATACAAAGAAGCTGCATCCATCATGGAGGACAAAAATAAATGATCACAGATAAGAAGTACCTTGATCTTCTGGAATATATAAAGGGCCTGGAAAGTGTTGTCGTTGCATTTTCAGGAGGTGTTGACAGTTCTTTTTTACTTAAAGTGTGTAAGGATGCTCTGGGTGACCGAGTAAAAGCGGTTACAATCAGTGCGCCTTATATCCCCCGGTGGGAAATTGCCGAAGCAAAGAGCATTGTTAAAGAAATAGGTGTTGAGCACGAAATTATTACGGTTCCCGTGAATGATTTAATAATAAATAATCCTAAAAATAGATGCTATTTGTGCAAGACATTCGTGTTTTCAACAATCAAAGCACTTGCTGAAGAAGAGGGATACGCACATGTTGTTGATGGGTCGAATTATGATGATACGAAAGATTACCGGCCTGGCCTGGCAGCTCTTCAGGAATTGGATATAAAAAGTCCCCTTTTGACGGTCAGGTTTACAAAAGATGAGATACGGCACTACTCTAAGGAACTTGGACTTATGACCTGGGACAAGCCGGCCTATGCCTGCCTCCTGACACGGATTCCGTATGACACACCCGTTAAAGTTGAAGACTGCAGCCAGATAGAATCCGCAGAAAAGTATATGATGTCGATTGGATTCAGGGCGGTTAGGGTCAGAAAGCATGGAGATTTAGCCCGTATTGAAGTAAATCGCGCGGACCGCAATAAGCTGTTTGATGAGAATCGTCTCGACGATATTGCCGATGCTTTCAAGCGGATTGGATTCAAATATGTGACGATGGATATCGAAGGTTACAAAATGGGATCTTTCAACGATTCCGTAAAAGAGAAAAGGATAGTAGGATAGATGGACAGATGGGTAGAAGGATAGAAGGAGATGCGCCATGAACCATGAAGACATTCGTATCATACTTGAGAAAATTAAAAATAACGAAATGGGCATTGAAGAGGCGGCAGATCAGATTTCAGATCTTCCTTTTAAAGACATAGGTTACGCAACACTCGATAACCACAGGGAAATCCGCGTTGGCTATCCGGAGGTTATTTATTGTGAAGGCAAAACCATTGAACAAGTCAAAGGGATCATTGCCTACATGCTCACCAAAAATAATAATATCTTAGCCACGCGCGCAAGTGAGGCGATGTATGATGAGGTTAGATCCATCTGCAGTGACGCCAGATACAATCCGCTTGGCCGGGTAATAACGATAAAAAGAAAAGAAATCGTACCGCCGGACAGCTATATTGCTGTCATTTGCGCAGGCACATCGGACTTGCCGGTTGTTGAGGAAGCGGTAGAGACAGCGCTGATTCTCGGGAACAGAGTGGAACGTGTCACCGATGTAGGCGTTGCCGGCATACACCGGTTGTTTGCCAAACTTGATATTATTAAAGGGGCTAAAGTTATTATTGTCGTGGCCGGTATGGAAGGCGCCCTTGCGAGCGTTGTTGGAGGACTTGTCAAAAAACCCATCATTGCTGTTCCGACAAGTGTCGGATATGGTGCCAATTTCGGCGGACTTGCAGCTCTCCTTTCCATGCTGAACAGCTGTGCAGGCGGAGTAAGTGTTGTAAATATTGATAACGGGTTCGGGGCAGGGTACAACGCCAGTATCATCAATCATTTATAATTTAGGTAACTGAAGTGTAAAGGGGGCTTGCGTTTTATGCCTGTGCAGATTGGTATTTGTGACGACAGCATGGATGATATCAAAGCATTGTCTGCTGTTTTGCTGGCGTATGACCGTTCTTTTCAGCTTTCTGCTTTTTTCAACGGGGAGGCCTTACTGAGGGCCTTGTCGGAGCAGAAAGTGAAGTTTGACATTATTTTTCTCGACATTTACATGCCAGAACAAAACGGAATAGAGATCGCACGGAAAATTCGGGCGAATATGAAAAATGTCAAAATTATATTTGTTTCCTCAAGTAATGATCATTATCCTGAAGCATTTGATGTATTTGCCTTTAACTATCTGCTCAAACCTATTGAACCGGAAAAAGTGATCAGTGTTGTGATCACAGCTCTTGATGATAATGGAAGGGAAAGACGGCAGACACTCAGTTTTACATATAAGGCTAAGGCATATAAAGTCTTGTGCAGGGATATTATGTATATTGAGAGCAAAGATAAAATGGTTTATTTCCATATGGAGAATAAGACCATTATGCAGTGTTATGAGAGGCTTGATGAAATACTTAAAAAACTCCCTCCGGATTACTTTGTCAGGTGCCATCAGAGTTTTGTTGTAAATATTTATCATGTTAATGAGATGGAGGAGAACCATTTCAGAATCAATTCAGACGTTATCAATATATCCAGAAAATATCTGAAATCATCAAAGGATAAATACTTTTCGTATCTTTTTACGCATATAGACAGGGGACAGTAAGATGATTAAGAAACCTGGACGCGAATGGCTCCTTATTATTTATCTTATAATTGCGGTTGTTATTATGGAGTTTCCGGTGATATATACGAATTTTTATCACGATATTACCGGTGAACCTATCGCAAAAGACGGCAGTATCAACATGTCGTCCGCCAATCCGGCCGACGGAAAAATCTATCTCGACGGAGAGTGGGAGTTCTACTGGAACCGTTTTATTGTGTCTGAACCGGAACCGCTTTCATCCCCGGATCTATTTGCTGCCGTTCCCGGTGAATGGTCAAATTATGAAATTGACGGCAGCCGGCTGCCTGCAGCGGGGTTTGGAAGTTATAAACTCATTATCCATGATTTGTCGGCAAGTGACAGTGTTACCATATCCGTTCCTGATTTTGGCAGCGCATACCGTGTATTCATCGACGGACAGCTTGCCGCTGAAAGCGGTGTTGTTTCTAAGGATATGGATCTGGTTTTTACAGTTCCTGAATCAAAATTGTACCCGGTAACTCTATCGCCCGGTACAACCCACGAAATCGTGCTGGAAATCGCGACAACACGCTTTTCAGGACTCTATATGTCACCGGTTCTAAGCGATTATAATCACATGATCAGCGAAAATAATACGAGAAATGCAATTCGTTATTGTTTGTTCGGCGTCGTGATATTCTCGTTTTTAAATCTCCTGTTTATGTACACTGTATCTATACGAAGCAAACTGCATTCCTCCTGGATGCCGGTACTTATGTTCTTACTTATCATCCGGATTATGCTGACCTCTGAATTCTTCAGCATCTGGCAGCCAATTCTGTTTTTTAATCGCTCTTATGAGGCAACCAATGAATTCATGTATCTGATAACCTTTGTACTCAAATATTTTCTGATATTCCTTGTACAGGAGCAGTGCGGAATACAATTTTCGAAAAAAGAAAAGCTTGGATTTGCATTTTATTATGCGCTGCTTTATCTTATTTATTTGATTGCGCCACAAGGTTTTACTAATCAATATCTGTCGGTTATCATCCCAATGCTGACCTATATTTTGGATATTTATCTGTTTGTAAGAATATATTTGGGAAGAAAGTCACTTCCTCAATGGGGAATGTTGATTTACTGGGGCGCAATCCTTGTCGTCACTGGACTTACCATAGACAGCTACTATATTAACGGGATGATCAACACAAACATGTCTCTGACACTTTTGCTGTTTTTCACCCTGTTTTCTATCATTATGAGTTGGGTATATTCAATGCGTGTGTCGGACCTGTATGATGATTTTTCACAGTCTTCCTCCAAACTCGAGCTTGCTCAGAATCAACTGGCTATGCAAAAAGAGTATTATGACGCCCTCAGTATGCAGATGAGTGAAATTCGTGAAATAAAACACGATTTCCGGCATTTTACAGGGGCCATGAGCCGGCTTGCAGAAGAAAATAAAATGGACGAGCTTAAGATATTTCTGACCGGATACAGCGAAAAAACGAAGATGGAAGAACTGCCTGTCTTTTGTGAAAATATCGTAGCCAACTCTATTATTGGCTTCTACTTCCTGCGCGCAAAAAAATATGGGATTCCGTTTGAAAGCCGGTGTAAGATAGAAAGTAAAATTGCAATGAGTGACAGCGATGTGTGCATCGTACTCGGTAATGCACTGGAAAATGCCATAGATGCATGCAGACTGCTGGAACATCCGGAAAAAGCTTACGTCTTCCTCGAAGCGGGTACGATAAAGGGGCAGAGACTCTTCAAGGTTAGAAATTCATATAACGGGCGTCTGGAGATAAAAGGCGGCAGATATCTTTCCTCAAAAGGAGGTAAGTCCCATAGTCTGGGTATTCCGAATATCAAGAGGGTTATTGAATTTTATGGCGGATTTGTTAAAATCGAGCAAAATGTAAAAGAGTTTACGCTGATGGCTGCTGTTCCGCTGACCGTTCACGAAAGAGACGCCGAAGCACCCCTGTATTGATGCATTTTCGTAATAATGGTATATTGAAGATACAGGAAGAAAGACGATAAGTCACTGAGAGCCGGGCGATTTCACAAAGCATACTCAGCCCTTTCAGGGCAAAAGGAAGATACATTATGAAAAAGAAAATGATTGCGCTTTTTCTGATTGTATTTATGATCTGTTCCCTTTTTCCCCTGTCGTCATTATCTGCGGAATCCATACATGTTCGGAAAGTATTATCTGTAGTTTATGATGATTCGGGGAGTATGGCGACAGACGGTTCTATGAACTGGTCGTATGCAAATTACGCTATGCAGACTTTGTGCGGTCTTTTGAACCCGGATGATGAACTTTTTATAACTTATATGAGTAATCCAGGTGAATCCGTTATTCCAACTGATTTTTCCTCCGATCGTCAGGCTGCTGTCGACAATATCAGGACAACACTAAATAGTGGAGATACACCTCAATCGGCAATTACTACCGCATCGGATAAACTTCTTGAGCGTTATCTGACCCAAAGGGAGAGCAGCCCTGATACGGAATATTGGTTGGTTGTGATTTCTGACGGCGAATTCAATGAAGAAGGCGTCTTTGGTAAAGCAGAACTTGACAGTTCACTTCAGAGTTTTTCTCAGACACAGATGGATAACGGTATGGATCTTCATACAATTTATCTTGCCATCGGCAGCAATGCAATTGAAGCAGACATTGACTCATATCTCAATATTACTGCAAAAAAATGTGATGACGGCGAGGCTATTGTTACGGTATTATCGGAACTTTCAAATTCGATTTCGGGACGTTATCGCTTAAGCAATGATGATATAAAGCTTGTAAATGACAATACAATTGAATTTGCATCGGAGATTTCTCTAATCAATATTTCCATTCTTATCCAAAATTCTTCAGCGTCTCTGGATAGTATCGTCAAAGAGGATGGGACTACCCTTAGTGTCGATCAGCAGGTATCACTCAAATATCCGGAAATGAGCGGAAGAGCTACGGATACAGCCCTGAGCGGACAGGCACTCCTTATCGGCAATTCGGGACAGAATATTTCTTCCGGTACATATACTCTTACTTTTTCTGACAAAATTGACAGCAACGCATTGGATATCATGCTGGAACCTTCATTTGAACTTCAGATGGCCGTGCTCAAAAACGGCATTGAAGTAACGGAATTGAGTTCTCTTAAGGAGAATGATGTGGTTGATATTCAGATGAAGCTGCTCGAGTCCGGAACTATTACTCAAGTTGATCCTGCGCTTCTCCAGGGAGTGGTAACATACAGTATTGGTTATATGGAAGAAAATACCATAATAGATTCCGGAACAGGTATGACTTTGTCAGGAATTACTTTGAAGGCATTAAAGACAGAGATATACGGATCGCTGACATTTGCTGATTTTATGCCGTTGACGGTCTCAATTAAAGTTACACCGACTTCCGCAGTAACGGGAGAGACTTCGTTACCCCTTGAAACAAGTGAATATGCTGAACCGACTATACCTGATGAATCTGAAGCCGTCCTACCTGAAATTGACCCGTCCAATGAAATAATTTATGGAATTATTATTGACGTTCAGAAAGACTTTGAAATTGATCGTGATGAACTGTCGGGCAAGGAAATCGCGATGCGGTTCATTATTACAAGAAAAGGTATTCCGCAGTCAAAAGAGGAGATTGAAAAAATTCCTTTTGAAGTATCAATCAACAAAAAAATCCCATATTCTCTCTTGCTGGAAGAAGACGGCAGTTATTCATTCAGACCTTTATCGAAATGGCCTTTGTTTTTCTATCCTACCGGAATACTTGAGGTCAAAGCTACTGTGAATAATTCGGCAACAGCCGTCGGAAATATTGAAATTGTATCCCGTCATGCATTTAAGGATTTCATTACGCTCTTCTGGCCGGTTCTTCTTTTGGCATACATGGTATTCTACTTAACAAGAAGGAGATTTGAACGGTCCTATATCGTTAGAAAAATATACTTTATTGACAATGGATCAATTCAGGAGGGCTCCAAGGGAAGGACTTTTGTTGGACCTTTTACGAGTTGGTGGAAGTTCTTTTCGCACGCCAGTACACAGGAATTCGCATCTGTCGTATTCATTGCAGGGAGAAAAGGTGAAGTCTTTATCAAACCGCGTTTTCGGAAGGTGAAAGACTATCGTATAGGACCGTTCACAAATAATCCGGCCGATATTCAAAAAATGTTTATCGGAACGGACTGGATTGTCCCAAAAGATCTGAACAGGAAGATTCTGATTCCTGAAACGCGTGTCCTATATCTGAGAAATGAGACCAGTATAATTGTTCATTATTTTGAAAAATGGCACAAGAGCAGCAAGGATTCCAAGACGGTGATTCCTTCTGTTTCCAGTGATAATAAAGAGACAATGTACATGTATGAGCAGGGTGACAACAATACATCCTATGATTCAATAATTAAATTGGTGAAAGATGCCACATACATCCTGATGGGTACAATTATATCCACAGAAACTGTATTCAGGCAGAATATACTGCATACGTTGTCTGAATTGCGTATTGAGACAGCCTACAAAGGGCGATTCTCACCTGGAGAGGTAATACTTATCGGAGAACGCGGCGGTCAGGTTACTTTTGAAGAATATGCAAAGGGCACCAATCTCGAAACCGGAGAATTCGAGGAACTGTCAAAAATCGATGGTGATACAAATGTCGTTGTCGGAACAGATGGCTACTATTCAACAACTGCAGGTCAGAATGTTCTTCTGTTTGTTCAGGATTCCAATTGGGTTGTCCCGGGGATTGACAAGACAATATACATCTGTGTCGGCGGGTATGAAGGCACATTTTATCAGCAGAGTGATAAAGCGACGTATGTCAAACCTTGGCCTGATACTTCCGGCGGACATCTACCCCTTAAGAAGTTGTGCTCAAACGGAGGAAAGATGTCTGTGACCAGACATGAAATATCCAAATTGATTAAGTGATCCCCAATAAATAAATGATGTGTAAAAATACTCCTACGCCTGTACTTTGGGAATCTTGACAGTAAAGGTGGTTCCTTGTCCAATCTTGCTTTCTACAGCAATTTCTCCTTTACAGAGTTCAACAATTCTCTTAACGATGGAAAGACCAATTCCGCTGCCTCGAGCGGCACGTGATTTGTCGACTTGATAGAATTTGTCGAAAATATGCCGCAATGTGTCTTCATCCATGCCGCTGCCGCCGTTTTTGATTTGAAATTGAACATATTCAGACATAGCATGGCAGCTGATCGAAATACAGCTGTTTTCGTCGGAGTACTTTATTGCATTTTCGATCAAATTAATCCAAAGATGCGAAAGCATCTCCGGATCAGCACATATTTTTGTTACTTCCATATCCAGATTGAGTTCGAGATTTTTTGTGCTCCACTGCTTCTCGAGAAGGATAATGCAGTTCCGGATTTGCTCATCGAGATCATAATCTATCTGATTGGTAACGAGCTGCTGATTTTCAAATTTTGTCAGAAGCAGAATATTGGTTGACATATTTGCGAGCCGCTCTGATTCACTGACGATAATATCGGCATATTCTTTTCGTTTATCAGGTGAAAGGGCGTCATTTTGCAGCTGCTTGGCAAAGCCGCGGATTGATACGATCGGCGTCTTGAATTCGTGGGAAAAGTCATTAATAAAATCATTTCTGAACATCTCGATACTGCCTAATTCTTCCGTCATATGATTAAAATTTCTAAGTAATTCTGCAATTTCCGAATCGCTTTGCATTTCTTCCACCCGTACTGTAAAATCTCCTGTGGATACAGCTTTAGTTGCTTTAATAAGCTGATTGAGCGGCTTGAGTAATATCTCACTGGCCACTGCAGAAATAAAAGTCCCGATCACGCTGCAGACAAACAGTGCAATGAGAGGCATCAGAATGGGTGTAAGTGCTGGTATGGGGAAAATTCCAAGCGAGTACAAAAAGACGAAACTAAAAGCAGTCAGCAAGCCTGCTGATACCATAATACAAAATACTAAAAATACCATTGTGATGTTTAGTGATTTCATTCTGTTCATACTTTTATTACCGCCTTGTAGCCAAGTCCGCGAACCGTAACGATTTCAAAATCGGAATTATCCTTGAATCGATCGCGCAGACGATTTACATGAACGTCTACGGTGCGTTCATCTGTGTCCGAATTCATATCCCATATTTCATCCATCAGACTGCGTCTGGTAAAAATTTTACTGTGATATGACAAAAGTTTGTAAAGAAGCATAAATTCTTTATGGGGCAGTTCCAGGATCCTTTCATTTTGCCGAACAGTAAGGGCGTCATAATCCAGAACCGTTTTGCCTATGATCAGACGATGTTCGTTTGCGATTTGTGACCGCCTGAGAAGCGCTGCGATCCTAAGCATCATTTCTTCTTCGTCAACAGGCTTCACCATATAATCGTCTGTCCCGACAACAAACCCCCGTTTCTTGTCGGCAGGCGTTTCTTTAGCTGTAACCATTAATACAGGAAGGGAGCAGCTGCCTTTACGAAGAGTATCGATAAACTCATATCCGTCCATTTTTGGCATCATGAGATCAAGAACAATCAAGTCAATATGATGCTTGTCCATTTTGTTAAGCGCGTCCAAACCATCCACGGCAAGGATTACATCATATCCGTTCTGATGCATGACTGCTTCCATCAGTTTTCTGGTATTTTTATCATCTTCTACTACTAGGATACAAAACATCAGAATGCCTCCTGTTTTTCTATTAAGAACATCTTATCAGTCCATTGTAAACTGATTTTAAACAAAAAAAGAATAGTACTTATGTTTGTCAGCGATTTTCTATTTTGACAAAGTTAATATTCAGTTTATATTCATCCGATAAGATGACTTTCATGATCTGGAAAAGAGGAAATGTGAACAGATGCTTATTCTTAAAAACATAAAGAAAGAATATAGAGACGGCAGCACAAGGAAAAAAGCCATAAACGGTATAAGTATTGAGTTTAAGGGGAGTGAATTTGTAACGATAGTCGGATCTGCCGGATCCGGAAAGACATCTTTACTCAATATTATTGCAGGACTCGATCGATATACAAGCGGCTATTTATCTATATATGGTAAATCTGCAAGGGAATTCTCTGAACGTGACTGGGATAATTATCGTGCCAAGTCCATCGGGTATGTGTTTTAAAACTATAATCTGATTCCGGAACAGACAGCTCTTGCCAATGTTGAACTTGCCATGACCCTATCAGGGGTCAGCAGATCCGGACGCATGGAGAGGGCTGTTGCCTTACTCCAAAAAACAGGTCTTGGCGACTGCATTCACTTAAGGATAAATCAGATGACAAGGGGGCAGATGCAATGCGCGGCGATAGCAAGGGCACTGGCAAATGATCCGGATATCCTCTTAGCCGATGAACCGACGGGAGCCGTTGACGAACAGACAGGCATACAGATTATGAAAATCTTAAAGGATATCTCAAGAGACAGACTGGTTATCATGACAACAGCAAACCCGGAGTTCGCGCTTTCCTATTCTACAAGAGTCATAAAGCTTGTTGAAGGTCAAATTGCAGATGACTCCAAGCCATATCATGTCGTGGTAAGAATGCCGGTGAAGCATAGACCCGGGAAAAACAGAAGAGCCAGAAAATCATCGATGCATTTTCCGGAGGCGGTGTTTCTTGGGTTCCATCAGGCGGCCGCCGCATGGAAACGGATCATCACAGTCTGTATGTTTGAGACGGCCGGAATCATAGCCATAGGTTTATCATTATCCTTATCAAATGAAACGGCTGTGATTATTTCAATCCTGATATTTCTCCTGATGCTTGGCTCAATACGGCGGATTTCAGAAGGTAAGAAGACTCGTGAAGTAAGGATAGTAAGAAGTCTTGGCGGATCCAGGAGAGATATTTTCCATATGAATAATACAGAGACAATTATTATCGGCATTGTGTCGGGTTCTGTGGGCATGTTACTTACCAGGCCGATTCTCTTTCTGATTAATAGCATAAACACAGGTGCGGGAGCCCGACCGCGCGCATTAGGACTGACTGTTATGGAAGATGCTGCGCTTATTTTGGGATGCCTGGCGCTGAATTATATCGCAGGACTCATTTTTTACATAATTACAATGAAAAAACCACTCATAAAGGAGACAAAATCATGTCAAAAGTAATAGGAATAGATTTAGGAACAACAAATTCCTGCGTAGCTGTTATGGAAGGCGGCGAGTCTGTCGTTATTCAAAATGCAGAAGGAGGACGCACCACGCCATCTGTTGTTGCATTTACTAAAACAGGGGAGCGCCTGATAGGGGAGACAGCCAAACGTCAGACTGTAACGAATCATGAACGCACGATCAGTTCCGTCAAACGTGAGATGGGAAGCGATTACAGAATAAATATTGACGGAAAGAAATATACGCCGCAGGAAATTTCCGCAATGATATTACAGAAGCTTAAGACGGATGCGGAAAGTTATCTTGGAGAAACCGTCACGGAAGCGGTTATTACTGTACCTGCTTATTTTACGGACGCACAGCGACAGGCTACAAAAGACGCCGGCAAAATTGCTGGCCTTCATGTTCAGAGAATTATCAACGAGCCGACAGCGGCCGCTCTTGCGTATGGCGTCGATAAAGAAGACGGTCAAAAAGTCATGGTGTATGATTTAGGCGGCGGTACCTTTGATGTCTCTGTTCTTGATATTAACAGCGGTGTAATAGAGGTGCTTGCGACGGCGGGAAACAATCGTCTAGGCGGGGATGACTTTGACAAATGCGTCGTTGACTATCTTGTGGAGGGATTTAAAAAGACGAATCGCACCGATCTTTCAAAAGATCCTTCCGCGATGCAGCGCGTGAAAGAGGCGGCTGAAAAAGCAAAAATCGAACTGAGCGGGGTTACCTCAACCACGATTAATCTTCCCTATATAACCTCAAATTCATCCGGTCCTCTGCATATGGAGCATATCCTGACCCGCTCCAAATTTGATGAACTGACGGGACATCTGGTCAAGGCGACAATGGGTCCGGTACAGCAGGCCATGCGCGATTCCGGACTCAGCACATCTGATATCAGCAAAGTCCTTCTGGTGGGTGGATCAAGCCGCATACCGGCCGTGCAGACTGCAGTCAGACAATTCACCGGCAAAGATCCTTTCAAAGGCATTAATCCGGATGAATGTGTCGCTATAGGCGCAGGGCTTCAGGCCGGCGTTCTTTCCGGCGATGTCAAAGGCCTGATCCTTCTTGATGTAATGCCTCTATCCCTGGGTATTGAGACAATGGGCGGCGTTTTTTCCAAAATTATCGACCGCAACACTACAATACCGATCAGAAAAAGTCAGGTCTTTACAACAGCTGCCCCATTTCAGACTTCAGTTGAAATTCATATTCTGCAGGGGGAACGCGAAATAGCATCATATAACAAAACACTCGGTAAATTCAGGCTCAGCGGTATCCGGCGCGCGCCCAGAGGTGTGCCGCAGATTGAGGTCACATTCAATATTGACGCCAACGGCATTGTAAATGTATCTGCCAAAGATCTTGGAACCGGTAAAGAACAGAGTATTGTTATATCTTCCTCTTCTAACTTAAGTCAGGCAGAAATCGACCGGGCAGTTCGTGACGCCGAGCAGTTTGCCGCCGAGGATGCCAGAATAAAAGAAGAAGCAAACGCTAAAAATGACGCCGAGCAGTTGATTTATCAGGCTTCATCCATTATGAAAAAGCTTGAAAAAGAGGACCGCAGCGAACTCGAGGAATCGATAAAAAGGACCAAAAAAGCGATCAAGGGCAAAGATAACGCACAGATGACGGCATCCTCCAGAGAACTTTCAGCGCTCATTGACAAAATGAAGCAAAAAGTCCCGTATGATGACCAGCCGGATTCTTATACCCCGGGAGACTCTGGAAAAAGCAGCTATGCAGAAAAAGGAAGCCAAAAAGAAAGCACCTTTTATGATGCAGATTTTGAACCGGAAGACAACGGGAAATAAGTTGCTTTTATCATCTTCATTCGCATAGGGAAAGGAAAAAGGAAGCGTATGTTTGGCTATATAACTGCCAATACAGATAAGTTAACTAAAGAAGAAATTGAGAAGTACCGGTCTTGCTACTGCGGCTTATGCAGGACGCTTGGAAATCGGCACGGCACGATAAGCCGTGCCACTCTTACGTATGATATGACATTTCTTGTGCTTCTTCTATCTGCACTATACAAAACAGAGAGCAAAGTGGATACTGCGCGGTGTGGGATTCATCCGCTGAAGCCTCACATTTTCCTGCAGAATGAAATCACTGATTACGCTGCAGATATGAATGTTACACTTGCCTACTACAATTTTATGGATGACTGGATTGATGACGGAAAAGTTCTCTCCCTCATGGAGGCCAAGCTATTTCAAAAGGAGAACAAGCGCATTGAAGAACAATATCCGAGACAATGCACTGCCATTTCTGCGTGCCTGGCTGAACTTTCCGGAATCGAAAAAAATGGGGAACTGAATCCGGATATTCCCGCAAATTGCTTCGGCAATCTTATGGGCGAGATCTTTGTCAGGCAGGAAGATGAATTCTCAGAGCGCCTGCGGGAATTCGGAAGAAGTCTGGGCAAGTTCATATACATTATGGACGCCTGCCTTGATTTGAAAGCTGATATTAAGAAAGAACGGTATAATCCTCTGATTACTACACCATCGATAAGCTTCCGTTCTATTTTGAATTCGCTTATGGCGGATTGTACCGAAAAATATAATCAGCTGCCAATCACCACGGATAAGGCGCTTCTTGAAAATATTCTGTACTCCGGCGTGTGGGCGAAGTATGAAGCGTCCAATAAGAAGCAAAAGGAGAAAAAGACAAAATGATATCCGATCCTTATAAAGTACTTGGCGTTGCACCGTCAACTTCGGATGAAGAATTAGCAAAAGCGTACCGCAGGCTGGCTAAAAAATATCATCCTGATGTAAATCATGGTGATCCGGCCTCTGCTAAAAGAATGAGTGAAATCAATGCAGCCTATGAACAGATAAAGAGTGGGAATACATCGCAAAGCAGCAGCGGATACGGCGGGCAGAGCGGATACGGCAGTCAGAGCGGATACGGCAGCAGCTACGGGACTTCCGGTCCGGGAGGATCAGGACCCTTTGACGGCGGATACAATCCGTTTGGCGGATTTGGTTCATACGGATACGGCGGACAGCAGAGCAGGGACACTTCTGAATTCGCCCAGGTTGAGAGCTATATCCGGGCCGGTTATTATCAGGAGGCACTGCAGCTGCTGGCCGGATTTAAAGTCAGGGGTGCAAAATGGTATTATTACAGCGCCGTGGCCAACGCCGGTATCGGTAATAAGATTACCGCTCTGAATCATGCCCGGGCAGCTGTTCAGCTGGAGCCGAATAATCTGGAATACCAGCGAGTTCTCAATAAACTGCTTTACAGCGGAGGGGAATATCAACAGCAGAGCCAGGGTTACGGAATGCCGACAATCAATTTTAACAAGCTGTGCATAGGTCTTTGTCTGGCTAAATTGTTCTGCAGTTTCTGCGGATTATAAAAGTCGGCGTGTGATTTAAAAACCGGAAATATGCATGCATGTTGAAACTCAGGCAAATTTAAACGCAGACAAGTTGAATATTGGATTTATAATTAACAGGAGTATAAGAAGCATGGGAAATTTTGCAGGAAATCTTAAAGAGAAACTGACACAGTTTATGTATGGAAGATACGGCACGGACCAACTTTATTATGTTCTGATCGGATTGTATTTTGTACTGGTTGTTGCCAACGCATTTTTAAATTTGTATGTTCTTTCTATGTTGATGTGGGCTGTTTTACTTTTAACATTTTTCAGAACTTTTTCCCGCAATTTATATAAAAGACGTATGGAAAACGAGAAATTGCTGAAAGTCTGGAGCTTCATTAAATCCAAGTACTCTTTTTCACTGCGAAGGATCAAAGAAATAAAAACACACCGCTACCGCAAATGCCCGAATTGCAAAGCGTTCCTTCGTCTGCCGAGAAAGACCGGCAAACATACGGTCAAGTGTCCTAAATGCTATAAAGAATTTGAAGTGCAGATTCTTTGCTGACCTATTGAATTGCCGGTGAAAGAATATATCAACTTTTATCAAGACAAAGATCAGCACTTCAATAGGAAAAGCTGGTTGGTGTTGGTACACAGGTTCCGCAGGATGGATGTACCAGTGTATTCTTCATTCTTTACCGGCTAAGGATCAGATCTGATAATCAGACCCTGTCTGTATTCTTAAAGTGCGCTGCCGGTATATAATTAAGCGGGTGTAAGTTGCGAAGACCTGCACAATCTTAAAATATGTATTAGAATAATAGAGCCTTTCTATGTACTCAATGAAGAATCAAAATCATCGCCTGAGGAGCAAAATAATGAAACCTTACGAACGTTTACTCAAATATGCAGCTATTTATACCACATCTGACGATAATTCTGATACACATCCAACAACCGTGCGCCAATTGGATCTGGCGAATTTACTTGCAGATGAGATGGAGGAACTTGGGTTAGAAGAAGTGCGGATCAGTGAGAAAGGTTATGTCTACGGGTCAATTCCTGCGGCAGCAGGTTGTGAGACGGCACCGGTTCTGGGATTTATCGCACATATGGATACTGCGCCGGATGCAAAAGGGGATGAAGTCAGGCCGCAGGTGATTTTGAATTATCAGGGCGATGATGTAATTCTTGAAGGGAATGGCAGCCTCCTGAGTGTGGATATGTTCCCTCATCTGGTTGCGCTCAAAGGACGCACCCTGATTACAACGGACGGAACAACACTTCTCGGCGCCGATGATAAAGCAGGAATTGCAGAAATCATGACAGCCTGTGAACGGATCATCCAGGATAGTATTCCACACGGAAAGATCTGTATTGGATTCACGCCGGATGAAGAAGTCGGAAAAGGTGCTGACTGTTTTGATGTGGAGGGATTTGGTGCAAATTATGCATATACGATGGATGGAGGTCCTGAAGGTGAACTCGAATACGAGAATTTCAATGCAGCGGAGGCTGTGATTGAAATAAAAGGGATTGCAGTACATCCGGGAACAGCTAAAAATACTATGGTGAACGCCCTTGTCGTAGCCTGCGAAATCAATAGTATGCTGCCGGCAGCAGAAACTCCGGTTCATACGGAAGAGTATGAAGGCTTCTATTACTTGCACAAATTCGAAGGCAGTCCGCAAAAGGTATCCATGTCTTATAGTCTCCGCGACCATGATGCAAGTCTTTTGACGTCACGCAGGAAGACTCTGGAACACATTGAAAAAACAATAAATGAGAAGTATGGCGAGGAGACAGTCAGCCTGACGATTACAGACCGCTACAAAAATATGGGAGAGATTATCAAAAACAACTTTCATCTGATTGATAACGCGAAACTTGCTATGGAAAGTGTGGGCGTCAATCCGATTGTAATTCCGATGCGCGGAGGCACGGATGGCGCGGCTCTGAGCTATAAGGGACTTCCGTGCCCTAATCTCGGAACGGGCGGGTATGCCTATCACGGCATTTATGAACATATCACTGCAGAGGGTATGGAACAGTGCATGGAGATTATAATCGCTTTGATAAAAATATATGCAGAAAATAATGATGTGGTAAAATAAGACATACTATCTGTTTGTATCTGCACCTTTAATAATCATGATAGCTTAATTCAGAAAGTTTAGGAGATGATGATTTATGAGCAACAAGGAGAAAAGCGGTCAAAACAGTCATGTCGGCAAAGATCATGTAGAATCCGTAAAGAATGACGATGTAAAAAAAGACAAAAGGAATACTAAAGAAGTAAAAGAAGTAAAAGATGTAAAAGATGTAAAAGATGTAAAAGATGTAAAAGATGTAAAAGAAGTAAAAAATATTAAGGACTCAAAGGATATTAAGGTCTCAAAGGATACTATAGATAAATCCGGCAGTGAAGTGCTGTACGATATTGTGGAAATGCATGGGAAGAAAGTCCCCTGTATTACAAATAAATCGTATGAGAAAGAATTGGCACGGCTGCAGATTGAATTGGTCAAGCTTCAGGAATGGGTGAAGTTCAAAGGCTTAAGAGTTGTCGTCATATTTGAAGGCCGCGATGCAGCCGGTAAAGGCAGTGTAATCAAACGAATAACCGAAGCGCTTAATCCGAGAATTTGCCGGGTAGAAGCACTTTCGGCACCTACACCCAAAGAAAACACACAATGGTTTTTTCAACGGTATGTGACGAGGCTTCCATCGGCAGGTGAGATCGTTCTTTTCGACCGCAGCTGGTACAACCGCGCAGGTGTTGAGCGAGTGATGGGGTTCTGCAATGAAGAAGAGTATCAGGAGTTTCTTCGTTCCTGTCCTGAATTTGAAAAGATGCTGATACGCTCCGGCATTATTCTGATTAAGTACTGGTTTTCCGTGTCTGACGAAGAGCAGGAAAAACGCTTTCGCGATCGTATAGAGGATCCGACCAAACGATGGAAACTCAGTCCCATGGATATGGAATCAAGAAAACGCTGGATGGACTATTCAAAAGCTAAAGATGCGATGTTTGCCTATACTGACACCAAACAGTCACCGTGGTATGTTGTTAATGCGGATATTAAGAAACACGCCCGGCTTAACTGTATCAGTCATCTGCTGAGCCTGATTCCGTATGAGGACTTAACACCGGAGCCGCTCGTTCTTCCTCCGCGCCAGAAGGATATCGGTTATGTAAGACCGCCGATTACTGACCAGACTTTTGTACCGGAGAAATACGGAAAGCTGTAAAAGTAATTATTGAAAACGACAGGAATAAGATATATTTGCTGTTTTTGTAAATGTCGGACCTCTTTTCACAGGGAGGATTCGTCAATTTTGGACTCATTTCAAGGAAAACAGAGCGAAATACCTCCGTTTATGGTACACTCAGAGTAATTATTGAATTAAGTAGTTAACAAGTGCTTATGTAGTTAACAAGTATGAGACTTAATAAATATAAAGATGATTCATCAATAGATGGATAATGTAACTCGAAAGTAGGGACGCATCGCATGCGTTCCTATTTTTGAGTGGACAGCTGATCCCGTTCCTGCCGGGATTATTAGAACAAAAAATCAAAAGTAAAACAGATGCAGTCTTAGGCCGCGAATCATTTCCAGGGGGAATGATCGGACGTATGTGTTCTGCAAAAAGGAGAAAATATTGTTATTCGAAAATCTTAACATTACAAAACCAATCATGAGAGCTTTAGCGGAAATGGGATACACAGAGCCGACGCCGATTCAGTCCCAGACGATTGCCCCGCTGCTTGAAGGAAAAGATCTTCTGGGCTGTGCTCAGACAGGCACCGGGAAAACAGCAGCTTTTGCTATTCCGATTTTGCAGGGACTGTCCTTCGAGCAAAGAAGCTCCGGTGGACACAGACAGATTAAAGCTCTGGTCCTCGCGCCGACAAGAGAACTCGCAATCCAAATTAATGAAAGTTTCGAATCCTATGGCAAATATCTCGGGCTTCGTTCCATGGTCATCTTTGGCGGAGTATCTCAGAATGCCCAGACAAGAGAACTCGCAAACGGTGTGGATATCCTTGTGGCTACGCCCGGAAGACTTCTTGACCTTATCGGTCAGAAATTCGTCCATCTGAATGCTATAAAATATTTTGTCCTTGATGAAGCGGATAGAATGCTTGATATGGGTATGATCCATGACGTTAGAAGAATTATTGCGTATATTCCCAGAGAAAGACAGACAATGTTTTTTTCTGCAACTATGCCTGTAGAAATTGCCAAGTTATCCGGCTCGATTCTCAAGGATCCGGTTAAGGTTGAGATTACACCTGTTGCATCGACAGTTGATGTCATTGATCAGGAGATCTATTTTGTTAACAAAATCAACAAGATTAACTTGCTGATTCATATTCTGAAAAATAATCCCATTGACTCTGCACTGGTTTTTTCCAGGACAAAGCATGGTGCCGATAAGATTGTAAAGGCTTTGGAAAAGGCAGATCTTCAGGCGCAGGCCATTCATGGAAATAAATCGCAAAACGCGAGACAACTGGCTCTCAGCAATTTCAAGGAAAGAAAGACAAGGATTCTGATTGCGACAGATATTGCCGCCAGAGGAATTGACATAGAAGAACTATCCCATGTTATTCAGTTCGATCTGCCTGAAGTTCCCGAGACCTATGTGCATAGAATCGGTCGTACAGGAAGAGCCGGACTCGGGGGCATTGCCATCGCTTTTTGCGCACAGGACGAAAAACATCTGCTGCGCGATATTCAAAAGCTTATCTTCAAAACAATACCGGTTGTAGAAGAACATCCATTTCCGCTTGACGAGTCTATTCTGGAACCGGAGAAAAAATCCGGAGAACGCGGCCGTTCGTCGAGGCCTCCCGTAAGACCTTCCCAGGCATCTGTGCCATCGAGATCGGCGGACAGGTCGGCCAGACCTGTATCAGCGCCATCAAGGCCGGCAGACAGGTCATCGAGACCCGCATCTGCATCGTCAAGGCCATCAGACAGGTCATCGAGGACAGCCAATGCGCCTGATCCCAATCGCAGAGGGAAAATTGATGCGGATAAGTATCAGTTTTCCTCACAGTCATCAGGCCGCAGAAAATAAGAAACGGAATATTCATGCTGCAAAGCAGTCTGGAAAATCACCATAAAGCAGAAGACCCCTGCAGAACAATACGTACTGCAGGGGTCTTTAAGGTATGCCGGGTTCGAAGTCTTGAAAACAAGTCATTTCAAAGGTATCATTAGATCTTAAGCAGTGAATCTGTATTCTCCAACGATAAGAGGGACGGCTTGATTTGAGAAAGCCGTCTTATTCAAACAGCATGTCAGCCATACGAAGTATTTCTTTGTGCCGCTCATCTGTAATTGAAAAATCAATGTAGAATCTCTTGGTTTCAGGATCTTCAATGAGGAAATCCCCGATTTTCGAAAAAACAGGTACACTGCTGCGACTGACATTAACCAAGGTTCGATTGCTCTGTTCGATAATCGCGTTACCATATTCGAACCGGGTAATAAATCCACTGATCATATAAATCCTCCTCCCGTGATGTAGCCCTTTTTGTATAAGTGTTTTTGAGTATACATCGAAGAAAACAAAAGAATGTTATAAAAGTGTAAACAAACCGCAAAAATATTTAAGATGTGATAGATTTAAAATAATCGCGCTTGCATAAGACGACCTTTGGGATGTAAGGATCGTCAATGCCTATGTAAAACGATTCATCGAAGCTAGAGAAAACAGGAGAGTAACATGAAAATTATTATTACAGCACTTTTCGGACTTGAATCCCTCGTCAGTGAAGACCTCGTATCGATCGGCTATCCCAAAGATAAAATTACCGTGTCGGATGGTCTGATTTCGCTGGAGGTAACAGCCGGGCAGCTTCCTGATGCGGTTGCCAGAGTCAATTTATGGGTGCGAACCGGAGAACGTGTTTTTGTTGAGCTTGCCAATTTTCCTGCCCGTTCATTTGATGAACTGTTCGATGGGATATCAAGTATTTCCTGGGAAGATTTTATACCGAAGGATTTTGCTTTTCATATTAACGGCTATTCCAGGAAATCCGAACTCTTTGGTATCTCCGCCTGCCAGTCCATCTGTAAAAAAGCAATAGTGAAAAGACTTCTGGCAGACCGCAGACTCCTTTCGACGGATACATTGATTGAAGATGAGCGAAGAGGTCTGCTTAAGATTCAGTTCGGCATTGTCGCTGATCAGGTAAGCGTCATGATTGATACTTCGGGAGAGGGCCTGCACAAACGCGGATACCGGCCGCTGGCGCACCAGGCACCCATTAAGGAAACACTTGCAGCCGGTCTGGTACGTCTGTCCCGTTACCGTCCTTTCGGCGAGGAGGCCCTTGTGGATCCTTTCTGCGGTTCAGGTACGATCGTCATAGAAGCAGCTTTGGCAGCTTTCAATATAGCCCCCGGACTAAATCGTCCTTTCGCCGCTGAAAATTGGCCGATTATCGGCAAAACTGCCTTTTCCCGGGCCCGTGCAGAAGCAAAGCAGCTGCAGGATCAGGATATACCCGATGACATTTACTTTTTTGGATCAGATCTTGATAATACAGCCGTGGAGACTTCTGTCCGCAACGCCCATGCTGCTGGAATTGACAAGGTTGTACGCTTTAGTCAGGCCGACGCATTTGATCAGACACCGGAAGCTCTGCGGAAATGGACCGGTCTTGCCAGGCAGCTTATTCTTTGCAATCCTCCTTATGGGGAGCGACTGCTGAGCCAGGATGAGGCCCAGGAGATCTACAAGGGTATCGCTCATACCTATCTTGATGAAGAGGGCAACTGCAGAAAAGGAATTCGCCTTTCGGTTATTTCACCGGATGATACGTTTGAAAACGCGGTAGGCAGACCCGCTGATAAGAGACGCAAATTATATAATGGTAATATTCGCTGCCAAATGTATCATTATTATAAATTGGGTAGAAACGAGAAATGATTTCGTGATGTTTCGCTGGGGTTGATTGAATCGCTGTCCGCATATGGCGGACACACAACAGAACATTCATTCAGTAGGAATCCCGAAATCCCCTGTTTTCAAGGCAGTACCAATATAACCAAAAAGTAAAGCGTTTCTTACATATATTTTACAAAAATTATAGAGCGCCTGTTTTCAAGCCTTTCGAGATGTCAAGTTCCGGAAACCGTTGTCCTGTAGTTATGCACAGACTTATCCCCACTATCCACAGGTTTGAGCGGTGGAAAACTGCTTTCGTAATTTGGTGAATACTACTGCATGATAGGATAGCGTCTGCTATAATGATGAAAACAAAGTGTGAAAAGAGGTACGAAAATGTCCAGTGTGACTGTCCGCGCACAAGCTGCCCAAACTGCATCTTATGTAATGGCCGGACTTTCTTCCCAAAATAAAAATGAAGCTCTTCGTGCCATTGCAGAAGCACTTCTGGTTAATCAGACAAAAATTGTAGATGAAAATAGAAAGGACCTTGCCGAAGCGGAAAAAACGGGACTTGCCACACCGCTCATAAAGCGTCTCCTTTTTGACGAAAGTAAGATAAAATCAGTTGTAGAAGGCATCTACAGCCTTATATCACTGTCTGATCCGGTGGGAAGACAACTTTTAGGAACCCAGATGGATGAAGGCCTTTCCCTCTACCGGGTGACGTGCCCGATAGGGGTTATCGGCATAATATTCGAGTCTCGTCCCGATGCTCTTGTCCAGATTGCTTCTCTTTGTCTCAAAGCCGGGAATGCGGTTCTTTTAAAGGGTGGCTCCGAAGCAGCGCATACCAACCGCATTCTTTCCGAGGTGATTGAGACAGCCTCAATTGAAGCTGGAATGCCCCCGGGCTGGATTGCTCTTTTGGAATCGAGAAGCGATGTTGAGAGTATGCTGAAGCTTGATGAGCATATTGACCTGATTATTCCCCGCGGCTCGAATTCTTTCGTCCAATATATCATGCAGAATTCCAATATTCCGGTACTGGGGCATGCGGATGGCGTCTGTCATGTATATGTCCACCAAAAAACAGATCCGGATATGGCTGTAAGACTTGTCGTTGACAGCAAGACACAATACGTCGCAGTCTGCAATGCAGCAGAGACTCTTCTTATCGATGAATCAGTTGCATCCGAATTGCTTCCATTTATAGCAAAAGCGTTAGAGGAGAAGCATGTAATTCTTCATGGCGATGATAAAGCTGCCGCAATCTGGCCGATGAAGGGCGTTGATGAATGGCATCATGAATATCTCGATTATGAGATGTCTGTCAAGGTTGTTAAAGATGAGCGCGAAGCTATTGCCCATATCAACCGTTACGGTTCCGGACATACGGATGCAATCATTACAGAAGATGAAGAGACCGCCCTCAGGTTCATGCAGGCTGTTGACTCCGGCAGTGTTATGTGGAATTGCTCAACCCGGTTCTCCGATGGTTTTAAATATGGCTTCGGGGCAGAGGTTGGTATAAGTACCTCAAAGATTCACGCCCGCGGTCCGGTTGGGCTCGAAGGCCTTGTTACCTACAAATATAAAGTTTTTGGGAAAGGACAGATTGTGGAAGATTATGCTGCAGGTAAACAGCATTTTATTCACAAACCTATTCCACTAAGTGACGAGAAGTGATATCATATCCCGAAGAAAACAAAGGGAGGCGACGCAACTTGGTTATTTCGATTTCTTCTGATCATGCAGGGTTTGATCTTCGAAAGAAGATCATGGCACATCTTTCCTCAAAAGGTCACACTTTTTTAGAGCATGGAGCCCCGAGCAGTGATGTTGCAGCGAGTTATGTGACTTCCGGACAAGGTGTTGCCGGCGATGTTGCATCGGGTAAAGCGGAAAAGGGAATTGCAATCTGCGGTACAGGAATTGGTATTTCCATTGTATGCAATAAACATAAAGGAATACGCTGTGCGCTCTGTACGGATGAGTTTATGGCACGGATGTCACGTCAGCATAATGATGCCAATGTTCTGGCTCTCGGTGCCCGGGTAGTTGGAAGCGGCCTTGCTTTATCCATAGTTGACAGCTTTCTCGCTGAGCCTTTTGAAGTAGGCGGCCGTCATCAGGTTCGCGTCAATGATATTACAGCCCAGGAAGATTTGTATTTTAAAGCCCCGTAAAAGGGTGCTTTTTTATTATGAAAAATAAATGATACAAGCATAATGAAGCAAAATGAAATACTTAACAGGGAACATACAAATGCAGGAGGAATGCACATGGAACCGAATGTCTTTATTTTTGACCATCCTTTAATTCAGCACAAAATTTCACTGCTTCGTGACAAGAACACGACCACTAAAGAATTCCGCGAGCTTGTCGGAGAAATAGCCATGCTGATGGCTTATGAGGTTACCCGGGATCTGCCTTTGAAGGAAGTTGAAATTGAGACGCCTATTGCGATTGCAAAGACTAAGGTGCTCGCCGGTAAGAAAATTGCCATTGTACCGATTCTTCGCGCCGGATTAGGCATGGTTGATGGTATGCTGAATCTTTTGCCGATGGCAAAAGTTGGGCATATTGGACTCTACCGCGATCCAAAGACACTCGAGCCTGTAGAATATTACTGCAAGCTTCCGGATGACGCTACGGAAAGAGAAATTGTTATACTTGATCCTATGCTGGCAACAGGCGGTTCTGCTTCTGCAGCTGTCACCTTCCTTAAGGACAGAGGCATTACACAGATCAAGTTCATGTGCCTTATTGCGGCTCCCGAGGGTATCGCAAGATTGTCAAAAGATCATCCGGATGTTCCGATTTTCTGTGCTGCCAAGGATCCGAAGTTAAATGATCATGCATACATTGTTCCGGGTCTTGGAGACGCCGGTGACAGACTTTTCGGTACAAAATAGTAGGAAACGGCATATTCCGGGGTATCCTTTTCGGCAATTGTGCTGAATCCATCTATTTGCATATGCCACTTTTTTAGCGTAAAATGCTCGTATGATATTAAGACGATGAGGTCCGGATGTTTGTCCGGGCTTCATCTATTTAGAAATGAAAGAGAGACATAATGGGAACTGCAGTTATGCTTGAAAGCACAAATTGGTTTATACAATTTCTGATTTCTTTCAAAGAACAGTTTGTCGAGTCTTTGAGTATAGGTAACATCGGAGAAGATATCAGTTCAGCCATCCTACAAAAACAGCAGCAGTTCATTATTGGCAATGTTCATTTTCTTTTAACCGATGCCGTGATAGTGACATGGATTGCCGTTGGGCTTTTCTGCCTTCTGTGGATATGGATCGCAGCTAAACGCGAGCAAATACCAACAGGACGTCAACTCTTATCAGAGTCTGCAGTTGATCTTTTGATGTCACTTTGCAAGAGTAATGGAATGAATCAGAAGCAGGCAGAAACTGTGACTCCTTTCATAGGATCGATTGCATTTTTCCTTATAGCCTGTAATCTTGCGTCGGCATTCAAGATAGCACCGCCGGCTAAGAATTTTGCTTTCCCTGTTGCGTTGGCGCTCTTAACCATGTTTTACGTTCTTTTCACCGGTATTCGGTTTGTGGGAATAAAGGGTTTCTGGGAATCTCTTCTGGAACCAATGCCCGCCATGCTTCCTTTCAAGATTCTTGATTATCTTATTAAGCCGGTATCTCTTTCCCTGCGGTTATTTGGTAATATTTTTGGCGCATTTATCCTTATGGAATTCATATATATAATTGTACCGGCTGTTGTTCCCGGAATACTTGGCCTGTGGTTTGATATTGCCGACGGCATTTTGCAGGCAATTATCTTTACCTATCTGACAACATCATATATTGGAGAAATAATTGAAGGTGCGGAGATTGCTGCAGAAAAGAAGAATTTACGTGAAAAAAAGAAGCAAATCGCGTAGTTTGAATACTTGCGTTTTACTATAGATAATCGTTGCTGATTTTGAAAAAGATTTCTATTCATATTTATGTAGAGCACCTCATTGAACGATACAAAAGAAATGTATAAAAATTGTCCGGCAACTTTAAAAAATAACTGTGCTAATTAATAGGAGGAACAACTATGTCAGCTATAACAACATTTTCCATGGCTTTAACAGCAGCATCAACTGCGGTTTCCACGATTGATCCCAAAGGACTTGCTGGAATCGGAGCCGGTCTGGCGATCGGTATTGGCGCATGCGGAGCAGCAATCGGTATCGGTATTGCTGCTGGCAAGGCTCTTGAGTCAGCGGCAAGGCAACCCGAAATGTATGGAAAATTGAATACAATGCTTCTTACATCGATCGTGTTCATGGAATCAATTGCCATTTATGCTCTTGTTGTCAGCCTTCTTCTGATCTTTACTTTCTAAGTTTGTTAGAAATGCCAATAAAAATAATAAAGTCACCGGCAAAAAACTTTGCCGGATGCAGCGAGGTGATATTTCATGATTTTTGCGCATGCAGTAAATGCAGTTTCCGCGATACAGGATGCAGGGCAGTGGGTGATTCTACAAACCACAAATACTACGCCAACACCCATTCCGGAAGTATCGGGATTGCTTTCGCCGAATCAATTTGCAGGATATGCAGTAACCGGCGTCTGGACAATTATCAATCTTCTGATCGCGTATGTGATTCTGAAGCATTTTGTTTTTAAGCCGATCATTAAACTGCTGAACAAACGTCGTGAAGCGGTAATGAATGAACTTGAAGATGCCGCCGCCAAAACGGCGTCTGCTCAGGCGCTTCTTGCAGAAGCAAATAGAAAAATAGAAGCATCAAAGGATGAAGCATCGACTATTATGTCGGATGCACGTGTGCAGTCTGAAAAACAGGGTCGAACGATTGTTAACGCCGCACACAACGAGGCCGGTACAATTGTCGAGCGCGCTGCAGAAGATGCAAAACGCATGCACAATGCAATGCTTGATCATATGCGGGATGAAGTTGCAGATCTAGCCGTTGCCATTGCGTCAAAGGTAGTTGGATCTATTATTGATGATACGCATCAAAATGAATTAAGTAAACGCATCATGGATGAGACATTAAAGGCAGAGGTGAAAAAGATTGACTGACGGTAAGACATTTCGTATTATCCGAATCATAACCGCTTCTGAAATGACCCCGGAGAAAGCGGATACGATCGCACAGAAGTTCTCTGAACATTTTCATATATCTGACTACTCCGTAGTTCAGGAGACTGATAAGGAACTTATCGGCGGTTTTGTTATTTACGCAGCCGGGTATCGATATGATTACAGCGTTAAGGGGCAGCTTGCCAGAATCGGCAAGCAGCTTAAAACAACGCGTTCTATTTCCACAAACCTTAACGGAGCAGAACCGTCAGAGGCCGAATCAGAGTTGATCAAAAAATCAATTGATATGGCGCTTAATGCTTTTGACGAGCAGCCAATGGCACTGCAGGGTCAGGATCTTTTATGGGGCGGAGATGGATCAGGTATCATTTCTCCGGAGACAGATACACCCAGACGACTTGTCGATCAATTAAGAGAGCAGATGGCCAATTCCTTCATGGAGAGTACGACCGTCGAAGAAATAGGACAGGTAATCAGCATCAGTGACGGCGTTGCAATTGTAAAGGGTATTGAACATTGCATGAGCAGTGAACTGATTATGTTCACACCAACCACGTATGGTATAGCCATGAATCTTGAAAAAGAGAGAGTCGGCATTGTGCTTCTTGGTGAATCCGGCGATGTTGTTGAAGGCACCATGTGCAAACGAACCGGGAAAACCGTCAGCATTCCCGTCGGTACTGATTTGCTGGGCCGTGTAATTGATCCGCTCGGTAATCCGATCGACGGCAAAGGTATCCTGCGTACAACTACTTTTCGGCCCATCGAGGCACCTGCCCCTGGCATAATAGATCGTTCACCTGTAAACGAATCGCTTCAGACAGGCATTACAGCCATTGATGCGATGACACCCATCGGAAAAGGTCAGCGTGAATTGATTATCGGAGACCGTCAGACAGGAAAGACGGCAATCGTAATTGATACCATTATAAACCAAAAAGGCAAAAACGTAATCTGTGTTTATGTCGCGATCGGCCAGAAGATGTCAACTATTGTTCAAGTCGTTAATACACTTGAAAAGATGAATGCTCTTTCATATACCGTTATTGTTGCAGCCAGTGCCAGTCAGACGGCTTCCCTGCAATACATTGCACCCTATGCCGGATGTGCCATTGCAGAAGATTTTATGTATAACAAACAGGATGTTCTGATCGTATATGACGATCTGACCAAACATGCACAGGCTTATCGCGCTATATCACTTCTTCTTCGCCGCCCGCCGGGACGCGAGGCATATCCGGGAGATGTATTTTACCTGCACTCAAGACTTCTTGAGCGTGCGGCCAAGCTTGATGCATCAAAAGGCGGCGGATCAATGACTGCGCTGCCTATTATTGAGACACAGGGCGGCGACATATCTGCCTATATCCCAACCAACGTAATTTCCATTACGGATGGTCAGATTTATCTTGCATCCGAACTGTTCTTCTCCGGTCAGCGCCCTGCCATTAATGTGGGTCTGTCTGTATCGAGAGTCGGCGGTGCTGCCCAGACAAAAGCTATGAAGAAGGTAGCGGGTCCGCTTCGCATCAACCTCGCACAGGCCCGTGAGATGGCTTCCTTTGCGCAGTTTGGATCCGATTTGGATGAAAATACGCAAATGCAGCTCAAACGAGGCATTGTTCTTAACGAAGTTCTTAAGCAACCGCAGTATGCTACCGTTCCGATGGAAGAGCAGGTTATTATTTTGTACCTTGCCAACAATGGAATGCTTACTTTCCTTGACAAGGATGATGTGCGTGAATATGCGGACGGGTTCATACAGAATATGCAGGTAATGTATCCGGATCTTCTGCGTGAAATCGCAGAAACTAAGGAATATAGCCCTAAGTCAGAGGTTCAGATTAACGAATTAGAAAAAACATTTCACTCGTCCTATCTGCTTGAACATCCGGAATACGGACGAACGGAGTAAGCTTAAATGGAACAACTATACGACATCAAAAAGCGAATACGGAGTATTACGGAAATTCAGCAGATGACCCGGGCGATGAAACTTGTCAGCGCAGCAAAAATGCGCAGATCAAAGGCACAGCTTGATCAGGTGTTTCCTTTCTTTTCTTTGTGCGCAGAGAGTATGATTGAGATTCAGCGCGGTAATAAAGATATAGATAATCCGTATTTTCAATTAAGAAAAAAACGTCCGGGTGAGACATGGAAGATCGGATACTTTATTCTGACCGGAGACCAGGGGCTGGCCGGAGCATATAATCATAATGTAGTCCGTATTGCGGAAGAACATATACGGGGAAAAGTTCTTGACAATATTAATAAGAACCTGAAAACAGAGACAACGCTTTATGTTTTCGGAAGTGTCGGGCGTGAAAAACTGGAACGCGACGGACATCCTGTTGACAAAGAATTTTCATTCCCGATAGCCGAGCCGACTTATTATGAAGCGAGAAATGTCGCCGATATAATTAGAAAAAAATATATGGACGGCGAATTTGATCTGGTGTATCTGATATATACCAAAATGGATTCGGTTGTCAATATGAAGCCGATCATTCAGCGTGTAGTTCCCGTAAACACCGATGCACTTATGTCAATTCTGCCGGCCGGAATGAAAGATGCAGGTATGGCTATTGAAAAGGGAGCCGCTTTAACCTACCACCCCAATGCAGACGATGTGTTTTCCTTCTTAATCGATACGTACCTGAATGCGATGTTGTATGGTGCTCTTGTTGAAGCGTATGCTAGTGAGCAGACCGCTCGCATGACAGCAATGGATAATGCGACAAAGAACGCAGATGATATGCTTTTAGATCTGACACTCAAGAGCAACCGGGCCCGACAGGCCCGCATTACAAATGAACTTATCGAAATCGTAAACGGAGCGAACCAGATTCAACAATGAGGGAACCTGGATCAGAAGGCGGAAAAATATGGCATTAGGATATGTAATACAAATAATAGGACCAGTTGTAGATTGTCAGTTCTCTGACAATCAGATACCGCAGATCAATCATGCCGTCAAAATCAAGCATGGTGAAGGCTGGATTATTGCAGAAGTCCTTCAGCAGCGCGGTACTGGAATTGTGCGTTGTGTGTCGTTTGAACCAACGGAAGGGCTGGCGCGCGGCGCTGAAGTTGAATCAATGGATTCTCCGGTAAAAGTGCCTGTCGGCGAACGTATCACAGGACGACTTTTCAATGCACTCGGACAGCCGATCGATGGTCACGGACCTGTCGATTCAGATGATCTTTGGCCTATACACAGGCCTGCTCCTTCATTTACCGATCAGTATTCTTCAGAGACCATGCTTGAGACGGGAATTAAAGTCATTGATCTTCTTGTTCCTTTCAGCAGAGGCGGTAAAATCGGACTCTTTGGAGGCGCCGGTGTCGGTAAAACAGTTCTTATCCTTGAGCTTATCCGCAACATTGCATCGGAGCATGGAGGCTTCTCTGTCTTCGCAGGTGTAGGAGAGAGATCGCGGGAAGGTAATGACTTGTGGAATGAAATGAAAGAATCCGGAGTCATTGACAAGACAGTATTAGTGTTCGGACAAATGAATGAGACATCGGGTGCCCGTATGCGTGCGCCCCTTACTGGACTTACGATGGCGGAGTATTTCAGGGATGTTATGCACAAAGATGTTTTGTTATTTATAGATAATATATATCGATTTGTGCAGGCGGGCTCTGAAGTATCGGCGCTTCTTGGAAGAATTCCTTCAGCTGTAGGTTATCAGCCAACCCTGGCTAACGAGGTTGGCACACTGGAAGAGCGCATTACATCTACGAAAAATGGATCAATTACTTCGATTCAGGCTGTATATGTTCCCGCAGACGACTTGACTGATCCTGCGCCGGCAACCACCTTCGGACATCTTGACGCAATCACCGTTCTTTCGCGATCTGTAGTTGAGCTTGGAATCTACCCTGCGGTTGATCCCCTTGAATCTTCATCCCGTATTCTGACTGAAAATATTGTCGGGAAAGAACATTACCATGTAGCCAGAATGGTGCAGGAGACTCTCCAGAGATATAAGGAACTACAGGATATCATTGCCATTCTCGGTATGGAAGAACTTAGTGAAAAAGACAGACTGACAGTCAACCGTGCACGTAAAGTACAGCGCTTCCTTTCACAGCCCTTCTTTGTAACGGCCGGATCAACCGGCTATGAACCAAAATATGTAACGATAGAAAAGACCGTGCAGGGATTTGGTGAGATCATTTCCGGCAGCGTTGACCACATTCCGGAACAGTTTTTCTTCATGAAGGGTGACATAAATGATGTATATGAGGCATATAAAGAAACCGTCCATTAATAGTGGGGCAGGGATAAAGAATATATGAGTGAGACAAACAACGAAAAGTCAGCAAAGACACTTCTTCTTGAAGTAGTTACTCCTTACAGTCATTTTTTTGAGGGTAAGGTGGAATCTGCCACTTTGGCGGCTCTTGATGGTGAGCTTGGCATACTGCCCGGGCACGCTTCTGTTGTTGTAGCTCTGGCTCCCGGCATTGCGCATATTGTCGTAGACGGGATCAAACGATATGCCGTTATGATGGAAGGGTATGCTGAAATTGGACCCTTTATGACATTGGTTGTCTGTAATGCAGCTGAATGGGCTGAGGATATTGATGTAAAGCGGGCTCACGCTGCATATGAGAGAGCCCTGAGAAGATATCGTGACGAATCGATGAATAGTCGTGAACGTGTTTATGCAAGGCATTCGATGCGCCGCGCTAAGATGAGGCTTAAGCTTGTATCAGAACATGGCTCAGAGGAACAAAAGGAAATCCTAAAAAGAATGCAGTCAGTTTAAATTTTCGCACACTTCGCGCGATTGAATCCTGCCGGAAAGACTATTTAAAGCTTTGACCGCCTCATGAATACCATGGATTCCCTCGCGGTTAAGGACAAAGATTCTGCTCGCTGAGCGTTTGAGTTTCTGCTGAATAGAGGACCAGGAAAGCCGCTCAATATATCTGCCGACAATTACACTTCTCTGCGGTTCAGGCAGAGAAAAAATGCAGCCTTCCAGAATTACAATTTTCTGATTCTCATATTTCAAATAATTCTGCAGAAGAGTCCGTTCTTTTTGAATGGCTCTTTTTTCATTTTCGCACTCTTCCTGTACTCTGAAAAAGCCCTGATCTGGAGGACCGGAAAACATACTTCCTGTATTTTTAATATCTCTGCTGCGAAGAGTGACAGCCTGATATATTTGTTCTTCACTTTCCTCAAGTTCATAAAGAAGTGCTAACCCTTTGGCTACATTAATCCGACATTCCGGCAAATTTTGAAGATAGTACATGGTAAGGGACTCATCAAGTAACTCTGCAGAAGGAAAGAGCGATGTTGGACCGGGATAGTTGCTGCACAATGTTTTGTAATCTGCTTTTCGCACATTTTGGATTTTTGAAAAAGTCATATTTTTTCCTTTCTAATACGAGGCGGTTATTATTTGATTATTTCTTTATGGAATATGATTAAAAACAAAACGGATGTCACCGCATAAAAAGCTATCACCATCAGTAATCGGACTTTCTTCGAAAGAATACAGGCGGCTGCTGCCTAGAACTGTTCCCGTAGCTGATCCCAGATCCACAAGAAAATACAGGCTCCCGCGGCGCAGGATTCTCGCATGACGATCCGAGATAGATGGGTGGTCAACAAATAGATCACAGAGGCTTTTATCGCGTCCTATCAGAAAATCAGTTACCCAAATTACGGCTCTCTGCGGTTTTTTAACAGCAGAATCACGTGACATCTGCTGTGTCAAAAAAGCAGGCGAGAATTGAACGTTATGCGACTCTTTGCTGAACTTTTCACCGGGGTTATTAGTATTATTGCCTGATGGAAAATACATCTCTTTTCTTGACAGTGTTTCTTTAGCTTCTCTCTCCCTGATTTGGGACTGAGCAACAGAATCCCCGTCTTTTGCCTGGCCAAACATTAAGTTGATAAGAAGAAAAAAGCTGTAAAAGAGAACATACCAGCCTGTCCAGCTATTCCTGAAAAAAATGTCAGGATAAGGGACTTCAAGGTAAATAAGAAGGGCAAAGGAAAAGATCATAAATACTATTTGAATGAGAAGCCGTGACACAAGGTGACCGGCTTTTTGCTTAGCATGAGGACCCGCTGCATTTCCATCAGCAAAATCGCTGAGATAATTCAAAAGATCATCTTCCTGGTTATCCCGGAACATACAAAGCAATTGATTTCTGTCATCTTCTTCGAGCACATCACTAAAGAAAGGAAGCATCAGAAGAAGCTCAAGGTTCTTATAGAAAATGCTGTATGCGTTTTGCTGATCATCCGTATCTGCTTCACATAAAGGCAGACAACACCAGTACAGTTTTTGAAGTTCAGGATCAAAAAACACGTACTCGGCTTTCATAACAAAGGATCTGATATCAATAAAGTGATCCTGGGTATCAATAATAGTTCGAAGAAATTCGACTATGCATTTCTTTTTGTCCAACTCATTTGTCCACTTATGATCAGCGATTTCAGACAATTGAACATATCCGGTACAGTCGATGCATAATTGTATCTTTCCCATCTGCTCCCGGATGTATACAGGCAAAATAGAGGAGATGATATGGTTCTGCAGCACATCAAGGGTGTGCAGAACCACATCTGTCTCCGATTCCACGGTCTTTACAGCAATTCTTCCGAAAGGACCTCTTTCAAATCTCATATCTATCTCCTGAAAAAAACTCAGCCCCCAAGTTTGCCGACTACATTTCCATCGTCAAAGACATAATCCATAATATTTCCGGCGTATCCCATCAGGGCGGTTCTAAAGATCAGGGCGAGTGCGACAAGAATCGCAATAATAATTACAATCTCTACAGTACCCATACCTTTTGAATTGCAGGAATGGTCAAAATTCTCTTTTGTTTTTTTCTCTTTCATATTCCCTCCTTTAAGTTATATTTAGTGACAACAGGGCTGGGGTAATGGCAACGAGCAGGACTGATATAAGATCAAGCATCATCGGAAGAACCATAGCAAGCGCATCCCGTTCTCTTTTTTTTCTGGATGCATTTCGGCACAAAGACCAGCAGGCCGTGGATTGAAGAGCCAGGAGTTGAAGTACTTCAGACCCGCCTGTTAATTCATACCTCGAGGCAAGAAGCAGTGCAGCCTGTGCTTCAGGTATGGATGTTCTTGAAGAAAAACTCTCCACTGCGCTGCCGGCCTGCATGCCTGACAGCATTTGAGCCTTCATGATCTGAATTTCATTGCCCAGAGTACTGGTATCAGGAAATGCTTCCGAGCAGGTGTCAATCGCTTTGGGAAGAAGAACCCCCGACTGCATTAATGTAACCAGCATGGAGAGAAACAAGGGCATCTCATCCATAAGATTCTCCCGGCGCTTCTGGACTTTTTGCCTTATTTCATGATGGACGAGAGCAACAAGTAGAACTTGTGCTGGCAGCACCCAATAAATAGGATAATCAGCAAAATACAGGAGAATAATAAATAGGGGTGTTGTTGTAAATACAAGAGTAATTGCCTTTCTGATTTGAAGATCAAATAACTTTTCCGGTTCACAGGAGAGCTCGCTGTATAATTCATACTGCTTTGTGACATAACTCTCTGGAAGGATTTTGTTCATAAGGAGCCTAATTCCCGTAACGCTCCTTCCAGGTATGGGGAAAAGAGTCGACGTCTTATCTGTTTTTGTGTTTGCCGCTTTCTTGCCGTCACCAATTAAAGTGAATAGAAAACCACACGACACAACGGCAATGCAAAAAGCCAGAAGCATAAGCGAAATACCTAGAGGTGACTCCTTCGTGTTATCCATATAGCCATCCGTAAAGGAAGATAGAGTATATGTAATGCCAAACGGCATCAGGCACAGGATAAAAGCCTCTGCATTTCTTCCGGCATTATTGGCTTCAACCTCACTGCTTACCGACATTAATTCGGACAGCATCTGGCAGCTGTTTCTCAGAATTGATATAACTCCGTTGCCTACGACCCGGGTTATGGAAAGTGCATGCATAATGGGAAGTAATTCAATATAGTCAAGCCGGCAGCATAGCTCCGTGAGACTTTCGGGCAAAGGAACATGTGCTGAAAGAGATTTCTCCAGCCGGATAAGAGCATGCGCCATAAGACTGCGGCGACCAAAAGCTTTTTCGAGCGTAGGACGGGCGCAGATAAATGCACTTTCGAGCGAGTATCCTCCTGAGACAGAAGTACACAGTGACTGAAGAAGCACTTTGCTCTGTGATCGGAGGAGTGCATTTCTTTTGCCGTATAGAAGCTTAACAATAGCCAGAAAAGGGAAAACAGACAAAACAAGGGACAAAATGAGTCTCAGAAACCAAAGCGGCAGAAAAGCGTCGGATAGAAAAAATACAGCAGCAGCACAGAACGGATAGATCCAAACATGTCTGATTAAAAAAGACCTTCTGATTTTAGCTGAGGTCTCCGTCTGTTTTTGCCGGAAGGCAGTTCTGGTCATATTTTGAACAGCCTTTTTAGGATGGCGTGAGTTCTTGGGAAAAGTGGCGTATTTGGGGTGTTTGCTGACTCTGTGGAACAAGTCCTTCACCTTCTTTATACTGATATATGGGGATGATCGTAAAATTATTGGATTCAAGCGGACCAACTTCGACAATTTCATCAATCAAACGCTTTCCCTGTGCCGTTCTGGTTATATGAACAACGATATCAACACCCATTTCAATCTGGCGAATAACCGCGTCAAACGGCAGTGCCGATCCGGCAAGCACCATCGTAGCCAGACGTGTCAGCATTTCCTCGCAAGAATTGGCATGCCCCGTGCACAAAGAGCCGGGGTGTCCTGTGTGAAGTGCGTGCAGCATATCTGCCGCTTCGCTTCCCCGTACCTCGCCGACAATAATACGATTAGGTCTCATACGAAGTGCTGTCCTGATCAATTGTCCAATTGTAATTTCGCCCTGTCCGTCAGGTCCTGGAAGCCTCGCTTCCAGCCTTACAAGATTCTTTAAACCCTGAAGAGAAAGTTCTGCAGAGTCTTCAATAGTTACAACACGTTCTTCCTGCGGAATAAAGGAAGAGAGTGTATTGAGGAAAGTCGTCTTCCCGGAACCGGTTCCACCGCACAGAAAAATCGTCTGTCTGTCCCTGACTGCTTTGGCCAGGTATGCTGCTGCACTCGCTGACAGGAATCCCTGAGCAATCATTGTCTCGATGTCCGGACGAACGCCGGTAAACTTGCGGATTGTGAAAATAGGACCATCCGGTGCAACAGGGGGCAGGACGGCGTTAGCCCGGGATCCGTCGGGGAGTCTTAAGTCTGCTACTGGGGAAGCCTCGTTCAGCGGGCGATTGGCGCGGGAAAAGAAATTCGTAATGATACTTTCTAAAGAGGCTGCATCTTTGAAGGTCAGCAGGGACGGGAAGAGCCGGCCTTCTTTTTCATAAAAAATATGAGCCGGACCATTGACCATAATTTCTGTTATGGAAGGATCATCCATCAGGGGCTGCAGGATATCAAGTCTGCGCATTGCATTAAAAATGCTGACGGCAAGCGTTCGCTTATCCTCGAGAGTCATCTTCAGGCTTTTTGTCTCGGTACTTATTACGTCTGCGATGATCTGGCGGAAGGCGTTGTCATCTACATTCAGGTGTTCCTGAATTTTTGTCAGAATACTTATTGACAGCTTCTGTTTCAAATCATTTTGAAAAGTATCGTCGGTACTGCAGGAGTTCGCTGATATGTCAGAACTGTCACCATTTTCAAGAAAACGCTGCAGTCTTTTCGAAGAAGTCATAAGCTGACCTTTCTGGAATCATAGAAAAATTTCAGAAGATTAGGCGGAAGACTTGAAAAGAGATCCGTTAGTTCCCATTCACACATTGTGTTGTCAGACAGTTCGCCCGGCGGCATAATGATATGAAGTTCGTGAGAGAGAGAACAGATTTGTTTAAGTACGCAAAATGGCAGGGCTTCGATAACTACGACAACGGCCGTATTATTATCCTGGGAATCTGAAAATCTCCGTAAAAGATGCAGTAAGCGAACCAGTACTTCGGGCTGACAGCAAAGAATATCATCCGAGCGTACCGGCTGCCCGAAATAGTAACATCCATCCTGCCCCAGCTGGGTATAATCCAACAATTCATCCGGTTCCATTTTGACATTTTCCAGCCGGAGAAGTAATTCTGAGATGCCTGAAGACATCATATTTCTGCCTTCTTTGGACCCCGATTTACGTCGAAATGGATTGGCCATACTGATTCCGGACATCAGATCAAGACGGATTATACGAAGTCCTGATGCAATAAGTGCTTTTGTACATCCGGCTGCATATTTTTCGCGGTCGGAACGATCTGCAAAAGAAAGAAGAAATCGCATATGTCCCTTCGGCCGGCTTGCGGTCTGTAAAGCAGGCGGATTATGAATGAATGACGGGGATGAAGTTTCAAGTACGGCAGAATAGCTGTTTCTGGTGGACACACCCGCAGTTGCCGCATGCACGATTTTTGACAGTTCAGCACCTGTCATTTTTCTTCTCTTTTCGGAACCCTGAGCCTGTAAAGGTATGAGGCAGGGCATGAAGGATGCACTGGTATGCATTTTGAGTGTATCCCTGTCAGTGCGGGTCTCATCATATAGAATCACATCTTCCGTTAAGACAAGAGATGCATCACCCTTCAAGTCTTCGGGAGAATATAGGGAAATGCTGGATTGCGGGATCAGATGTAATAATCTCTGAGACATGCTGCGGGCAAATACGGGATCAGAATCAATTATGGCAATGTGTCCTTCCATATCAATGTTTTCTCCTTTCCTTTGAGTGAGGTCATTGTATGATAATTATTCGCATAAAAAACGGTTGTTTTTCGACAATAGGTGCCAATAGCTGACAATAGGGTACTAAATTCGACAGTATAAAATTTCAGATCAGGGACTTGCGTCAAATTAATACAAATGTTATGATCAAAAGACAATTTAATATTTGTTCATCTCTTATCAAGAGTGGCGGAGGGATCTGGCCCTACGAAGCCCAGCAACCGCGGTAATGCAGCGGTGCTAATTCCAGCAGGTGATAATACCTGAAAGATGAGGCGCTTGAGTTTGTTTTAATTGAGCCTTTCCTTTCAGGGGAGGGCTTTTTTTATAGGAAGGTTTGGGAATTTATTCCAAACATAATACGGGAGGACAGAAAATGAGTATTAGAAAAAAAGGTAAATGGTTATTCACATCAGAATCAGTTACGGAAGGTCACCCTGATAAAGTGTGTGATCAGATATCCGACGCTGTTCTTGATGCGATACTTGAACAGGATCCGATGGCGCGTGTTGCCTGTGAGACAGCCTGTACAACAGGAATGGTTCTTGTTATGGGCGAGGTTACGACCAGCGCGTATGTTGATATATCCAGTATTGTCCGCAGTACTGTCAAAGAGATCGGTTATGACGGAACTGATTCGGGATTCGATTACAAGACCTGCGCCGTACTTACAACTCTTGACGAACAGTCACCTGATATCGCCCAGGGTGTCAATAAGTCACTCGAAGCCAGAGAGGGAGTTGATAAGGATTCTCTGGACATCGGTGCAGGAGATCAGGGAATGATGTTCGGTTATGCCAACAATGATACTGTTGAATTGATGCCTCTCCCGATATCGCTTGCTCACAAGCTGACTCGCCGTCTGTCTGAAGTCAGAAAGAGCGGCCAGGTTTCTTTCCTTCGTCCTGACGGCAAGAGCCAGGTTACGGTGGAGTATAACGGAAATACACCGGTACGTATTGAGGCGGTTGTTATCTCAACACAGCACAGTCCCGATACTACCAGAAAAGAACTCGAGGAGAGTGTGATCAGTCTGGTTATCGATCCTGTCCTGCCTCCTGAGCTCATTGACGAAAAAACAAAGATCTTTATAAATCCGACGGGCCGTTTTGTTGTCGGCGGTCCTCAGGGTGACAGTGGCCTGACAGGGAGAAAAATCATCGTAGATACATACGGCGGATATGCCCGTCATGGCGGCGGTGCCTTCTCCGGTAAAGATCCGACAAAAGTTGACAGATCGGCCGCATATGCAGCCAGATATATTGCCAAGAACATTGTGGCAGCCGGTATTGCAGACGAGTGTGAAATTCAATTTGCCTATGCAATTGGCGTGGCACATCCGGTATCGATCATGGTTGACACATACGGCACCGGCAAAATTTCCGATGATATGATTACTGAACTTGTAAAGACACATTTTGACTTAAGACCTGCTGCGATTATCCGCGACCTGGATCTTCGTCGCCCAATCTACAGGAAGACGGCTTCATACGGGCACTTTGGCCGAGAAAACGAATGCTTCCCATGGGAAAAGACAGATAAGGCAGCTATTCTCAAGGCGGATGCCGGTATCTAAGGCAGGCTTTTTTGAGAGGTTAGGATATTGCAGTGGATAAAGACACGCACGGATTCAGAAACCCCAAAAAACCAGACAGTACGGGCCGGCAGGTTCAGATGAACATGCCGGTCCAGGGCGCGTCTGTTTCGCTGGAAGCATTGTGCGAGAATGTCGTTTTTCGAAATGAAGAGAACGGGTACACCGTTGCAGTTTTTTCCAAAAAATACGTGCCGCAGGGAGAACCGTCAGATAAGGTAAATGACAGAGGTGCATCCGGCGCTTCTGCACATTCGGATGCAAACAGGAATCACGACATTATCTCTGAATTCACCTCTTTTACGGCTGTGGGCAATATGCCTTTTCTGGAGCCCGGTGATTATGCGGGGCTTTCCGGGAAATGGGTGATACACAATTCATACGGTCCTCAGCTTCAGGTAGAACACTATGCACAGGTGACGCCGCACACATCCGAGGATATATTTGATTATCTTTCGGCCGGCTCCGTGAAGGGGATAGGAGAAAAGACCGCGGCTCGGATTGTTGCAGCATTTGGTGAAGATACAATCCGCATCATGCGTGAAGAGCCCGAAAAGCTGGCGAGACTGCGCGGCATCACACTTCAAAAAGCAAAACAGATTGCTGAACAGATGGTGGAAAAAGGGGATTTTCAGGAATTATCTCTTTTACTGACCCCGTTCGGCATTGGGATGGGAAGAATTCTAAGTATTTATAAGCGTTTTGGGACAAGCTCGCAGTTTGTTGTCAAAAATAACCCGTTTCGCCTTGCCGATGAGGTGACGGGTATCGGATTTCACACGGCTGATTCACTGGCAGCTCATTTTGGCTGTGATCCTATGTCCCCATACCGGATTGGAAGCGCCCTTATGTATATAATGACGCAGGCTGAAAATGATGGACATACATACCTTCTGTTAGCAAGTCTGCTGTCAAGAACGAAGGATCTCCTGGCATCCGATTCTTCCCTGTCGGTGAACAGTGAAGGGTATCAGCAGATGATTTCCACACGCAGACTCATAGCCTACCGTATGGATTCACAAAAGGAATTTGCACTGGCAGATGCGGCGGATTCTTCTGAAAATATCAGAGTTGCACTTCCACGGATGCTCGAAGCAGAAATTGCATCAGCAAAAATTGTCGCGCAGAAAATTAAAAACGGAACCGCAATTCCTGATGATGAAGATATTGAACAAAAAATCTCGCGGTCCACAGAGAAGATGGAAATTGAACTTGCTCCTGAGCAGAAAAGAGCGGTGCTTATGGCAGTCAATTCATACATATCCATCATTACGGGTGGTCCGGGAACAGGTAAGACGACAATCATTCGAGTACTTACCGATTATTTCAAGTCCAATGGCAAAAAAGTTGTACTTTGCGCACCCACCGGACGAGCTGCCAAGCGTATGTCGGAAGCATCCGGGATACCGGCAAGGACGATCCACAGACTACTGGAAATAGAGCGCGGAGCAGATTCCAATGGCTCAATCGTGTTTAAGCGCAATGAAGAAAATCCCATTGAAGGCGCTGCGATTATCGTTGATGAAGCCAGTATGCTTGACTCATTTCTTTTCTATTGTCTCCTGCGCGCCATCGATAAAAAGACGCAGGTCATTTTTGTCGGCGACAGTGATCAGCTTCCCTCTGTCGGAGCCGGAAATGTCCTGGCAGATTTGATCCGGTCCGGAATGATTCCGGTAGAAAGGCTCACGCAGATTTTCAGGCAGGCCGCTCAAAGCAGGATTGTTCTTAACGCCCATAGGATACTAAGCGGTGAGTCGATACTGTTTGACCAGTCACTCGAAAGCGACTGCATGCTGATTCATATGGAGACGGCACAGCAGATCGCTCAGACGGTTGCCAAACTATGCTCACAAGTACTGCCCAACGTATATGGTATAGATGTTTTACGGGATACGGCCGTACTGAGTCCCTCACGGAAAGGACCGGCAGGAGTGAACGCCCTGAATCCGCTTTTGCAGGCAGCAGTTGGAAATACAGGCGAACCCCATTGTGCGGCGCACGGTTTTTTATTCCGGCTTCAGGATAAAGTTATGCAGACAAGAAACAACTATGAGCTGACTTTTCGAAATTCTGATGGATCGCCGGGTACCGGCGTCTTTAATGGGGAATTGGGATTTATCAGCAGTATTGATCTTTCTAATGATTGTATGACCGTTGAGATGGATGACGGCCGTATTGTCATATATGAACGCACTTCGATGGATGACCTCGAACCGGCCTACGCCATGACGGTTCACAAGAGTCAGGGAAGTGAATATCCTGTAGTGATACTGGCAATTGCGCCGGGGTCGCCTATGCTCAACAACCGTAATCTTCTGTATACGGCCATCACCAGAGCTAAAAAAAGACTCTTTATTGTGACTTCCAAACCAACGCTTGACAGAATGATCCAAAGTTACTCACAGAACAACCGGATGACTTCCCTGTGCGAGTTCCTGCGTATTTATGTGGAAGGGTAAGCAGATTGTGAGCATGGCCTCCCGTATATGTACCGCGGTGTTTCCGCCGGTATGTTTATTATGCGGGCACATTCTGCTTAAAGAAAAGGATCCCACAGCAGCTTTTTTTTCTGAAAAGCTTCAGATTTGCACGACATGCATGGCTATTTTGCCCCTTCGCTATCCGCATGAACGTCAGATTAAGTGTCTGTCCAATTCATACGAAGGTGATCCAATACCCGATTTGGAGGTGCTTGTACCTTTTCGATATGAAGATCCGATTGTAAAGGCTCTCCGGGCTGTCAAATTTCATGACGCGCCCTACATCGGTACATCGCTGTCCTTTTTCATGAGTGAAGCCGTGCTGGCTGTAGATGCTGAATTTGATGCGGTTATTCCGATACCGCTTTCTGCACAGCGACGAAAGAAAAGGGGATATAATCAGGCAGAGCTGCTCGCAGAGCCGTTGGCCAAAAGAATGAATGTGCCTTGTGTGCCGTCTTTTCTTATACGCACTAAAAATACCAGGCAGCAGAGCCGTTTTTCGGATCCCCTGAAACGTTCGGAAAATATGAGCGATGCATTTACCGTTCCGGACGGATGTGATATTAAGGGTCTTTCGCTGCTTCTGGTTGATGATGTAACAACAACAGGAAGCACTCTTCACGAAGCCGCCATTACTCTTTATCGAAACGGTGCGCGATATGTTGCCGGGATTGCTGCAGCATCCGGACGGTCTGAACATGGATATATTGGCTCTTCAAATAAATAAATGTCTTTTGCTTGAGAGAATGGCATCATGTTGGTATAATATAGATGCCTGGGATGTCCGAGACTCACGTTTTTGAACCTTCACGATTGAAAAGGGAATCCGGTGTCGGTGCAGAGCGGATCAAGCCTTCTCCACTTCTCGTAAGTGCAGTGAGGAAGATCCTAGACTGCCGCAGGGTACCCACCTGGCGTACGCTAGGTGTCAAAAAGTGGGAATCGGCATAGCAGGTGTTTAAATAGAATGATTAGGAAGTTGGCAATTTAATGGGGCTACTTAAAGATGCGAAGCAGATAGCCAAAAGAGATCCGGCAGCGAGGGGAATCCTCAGCGTAGTTCTGCTATATCCCGGTTTTCATGCGTTGATTTTTCATAAAATCAGCCATTTTTTTTATCGTCACAAGCTTTTTTCACTTGCAAGGTGGAATTCGCAGATCGGGCGATTCTGGACTGGAATTGAAATTCATCCCGGAGCCCGGATTGGCTCCGGTCTTTTTATTGATCACGGCATGGGTATTGTAGTGGGAGAGACGGCAGTTATTGGAAATAACTGTACGATTTACCATGGCGTCACACTGGGCGGAACGGGTCACGGCAAGGGCAAGCGGCATCCGACTATCGGAGACAATGTCCTGATTGGAGCCGGTGCCAAGCTTCTCGGGCCGTTTAAAGTCGGAAGTAATGTTATGGTCGGCGCTAACGCCGTAGTCTTGTCGGAGGTTCCCGACAGCGCGACTGTCGTAGGTGTTCCGGCTAAAATTGTACGAATTGAAGGTAAGCCGGTGAGCCATGCTGAAAACCTTGACCATGCGAATACGGCTGACCCAGTTGAACAGGAACTCTGCCGGCTTCTGCATCGTGTCCTTGCGCTTGAAAAGAAGCTGGACGTTGTACCCGACAGTGAGCACCGTTTAAAGATTTGTGAATCCTCAGCGGATTCTGTCTGTAAAATCAAAACGGAGGGCAGTCTATAAATAATCAGGATTATATGATCCGGACGTAATTGTCCGGGTTTGTGCTGGGAGGCAATATGAAAATATATAATACCATGACCCGAAGTAAAGAAGAATTCACTACAATTGAGCCAGGCAAAGTCAAGATATATGCCTGCGGACCTACTGTTTATAATTATTTCCATCTGGGCAATGCGCGCCCGTTTATTACATTTGACACCTTGCGCCGGTATCTTGAATACAGGGGATATAAAGTGGAGTTCTGCCAGAACTTTACCGATATTGATGATAGGATGATTGACCGCGCCAATCAGGAAGGCATAACCGTCCGCGAGCTTGCAGACCGGTATATTGCTGAGTATTACGTTGATGCGGATAAGCTTCGTATACTCCGGCCGACCTATCAGCCGCGTGCGACGGATACAATTGACGCTATTATTGAGATGATTTCTACACTGATTGAAAAGGGTTATGCATATGAACTCGAAGACGGCGTATATTATGATGTCGCCAAATTCGAAAATTACGGATGTCTTTCCCACTTCAATCTTGATGAACTCAGGGAAGGCGCCAGTGACCGTGTTATGCAGAGTGATATTAAGCAGAATTCGGTCGACTTCGCACTCTGGAAGAAGAAGAAGCCCGACGAACCCGCATGGGATTCTCCCTGGGGTGAAGGCAGGCCCGGCTGGCATATAGAATGTTCTGCCATGATACGCAAGTATCTGGGGGAGACAATTGATATTCATGGCGGCGGACAGGATCTGGTGTTCCCTCATCATGAGAACGAGATTGCCCAGAGTGAAGCAGCCAACGGCAAGCCATTTGTTAAATATTGGATGCATAACGGTTTTATCAATATTGATAATGAGAAGATGAGTAAATCAACCGGCAATTTCTTTACCGTACGTGATATTGTGAAGGAATACAGCTATGACGTGATTCGCTTTTTTGTGTTGTCAGGGCACTACCGTATGCCGATTAATTTCTCTTCCGAACTGCTTCAAGCCTCTAAAAACAGCCTCGAGCGCATTGCCAATTCGGTTGTGAATGTGCGTTTTGTCGGCGGCAATAAAGAGAGAACGGTTGATACGGAAGATAAGGAAGCCGTTGATGTCCTGAAGAAGGCGATGGAAGACGCCCGGGCAGACTTCGTATTGTCCATGGACGATGATTTAAATACCGCCGATGCAGTCACGGCTATTTTCGAACTTGTACGCGCGGCAAACACAGCCTGCACCCAATCCGGCGTACCGTCGGCACTTCTTCTTGAGGCATCCGACGTCATTGTGAGTCTTTCCAACGTTCTGGGTATTGCAGCTGAAGGTGACATGCAGAAAGCGTCTGATATTCCCGCTGAAGTTCTGGATCTGGTATCTCAGCGCACAGAGGCTAAGAAAGCTAAGAATTTTGCACTTTCTGATGAACTTCGGGACAAGGTTGCATCTCTTGGCTATCAGATCAAGGATACCGCCCAGGGACCGCAGGTTACAAAAATATGATCATTCCGGTTATCAGCGGCGATATCCGCGAAGTGTCCCCATCCGTTCTCGCATATGTTGGAGACGCGGTTTTTGAATTATACGTCAGACTGCATGTGGCATCCCGGAACAGTTCCAAATCCGGAACGCTGCACAAAAAAGTAATCATGTTCGTTCGTGCGCAAGCCCAGGCGAATGCAATAAGAGTTCTGACTCCGGAACTGACAGAAGAAGAGACCATGATTTTCCGCCGTGCCAAAAACGGAAATCCGGGAAGTATGGCTAAGAACGCCAGTCCTGCAGATTACAAATATGCAACGGGTCTGGAAGCTGTAATCGGTTATCTTTACCTTACCGATCAAAAAGAACGACTTGATTATGTACTCCAAAGAATAATTCTTACGGAGACAGCCATAGAAAAAGGGGAAATAGATGTACACGGATCCTAAAAACAAGAAATATTTTAAGACTTCACCGGATCGGGAAGAGTCATCAGAAATACGTAATTCCAATCGCCCTGCTCCTCGCCGCGCGGAAGAATTTGTACCCGCTCAGAATGAACAGCCGGAGCGCGCTGCCTCGGCGGATCGTCTCGAGGGAAGAAATCCAGTCCTTGAAGCACTGCGCGCGGGACGCACGATGAATAAGTTATGGGTTGCCAAACTTGACGGCGGACGTGTTGATCCGATCGTTGCAAGAATTGTAGCAATGGCAAGGGAACGAAATGTTCTGATCCTTGAAGTTCCCCGTATCACCCTTGACCAGATGTCGGAAACTCATAACCATCAGGGCGTTATTGCACAGGTAGCCAGTCATGATTATGAGGATCTTGATCAGATTATTCTTCGCGCCAGAGAAAAGGGAGAAGCACCTTTTTTACTGCTTCTTGACGAGTTGAAGGATGCATATAATCTTGGATCCATTTTAAGGATCGCAGACGCTGCCGGAGTTCATGGTGTTATTATTCCGAAGCACCGCTCAATAGGGCTTGATTCGCTGGTAGCGAAGGCCTCAGCAGGCGCTATAGAATATGTACCTGTTGCACGTGTCACCAATCTGTCTCAGACCATAAGCGCTCTTAAAGAGGATGGCTTCTGGGTTGCGGGAACAGACGCGGAAGGTACTATTTCGTATGATAAGGCAGATTTAAAAGGTTCGCTTCTGATTGTAATAGGCAGTGAGGGAGAGGGCATGAACAAAAACATAAAAGAGAAATGCGACTTCCTTTTATCAATCCCAATGTCAGGCAATGTGAATAGTCTTAACGCAGCCGTTGCAGCAGGAATAGTAGTCTTTGAAGCCCAACGCCAGCGATTGGCGGCAAAATAAGAAATGTGGAGGACCATGCATGATTTGTCTGAAGAAATTCAGACCCCATCTGCGTTTTCGTGAAGGAAGTCAATCTTCCTTTTCTTCTTTGCGAGCCTTGATTCTTTGCTGCTTTTTACTTGTCCTGACCACTATAGTTTCTCTGACATCCTGTTCACTTTTTACCAATACAGAGGAATCGACGGTTAGTCTTGATTCTTCAGTCATATCGGCCAATGAAGAGATGCTCGACCGGCAGTCTCTTGTTCGTGAACTGGCTATATGTATTTCGGATACATCAAAGATAGAAAGCATCTATCAACTAATACCTGCTGCCCAGCTTGACGGGATGTCGTTTGCATCTTTCAGTGCATATATTCAGGCACTGTCTCATATACATGCAGATGCGGGCGATATTACATCCTTCCGTTTTGTGTCAGAAAGTGAGCGGAAAATGATTACTGACGCAATTGCTGCAGATGCTTTGGACTATCAGCCTTTGCTGCAGGCGACGATTCCCGTTGAACTGTTCTTTACCAATACAACTTCAGGGAGTCCGCCTGTGTACATCTACATACAGGAAGACGCCAACGGGACGCCCTATCTTTCAAGCACATGGATAAGGGAAAGTCTGAATGTGTACGATTTTGCGGGTCTCTATTTCAGTGCGCTCGAAGGACAAAATGTAGAAGCTGTCGCAGCACTTCTCGAAGAGGGACAGGTTCCGACACAAGGTGAATTTTCACCTGCGGTTATTAACTATAAAGCCAGTGAACTAGCCAGGTTCTATCATATAAAAGTTGAATCAAAATTCGCGGAATACAGTCTGATCAGTATAGATATCTCTCAGCTTACCTATTTGCAGCCAGAAGTCCTTGACGATATGTCTCTAGGGTATCACACACGGACAGTACAGTTTGTCCGTTCAGCACTTAACAGGATAGCGGTAAGAGACAGCGTAATCAATACAATATCTTCAAAAGATTACATCCTTTATCTCAATGGCGACAAAACGATCCGGATTGGCGATCAGGCGTATTCGAACCAATTTCAGGATTTGTTCGGCGAACCTGCGCTTACGACATTTGGGGTTCAGATCATTATGAACGGCGGTAAAGGCACCGAACAGCAGATCATTGTACTTTCCTATGAAACCGTAGCGATAACGGTTAACGGAGCTTTTTATGAAGGTGGATCCTGGGACGGTCAGATCATCAGCATTGAACTCAAGGCGCCTGACACAAGATATTATCTGGGGTCAACAATACGTGTTGGAATGACACGTGACAAGCTACTGATGCTGTATCCATTTGCTGATCAGACCGGCTATGTCCTGACAACTACGATTGACGACAGCAAGTACAAAATGACATTTACATTTGCTGAGGATAAAGATAGGACCGTTACAGACGTCATGCTCGAAATTGTTGAATAATTTTCGGGATCTGCTTTATTCCGTTTTATTCTGTTTCATTCTGTTCTATTTAATTTTATACAGTTATTTTCAGTTCAGGATTCAAGTATCCGGCTGCGAAGTAAGCCGATATCTGACTCCGAAAAGCCAATGGACATCAAATACAAAGCAGATTGCCCCTGATAATGTAAATCAAGATAGTCCAGCAATTCAGCCATGTTTTCAGCATCGGATTTAAAAATATGATGGGTCTGCGAAGGCATCAAAGCGATCTTTGGATCAATAATCGGACGGATATATTCATACGTCACAGAATAATTCGTAATAATATCTTGGCGTCTGACTTGGACAAGAGAGAGAAGAAGCGCCGCAATTATACCCGTCCTGTCTTTACCGTGTGTACAGTGAAATAGAATAGCTCCGTCTGGAGCGTCGATAATCTGACGAAATACTTCCGCAAGCTGTACCTGACGAGATTGAAGCAGGAAAATATAAAGTTCACCGAGCGTATGCCGTAAGGCAACCTGTACGGTAGGGTCATCATCATTTTCGGGATCAGATTCAAATATGGAAATATTTCTATAAAGAATCGCCGGATGGTTCATAAAAGGAGTTCCTCGGCGCATTTTCTCTTGCGCGGAACGGAGATCAATAACGGTTCTTATAGGATATGACAGAAGTGCTTCGAAGTCCTCGTCGCTAAGCATGGATGGCTCGTCAGAACGGACAAATCGACGAAAAGCTGTCCGCTTGCCGAAAGCTGTTCTTAGCCCGCCAAGATCGCGTGCATTATATAGAGTGGGAAGAATAAGCCGATTAGCTTCGAGATCCAGTATCATGATGTCATCTCCTGTGTTTATATAGTATTACGATACCACAAATCGAGGTTTGTTCAAACAGGATTGAAAACAATGACACCCAAATGAACCTAAATCACGAAAAAAGGTTGACAAGGAAGGCCTCCTACGCTAAAATAACTCTTGCTGCACGAAGGATATCTTCCGAGGCAATACGCGCCCGTAGCTCAACTGGATAGAGCGTCTGACTACGGATCAGAAGGTTGTGGATTCGATTTCTGTCGGGCGCACCACAAGAAAAGCACTAGAGACTGTAGGGTCTCCGGTGCTTTTTTGCGTCCTTTTCATCATTTATACATGTTTACGGAATGAATACTTTATTTACGTAAAAGGCGGTATAATTTAGATAAGCTATGTAATAAGGAGGATTGAAATAATGCCAAGAAAAGCATACACCGATTTCTGCCCGTATTCAGGAGATCAGAGAACGATTACGATTGATTCTATGGATTTTCCCTTTGCGGCAGATCCTTCAGCCAAAATTATTAAATGCGGTTTTGAATGTGACAAATATCTGTACGGGTACTGTCCGAACGCAAAAGCGTGTGCATTATTTGAAAAGTCATAATGTTTGTATCAGTCTGCCGCTGCCTGATATAGAAAGTGATTAATAACCAAAAATCAAATTCGCGTTTGACATGAAAGAGGCAATAATGGAAAACCAGACGAATTCGCTTGAAATAGAAAATGAAAAGCTTAAAAGTACTGTAAATGCACTTCTTGCCGCACAGAACATGGCGCATATTGGAAGCTTTGAGTACGATATATTGAGTCGGACACAGACACTAACTGAGGAAGCTCTTCGTATTTTAGGGATCAGCGCGGAAGACGCCTCCCGTGCATCTGAGATAATTCTCCAACGCATTCATCCTGACGACAGAGAAATAGCCTTTAAAATCGGAAGGAAAGCTGCGGCAGAGAGAAGAAATGTGGATTTCGATTGCCGCATGGTTACTGATAATGGACAGGACCAGATCGTGAGGATTCAGATTACACCATTATTTGACGACAATGGAACGTGTGTCAGGACAGTCGGCACAGTCGAGGATATTACCGAGCGAAAAAGCGTAGAACATGATTTATTCCGCGAAAAACAATTTACAGAAGCCGTCTTTGAAAGTATACCGGGATATCTGTATGTATATGATGAGACCGGCCATCTGATTCGTTGGAATAAGAATCATGAGGCAATGACAGGGTATTCTGACGAGGAACTGTCAAAAATGACAATTAATAATTGGTTTGAAGGAGAAGATGTCAAAAAAGTCGGGATTGCAGTAAATGAAGTATTAACTAAGGGTTACGGAGAAGTGGAGGCTAATCTTCTTTGTAAAGACGGCAAAAAAATTCTGATACGATCAACGGGCGTTCTTATGACTCTTGACGGCAATAAGTATTTTACCGGTGTCGGCATCGATATAACTGAGCAAAGAAAAGCGGAAGCCGAATTACTTGAGTCCAAGGAGATGGTTGAAGGCTGTGCTTCAAGATTTCTTTCCCTGTTTGACCATATGTCCAGCGGAGCTGTTATTTACAAAGTACTCAACACAGGTTCCCGGGGAGAAGACTTTATTGTTGTGGACTTTAACCAGGTCGGTCTTCTGATTGAAGGGAAAGAAAGATCAGAAGTCCAGGGAAAGAATCTCCTTGAGCTTCGTCCCAATATCGCCTCATCCGGACTTCTGCCTGTATTCCAGAAAGTCTGGAATACAGGCAGAGCAGCAACCTTCACAGCTAAGGTCTATACAGATGAGATCCAATATCACTGGTATGAGAACCACATTTTTAAGCTTCCCTCAGGAGAACTTGTATCCATTTACGATGATGTGACAGAACGCCATGTGTTGAATGAAAAACTGAAAGAGAGCGAAATAAAGCACCGCCGCCTTTTTGAGACAATGGCCCAGGGCGTTGTGTATCAGACATCTGATGGCTCGATCATTTCGGCAAACCCCTCAGCAGAAAGAATTCTTGGCCTCCCGTTTGAAAATATGGCTGGTAAGACCCTTATGGATCCGGTTTGGAGGACAATAAAGGAAGATGGCTCGACTCTTATTGGTTCGGCACATCCTTCTATAATCGCCCTGCGTACAGGGAAACCATATGGTCCTGTTGTTCTGGGTATGTCACAACCCATGAAGAGTGAATATATCTGGTTATCAGTAACCTCCATTCCACTTTTTCAGAAAGGGGAAACAGCTCCATACCAGGTATATACAACTATGCAGGATATTACTGCCGAACGAAATGCCAGTCAGGACTACAGGACTTTATTCCGGCAGATGGTTGACGGCTTTGCCGTACATGAAATCATCTGTGATGATCAGGGGCAGCCGGTCAATTATCGCTTTCTTTCTGTAAATCCTGCTTTTGAGAAGATGACCGGCCTTTCCTCCGACGACATAATTAACAAAACGGTCCTGGATATAATGCCCAATACGGAATCCTACTGGATAGATATTTACGGAAAGGTCGCTCAGACAGGCGTGTCTGTAGAGTTTGAAAATTATTCCGAATCTCTCAAAAAATATTTTCATGTAACAGCCTATCAGACAAAACCAAATCAATTTGCTGTAACCTTTGTTGATATCACAAATCGTATACAGGCTGAGACCATAATGAAAGAAGCACTGGCTAGACTAAGGTCTCTTTTGGATTATAGTCCGAGTCCCATATTCATAATTGACAAAAATGGTACCTATGTCGAGGTTTCTGCTGCTGTTGCAGATATAATAGGTCTGCCTGAAGAAGAAATTCGGGGCAAAACGGTACATGAATTATTTCCACCCCAAAAAGCAGCTGAGATTATGAAGGTAATACGCATTCTGCAAAAAAAACGACAGCCGATTGAAGTGACTGACATTATGGTCTTTTCAGGTAAAGAAAGGACATACAGCAATATATTCTTTCCGATAGAATCGCCTGCCGGTAAAAGCGATTTGTTTGGCTGTATTAAAATAGACATTACTGACCGGAAAAGGGCAGAGGATGCACTAAAGGACAGCGAGAAAAAATACAGCAGTTATATTGAAAATGCACCTGACGGTGTTTTTATTACGGATGAGCGAGGTCGATATATCGAGGCAAACAGAGCTGCCTCTGCAATAACAGGGTATAGCACTGATGAACTTCTTCATATGTCCTTTGAAGAAATATTGACCGACGGTTTCCGGATAAAAGAGAAAAGTCTCTATGTTGATATGATGAATGAGGGTTCTGCGACAGGTGAGTTTATCTTCAGATACAAAAGCGGAGAAAAGCGTTGGTTGTCTGTTGACACAGTTATGCTGAAAGATACCCGTTTTCTATTTTTTGCCCGAGATATCACAGATATCAAAGCATCAGAAGAAAGCCTTGTTCATTTAAGTTATCATGACCAGCTTACAGGTGTTTACAATCGCAGATTTTTCGAGAAGGAGTTACTCAGGCTGGACAATGAACAAAACCTTCCGCTTTCGATCGTGATGGCTGATATCAACGGACTAAAATTAGTCAACGATTCTTTTGGACATCCTGTTGGGGATGCACTCCTTAATAGAGCGGCTGAGTTAATTAAGAAGACCTGCCGTAACAGCGACATAATTGCAAGACTTGGAGGAGACGAATTTGTCGTAATACTTCCACGGACAAATGCGATTGAAACTACAGAGATTGTTAACCGGATTCAGGAACTGGCTGCCGGCGAAAAAATAGCCAATATAGCGATGTCGGTGTCATTTGGGCATGATACCAAAAAGAACGGGGAAGAGAGAATTGCTGATATACTGGCCGGCGCAGAAAATAATATGTACAGAAACAAACTGTTCGAGCGGACAAGCATGCGCAGCAAGACCATAGATGTAATCATGAACGCTCTTTTTGAAAAGAGCAGTCGAGAGATGATGCATTCCAAAAGGGTCAGCAAAATATGCGGAGAGATTGCAGGTCAAATGAATTTTGATAAAGACAGTGTCAATCAGATGCGAATAGCAGGGCTTGTACATGATATTGGAAAAATTGGGATTGATGAAGCGATCCTCAATAAAACCGAAAGTCTGACGGATAGTGAATGGAAGGAAATGAAGAAACATCCCGAGACGGGCTGGCGCATACTTAGTGCTACAAATGAATTTTCTGAACTGGCCCGGTATATTCTGGAACATCAGGAAAAATGGGATGGAAAGGGATACCCGAAAGGTCTAAAAGGAAAAGAGACATCTGCACAGGCGAGAATTATCGCCATAGCTGATTCATACGATGCGATGACAAGTTCGCGTTCTTATCGAAAAGCCCTTAGTGAGGAGCAGGCTATAGAAGAAATACGAAAATGTGCCGGTACGCAGTTCGACCCGGATATCGCGCGTATTTTTATTGAAAAAGTAATGAATAAAGAATGGCATTGTTCCTGATAGGGCACGCAAACTGCTCGTTTCAGGATGCCGCTTTCTGCTTTCATTTGGGTTTCAATTACTATCGAAAAATTATCATAAACCTTAAAAATGATTTTCATAATTGGGTATTGTAAATAAATAAATTGAAATGAAAATCACATTAAAAATATGATTACAAATTGCACAAAAAAACAAAAAATAATTTGAAGATATTAGGTCAGATATACAAATGACATTTTTCATATGAATAGATATACTTAAATCAATTGAATTTGGACATAAGAATACGAAAAAAGATTGACTGCATACAACATATCAGAAGTTTACGCAATTATCATTATTGGGGGGCGAAGATATTATGTCATCAATTGATTTCAACTATTCTGCTGAGGCGGAAGACAGCGCATCGGAAAATCAAATGGAAACTGATGTCAATGAGAATAAAAGCGAATCGCTTACCAAGTTTCTCATTGTGTCCTCTTTGTTAATCATGCTTGGTGTCTTACTTTTGACGACTGTCATGATGTAACTCTGCCATGATGTAATGGAATTCTTTGTGCCGTAAATGAATATATGCAAAAGCCTGAAGCGCAATGCCTCAGGCTTTTTACTTGTTCTTTTTTCATAGTATTTTTTCATAGTTCTTTTTCAGTGTTCTTCTTTTTCAGTGTATTTTGGTTCCGGTTTTGCCGTTGATTCCGTCCCGGGCTTTTTCCAGAAGGGTAATAAGTGCTATGCGTCCTTCTTTGGAGGCGGCAAATCTGGCTGCTGCCTGGACCTTAGGGAGCATGGATCCGGGAGCAAACTGTTTTTCTTCGATATAATGCCCGGCCTCCTGTACTGTAATATCGCTTAGCCATTCCTGATCTGGTTTGCCGAAATGAATAGCAACCTTTTCTACCGCGGTAAGTATAATCAGATAGTCAGCATCTAGTTGCTCCGCCAGCAGACAGCTTGCATAATCCTTATCAATAACAGCGCTGACGCCTTTGAGGTGGTTTCCATTGAGCGTAACTGGAATCCCGCCGCCTCCGCAGGCAATGACAAGCTGGCCGGAATCAAAAAGCGAGCGGATGGCTCCTATTTCAATGATTTCAACAGGCATAGGGGAGGCGACAACACGGCGATAACCCCGGCCGGAGTCCTCTTTCATGATATATCCATACTTCAGTTGAGCCTCTGCCGCGTGTTCTTCATTCATGAAATGACCGATGGGCTTGGATGGATTCTCGAAAGCGGGATCATCCTCATCAACTCTGATCTGCGTTACGACAGTAGTTACAGGGATATCAAAGATCCCCCGGTTATACATTTCTTCCCTGAGGGCGTTCTGCAGATCATAACCAATATAAGCCTGACTCATAGCTACACATACGGAGAGAGGCGTATTGGGCTGACTTGGTTCTTCCCTGGAAAGAGCTGCCATGGCATTGCTTATCATACCGACCTGCGGACCGTTACCGTGTGTTACCACAACTTCGCATCCTTCTTCGATAAGATCAATAATAGCTTTGGACGTAGTTTTTACAGCCGCCATTTGTTCAGATAGCGTACTGCCAAGCGCATTGCCGCCTAAAGCAAGGACAATCCGTTTTTTCTTCCCCATATATATTACCTCCATTACCTGGATCCTTGATTACATAACTCTTGGTTTGTGATTTTCATTCAATTTTGCTAAAAGAGTAGATGGATCAGCAAACTTACTCAGAAAAATCATGGCGGCAATTACATATGGCTTGAAACTTGCCTGCTTATAAAGGGGAATACGGTAGCGGTCAAATACAGTTGCATCAACCTCGCCGTCTTTGCAGCTCACGCCGGAGATATCTGCCGGCAGACAATGCAGGTAGAGGGCTTTGCCGTCTTTTGTTGCTGCCATCAGATCTTCCGTACACGCCCAATCCTTATGTTCAGCATTTTGCGCCAATAGTTCTTTTTCCAGGGCCTTTATTCCTTCAAAATCACTCTTTCCATAAAGATCGGTACGTTTTTCCATCGCGGCGAAAGGAGCCCAGCTCTTTGGATAGACAATATCTGCGTTCTCGAATGCGTCCGCCATGCTATTTGTTCTCCTGAACGAACCTCCCGATTTTGCTGCGTTATTCATGGCGACTTCTTCCACTTCAGGCATAACTTCGTATCCTTCCGGATGAGCAAGCACAACCTCCATACCCATCCTGGTCATCAGTCCGATTACGCCCTGGGGAACAGACAATGGTTTGCCGTAGGACGGAGAGTAGGCCCATGTCATAGCCAGCTTTTTGCCTTTCAGGTTCTCAACGCCGCCGAATTCATGGATGATGTGAAGCATATCGGCCATGCACTGTGTCGGATGGTCAATATCACACTGCAGATTGACCAGCGTAGGTCTCTGTTCGAGGACGCCGTCGCGATTTCCGTCCTGGACGGCCTGCGAGACTTCCTGCATATATGAGTGTCCTTTTCCTATGTACATATCATCACGAATACCGATGACATCAGCCATAAAAGAGACCATGTTTGCCGTCTCCCGAACGGTCTCGCCGTGAGCAATCTGTGATTTCCCTTCGTCGAGATCCTGGACTTCCAATCCCAGCATATTGCAGGCCGATGCGAAGGAGAAGCGGGTTCGCGTGGAATTGTCGCGAAAAATAGAGACGCCGAGTCCGCTTTCAAACACTTTTGTTGAGATGTTGTTTTCACGCAGGAAACGCAGTGCGTCCGCAAGGACCCATACCGCTTCGAGTTCATCACCCGTCTTATCCCATGTCAGAAAAAAATCACTGTTATACATATCCTTAAAATTAAGTGCATTCAGTCTGTCAATATAATCATTCAAAGTTTTCATATCACTCACTCCCTTTTGCGTTGCCTCTATTTTTTAGTGAAAAAAGATCTCGACTGGATTATTTACAGTACAGGGAGGGGAGCGCGGCATAAACAGCTGCGCACCTGACCAGGTCTGCTTTCCATGTTCTTTCATTCGGGGCATGTGCCTGCGCTTCTTTTCCCGGACCGAATCCAATACAGGGAATCCCATAACGCCCCATGATGGACACGCCATTGGTGGAGAAGGTCCATTTGTCAACGAGCGGGGTGCCGTACATACCTTCGTAGGCTTCGACGATTGCAGTAGTTGCCGGATGATCCTGAGGAATGACCCATGTAGGAAAATAGCATTCTGTAGGGTAGACAAGATTTTTGTAACTTGGTCTGTCATATGAATACATGCTGACTTTTGCAGCGTATTTTACTACGGACGGCAAAGCGGCGATTTGATCAAGCGCCAGCTGAAAGGTTTCTCCGTCTGTCAGCCTGCGGTCAATGGATATGGCACAGCTGTCGGCCACGGCACAGCGGGAAGGGGATGTAAAGAAGATTTCCGATACGGCAAGAGTGCCTTTTCCCAGGAACGTATCTACGTGAAGTACTTGATTCAAGTCCCTGACTTCCTGTAAGATTTCTGACATTTTATAGATGGCATTGTCGCCGCGCTCCGGCGCTGAACCATGGCAGGAAACCCCTTTTACATCTACGCGAATTTCCATACGCCCGCGCTGACCCCGGTAAATATTCCCGTCAGTTGGCTCTGTAATAACAACAAATTCCGGCTTTACCTGGTCTTCGTTGATAATATACTGCCAGCACAATCCATCACAGTCTTCTTCCTGGACGGTGCCGGTTACAAGAACTGTATATCTATCGCTCAGGAGGTCAAGATCTTTCATGATTTTGGCGCCGTATACCGATGACACAATGCCGCCTAATTGATCTGAAGTGCCCCGACCGCCAATTTCCAAGTCATTCTCGAAGCCCTCATAGGGATCGAAGGTCCAGTTATCGATGTTGCCGATTCCGACGGTGTCAACATGAGCATCGTAACAGATAAGTGTCTTTCCGGTCCCCATATATCCCAGCACATTGCCCATCGGATCAATTTCCACTTTATCAAATCCAAGAGACCGCATTTCCTGTGCAATACGGTTTATATGGCCTTCTTCCCCGGCGCTTTCTCCAGGGATACGGACTAAGTCACGCAAAAATTTTGACATTTCTTTTTCGTAATTCTGTGCTGCCCTTTTAATTTCGTCGAAATTCATTTCTTTTTCCTCCGTTTTTCCTCTTCAACACTATTTGTATCTGATAATCTGTTGGCATCCAGGTAGCTGTAAAGGGTGAACTTGGAGATTCCAAAATATTTTGAGACCTTATCACCTGATTTGGTAACAAGGAAAGCTCCTTTATCATTTAGATACGAAATGGCTGTTACTTTGTCGTCCTTATTCATCAGTGCCACGGGCTTTCCAATGATGGACACGGACTGCTCGATCAGGATATCCAATAAGTCATTAACGTTATGTACGATTCTCTCCGGCTGAATGTCACTTGTCTCCGATTCTGTAAAAGTGATGGATCTGACAGCACGATCTACAGCAAGAAGACCGGTTATGTCATAGTTTATGGATAAAATATAGCGGATGGTATTGTCGTCATCACGGATATACATCGTGCTGGATTTCAGGATTCTGCCGTCGGCAGTGCGTGTCAGATAACCTAAATGATCTTCCAGGGAGTCGGGATTTTTATGTATTGTCTCCAGGACTACTTTTGAGGGACCATCACCGGCTTTGCGGCCGGTCACATGTCCATTTTGAATATATATTATAGAGTGGTCGATTTTTTCTTTTGAAAGATCATGGATGAGAACCTCACAATCCTGGCCGAACTGCCTGGCGAGGCCATCCGCAATCCGGGTTAAAGTATCTATTGTATGATTCATAATAGAGCCCCCAAATCTGAGATAAACATTATGCAAATTATTTTTGTGTATATATTTAATTCATCATAGCATAGTAGAAAATCGAAAAGCAAGAAAAATCAAAATATAATTTAGGCAACCTAAATTATATTGATGCGGCGAACCGAATGAAGGGTTATATCGATCATCTTAAATAAAAACCCCTCAGTTCAGGCACGGTTTGACACGTGACTGAACTGCGGGGAATTGTTTAATCTTTTGGAATTATAGCTACTTCAATTTGATTGTTCCTGGATTTAGTTCACATGAGATATATTTTCTGATTGTTTTTTTGAGCTATTTCAGGAAACGGCGTCAGTACCTTCTGCCGGAGCAAGAGTTTCTTCCGCAATAACTGTAGTGGCGGCAGGAACTGTTGTCTCAACCGGGATGGCAGTGGTTGCCGCTGGAACCGTAACTTCGGCTTCTGTCATTGTTGTAGTAATTGTTGGCATAGTGGTTGTTGCTGCTGCCTCATCGGGCGGCGTACAGGCCGTAAGTGCCATACCGAGTGCAAGTGTAAGACCAAAAGTTAAAAGAATGCGTTTAAATTTCATCATTTTTTATTGTCCTCCTAATTGAACTTTGGTTTGGGTCGATTGGACCGCGTCAACCCTGATCCGCTTTTTTGCAGTCGATCAATACATGATCAGTCCAATTCGTATCGGGCTTGAGCCCTGCAGCTATTGTCACAATCGAACATGAGATTAATATGAGAGAAATATGAAAATAAACTGAGAATTTGAAGTCTCGTAATAATAGATGAATGCAGAAAGGAAATAAACATATTTGCCTCTTTCATATTGCTGTTCTTCTCTGGAAAAGATATATTAGTTCATTAGGGGCACAAGAAAAACGAGCCGCAACAGAATTGCAAAGGACTCACACGCATGCTAAAGGGAACAAGTTCATATAAACATATACTTTTCGATGCTGACAACACACTCCTGGATTTTACAAAAGCTGAAAAAACAGCGCTGGAACATACTTTTAAGACCCTGGGTATTCCTTTGGATACGGCCGGCTATAATTTGTATGTAGAGATAAACCATAAAGCATGGCAGGAATATGAGGAAGGCCGTATTGCAAGTACTGATATACCGCACAAACGGTTCCGGGAATTTATTCTCGCTGCGGATTTGGATTTGGATGTTATTACGGTCAGCCGGATATACCAGTCTTTATTGGGTGAACAGACATGGTTAGTACCTTATGCTGCGGAGATCTGCGAGTGCTGGAGCAAAAAAGCGACTGTCTCTATCATTACAAATGGTTTCAAGGAGACGCAGGAACAACGGATTACAGCTTCAAAGATATGGCCGTATATTTCACATCTGATTATTTCTGAGGACCTTGGCGTAAGTAAACCAGATCCGGCTTTTTTTACTAAGACACTGGACATCATTAATTGCCATGACCCCCGCGATATCCTGGTTGTCGGAGACTCACTGTCCTCGGATATCCTGGGCGCTATGAATGCAGGACTCGACTGCTGCTGGTACAATCCCAAAGGCGCATTGCTTCCTGAAAAATATTTAATAAATTACCAGATTGACAGATTGGAACAGCTCGAGTTTTAAAGGATCACCCTACTCAAAATGCTGTCGGATTTAGTATCCTTGATTCCGTGCGGGATGATGTCTGAAGTAAACGAATGGAAAGAAAATATGTTTTTTCCAATAACATCAATTATCATCAACCATCCTGTATCCGACACCAATTTCTGTGCGAATGTATTTAGGCTGTGCCGGGTTGTGCTCGATTTTCCTGCGGATATTTGCCATATTGACACGTAGTGCCTGGTTGTCATTTTCGTAAGGACCCCATATTTCTTTGATAATATTGTCATGTGTAAGAACTTTCCCAGTATTCTGAGAGAGAAGTACAAGAATCCTGTATTCAATAGGTGTAAGGTGAACTTCAATGTGGTCTAACTGGACGAAGCGTTTTTCGTAATCGATCTCAAGTGTACCCGTTTGGAATTTCATGTTGAGCATATTTGTGTTTTTTGCAGCATTACTGCTGTGTCGAAGTGCTGTACGTATTCGAACCAATAATTCAGCAGTGCCAAACGGTTTGGTCAGATAATCATCTGCTCCGGCATCAAGGGCCTCGACCTTTTCACGTTCGTGACCACGGGCAGAAACAATGATAATGGGCGTCTGCGACCATTGACGAATGTTCTTGAGGACATCCATACCGTCAATGTCCGGGAGTCCCATGTCAAGCAGGATAACATCCGGGCAATGTGAGGCCGCCATAGATACCGCGACTTTACCCATATCAGTTGTCAGGACGGTATAATCATTTGTTGTTAGGATTGCTTTGATAAAATTACAAATTCCATTATCATCTTCAACAACAAGGACGATCGTTTTATTTTTCATCTGCATTCTCCTTTATCGGAAGGCTAAATCGGAAAATAGCGCCTCCATCATCCTTGTTCAAAGCTTCCATTTTTCCTCTGTGTGCATTGATAATCGACATGCAAATAGATAGACCGATACCTATGCCGCGTGAAGAATCAGTGCTTCTGTTTACTTTCGCAGATATTACGTCAAAGATATAGGGAAGTTCAGATTCCGGAATGCCGTACCCATTATCGCTTACTTCAAATACTGCATCATTATTATTCTTTTTTACAGTTACAGAAACCAGTGTGTTTTTACCTGAATGCTTTATCGCATTTTCGATGAGGTTGATCAACACCTGCTCAATAAGTGTCCCGTCCATCGGGACAACCAGCAATTCGTCCGGAACCTTTACGCTGATTTCGCTGTCAGGCATTCTTGCTTTTATACGGTTTATTGCTTCAGAGACTATTTCTTCAACTGCTTCAGGCATTTTGGTAACATTCATAGTGCCCTCGTTGATACGTGTGACTGAAAGGAGATTTTCAACCATTCGAATCAGCCATTGAGAATCCTCCTTGATTCCGTAAATGAGTTTGTTACGAGTTATTTTATCAAGAAGTTCGCCGCTTTCCAAAATAGCTGAACTGGCACCTAAGATTCCTGTCAGAGGAGTCCGCAAATCATGAGAAATGGCACGGAGAAGATTGCCTCTCATTTTTTCTTTTTCGGATTCAACCTGTATGTTCCTTTGTTCATCAGACAGATTCTGACGTTCAAGAGCCATCGCAAGCTGAGAGGCAAGCATCCGCAGGATAAATCGACTGTTTTGGCTGAGTGCCTTTTGGTTGGCACAGGAAATACCGATAACACCCAGAACTTTTTTTTGTGAGATGACAGGGAGGTAAAATGCACCTGCACCCATAAGTGTATCAGTACCGCACCCGGCTTTTTTTTGGTTTACAAACACCCAGTGAGCCACTGCCTGCTCATCATCGGAAGTCATATAAGATGAGTCTGGATCATTGGGTGACTGTTTAAAGAAGGGTATTTTTTCGACAGCCGGGTCCTTCGTGTATATAATTGATGAACGGTTGAAAATATTGATTAAGTAATCATTAGTAAGATCCACAATATTTTTCATACCGCGTGTTGCCAGCAATTTTTTATTGATCTCATATAGGATCTCGGTTCTTCTTTCTCTTTCAGTAGCTAGTTTCACCTGTGTTTTTATTCTCGCGGTCAGTGCACTTGTAATAAGCGCAACCATCATCATTATCAGAAATGTGAAAAGGTAACCTTCCTGAATAATCGAAAAAGTATAGTAGGGTTCTATAAAAAGAAAGTTGAATGTCAGTGCGCATAATACCGCTGATGATATACCATAAAAATACCCTGAAGTAGTTCGAGAGATGATTAGAACAGATAAAAGATAGACCATGATTATAATTCTGTCGTTTATTCCCAGTTTTCGTAAACCAAGGGAAATAAGTGTCGCGCCTATCAGGAGAAGAAACATAATAATAGTATCTCCCCAGGAAAGAACAATGCTTGAGGTTAAGGAATTCCTGAAGGTCTTTCTGTACGTTTTTGATGATGAACTGTCAGAAATAATATGAATTTCTGTTTCATCCAAAAGGAGAATGAGTTTATCTTCAAAATTCGTTTTAAAATAGTTCATCAGGTTTTTCCTTTTTCGGGTCTTTCCGATCACAATATTTGTTATTCCAGATAGTTTGGCATATTCAGCGATTGCGCTTGCGGCATCATACCCGGCGAGCGTGACAATTTCAGCGCCCATTCTTTCTGCAAGTTCCAAATTAGCCTGCAGGGCTTTTTTCATTTTTTCGCTGGAGTCGAATCCTTCGGCCGTCTCAACATAAGCTACTGTCCATGATGCATGGAATGCTTCCGCATTACGCGCTGCCCAGCGGATACATTTGGCGGAAGAAGGTGCAGGGCTGATGCAGACAAGAAACTTAATTTCTGAAATCACATCAGATGCGGCATTTTTGTTTTTTGATCCGTGGCTGACACGGTCTGCTGTCTTGCGCAATGCAATTTCACGGAGCAGGCGAAGTTTTTCTTTTGTAAAAAAATTCTCCATGGCAGCGGCGGCGCGATCTGTTCTGTATATTTTTCCGTCTGCAAGTCTTTTCAATAGCTCATCCGGTTCAATGTCGATAAGCATGACAAGATCTGCATTATCAAAAATGTAATCCGGAAATGTCTCGCGAACAAAGATATTTGTTATGTCTTGAATTACATCATTTAGACTTTCTATATGCTGCACATTCACGGTGGTGTAAACATCAATGCCTGCATTCAGGAGTTCTTCAACGTCCTGATATCGTTTTTTGTTGCGCACACCCGTCGCATTCGTATGCGCTAATTCATCAACCAGAATAACTTGTGGCTTTTGACGAAGCGCCTCATCAAGGTCAAATTCTTTGAGTCTGATGTTTTTGTACTCAAGTTCCCGGGGAGGAAGAACGACAAGCCCATTTAGAAGACTCGTTGTCTCAGGCCGTGTGTGGGGTTCGATATACCCTACAAGAACATTCACTCCGCTATCCATCTGCTGGTGCGCTTCATCGAGCATGGCATATGTTTTTCCTACCCCGGCAGCATACCCCAGAAAAATTTTCAGCTTTCCACGTAAGGTTAAAGGTTCTTCATGATATTGTTTAAGCAGTATGTCAGGATCTGGTCTTGTATCTTTATTAATCATATTATTTGCCTCGGTTTTTGAATAATAATGCTGTTGATTGGAAATGATTTTTGTTTGTCTGGCATTCAACTCTGTTTTATAGAAATCCATCCAGAGCCAGATTTACTTTTAGAACATTGACTGCCGGTTCACCCCAGAAACCCAGAAGTCTTGCAGTTGTATATTTGTCGATAATATCACGGACTTCTTCCTCTTGGATGCCTCTTTCCAGAGATATGCGGTTTACCTGATATTCAGCCGCTTCCGGTGAAATATTTGGATCGACACCACTTCCCGAAACCGTAACAAGATCAGAAGGAATGTCTGCTGTATTTTTGGGATCCAGTTCATGCAGCCAGTCCATACGATCCTGAACAAGTGATTTTTCCATTTCACTGGCCGGCGACAGGTTGGAAGGACCGCTGCTGCCGGTCAGGTTGGGTCTGCCGATCATATATTGCGGCTCGGTGAAGGTCTGGGCAATCAGACCAGACCCATAATCCTTTGTTGTTCCATCTTTCAGTGTTACAGTAATTATACTTCCATTTGCTGCCTGCGGGAAAAAAATATGTGCAGCACCCGTTATAGCGAGGGGATAGATTATTCCACAAAGTAATGTCATCACGATCAGGCAAACCACTGCAGGTCTGATCATTTTTTCAACTCTCATATTCATTTAAATTCCTCCTCATACAAGACCGCATAGGGTCAGCAGAATATCAATCCCCTTTATAGCAAGGAAGGGTGCGATAAGACCGCCGACACCATAAATAAGTAGATTTCTTGATAAAAGTTTCCCGGCCGACATTTCTGTGTACTTGACTCCCCTCAGAGATAAAGGAATCAGAGCGACAATTAGAAGTGCGTTATAGATGATCGCTGAGAGGATGGCACTTTTGGAGCTGGTGAGTCCCATGAAATTAAGTACCGAAAGTTCAGGATATATTCCAAAAAACAACACTGGAATAATGGCAAAATACTTTGCAACATCATTAGCAACACTAAAAGTAGTGAGAGCACCTCTAGTCATTAGAAGCTGTTTGCCGATTCTTACAATATCAATAAGTTTCGTTGGATTTGAATCCAGGTCAACCATGTTTCCGGCTTCCCTGGCTGCCTGCGTTCCCGAGTTCATAGCTACTGCGACGTCTGCCTGTGCCAGTGCAGGTGCGTCGTTTGTTCCGTCGCCGGTCATTGCGACAAGATGTCCTTTTGCCTGATAATCACGGATTAATGCAAGCTTCGCTTCCGGTGTAGCTTCTGCAAGAAAATCATCGACACCTGCTTCAGCTGCAATAGCGGCGGCTGTCATTGGGTTGTCTCCGGTAATCATAATTGTTTTTATAACTATCTTCCGCAAGTCTTCGAAGCGCTCTTTTACACCGTTTTTTACGATATCCTGTAGATATATGACACCTAGAACTCGTCCGTTTTTTGCAACAACCAGAGGAGTACCGCCTTCGGACTGCTGTCTCATCTGCTATGGAGGAGAGCTGCGATGCATCGGCAAGTTCCTGTTCCGTAACTCCTGACAATGGAAGAAATTCACTGGCCTGACGGTTTCCAAGCGTGACTGTGCCTGTTTTGTCAAGAAGAAGAACATCTACATCACCCGCGGCTTCAATTGCACGACCGCTCATTGTAAGTACATTTGCCTGATTCGAACGACTCATGCCAGCGATGCCAATGGAAGAAAGAAGGGCACCGATCGTAGTTGGTGCAAGGCAGACAAGTAAAGCAATAACATTGGTAACAGAGACGGCAGCTCCCGTTCCTGCTAATTGACTGGAAATATTAGAAAAGGGAAGTAAGGTGGAGGTTACAACCAAAAATATGATGGTCAGGGATACCAGTAGAATCTGCAGTGCAATCTCATTTGGCGTTTTCTTTCTTGAAGCACCTTCCACCATCGCAATCATCTTATCCAGAAAGTTTTCTCCGGCTTCGGCCGTAACCTCAATAACCAACCAGTCGGATATAAGCGTTGCCCCGTCGACAACTTCGCCGTCCATAGGGATCTGCTCTCCTGCCACAACAAAAACTATATCCCCTTTTTTGAGTAAATTCGACAATACCTCCTTGTAGTCATCATGGTTTTGTCTTGTTGATAGTTTCTTTGCCTTTACATCTTTGCGGGCAACACGAAGGCTGTCTGCCTGGGCGCGTCCTCTTCCTTCTGCAATAGCTTCAGCAAAATTTGCAAAGAGAACAGTAAACCACAAAATAAATGCGATGGTAAGGTAAAACACCTTGCAGCAATTGAATGGAAAACACAGCGATGAAACAAAGTGAGCTGAAAACAAAGACGGATTCGGCATATCTTTTTGCACTCATTTCATTATTGGCATCCACACCCATCAGCTTGTAGATTGATTTCTCAATGGGGGAGATAAGTCGTGTTAAAAAAACCTTCTGCCCCGTCATTACCTTGTAAATGTAAATTCCGAGGGGAATAGACAGACATATTAAGGTGATAATAAAAATGACATCCTGTAAAACAACATAGTTCATATTTCATCCCCCCTGAACAGCATATAAAACAGATAGATGAGCAGCGTTGCTGCCATAAATCCAAGAATAACTAACACAATTTTCATAAATGCGTCATCTCCTTCAATTTTTGTTCTATTAGTTTTATATAAGAACGCCAATGAATGCTGTGTTAAGAAATGAATTTTCGGTGTTAAGATTCCGTTAAGAAACGTAGAAAAGTAATGAAAAAGTGCCTTGGTTCCATTCTTTGGTGTGTTTTATGGGTGCCAAACAGCAAAAAAGAATATAAAATGAATGCGGCAAATAAGCAGCCGCGAATATTCCTGATGGGCATGTAAAATAATCATTGTAAACAGGAAGAAAGAGTATATAATTCAGATTTGTATTTAAGATCAAGTTGATCAAGTTTGAACAGACAAAATATGAGCAGACATAATGAGGAAGTGTATATGAAAGAAACAGCAAAAGCACATGATGATCTCAGCCTTATTCATAAACAAACAATAGAAAAAGCATGTGAATCTATGGGCAGCAGAATCGGTGGGCTTACCGCTTCCGAAGTTCAGGATAAACAGGAAAAGTACGGAAAGAACGTAGTCAGCGAGAAGAAAGATAAGCCGCTTATTCTGGTTTTTCTTTCGAACTTTATCAGCATGATGGCAATTTTACTTTGGGTTGGCGGACTGGCTGCTTTTTTTGCAAAAATGCCGGAACTTGGTATTGCTATCTGGCTGGTAAATGTTATCAACGGTGTATTCAGTTTCTGGCAGGAATTCCGGGCCGGCAAGGCAACGGAAGCTCTGAAGAAGATGCTTTCTTCCTATGCAAAGGTAATCAGGGATGGGCAAGTACAGCAGATTTTGACAGAAGACCTTGTGCCCGGAGACATAATGATTATTGCCGAAGGTGATAAAATAAGTGCCGATTCACGACTCCTGGAATGCAGTGATCTTCAGGTTGACCAGTCAACCCTGACCGGTGAATCCAACCCGGTTAGAAAAACACAGGATCCCGTTCTCCGGGAAGGTCTTTCCAGATCTGAAATGCCAAATCTTATATTTGCCGGAACGAGTGTGGCAAGCGGTACGGCAAAGGCAGTTGTTGTATCTATAGGAATGGACACCGAGTTCGGAAAAATTGCCAATTTGGCTCAGTCAACAACCTCATCACTGAGTCCCCTCCAGAAAGAACTTAATAAGCTGACCAGACAAATCTCCCTTATTGCAATGGCTCTTGGCATTTTCTTTTTCTTAGCATCTGTGTTCTTTGTAAAAGAGCCTATTGCACCGGCTTTTATTTTCTCATTAGGAATGATAGTAGCCTTTATCCCGGAAGGACTTTTGCCAACTGTCACGCTTTCCCTGGCCATGGCTGTTCAGCGAATGGCCAAGGAGCATGCACTTGTTAAAAAGTTGTCTGCTGTTGAGACTCTTGGCTGCACAACGGTTATCTGCTCTGATAAGACCGGAACTCTGACACAAAATGAAATGACGGTCTGTAATTTATGGCTTCCCGGTCAGGAGTTGGAAGTAACCGGAGTCGGTTATGCGCCCGTCGGCAAAATTGTCTCTGGAGATAAGGAATACACCACTTCAGAGCATAAGGATCTTGATACTCTTCTGACGGCTGCAGCACTATGCAGCAATGCCCATCTGGTTCCTCCAAATGAAGACAGCGTGAAGTATACGGTTCTTGGAGATCCGACAGAAGCTTGTCTCGAGACGGTTGCGCGAAAAGCAGGAATCAAGGTAGACGAACTGTTTCTTTCGATTCCTCGCATCAGGGAGCTGCCCTTTGATTCCAGGCGCAAGAGAATGAGTACGGTTCATCAGGCATCCTCCGGACGAATTGCCTATATCAAAGGAGCGCCAAAGGAAGTTCTTGATCTTTGCACAGGTGTTCTCAAGCAGGGAAACAGTGTAGACATATCAGAAGAAGAACGGCTGGCCATCATGGAGGCAAATGACAAATATGCCAGAAACGGCCTTCGCGTACTTGCTGTTGCTTACCGAACAATTTCCCGGGCGGATAATCTTCCTGCTGCGCTAAGTGCCTATACCCCGGAATTAGTTGAGCAGAATATGACCTTCATCGGTCTGATTGTTATGGCTGATCCGCCGAGGCCGGAAGTTGCCGATGCTGTTAAAGTCTGTCATCAGGCCAAGATCCGCATTATCATGATCACCGGTGACTATGGACTTACAGCTGAAAGTATTGCCAAACGAATTGGTATCGTCCAAGGTGAACACCCAAGGGTTGTTTCAGGTATGGAACTCGAGAAATTTACTGATGATGAACTTAAAAGCGTATTGAAAGATGAAGTTATCTTTGCGAGGGTTGCGCCGGAGCAGAAATACAGAGTCGTGTGCAGCCTTCAGGAGATGGGTGAAATCGTAGCCGTTACCGGCGATGGAGTGAATGATTCCCCGGCTCTCAAAAAGGCAGATATCGGTGTGGCTATGGGCATATCCGGAACCGATGTTGCTAAAGAGTCCGCGGATATGATTCTGACGGATGATAACTTTGCTTCCATCGTCAAGGCGATCGAAGAAGGCAGGGGAGTATACAGCAATATCCGGAAATTCCTTACATACATCCTTAACAGTAATATGCCCGAAGCCATACCTTCCGCCGCATTCCTTTTCTCGAGGGGCGGTATTCCGCTGCCGCTTACAATCATGCAGATCCTTTCGATTGACCTTGGTACGGATATGCTTCCTGCCCTTGGACTTGGAGCGGAACTTCCTGAAGAGGGCATTATGAATCAGCCACCCAGATCACGCACCGAAAGTCTGTTAAATAAGAAACTTATGTTGAAAGCATTCTTATGGTATGGCCTAATGGAATCAACGATTTGTATGGCAGCCTATTTCTACGTGAATATCGTGCATGGCTCTGGTATAGGAGCGCTTGCAAGCAGCGGAATAGTCTACCGTCAGGCTACAACTATGACATTGGCGGCCATTGTTTTCTGCCAGATCGGAATGGTCCTCAACTGCAGGACACGAACACAGTCGCTCTTTTCGGCAGGAATATTTTTAAATAAAAGAATAATTAAGGGTATTATTTTTGAAGTGTGCCTCATTTGTGCCATTATATATGTGCCATTTCTACAGGGGATTTTCCAAACAGCACCTATTGACTGGAAAGATTGGATATTTCTTGTAATTATTCCAGTACCTGTTGTGCTGCTTGAAGAAATTCGCAAAGCATTTGTACGCAGATCTGTTAAAATGAAAAAAGCAGGAGGGCAATAATATGAACGCAATAATTGTAGGATGTGGAAAGCTGGGATCCGGGCTTGCCCTGAATCTAATTCAAAAAGGGTATTCGGTGACTGTAATTGATGAGAGTCCGGCAACTTTTGAAATGTTAGGTAAAGATTTCAAGGGAAAAACTTTGGCAGGGATTGGCTTTGACAAGGATATCCTCGAAAAAGCCGGAATCAAATCAGCGGATGCGGTAATTGCCTGCTGCAAGAGTGATGTCACTAATGCTTTAATCGGTCGAATTTCCAGAAACATCTATCGAGTTCCCCATGTCGTCTCCCGTATATATGATCCGCGTAAAGCTGAGGTCTATCACACACTTGGCATCCAGACAATTTCGGCAACAACCTGGGGAATAAGACGTGTATCTGAACTCTTGAGTTACAGTCAAATTGATGTGGTGACGACAATCGGAGACGATAATGTAGAACTTGTAAGAATTGATGTTCCAGCTCTATTGATTAATAGAACAGTTAATGAATTAACCGCTCTCGGGGAGATTCATGTTGTATCCATAAGTAGAGATTCTAAGACGTTTCTACCGACATTAGGAACAACTTTTCAAAAAAACGATGTCGTATATATTGCAGTTCTGACTTCATCAATCAAAAGATTAAATTCTATATTGGGACTATCGTGAATGGAGGAACATCATATGAAGGTTATTATAATCGGAGGCGGCCAGGTTGGCGCATATATTGCAAATCTGCTATTGTCGAATAAATGTACCGTGAAGATTCTTGAAAACCGTGCTGCGGTTCTGGGTAAACTGAAGAATGAACTGCCCCCGGATGTTATTCTTGCCGGCAGTGGAACAGATCCGAAATTTCTTGAAGCTGCTGGAATCAATGAAGCTGATGTTGTCGTAGCTGTTACAGGTGCTGACGAGACGAATCTGGTTGTAGCCACTCTTGCCAAGATGGAGTATAACGTTCCTCGTGTCATTGCAAGAGTAAACAATCCGAAAAACGCCTGGTTATTTAATGCGGGTATGGGCGTTGATGTCGGGGTGAACCAGGCTGACTTGATTGCCCATCTGGTTGTTTCGGAGATGGATCTGAAGAACATGATGACACTTCTGAAGATTAATGATGGAAATTATTCTATTGTTCAAATTTGTGTCGATGCTCAGTCACCGGCAGCATCAAAGGCGGTAAAAGATCTTTTAATGCCCGCAAATGCCCTTCTGATTACGATCATAAGAGGAATGGAAACTATTGTTCCTAATGGGGATACTATTATTCAAGGCAATGATAATATTTTGGCACTGACAAATGAGTCAAACCAAAAGCAAGTATATGATATTTTTGGAAAATGCGTGATATGATCCTGAATCATTGTAGAAAAATGAATGAAAGGAGATATTATGATTATTCATTCCATATTTGACAAAGAATTCAAACGCTATGGACAGATTCTAGAAAATTATGATTTATCTGAATTGATAGATGTACTTAATAACACGACAGAAAAACCTTCTGATGAGGTCATTTATGTCCCGTCGGATTCTGCGCTCGAGGCGCTTTCTGTCTCGAATTTGCTGCAGAACAGAGCTTTTGGGGGAATGCCTATCCAAATTGGCTATTGCAATGGAACAAACAGCAAACTGAACTGCCTTGAATATCATAGAGACAGTGAGATTAATATAGCATCGGATGACAGTATATTGCTGCTTGCCTGCCAGAGTGACTTAAATGGTTATATGCTTGACACTTCGTCTGTGGAGGCTTTTCTGATGCCTGCCGGAACCGGCGCTGAGCTGTTTGCAACAACTCTTCATTATGCTCCCTGCAGTGCCCAAAAAGGCAAAGGATTCCGTATGGTCATCGTACTTCCCAAAGGTACAAACACACAAAGACCCGAACAGCTACTTGAGACAGGTGAAGATCGATTGTGTACGGCAAGAAATAAGTGGCTTATTGCGCACCCGGAATCAAATGAAGCGAAAAACGGAGCTTTTATCGGATTAACAGGGCAAAACATAGACCTCTTTAAGTAGACAATAGTTTTTCAGATTAACCGGACACAGGTGCTGTCTTTTTGCGGACAGACATTAAATGAAGCTTAGAGACCGAAAGGTTTTCTAAGCTCTTTTTCTGTACTCTGATTATTTACAAAAACATATTGTATTTTATGATACTTCGAGGCATTATAAATGTAACGGATATTACATGGAGGCTCGGATGGGAAAAATTAAATGGCTGGTAATTAATTATAACCTTCCTACGGAACCATCAAGACATAGGGTAGCTGTGTGGAGGGGTCTTAAGAAAATCGGGGCTGTAAACATACAGCAATCGATGTGGATACTGCCGGGAAGTGAAGAGAATCATCTGTGGCTCTTGAAAATTTCGCAGGAGATTGAAGCCAATAAGGGTGACGCTCTCTTGATGGAGAGTGTTTTTTTTGAAAACAAACATGAGGAAAGGATTGTCTCGCTGTTTAATAGCCTGCGGGATGAAGAGTATCTCGAATTTATCAGAGAATGTGAAAAATATTTGAAAGAGATTGATAAAGAAATCGCCAAAGAGAAGTTCACATTTTCCGAGCTTGAGGAAGAAGAATCAGAGTACGAAAAACTCATATCGTGGCATAAGAAAATCGAAGCAAGAGATACGTTTACTTCTTCCTGCAAAGGGGAGGCCATGATAAAAATAGAGCAAATTAAGGCCGCATTTGAAAATTACAGTAATTTGGTCTACAACAAGAACGTTATGCAGTGAAAATCAAAAATAGAAATGGCAGTGTATTTCATTCGCGGCCTGTTCACAATGAGAGACAGGGAATATGTATAAAAGTTCTATTGGAGCAAAGTGAGTAAGATGAAAATTGAACCAATGAAAGAGCCCCAAAAGATAATTAACTACTGGAAAAAAGAAAAATTCGTTGTTGTTTGCATTGTTCTGTTTGGCCTGTCGTTCAATATTTCAATAATACTCGGACCCATATATCAGGGGAAGCTCATAGATTCGATTGCCGGCGGGGGGAGCCTTTCGGCCACCTTTAAGCTTGCCGCAGCTTTTGCTGCCATTATCGGAGCTATTCAGCTGCTGCGTTATTTCAAACGCTTATATATCAGACGTTTTGCCAACAGCACCAGTGCAACTATGCGCCTTATGATCTACAACAGCATCATGCACAAAAGCAAATCGGAAATAGATAATGAAGATGCCGGAAACCTGATGACCCGCGCTGTTTCTGATGTGGATATGTGTGTCGAAGGTATGAGAAAATTTACAACCGAAGTTTTTGACACAGGCGTTCTGATGGCTTCTTATCTAATATCCATGTTATTTTATGACGCAAAAATAACCATAATTTCCGGCATTTTTATTCCGGCGGCTATGGTGCTTGCCGAGAAACTGAAAGGTGTAATATACAAATACTCCATTGCCTATCGCCAAAAAAGCAGCGAAATTTCAAGCATCACCTATGATGCTGTCGAAAATGCGATGATGTATCGTGCGAATGGAGTTGAGGTCCTTAACTGTAAACGATATGAAGCGGAGCTTGAAGACTTACAAAGTAAAGCAATCAGGGCTAATATTCTTGAGAACTCCATGCAGCCGGTCTACAATGTGATCGCAATGCTTGGTGTTATCTCTATCATATATTTGGGCGGCACGAATGTAATAAACAGGGAGTGGACCGTAGGCGTATTCGTTACTTATTTTACCATGTTCGCTGCTTTGGCCATTAAGGCCAGTAAAGCAGCAAAGCTATTTAATTCTGTACAGAAATCTCAGGTATCATGGCTGCGGATCAAGCCCTATCTCAGGGAATATGAACGAAAAAATACTACTGTAAATGATGACGGAAATCATTCAGGATTATTTGTAAAGGATCTGTGTTTTACGTATCCGACAGGTGCCGCACCGGTTCTTGAAGGAATATGCTTTGAAGCGAAACCAGGTGAAATTGTCGGGATTACCGGTCCAGTTGCTTCCGGCAAATCAACCCTTGGACTTTCCCTTCTTGGACTCTATCCTTATGAGGGGAGCATTACAATAGATAATAGAGAACTGAGGGATTATTCCGAATATGAAATAAGCCGTCGCATCTCGTACTTAGGCCATCAGCCTGAGCTACTTTCCGGCAGCATTTATGAGAATATAACGTTAGGAGAGACAAAGGACATTACATCTGTCTTGAAAGATGTCTGTTTTGATGAAGATATGGAAGCTATGCCCGGTGGTCTTCAAACCATCGTCGGGACCAGCGGTATCCGCTTGAGCGGCGGGCAGCAGGCAAGAATCGCTCTGGCCAGGACGCTTTTGAATAAAAACGAAATAATCATATTGGATGATCCGTTTTCAGCAGTGGATATGAAAACGGAAGAAAAAATAATTGAAAACTTGAAAGACCATTACAAGAACAGTATTATCATCATCATTTCACATCGCCTCGCTATTTTCAGTAAAATAGACAGGATCATCCTTCTTCATGGTGATAGAAGTGCGGAGTATGGAACGCACAGCGAGCTGATGGATCGATCAGAACTGTATGCACAGATATATGCGCTGCAGTATTCAGAAAGGCGGTGAAAGCGATGTCCGCTAACAGGGTAAGAACATCCGCCCGAAGAGTCTGCCAAAAAAATATCGGCACGTGCGTACTCCTTGTTGTTTCAGCTTTTTGCGTCATAATCACAAGCCTGATACCGCCGCAGATTTTAAAGCAAATTATTGACCGCAATCTTGTTGCGCAAAACAGTGACGGACTACTTGCCCTCGCTGCTTTGTATATGGTCATATTATTTCTTATAGGATTGTTTGATTTTGCCAAAGAGGCCGTACTAACGGTATTAGGCCAGAAAATCACAAAAGATATCCGGATGGAAATGATGAAAAAACTCACGCAAATGAATGCCATGTTCTTTTCTTCAAATGACTCAGGTGCTGTTGTCTCCAGATTTACAAATGATGTCGACGCTATCAACTCCATGTTTACAAGCGGTATTGTGGGAATGTTCATTGATTGCTTCAAAATTATCGGGATTGTCGTATCTATCTGGTTGTTCAGCTCAAAAATCGGAATTTTCATGTTGATTCTTTTGCCGGTTATTTATGTGATCACCCGGAATTTTCAGAAAAAAATGCTGAAAGCACAAATAGATAACCGGATACTGGTTGGAAGGATCAACAACCATATTTCCGAAAGCATAAAAAATATCCTGATGATAAAATCAGGAAGCAAAGAAAGTTATATGGAAGATGCATACAAAAAGTCACTTCTGGAAAACTACCGAACCATTGAAAAAGTGAATTTTTATGATTCTGTATTTCCGCCGATCATCCAAATAACCCGCGCTGTTGTTATTGGAACCATTGTTATACTTTCATCAAATCAACTCAACTATATCGGTATATCACTTGGCATGATAGCTGCTTCTATTGAACTTATATCCAACTTGTTTACTCCCATTGAAAATCTTGGTATGGAACTGCAGAATATCCAGACCGCCATATCCGGGATTCGCAGGGTAAATGATTTTTATGGCGAGACGGAAGATGACAGTAAGGACACAAATCTGAAAGCAGAGGAGATCGTTCCGGACAAAAAAGCAGTACAGCTGGCATTTCAAAATATTAGTTTTAAATATGAAGGTGATACTGATATTTTGCAGACAATCGGCCTGGAGATTGCCCCGCAGGAAAAAGTGACATTTGCAGGAAGAACGGGTGTCGGCAAATCAACGCTTTTCAAATTGATTATGGGTCTTTTAAAACCTTCTGAGGGAATTATTACAATTAATGGAATCAACGTATATGATATTCCCAATAGTCAAAAACGCAGGTTATTCGGATATGTTGAGCAGAGTTTTCATGTTATCAACGGGACAGTTGCGGATCAGATCAGTTTGAAGGATGAAAGCATTACAAGAGAACAAATTCTAGCCGCACTTGAATTTGCCGGCCTCAAAGACTATGTAGATTCGTTAGAAAACGGACTTGACACAAAAGTCTCCAGTGCAGCTCTTTTTTCGCAGGGACAAAAGCAGCTGCTGGCTATAGCCCGGGCGATTGTAACGGATCCGCCGATTCTGCTTCTTGATGAGATCACAGCGAACCTTGACTCCATCACGGAAGAGAAGTTCCTGTCTGTGCTTCAAAAAACAAGCACGGCACATACAATACTATCCATCTCTCACAGATTATCCTCGATGATTAAAAGCGATACGATTGTTATTCTGGAAAAGGGAAAAATTAAGATATCCGGTTCTCCTGAAATGCTTCTTCAAAATGATGAATGGTATCGAAACCATATTGCGCTGGAGAAATTGACCTGGAGTTAAGCTTTATCATTATCAATTGAGGAGGGGGGGCTGCAAGTGAATTTGAAGGAAAAAGCAAATAACCTGAAAATATATATACCTGCCATCTTTCTGGCAATGGGAAAGAAGGAAACCCCGATACTTGCCAAAATAGCCGCGGGTATTACCATTTTATATGCACTCTCGCCTATTGATATCATTCCTGATTTTATTCCGGTACTCGGATATCTCGATGATCTGATTATTTTGCCGATTCTCGCAGCTTTGACGGTTAAACTCATCCCCGGTGAAATTATGAAAAACTGTATAATAGAGGCAGGCGGGTTATGGAAGAATGGAAAACCGAAAAAATGGTATTACGCCATTCCTATTGTTATTATATGGATTGTGATAGTCTCTGTCATAGTATGGAAGATTGTTGATTAGCTGTATATTCGAAATTCGAGGGGACAACAGCATGCCATTAAAGGAAATCAAACATGAAAACAGTAAATCCGGACACAGCTATGGCAGCGCAGCTATGTCTGGCAAAAAAATATTTTGGGTAACACTTCTTAACGCTGCGATAACCATTGCCGAGATAATCGGGGGCGTCGTATCGGGAAGCCTTGCTCTGCTTTCTGATGCTGTCCATAACCTAAGTGACACAGTGGCCATTGCCTTATCCTATTTTGCATATCGGGTCTCCATAAAACCAAAGGATTCCAAAAAAACCTTTGGGTATAAGAGGGCGGAGATCCTTTCCGCATTTATCAATGCCTCAGTACTTCTGGGAATTTCACTCGTCTTACTATTTGAGGCGTACAAACGATGGATGTCTCCTGAGAAAATTAATGGAATTTTGATGATTATTGTAGCATCCATCGGTCTTTTGGCTAATTTGTTATCTGTCTTTTTACTGGAAAAAGATTCGCATGCAAACCTGAATATAAAATCAAGTTATCTGCATCTTCTGGGTGACACAGTATCCTCGATAGGTGTTCTGGCCGGCGGTGCTGCAATAGAACTTTGGGGTGTTGTATGGATAGACCCGCTGATAACGGCTTTGATCTCACTTTATATAATCAAAGAGACGATACAGGTTATCAGAAAGACGGTTGATATTCTGATGCAGTCAGCGGCCCAACTTGATTATGATGCAATAAAAAGAGATGTCGAAGCAATCGATAAGGTGAAAAATATTCACCATGTACATACCTGGATGATAAATGAGAGTACCATCTATTTCGAAGCGCATATTGATATGGAGGACATGCCGTTGTCAAAAGTCGAAGGCGTTTATGATCAGATTGAGCACTACCTGAACGAAGAGCACAATATCAGTCATGTTACTTTGCAGGCAGAAGTGGATCACTGCTGTGACAAAAAAATTTTCTAGTTACCTTACAAAATACATAATCAATTCAAAACATAATCAATTCAAAACAGTAACCAAATTTTTTCGGAATCCACCTGTTTTTGAAAATAGAAGAGAAGATATTTGCGCAGTTTGTATAGCTAAAAGATAGATTGTGAAGCAATTGTGTTATTGCTTTTTTGAGATACTGACTGAAAATACTCTATGAGATATCTTTTTCAAAACTGAATTTTATTTGGTATCGCGTGAATCGGGATATGATTTTAGATGATAGGACAACCATAATTCCTAGTAAATACAGTAATCTGCTAGGATATGGGAGGTGTTCTTTTTTTGTGTCTGTCTCCACCGGAATTATGTATGGAAATTTGATTTCTTTTATCCCTCAGCAATCATAATTGTTCTTATTTGAATAATTGCAAATTCCAACAAAACACATGTATAATGTAGGTAGTTGAAACGATTACAGCAAAGAAACAATAACAACATTAAACAAATTGTAAAAGAAAGAATGCATTGTTTTTGAATAAAGATTTCTACTTCTTTTACAATTGAACATATCCAACATCGCAAGTGAACAAGTACTAATTGTTCATTAAGAAAGAATAAACGCAATTTATGATAAAAGAATCATTTTGCACTGAATGACAATACTTTATTACTAGTAAACCGGAAGATCACAAATACATATGTTACCGGTTAATTAAATGAAAGGTGAGAATTTAGTGAACGAGATGATGTGAGGACAAGATTATGAAAAACATGAATTTAAGAAATAGGATATGGTCATTTTTAGCCGTTCTTGTTGCAGTTGTGACGCTTAGCTCATATGTTGTACTGGCCAGTGTTCCTGCGGGAACAAGTTATACCGACTATGAAGGAAACTATAGCGGCATCTACAAGGTAGATGGCTATTCCAATAAGACAGTATATTTCAATGAAGATATGTCTATAAGCGGAAGCCCGACAAGTCGATACATTGTTTTCACGACGACAGATCAAAAGTATGTATCCTTTACAGCAACCAATGTTTGCGTGGATAGAATATATGTAAAAGGTGGAGACGCATACCGTATCTATACTTTCAATCCGGAAGTCAGTTCAGCGAGTAACCTGAGATCTCCGACCAATAATGGCGGTAATGTGCCTGACATCTCTCACTATGGTCTGGTAATTCACCCAAAACCTTGCGATCCGCCGCCTACGACACTCCCGACCGAGACAACACTCCCGACCGAGACAACACTCCCGACCGAGACAACACTCCCGACCGAGACAACACTCCCGACCGAGACAACACTCCCGACCGAGACAACACTCCCGACCGAGACGACACTCCCGACCGAGACGACACTACCGACTGAGACGACACTCCCGACTGAGACAACTCTCCCGACCGAGACAACACTCCCGACCGAGACAACACTCCCGACCGAGACGACACTCCCGACTGAGACGACACTCCCGACTGAGACGACACTCCCGACCGAGACAACACTCCCGACCGAGACGACACTCCCGACTGAGACGACACTCCCGACTGAGACAACGATCCCGACCGAGACGACACTCCCGACTGAGACAACGATCCCGACCGAGACGACACTCCCGAGCGAGACAACAGCTCCGACTGGAACTACAGCAACGACCGTTGAAACACAGGTACTTGGCGTGTCACGTGATCCCGTTACGCCGACAACCTCAACTACCCCTACAACATCGGCTCAGGCAACAACAGTAAAATCTCAGGTGTTAGGTGTTGCCAAGACAGGTGAGTCTGATTCGCTGGTTACATTGGGCCTTGGAATCCTTCTTCTTACATCCTTCGGCGCAGTCAGCACGGTATACGTACTGAACCGCAAAAAGAATGACGAGTAATGTGTAAATACAGTATAAATATTAATTAGAAATGATAGAGGGCTTTCCGTAAGGGAGGCCTTCTTTTATGTAATGGTATAACGAATAATTTTACTTAATGTATGGAACAGGGCTATAATGAAAGTGTGTTTTATGTAAAGGAGGGTATCATATGAATGTAGATCAGACGGCAATGCTAATAACAGCAGATCAGGAAAAAGAACTCCAGTTCACTGTTTTTTCCAACGATACGGCGTGGGTTATCGGGAATATGATGGTGGATGCCGCAAAGAAGAATTCGCTTGGGATTACCATTGATATCTGCCGCAGTAATCAACAGTTATTCCATTATGCTATGCCCGGGACTTCCCCTGATAATGATGAGTGGATCAAGAGAAAAAACAGGTTGGTCGGCAGGTTCTTCCATAGCTCATTCTATATGTACTGTCACTTCAAATATCTGAATACCACAATTGAAAAAAATTCACTTCTGCCTGAATCGGAATATGCGCCTCACGGGGGGGCCTTTCCGATAACAATTAAAGGTGTTGGCGTTATCGGGACGATTACTGTTTCAGGCCTGCCACAAAAAGAAGATCATGATTTTGTAGTAGCTGTATTAAGAAATTATTTTGTTAAGCTGCCGGACAATAAGGCCGGTGAAATAATATAAGATTTATGCTTCCTGCCATTTGTTTCAGACTCTCTGCATATGCGTACTGCAACGGAAAGCTAGAGAAAGCCGCAGAATGAAGGCGTAAAAAAACCTGGAAATCGTCATGCGAATCCAGGTTTTTTGCGTTTGGCGATCAGGAATACTTATCAGATAAGAAGAAAATCAATGTATTCGAAAGCAGCCGGATCCGACAGGAAAATTTGATAAAATTCCGTGGATTATGATCAATAAATATGAGGTATAATAAAAGAAAAGGGGCAATTTATGAGCGATTGGAGTATTCCAGCACATAAATCATACAGGCAAGGTTTTCGTCAAAAAACGTTGATTGTTTTAGCGTTTATAAGTGCTGTAATATGCCTTTCCGTATTTATCTTTTCTTCTGTTTTATCTGATTCACAAAATGCATCAGCCATCAGTAAAACCTACGCTACGGGCACTTCTTTAACAACACTTGATATATTTGATGTTGGACAGGGGAATGCCGCTTTACTCTGTTTCGGCGACGGCAAAACACTTTTGATTGATTCCGGCCCGCCTTCGAGCAAGACGGCCCTTTTATCATATCTCAAGCAAAGAAACGTGGATAATTTAGACTGCTTTGTACTTACCCATCAGCATGGCGACCATGCCGGGAATGTTGAAGCGGTCCTTGGCGCATGCCGGGTACAGCAAATTGTGTTTCCGAAGGCTCCTGTAGATCTTTTGATAGATCCGTCCAGATTTGAGGGAATATACAAGGATATTTCAGATTATGGGCTCCTGATCCATAATCCTGACAAAGGAGAAGTCCTGATGTCAGGAGAAGGCTATTCAGTAACCGTTCTTTCTGACGATTCAGGCTCCTACAAGACGTTAAATGATTATTCAATTGTTCTTCGGGTTGTCGTTGGAGATGTCTCGTTTCTTCTGATGGCGGATGCAGAGTCTTTCACGGAACAGCAATTACTTCATACGGGTGTATATCTCAACAGCGATATTCTTCTTGTCGGTCATCACGGCAACAGAAACGCAGTTTCCGTTCCATTTCTTGATGCAGTTACCCCGGACACTGCTGTTATCAGTGTTGGTGAAAACAACTTTGGTCAGCCGTCTGCTGCCGTGCTCAACCGCCTGGAGGCGAGTGACATTCCTTATTCCCGGACAGATGAGGTTGGTACTGTCACCTTTGAGACAGATGGAGTTACGTATAAAGTCTACAACGGACTTCTGGATGCCGCTTAACCTTTGCAGGAGATGTCAAAGGCTTCATGGGAATCGGTGAAAGCAAAGTCGACGGAAAAGGTAATTTCCTGATCAGGTTCGATGAACTTAAGTTTGCCCTGTTTCCTGACAGCATCTCTTCCGTCTGCAAAACAGTTCCCAGGCTCAAGCCCGACGACATAATCCCGTTCCCCCATCATTTTCCACTCAAGAAGGCAATCCAGGGAATGCGGGTCAAATCTCATAAGCAGTCCCTTCTTGATAGTAGGATTAAAAATACCTGCGCTTGCACAGTTTTGGTCACCGAAGCTGTGATAGTAACACTGCTCGACAAAATTCTTCTGCGGCGTAAGAACTTTCTGCCATGTGTCGAGGTCTTCCGCTGCCCGCGCGTTGCGGGGTACAACCTGTGTTGATGATACATGAAGGATACTGTTCTCGTCGAGGAGTGGATAGCCGAAATTAATATGATACAGGTACATAAGCGGAGATATGGTATCTCCGTTATTTGATATGGTATCGATGATCTTCATTTTGTTTTCAAAAATGGATACGCGTATTTCGCGCTGAAGAACCAGTTTTTCCTTGAAAATGCCCGAGGCATTGACCGTCGCATGAACATGGATGAATTCCTTGTCAATCGTGTAATAGATGTTTTCTGCCGGAGTGTTGCCAATGTCGCCGTGGAGGCCGAATGCCTGACCCTCATCAACGGACGGCGAGCCTACAGCCGTTAAGCCGCATGTCGTAAGAAATCCTGCCGTAAAGCTTTTCAGAAATCCTGCTTCGCGATCGTCATAATAGGTGGGAGCCACATAGCCGCATGGGGAAAAGTAACCCAGATTGTCACCTTTGACGGATATTCTATAAATATCTGCACATCGATCGGCAACGACTGTAAGAGCAAGACCTGCGGCATTTTTGATTTCAAAGAGACGAAGTCCGTCTCCTTTTCCGCCAATAAGACGATGTTCTTCAACGCCAAAAAGCTGGGACGGATGACCTACATACTTTTGAATACTCATTTTGTACCTCCCAATAATATGAATTTATTATTTACTGAGTGCAATCCGCACATGTCCAATAGTCCTTGATAATATTATCGCGTAGATGTACCGCGAAAAAAAGCGTATTCTATAATTGTATTCAAATTTTCTGTGAAAAATGAATAGAACAGGCTGATTTTTAAAAAACTAATTATATATATGGAAGGGGATCTCTATGCGGAAATTACTCGTTGTCGTGGACTATCAGAACGATTTTGTTGATGGAAGCCTGGGTTTTCCTGCGGCCGTGAGTCTTCATGATAAAATCTGTCAAAAAATACTTGAATATAAAGAAGAAGGACAAATGATCGTTTTTACACTGGATACGCATGAGTCAAATTATGATGCGACACAAGAGGGGAGAAACCTTCCTGTTGCACACTGTATCAGGGGTAGCGGCGGACATGACCTATATGGCAGGGTTCAGATCCTTTCGCTGGAGTACGAAAAATTCGAAAAGCCTGCCTTCGGGTCAGATCTTCTTTATGAATACTTGAAGAAAAGTTCCTACGATAGTATTGAATTTGTGGGTCTTGTCAGCAATATTTGCGTCCTCTCGAATGCTGTACTTGCGAAGACTGCGCTGCCTGAGGCACAGATAATCGTTGATGCAGCCTGCACAGCAAGCTTTGACCAGGTGATGAATGACAAGACACTGGACATTCTGGAGGGACTGCAGGTTCTTGTAACGAATGCTCAGGTAAAAAAACAAATGCAGCGGATGCTCCGTTTTCACAGGTTTGGCAAATAGTAAATATACCCGCAAATAAACAGTGAATACGAATGTGAATAACAATTCTGCCGCTTGCGGCTGGTTTCACATTATGGTACAATCACTATTCGGTAAATTAATGCGTAAATGCAATTTGGAGGAATAATTATGGCTTCAACTATGGAGAAAAAAGAGAATAATGTGGTTGTTTTGACCATTGATGTATCAAAAGAAGATTTTGCAGTAGCAATACAGCAGTCATATCAGAAAAATAAAAATCGTTTTCAGATACCGGGCTTCCGCAAAGGCAAGGCTCCTTACCACATGGTAAAGCAATATTACGGCGAAGGCGTGTTCTATGATGATGCTATTGATTTCGCTGTAAGTCCTGCCTATGCAGCGGCAGTTAAAGAACATAATCTTAAGATCGTTTCAAAGCCTGAACTGGATATTCTCGATATCGGCGCTGAAAAGGGCCTGAAGTTTACAATTACGGTTACAGAGAAGCCTGAAGTCAAGCTCGGCGCTTATATGGGCGTTGAAGCTCCTTACCATTTTCATGATGCTTCCGAAGACGATGTTCAGAAGGAGCTTGATCGTGTACTTGAGCGTAATTCAAGACTCGTTCCTGTTGAGGACCGCGCTGTTACGGCAGACGATACAGTTACCATCGATTATGAAGGTTTTCTGAATGGGGTTGCTTTTGAAGGCGGCAAAGCTGACGGATATGATCTGAAGATCGGTTCAAACAGCTTTATTCCGGGATTTGAAGAACAGCTGATCGGACACTTCGTAGAGGAAGAATTTCCGATTTCTGTGACTTTCCCTGAAGAGTATCATAGCGAAGAACTGAAAGGCCAGGAAGTAACCTTCCAGATTAAGCTTCATTCCATCAAGGCACGTGAACTTCCTGTTCTCGATGATGAGTTTGCCAAGGACGTAAGTGAATTTGACACGCTCACTGAATATAAGGCTGATATTCTGGCAAAGAAACAGGAGGAGGCCAAAATTCACTCTACAGCTGATTTCCAGAACGCTGTTGTAAAAGTGGCATGCGAAAATGCAGAAGTTGAAATTCCTGACTGTATGGTTGATACAGAAGTTGACCAGCTTGCAGATGAACAGGCAACACGCATGAAGTATCAGGGAATTGAGCTCGAACAGTACCTCCAGTATGTCGGACAGACGATGGAAGATTTCCGCGCAGGGCTTATTCCAATGGCCAAAGTACGTGTTAAGAGTACTCTCGTAATCGAGGCAATTGCCAAGGCCGAGAAGATCGAAGCAACGGATGAGGATGTTGATGCAGAAGCTGAGAAGATGGCTGCACAGTATAATATGAAGAAGGATGAACTTCTTTCAAGACTTGGCGGAAATGATGCTTATATCCGTGAGAGCATAGTATCCCAGAAGGCAGTTGACCTGATCACAGAAGCTGCCGTCAAGGTTGATTTCCATGATCACGACCACGAGGGACATGATCACAGTGAAGAATCTGAAACCAACTCTTAATAATTAATTTGGTATACATGATTGAACCCGACCGCTACTTCGGTTACCATGATAGTAGCAGACAAACTGCGGGGCTTCATTTGAAGCCTCGTTTGTTGTATCTGAAACAGCAAGGAGAATTCTATGACAGAAGAAGATAAGAACCAAAAAGAAAAGAGACTCAAGAACACAGACGGCAAGCCGCCTATTGTCAGATGCTCTTTTTGTGGAAAAACAGAACACGAGGTTGCCAGACTTTTTGCCGGGCCCTCCGTGTATATTTGCAACGAGTGCATTAATCTATGTGATTCGCTTTTGGCGGATGACGAGGAATTTACCGCTCCCAAAGCCAGGGATCAGAAGATGGATCATGTTCCTACCCCGGCTGAACTCAAGTCTTCACTTGATCTTTATGTAATTGGTCAGGAGCAGGCTAAAAAAGCTTTAGCTGTAGCGGTTTATAATCACTACAAAAGGGTTTTTTCCAAACAGGCAAAAAACGACGATATCGAGCTTACCAAGAGCAATATTCTTATGGTAGGTCCGACCGGCTGCGGCAAGACGCTTCTGGCACAGACACTTGCAAAGGTTCTTCATGTTCCTTTTGCAGTAGCTGATGCTACGGCGCTTACTGAAGCGGGATATGTGGGAGAAGATGTTGAGAATATTCTGCTGAAGCTTCTGCAGAACGCCGATTTTGACGTTGAACAGGCACAACGCGGTATTATCTACATTGACGAGATTGATAAGATTACCAGAAAATCCGAGAACCCATCCATTACAAGAGATGTAAGCGGTGAAGGCGTTCAGCAGGCTCTCCTTAAGATATTGGAGAGTACAGTCGCCAATGTTCCTCCGCAGGGCGGAAGAAAACACCCGCATCAGGAATTCATTCAAATTGACACGACCAATATTCTCTTTATCTGCGGCGGCGCCTTTGACGGTCTCGAGAAGATCATTGAGACACGTATCGGTCAGAAGGCTTTCGGATTCGGCGCGGATGTGCATACGAAGAAGGACAGAAAGAACGGTGAGCTTCTCAAGTATCTGATGCCTCAGGACCTGCTGAAATTCGGTCTCATTCCAGAGTTTGTAGGCCGCGTTCCGGTTTCTGTTACTCTCGAAGGACTTAATAAGGAAGCAATGGTTCGTGTCCTCAAAGAACCGAAGAATGCCCTTCTGAAGCAGTATTGGAAGATACTGAATATGGACGGGGTTGAACTTGAGTTTACGGATGAGGCGGTTGAAGCAATTGCCGCGCAGTCCATCGAGCGTAATACCGGTGCAAGAGGTCTGCGTGCCATTCTCGAAGAAATCATGCTGGATATCATGTATGAGATTCCTTCACGTAAAGATATCGAGAAGTGTATTATTACCAGGGAGAGCGTCGTTGACAGGACGCCGCCGCAGCTGATTCTTGGCAGTAAAGTCAAGAAGCGTCCCCGCGGTGCAACAGAGGAAATCGGAGCCTGATTTTACCGCTTTAAGCTGTCTGCGCAGACAGATCGGAGAGCATCTACATGTCAGACCGTCTCAAAGAGATAACTGCACATACCAAAGTACTGCTGGAAAAGAATGCTTTGGGTGGTACAATTTCAAAAGAACATATGGACAAGGAGATCCGCTCCCTATGGGAGTGGATTCTCTTTTTTCAGCATGAGCGTCTTATTCACCTTCTCGTCACGATGTTGTTTGCGGTTTTAACCTTTGCAAGCTTTTCGCTTTTTCTGATAACCGGTTCTATTCCTGTCATTGCTCTTTTTGCCGTGTTTTTAGCTTTGCTTATTCCGTATATTTTTCACTATTATCATCTTGAAAATGGTGTGCAGAAGTTATATGACTTGTATGATAATTTGAAGTCCTTGAGGGAGGATTAGTATGCAAAAGTATTCTGTTTGTCTGGATATAGGGGGGACGAAGGTCCTCGGAGCTATTATTGATGAAAAACAGGAAATTGTATATCGTCTTAAGAAGAAGACAAAGGCTAAAGAAGGCCTTCAGAATATTGAAGATACGATTGCAGGCGTAGTGGATGAACTTTTGTCAGGTTACGGAATTACTCTTGATGAGGTAAGGGCTATCTCCGCAGGTGCTCCGGGTGTTATTAATCAGGAGACGGGTATTGTTCTTTTTGCACCGAATCTTCCCTGGAGAAACTACGAGATCAAACGGATACTTGAGGAACGGTTCAAAGTTCCCTTTTTTATCGGTAATGACGTCAATATAGGCGTCTACGGCGAATGGAAGTACGGCGCAGCCAGAGGCCAGTCACAGGTTGTCGGGCTCTTTATCGGAACAGGTATGGGCGGCGGTCTGATACTCGACAGCAAACTCTATACAGGCTATGACTGCAAGGGTGCCGAGATTGGACACATGGTTCTGAATACGGAGGGACCCCGGTGCAATTGCGGTCAGCGGGGCTGTCTTGAAGCATTTTCCAGTAAGCTCGGCATGGTTGACTATATCCGGCAGCAGATCATGCGCGGACGCTCCACAATGATGGAAGGCGCCATTGCTGACGGAGTATTCAAGAGTAAGGCTATGAAGGCGGCATATGACGCCAGAGATCCGGTTATGCTCGAAGCAATCGACCGATCCTGTCATTATCTGGCTGTAGCGAGCGGATCACTGGTTAATATCTTCAGTCCGCAGATGATCGTGTATGGCGGCGGCGTGATGGAAGCTCTGGGCGATGTATTTCTTGATAAAATTGTAAGTCAGATTGATGCATACTGCATGCCCTCGATCCGTACTACAGTCAAGTTTGCAAAAGCAGCGCTCGGCGATGATTCGGTCTTATTCGGAGCCCTTGCGCTTATAAATGACAATATTGAGTAAAATAACTTGATTTAGAATCGCGAAATCTGCAAAAAAACAGGGAGGTACGGTTATGATTCACCATGTTGTATTATGGAAACTTTTAGACGGTGAGAATGGTAAAAGTAAAGAGGAGAACTTCCAGCTGATCAACGGCTTGCTTTCTGCACTTCCGCCCCTTATTCCCGAACTCAGAAGTCTGTCTGTTGTCAAAAACGAGAATCCCGTGGCGTCGAATATGGATGTAGCGCTTTTGACAACTTTTGACAATATGGAAGATTTGAACACGTATGTTAATCATCCGGAACACGTTAAAGTCGGACCTTCAATAAGGTCCGCCGTCAGCGCCCGTTCCGCCATTGACTATCAGATTTGAATATGAAAACGGATTCATATTGATACCGGATGCGCCGTAATTTTTCCGTTAGTATTCAATGCAGAGCTTTCTGGATTTTTTCGCGTCTCATGCGTGAAGATCCAGGAAGTTTTCTTTTTTTAGTGCTTTTTGAAGTCGGCATCGATTAGTAATATTCAAAAGACGCAAAACATGTAAAAATGTAATCTAAAGATGACAAAAAATTGTGGCGGCAGGTCGTTTTGTTGACAGACTTTCTTAGCTTACCTATTATTAGAGTCAATAAATCTTATGCAAAATTATGGCAGGAGGTAGGCTTATGATGGATCAACTGCAGGAAATGGGCGAGCGAATTAAAGCTTTACGTGAAATTGAAGAAGTGACGCAGGAAACAATGGCCGAAAAGTGTGAAGTCAGCCTGACAGACTATATTTCTTATGAAAAGGGAGAGAAGGATTTCTCGTTTTCTTTTTTGTATAATGCAGCAAATGTACTCGGAGTAGATGTTGTCGACCTTATGAGCGGAGATTCACCGAAACTTTCGACATGCTGTATGGTAAAAAGAGGCGGAGGTTTTGAAGTGCGCCGCCGGGCTTCCTATGATTACAGGCATCTTGCATATACTTTCCGCAACAAAATGGCTGAGCCTTTTATGGTTACTGTTGAGGCAAAGGAAAATAACGTTCCTGTTTTACATGCTCACGAAGGACAGGAATTCAATTATGTTGTAGAAGGTCAGATGACATTCTATATTGGAGAAATATCATATGAGTTGTCCGAAGGTGACAGCATCTATTTTGATTCCGGAATTCCGCATGCCATGAAAGCTAATCAGGGTAAGGCCTGCAAGTTTTTAGCCGTTGTAATTCAGAAGGAGAAATAAAATTATGCCAATATATGAACAATTTGTCGGTAGACACAGAGATAATTATGCAACTCTTGAGGATCTTCAAAAAAATTACAAGGTCACATATCCTGATACATTCAATTTCGCATATGACGTTCTTGATGTTATTGCAGAACGTACTCCGGACAAGCTTTGTATGCTCTGGGTATCAAATGACGGAGAAGAGCGTAAATTTACTTTTGGAGAGATGGCAAAGCTCTCCAATAAAGCAGCAAACTTTTTTGCAGGACAGGGCATTAAAAAAGGTGACCTGGTCATGCTCGTTCTAAAACGCGGCTTCGAGTTCTGGTACTGCATGATGGGGCTTCATAAGATTGGCGCCGTTGCCGTACAGGCGACACATCTTCTGATGGCGAAGGACTATGAGTACCGGATGAACGCAGGAAAGATTAAGATGCTGGTCATGACAGGTGATTCGGACTGTACAGAGCATGTTGACGAAGCTCTTGACAGATTTGAGACTCTTCAGATCAGAGCCGTTACACGCGGTAAAATGGTACCGGGATGGATCGATTTTGATACAGCTCTTGCTGCGCAGAGCGATCTGTGGTCAAGACCTGAAGGTGAGGCCGACACCAAAGCAACAGATCCGATGATCATGTCTTTTTCATCCGGAACAACCGGGTATCCGAAGATGGTCCTGCATGATTTCTCATATCCCCTCGGACATCTGCTGACCGGCGTTTTCTGGCATCGGGTTGAAGACGGCGGACTTCATTTTACGATTTCTGATACGGGCTGGCTTAAGTCGCTGTGGGGCAAGATGTATGGTCAGTGGCTTGGGGAATCAGCTGTATTCACTTATGATTTTGAGAAATTCCGTGCCTCGGATATCCTTGAGAAAATTGAAAAGTTCAAGGTGAACACTTTTTGTGCGCCGCCTACGATGTATCGTTTTATGATACAGGAAGACTTCACTCCATATAATCTGTCTGCTCTTAAGCACTGCTGTACGGCCGGCGAGGCTCTGAATCCGGAAGTTTACAGCAAGTGGCTTAAAAATACAGGCCTTAAAATATTTGAGGGTTTTGGACAGACGGAAACAACGCTTGTTTGTGCCTCCATTTTTCCCTGGATGCAGCCTCGATTAGGTTCAATGGGGCTGTCTTCCCCCGGATACAAAATTATTATTGCAGATGAGAACGGCAGCGAGTTCTTATCCGGCGTAACAGGCGAGATCTGTATCCGAACAGATGAAAACGCAGGCGGGAAGCCCCTCGGTCTCTTTTGTGAATACTATTATGATGAAGCGTCTACGAAGCGTGCCTGGCATGACGGTCTCTACCATACCGGTGATACCGCGTACCGTGACGAGATGGGCTTCCTGTGGTATGTTGGCCGAACGGATGACGTTATCAAAAGTTCAGGTTACAGAATCGGTCCTTTCGAAGTGGAAAGCGCCCTTATGGAGCATAAGGCCGTCATGGAATGCGCTGTTACCGGCGTGCCGGATCCGGTACGCGGCTTTGCGGTAAAAGCCACTGTTGTTCTATGTAAAGGATTTGCCGGATCACCTGAACTGACCAAAGAACTTCAGGATTACGTGAAGCATGTTACGGCGCCGTACAAATATCCCCGCATAATTGAGTATGTTGAGGAACTCCCAAAGACAATAAGCGGGAAGATCCGTCGCGTTGAAATAAGGGAGAAAGACAGCGGAAAATAAATAGTACTTCTAATTTAGCTGGTTTTGAATTAAAATAGATCAGAAAAAACCCATGGAGGAAATTCAAAATGGCAAGAGTAGACAATATTAACAAGGCATTTGAGCCGGCTGAAGCGGAAGCTAGAATGTATGCCGACTGGCAGAGTAAGGGATACTTTCATGCAGTCCCGGATCCTGAAAAAAAGCCTTTTTGCATTGTCATGCCTCCGCCGAATATTACCGGGCAGCTTCACATGGGACATGCCCTCGACAATACGCTTCAGGATATTCTGACACGTTACAAACGCATGCAGGGATTTTCTGCACTTTGGCTGCCGGGGACTGATCATGCTGCTATTGCGACTGAAGCCAAGATTGTTGAATCCATGAAGAAGGAGGGCGTCACCAAGGACGACCTCGGACGTGACAAGTTCCTCGAGCGCGCATGGGAGTGGAGAGAGCTCTACGGCAGCCGCATCGTTGAACAGCTCAAACGGCTTGGTTCTTCCTGTGATTGGGAGCGCGAGCGCTTTACCATGGACGAAGGATTGTCTGAAGCTGTCACGGAAGTCTTTATCCGTTACTTTGAGCAGGGCTTGATTTACCGCGGTGAAAGAATCATCAACTGGTGCCCGCATTGCCTGACATCCATTTCAGATGCTGAAGTTGAGTTTGAAGAACAGGATGGTTTCTTCTGGCACTTAAAGTATCCGCTTTCCGATGGTTCCGGTGAACTGATTCTTGCCACAACAAGACCCGAGACGCTTCTGGGAGATACGGCGGTAGCTGTGCATCCCGAGGATGAAAGATATGCACATCTGATCGGCAAAACGGTTATTCTTCCTCTGGTCGGCAAAGAGATTCCGATTATTGCCGATACCTATGTGGAAAAAGACTTTGGAACCGGCGTTGTAAAAATCACTCCTGCACACGATCCCAACGACTTTGAGGTGGGACTTCGTCATAATCTGCCTGTTGTATCTGTTATGACAGAAGACGCGCACATGAATGAGAACGCAGGAGTCTATGAAGGTCTCGACCGTTACGAAGCCAGGAAAAAAATCGTTGCCGATCTTACGCAGCAGGGACTTATTCTTAAAATCGAACCGCACAAACATAATGTGGGAACATGCTACCGCTGTAAGACGACCGTCGAGCCGCGCGTGTCTTTCCAATGGTTTGTCCGTATGAAGCCTCTTGCAGAACCTGCCCTTGAAGTAGTAAGAAGCGGTAAAACCAAATTCGTTCCTGAACGGTTTGATAAGACATACTTCAACTGGATGGAGAACATCCGCGACTGGTGTATTTCCCGTCAGCTGTGGTGGGGACATAGAATACCGGCTTACCACTGTAAGGACTGCGGAGAAATCACGGTTGCAAATCCTGCTCCTGAAGTCTGTTCGAAGTGTGGAAGTACTCATCTGGAGCAGGATCCGGATACGCTCGATACGTGGTTTTCTTCTGCGCTTTGGCCCTTTTCGACATTAGGCTGGCCAAATAAAACGGAGGAACTCGACTATTGGTATCCCACAAGCGTCCTTGTAACAGGATATGACATTATCTTTTTCTGGGTCGCCAGAATGATATTTTCAGGACTGGCCTGCATGGATCAGACTCCGTTTGAGCATGTCCTTATTCACGGAATTATTCGTGATGCGCAGGGCAGGAAGATGAGCAAGTCCCTGGGTAACGGCATAGATCCGCTTATCCTTATTGACAAGTACGGTGCCGATTCACTTCGTTTTGCCCTTGTTAACGGAAACGCCCCCGGTAATGATCAAAGGTTCCAGGAAGAAAAAATCGAATCGGGACGTAATTTTACCAATAAAATTTGGAATGCCATGCGTTTTGTATTAATGAACTGCGAGGATGACCTGTCATTTGAAGAAGTGGACCGCTCGCGTTTTACCATCGAAGACAAATGGATTCTCTCCCGGCTGAATACGGTTGTAACTGAAGTGACAGCCAACCTTGATAAATTTGAATTCGGCGTTGCTATTTCCAAGATTTACAGTTTTCTTTGGGAGGAATACTGTGATTGGTATATTGAGATCGCCAAGGCCCGGCTCTATGATAAAGAGTCATCAACCCGCCTTGAAGCTCAGTACGTACTAAATGACGTGCTGGCCAGATCCATGCAGCTCTTACACCCTTTCATGCCGTTCCTGACTGAAGAGGTATATAACTGTCTGGTTCTTGATTATCATGCTGATTCGATTATGATTTCCGATTGGCCCAAATCTGATTCAGCCGACCATTTTCCTTTACAGGAACAACAGATGGAGCTTCTCATGGATGCAATCCGGTCGATCCGCAATGTCCGGGTTAATATGGGTGTAGCCCCTTCACGGAAGGCAAGCATTATTCTTGTGACGCCTGATCTGACGGTTGCCGATATGTTTGTGACCGGCAAAGCCTTTTTGGAGCGCCTGGCCAGCGTAAGTGACCTGGAAGTCAGACAAAATAAAGATAGTATCCCGACTACGGCGGTTGCAGCTGTCTTTGGCGGAGGTGAGATCTACATCCCTCTTGAAGATCTGATCGACATAGATAAAGAACTTGAGAGACTGGATAAAGAGAAGACAAACCTCAAAAAAGAAATTGACCGTGTGGAAGGCAAGCTCACGAATCAGGAGTTTGTCGGAAAAGCACCGGAAAAAGTTATCGCAGCAGAACGTGAAAAGCAGGTTCGTTATCAGGAGATGTATAAAAATATCCTGGAACGTATGGAACTTCTGGGAGGAAATAAAAATGTCTGACCAAAGCATCTCTGAAACAGACGGAACACCCGGTATTGAGGAATTTGGTAACGATTTGAAGGAAAAGGAAGTTATTAAAGCGTCTCCTGACAGTCTGCCTAAAGATACCGTTCATTGTTTTCCTGCAAATAAGAATACAATTATGCTTCGTCGAATTCTTACTGCGGTTTTGGGTATTGGTTTTATAGCATCCTCTGTCTACTTTTTTTTACCTGCTTCCCGTAGCATTGGCTTATCCGGTTTTTCTATAGCTGGCGCAATCATATGTATTCTTGTGTTTGTCCAGACTTTTTTGATTGCATCATACCGGGTCGCACTTGATTACACGATCAATGAAGTCGTACTGCGCTATCAGTTCACGAAAATCCGGATTCCTTTTGAAGATTTTGATACGCGTGAAGGCAAGCCCGATCAGGCCTCGTCACTTCTGACTACGCTGCAGAAGAGTTCCGCAAAGCCCCCTGTCAAATATTTGATTCTTGATAATGTACGTGAATCAGCCTGTTACCAGACCACGTCTAAAGATTTAGCAAGTTCTGAGGACTTTGACCAACTTGAATCGGAAGCAAAAAAAATCAGGGATGTCTACCGCGGGATACAAGATGCGCCGCCTGCGTTAATAGAAGAAGAGGATGAAATGGCAAGGATTATTAACTCGGCTATGTTAGATAACCCAAAAAACATTGACGAATAGGGTACTTAAATCATACAATAGAATGGATGTAAACGAACGGGTTTACACACGACATTAAAAGGAGTGAATTATTATGCCATTAGTAACAACTACTGAAATGTTCAAGAAGGCTTATGAGGGCGGATACGCAATCGGCGCTTTCAATGTTAACAACATGGAAATTATTCAGGGGATTACCGAAGCGGCCAAAGAGCTCAATGCACCGCTTATCCTTCAGGTTTCTTCCGGCGCGCGCAAGTACGCAAATCACACATACCTCGTTAAGCTTGTGGAAGCAGCTGTTCTTGAAACAAATCTTCCTATCGCGCTTCATCTTGATCACGGCGACACGTTTGAGCTCTGCAAGAGCTGTATCGACGGCGGATTTACTTCTGTTATGATTGATGGATCTCACCATGGTTATGAAGGAAACGTAGCACTTACAAAGCAGGTTGTTGAGTATGCTCATGCACACGGCGTTGTGGTAGAAGCTGAACTCGGACAACTCGCCGGTATCGAGGATGATGTCAATGTGTCTGCTGAGAATGCATCCTATACTGATCCTGCTCAGGTTGAAGATTTTGTAAAGCGCACAGGATGTGACTCTTTAGCAATTGCTATCGGTACTTCACACGGCGCATTCAAGTTCAAACCCGGCCAGAAGCCTCAGCTTCGTTTTGATATCCTTGACGAAATTGAAAAGCGTCTCCCCGGATTCCCGATCGTACTTCACGGCGCGTCTTCCGTTGTTCCGGAATTCGTTAAGATGATCAACGAAAACGGCGGAAATATGCCTGATGCAATTGGTATTCCTGAAGAAATGCTTCGTCAGGCTGCCGGAAAAGCTGTCTGCAAGATTAACATTGATTCCGATATCCGTCTTGCAATGACAGGAACAATCCGTAAATATTTCCATGACAATCCTTCGCACTTTGATCCTCGCCAGTATCTTGCACCTGCACGTACTGCCGTTAAGGAAATGGTTGCACACAAGATTCATACAGTTCTTGGTTCTGAAGGTAAAGCATAATTCGTATTTATAGATAATTTGTATTAACCGGGGTCACTCCATGTTTTCATGGAGTGACCTTTGTTTTTCGATTACATTCTATGATATAATTGATTTGCATTTTGTGCGTGATACAAAATGATACTGCATGCAGTCATCATTGAAATATATATCCAATTATCAGCAAGATAAATAGTTACATATTCCAGATTACAAAATAATAGAGAGAATGCCATCAGGAGACGGATATGAAAAAAAGAGGCAGTGAAGAATTTCCTTTTGACGATCTTGCAGGTCCGCGCTATAATCCGCGCGGTGAATTCACGGAACCTGTGGATATGCAGCGAACGAATCGAACTGATAACAGATATGAAGTACACAATCAAGCAGAAAACAGACCGGTTCCTCCTGTTAAGCCGAGGCCTGCTTCAAGTGTGCCGGCACCGCGGACTCAGAATCAAAGTAATTCGTATGCACCGCAGACTGCGGTCCGCAAAGACGGCTACTATACGCCTGCTCCGCAGGCAAGAGAACGTGTTCGGACAAATCCTCCTCAGACTGCTCCTGAATACCAGCGGGGCGCTCCCCGCCGCAGGACGCTTAACAGGCAGATACAAATTCTTGGCGGAATCTCAATTGTCCTGCTGATTATCGTTTTGATCCTGGGATACTTTGCGTTCAGGGATTCTGACAATGCATCAGGAGCCGCGACGGCAACAGCATCAGTTACAGCAGCCTCGATGTCGCTTAATACTTCAGTAACCCCGGCCGTATCAGATTCTGCTCTTGTGCCGACAACAGCACCGGGTATTTCTGTTACGCCTGCCGTCACGGTTAGTAATGATCCCAATTCTCTTTCTAATCTTCCGCCGTCAGCGGAGCATCCGGTAATTGCACTGACTTTTGATGACGGTCCTTCGGCATCGTTAACGCCGGGACTTCTGGATACTCTGAAAGAGAAGGGCGTTCACGCAACGTTCTTTGTTCTCGGACAGGAGACACTTGACGCGGATCCGGCTCTTTTAAAGAGAATGATTGATGAGGGCCATGAGATCGGCAATCACTCCTATGATCATGCCATATACACTGATTTAACGGCTGATGAGATTCGTGATGAACTTAAAAAGACCAATGACGCAATATTTGCAGCGACAGGAACGTATCCGACTGTTATGCGTCCTCCTACGGGCGGAAGTAATGACACAGTCCTTGCTATTTCAACCGAGATGAACCTTGCCTGCGTCAACTGGTCATGGGAGAGCTGTCCGGAAGACTGGCTTGCTGATCACCAGACGCCTGAATTTATCTCAAATCATGTTATTACGAATGCACGAAATGGACACATTGTACTTTTACACGATATACATCAGGCAACGGTTGACTCAATTGCCGCTATGATAGACGGGCTCGTGGCAAAGGGATATAGATTTGCTACCGTATCAGAGCTTTTAGCAGCACAGCCGGAAGGCAAAAAAAACGGTGTCCTTTATTATTATGCGACTTTTTCCTGATTGGGTTCCTGATCGAGGCGGCCATATCTTTAATGGGCAGCTGCCCTTATAATCAAAAAGCACTGATTATGTGAATTCAACATAATCAGTGCTTTTTTAGATTATTTCTGTAAATAAATTATTCTTCCTCAGAAAGACCGATATATTCTTCATAGAAAAGAGAGAGCTTCTCGGCATTGGATGCATACTGCGCATATTCCTCGGGGCGCGTATCTTTTGAAAAGTCCGCTTCCGTTTCTTTCTGCAGTGTTTCCATGTCCTCGATCTCCTTTTCAAGCACCTTAATTCGTTCTTTGCGAAGTGCAATATCCCTTCTTTCTTTCGCGCGGTTTCCTCTTGCGGCCGACCTGGACTCGTCCTGCTGCGAAGGTGTGCCGGGAATCTTTGCTTTTTCAGAAGGCGTTTCCTTAATCTGCTGATTTGCAAGGGCTGTTTTTTCTGCAGTACGGAACTGAGAAAAGTTCTCAAACGGAAGCACGTGTCTGTCGATAAATCCGAGAACACCCTTTGAACACTTTTCAATAAAATATCGGTCATGGCTGACTGCAAGAATGGCGCCTGAATAATCGGCAAGAGCACCTTCAAGAATCTCCCGGGACTGTATGTCGAGATGGTTGGTCGGTTCATCAAGGAAGAGGATATCGGGGCTTTCCTGCAGGAGGCAGCAAAGGTAGAGACGTGAACGCTCCCCGCCTGAGAGAACTTGTATCTTTTTGAAAACATCAATTTCACGGAAACCGAAACGGGCCAGAAGATTCCTCGCCTGTGTCTCGGATAACTCCGTACGCGCAAACAGTTCATCCAGGATGCATCTGTCTTCGTCGGCGAAAGGAACAAACTGTCCCATGTATCCGCATTCCGCTTGAGAAGAGATGATTACATCCCCGTCAAATTCGGGCACTCTGCCTAGTAATATGGAAAGAAGCGTGGTTTTGCCGCAGCCATTTGGTCCGACAAGCACAAGTTTGTCAGATGCTTTGATATGGAATGTGACATCCTCAAAAAGAGATTCACTTCCAGGATATGATTTTCCCAGGTTTCTGGTCTGCAAAAGAATCTTGTCGGGATCTCCGTCACGTTTCTCCGGGACAAATGCAAAGCTCATCTTCATCGGACCGCCGGCAAGCTTCCTTTTCTCGTCAGAGAGCCTGTCGGAGAGCTTGGATACCACTTTTTCCCTGGCGTGATAGGCAGACATCTTACGGTGTGAGAGCATGGTCTGCGTAACTCCGGCCTGCCTTTCGACTTCCTTTTCCAGCTGAGAAACTAATTGGCGCTGATCATTTATGAACTGTTCTTTTTGTCTGCAATAGGCTGAGTAATTACCTTTGTAAGATTTGATCTGGCCATTGTCAAGCTCCATGACAGTGGAGGCGGTCCGGTCAATAAAGTAGCGGTCATGGGAAATAAGAAGAACAGCCCCGCTGTATTTCTGCAGGTATTCTTCAAGCCACTCCATGGCCTGTGTATCGAGATGGTTGGTTGGTTCGTCGAGAAGAAGAAGATCCGGCCGCTGTACGATGAGCCGCGCAAGCGAAACACGCATTCTTTCGCCTCCCGAAAGGGACGTAACAGGCCGGGAGAGATCATCAGCGGTTAGTCCAAGTCCTGCGAGCACTTCACGCATACGCTGTTCAAAATCGTATCCGCCGCACGCCTCATAACGGGCCGTGATCTTGGCGTACCGTGCAAGAAGAGAAGTCATATCCTGCCGGTTTGGATCTGAAAGCTGGTGTTCAAGCTGCGCCATCTCGTCTTCGAGGTCAAGGATTTCGCGGCTTTTCAGAGCATTCTCCGCGTCATCCTGATCTTCCAGATTTTGTGAGAGATAGCCGATAATTACATGACTGTGCTGTATGATGCACCCTTCATCAGGCGATACTTTTCCCTCGATCATACGGAAAAGTGTTGTTTTTCCTGCTCCGTTACTTCCAACAAGTGCCATGCGGTCGCCTGCGTCGACGGTAAACGAGACGCGATCCAGAAGTTTTCGGCTGTGATAGGTTTTAGATACCTGCTGTATGCTTAAAAGTGGCATTTTGTCCTCCAAAAAGGGTTTCGGGGACTATTATAGCAGAAAACAGTAAGAAAATATTAAGCTCATGTTCTTGTGCCTTTTACTGTATACCAGTATTCTGAGATTACATATTACAAAAACCGGGGTTGGCAGAATGCAAGTCATTCATAACAGAGGCCTTCCTTATGAAATCATACTTAAGAGAAAGGAAAGACCCATGATTGGAAAAATGTCAAAAAGACCCGATTCAGTTGATATTCTTGATACAACTTTGCGCGACGGCGCGCAGGCAGAGGGAATTTCCTTCTCTGTAAATGATAAATTCGCCGTTTTTGAGGCTCTGTCGAGCGTCGGAGTGAAATATGTTGAGGCTGGTAATCCCGGGAGTAATCCAAAGGACAGAGAGTTTTTCGGATCCTTTGTGCAAAAAAAGGACATGCCTACCCGGCTTTGTGCGTTCGGAAGTACCAAAAGGAAAGATAAGTCCTGTGACGAGGATGCGCAGATTCAGTCGCTTCTTTCTGCAGGGACCCAGACAGTGGTTATCTTCGGGAAAGTATGGGCACAGGAAGTCAGCGAGATTTTGCGTGCAACTCCCGAAGAGAACGTTCTTATGATAGCGGATACGGTTTCCTATTTCAGAGGACACGGCATTGAAGTTATTTTTGACGCAGAGCATTATTTTGAAGCGGCGGAGTCCAACAAGGAATATGCCCTTACCTGTCTTATGGCGGCACAGAACGCCGGCGCCACATGTGTGTGTCTGTGTGATACAAACGGCGCTACGATGCCTGAACAGGTCACTTTTCACGTTGAACAGGTTGTCAGCCTGATCAATGCCGATAAATGCAGGGTTGGCATCCACTGCCACAACGACTCCGGAGTTGCTGTATCCAATACACTCGCTGCCGTACTTGCAGGCGCCTCACATGTGCAGGGTACTTTTAATGGAATCGGGGAACGCTGCGGCAACGCCAATCTTTCCACGATCATACCCAACCTGCAGTTCAAATATGGCATTACATGTATCCCGTCTGAAAAAATGGATCTTCTTACTCCCATTGCAAGAAAGATTGCGGACATTGAAAATGTAAGTCTTCCCGGAAGCGCCCCTTATGTCGGCGTATCCGCATTTGCCCATAAAGCAGGCATGCATGTTGACGCCATCAAGAAAAACGCTAAGACATTTGAACATGTTGCCCCGGAGTCTGTCGGCAACTCAAGGCGTCTTCTGGTATCAGAAATTGCCGGAAAAGCTGCTATCCTGGAGCTTATCCGCAGAATCCGTCCGAACATCGACAAAGCGTCCCCGGAAGTAGAACTTGTACTGGGCCGCGTAAAGCAACTCGAACACGATGGTTATAGTTTCGAAGGCGCTGAGGCTTCTCAGGAACTTCTGGTCTGCAGAGAGCTCGGGCTTTACAAACCGTTCTTTGATCTTGAACGTATTACAGTAAATTCCGAATATCCGCACCTCGGTGAAATGTCGGCATCTTCCTTTATTAAGATCCATGTAGACGGAAAGGTAGAAATTACAGCAGAAGAGGGAGATGGTCCTATCAACGCAATTGATAAAGCACTTCGAAAAGCGATGGAAGTATTTTATCCTGAACTTAAGAAGACCAGGCTGTCCGACTATAAGGTTCGTGTACTTAACCGGCATGCAACTGCTTCACGTGTCCGTGTATTGATTGAGACAACTAACGGGACACAGACCTGGCGTACAGTAGGCGTATCCACTGATATTATTACCGCTTCCTACCAGGCCCTTGTGGACTCGCTCGAATACCCGCTGATGCTGGCTATACTGAGAAGTATGTAATGTAATGCATTTCCCGCTGTCAGCTGCAAATTTATTATTACACAGGTATTCGATTCAGCATCATAGTAATGACACCCGACAGATACCCCCCGTTCAGACATGTTAAAATATAGGAGGAAATACCATGGGAATGACAATGACACAGAAAATTCTGGCCCAGCACGCCGGCCTTGATAAAGTAGAACCCGGACAGCTGATTGAGGCGAAACTGGATCTTGTTCTTGGAAATGACGTTACGACACCGCCTGCCATTGATGTATTCGCTCAGACATGCGCCTGCGGCGTTTTTGACAAAAACAAAGTAGCCCTTGTTCCGGATCATTTTACTCCGAATAAGGATATTAAGTCGGCAGACAACTGTAAAAAAATCAGAGAGTTTGCCAAAACGCAGGGAATTGAACATTACTATGAGATCGGCGACCCGCTGATGGGCGTTGAACACGTTATTTTGCCTGAAAACGGACTTGTTGCACCCGGTGATGTAATCATCGGAGCTGATTCACATACTTGCACCTACGGCGCCCTGGGGGCTTTTGCAACTGGCGTGGGTTCGACGGATCTTGCGTGTGCGATGGCAACCGGACAGACATGGTTTCGCGTACCCGAAGCGATTCGATTTAATCTGACAGGTAAGCTTTCACTTAACATCACCAGTAAAGATCTGATTCTTTATATCATCGGAATGATCGGCGTTGACGGAGCACTTTATGAGTCGATGGAATTTACAGGTCCCGGTGTCGATACGCTTTCGATGTCTGATCGTCTGACCATCTGCAACATGGCCATTGAAGCCGGCGGTAAAAACGGCATTTTCCCGGTTGATCAGAAGACAATTGAATATCTTGAGAAATTTGCCCCTGAGCGTGTCAGCAATCATTCGTTCACCGCTTTTTCAGCTGATGAAGATGCCGTATATGAAAGGACAATTGACATTGACCTTGCAAGCGTTCCCATGACGGTAGCGTTCCCGCATCTTCCTGAAAATGCAAAGACTGTCGGAACTTTTCCGGAAGTTGTTATTGATCAGGTGGTTATCGGTTCCTGCACCAACGGACGTCTTGAGGATCTGCGTGTAGCCGCGGAGTTCTTCAAAGGAAGAAAAGTCAAAAAGGGTGTACGGTGCATCATCCTTCCGGGATCACAGCGCGTATGGAAAGAAGCGCTGAAGGAAGGACTTCTTGAGATTTTTGCGGATTCCAACTGCGTTGTATCGGCAGCAACCTGCGGACCGTGCCTTGGCGGTCATATGGGCATTCTTGCCAAAGGTGAACGCTGTGTATCTACGACAAATCGTAATTTTGTCGGTCGTATGGGACATCCTGAATCAGAAGTATATCTCGCAAGTGTTCCTGTAGCAGCCGCTTCCGCGATTTTTGGACGCATCGCCAGCCCATTTGAGCTGAATTGAAAGTAAATAAGGAGGAAATAATATGATTGCTAAAGGAAAAGTTATCAAGTACGGGGCTAATGTTGACACAGACGTCATTATACCGGCCCGTTATCTCAATACATCGGATCCTAAGGAACTCGCCATGCATTGTATGGAAGATCTTGACACAACTTTTGTAACTCGTGTCAGGCCTGGTGACATTATGGTAGGCGGTACAAACTTCGGATGCGGATCCTCCCGTGAGCATGCTCCGATTGCCATCAAGGCGAGCGGTATATCATGTGTAATCGCCCCTTCTTTTGCCAGAATTTTCTATAGGAACGCAATCAATATGGGGCTTGCCATAATGGAGTCAGCGGAAGCCGCAGAGGCGATTAACGACGGCGATGAGATCGAGATCGATTTTGACTCAGGCAGAATCCATGATATTACGACGGACAGGACTTTTACAGCCAAGCCATTTCCGGAATTCATCCGCAAAATCATAGAAGCAGACGGACTGGTCGGATACATTTCAAAGAAATAACACCAGTTCTTGTCTTTATACACATTACAATAATATAATGAATACACGAATATGTTCTTGCAGCGTATCCGTACAGGAGGATCATTAGAATGGGATCATTTAATATAGCAGTCATTCCGGGAGATGGAATTGGACCTGAGGTCACAAACAAGACCTGTGAGGTTTTGGATGTAATTGCACAAAAGTACGGCCATACTTTTCATTTCGAAGAATTGCTGGCCGGCGGCAGTGCCATTGATGCAATGGGCGAACCGCTTCCGGCTTCAACGCTTGCTGCCTGCAAAATAAGTGATGCCGTTCTTCTGGGCGCAGTCGGCGGACCGAAGTGGGATGATCTGCCCGGGAATCAACGTCCGGAGCAGGCTCTTTTAGGACTTCGTGCCGGTCTGGGCTTATATGCGAATCTGCGTCCTGCTGTTCTTCATAAGGAACTTTCCCTGGCCTGCCCTCTCAAAGACAATTTTGTGTCTGACGGGATAGATATCATGATCGTACGTGAACTTACAGGCGGGATCTATTTTGGGGAGCGCGGCAGAAGAGACGGCGGAATGACTAAAAATGGTGAATCAAAGGGACAGGAAGCCTATGATACGGAAAGTTATAACGAGATGGAGATTGAACGTATTGCGCGCGTCGGCTTTGAGATGGCTATGGGAAGAAAGAAGAGAGTTGTAAGCGTAGATAAAGCAAATATTCTCGAGAGTTCACGGCTCTGGAGAGAAGTAACTGACAGAGTTGCCAAAGAGTATCCGGAAGTTGAACTATCCTATATGTATGTGGATAATGCATCTATGCAGCTTGTCAGACATCCGAGTGACTTTGATGTTATGATCACATCAAATATGTTTGGAGATATTCTTTCAGATGAGGCAGGAATGATTACAGGTTCAATCGGTATGCTTCCGTCTGCATCCCTCGGCGTTCCCGGCAAGCCCGGCATGTATGAGCCGGTACACGGCACAGCTCCGGATATAGCAGGACAGAATAAAGCGAATCCCCTGGCTACGATTCTTTCTGCCGCGATGATGCTTCGCTGGTCCTTTTCCCTGACAAAGGAAGCAGGCGCCATTGAGGCAGCTGTCGCGGAAGTCCTGTCGGAAGGTTACCGGACAATTGACATAGCGTATTCAGACGACCTTACCATCCTTGGAACCAGGGAAATGACGGAAAAGGTTATTGCGTCAATAAAAAAGCAGGTGGCATAATGAATAATGAACGAAGTGGACAGATGACAAAAGATCCGAGCCGTGCGGCACACAGATCACTTTTCTATTCGCTCGGACTTACACCGGAAGAATTAAAGAGACCTATGATCGGAGTCGTTAATTCGTTCTCTGAATTGATTCCCGGACATATTCATTTAAGGGATCTTGCCCAGGGCGTTAAAGACGGTATTCGTATGGCGGGAGGAGTCCCTTTTGAATTCCCCTCCATCGGAGTCTGCGACGGTACTGCAATGAACCACGTCGGTA